>Ga0136617_10003419_pt1 | contig 14182 bp, 19 predicted proteins | sample AntDrymUQ3222106_2_FD_129672 | JGI IMG/M metagenome (GOLD analysis project Ga0136617, IMG submission 129672) | Polar desert sand microbial communities from Dry Valleys, Antarctica - metaG UQ322 (21.06) | ecosystem: Environmental > Terrestrial > Soil > Desert | place: Antarctica: Dry Valley... | reverse complement strand
TGCTGCAGCGCTCACTAGGATCGCGGCGTGGTCACAGAGGCTGAGGTCGGAAGCGCCCGCCGCGAGTGGGAGGAGGGGCACCGTCGCCTCCTCGAGCAGACGCGAGACCCCGGCACGGGCGACCGGCTGCTGGCCCAGGTCGATGCCGTCGCGGCCGAGCTGCGGCGGCGGGTCGGCGGCGTGTTCACGCTGCGCGAGCTGGCGGCGGCGTACGCCCGCTCCGAGGAGTGGAGTCGTGCGGCCGTTTCGGAGCAAGCCCCGGCACCGGGCTGGCCGAGGACGCTCTCGCTCGTCGAGGCGGCTGCCTTCCACCTGTACGCGCGCGGGGCGCAGGACTACCAGCCGTGACCACGCCCCAACGACGTCCGCGCCACCCGAAGCGAAATCCGCTCTGGCGGCCGCTCCTGGCTCTGCTCGGCCTAGTCGTGACGCTCCTCGTCGGCGTCTCGCTCGGCCGCGCGCTCGAAGACGGGCCCTCGCCGGGCGGGAGGCAGACGAATGTTCGAACGCTGATCCCGCAGCCTCTTCCTCCCGCGGCGCGCACGGTCACCGTCACGGTGACAACGGGTTGACTGCCCGCCGGTTTGAGATTGCCGCAGGTTTGGGTAGGTTCGTCCCGAGATGGCCTATCCGGGAAGCAGACGAACCATGGCCGCGCAGCCCGAGTGGCTGACCCTCGGCCAGGCCGCCAAGTACCTCGGGGTCGCACAAAGCACGATGCGCAAGTGGTCCGACCTCGGCCGCGTGTCGGCGTTTTACACGCCCGGCGGCCATCGTCGCTACCGCCGCTCGGACCTCGACCAGTTCCTCGATCGTTCCGGGCCCGCGTCCGCCGGCACGAGCGCGAGCGGCCAGGGGCCCGTCGTCCTGATTGTCGACGATGACGAGCGTCTGCGCGAGTACGTCCGCGTCAACCTCGAGGCGGAAGGGTACGTCGTTCGCGAGGCGGGCAGCGCGGCGGAAGGTCTTGCCGCGCTCGGAGAGCAGTCGCCGGACCTGATCCTGCTCGATGTGATGATGCCCCAGGTGGACGGCTGGGAGATGCTGCAGCAGGTCCACGAGCACACCGGTGTCGGGGCGATCCCAGTGGTCATGTTCTCCGGCAAGGTCGACGAGCGTTCCGCCCCCGAGGCCGAGTCCCGCGGGGCGCAGGGCTTCATTGGCAAGCCGTTCGATCCACGCTCGCTGATCGAGTCGACGAAGCAGCTACTGCCGATCTGACCGAGTTCGACCAGTCTCTCCAGAGCTGGGTCGTCGACCACCGACTCGGGCTGCTCGACCCATTCTTCGCGGCGCTCTCGTACGCAGGTTCCTTCGGGTTCGTCTGGCTCGGCATTGCCCTGGGCATCTCGGGCTTCTCGTGGAGCCGCCCCTGGCTGTGGACACGGGTCGGCGCTGCGATCCTCGTCGCGGAGAGCGTCTCGAGTGCGCTGAAGGCCTGGGCCGACCGCGACCGGCCGCCGCTCTCGAACCCCGAGCCGGAGCCGCTCGTGGATCTGCCGGCGACCTACTCGTTCCCCTCGGGGCACGCCACCGTCAGCTTCGCGTGCGCAGCCGTGCTCGCGCTCGCCGTGCCCCGCCTCCGCGTCCCGCTCTACGCGCTCGCGGCCCTGATCGCCTTCTCGCGGGTCTACGTCGGCGTGCACTATCCCTTCGATGTGCTCGGGGGGGCCCTGCTCGGCGTCGGGATCGCTATAGCTCTTCGGATGCTTGCAGCAGCCCTGCGCCGATCAGAGCCAGGGACGCGACGAGGCTGATCCAGAGTCCGATCCCGCGATGGGCGAAGAAGAACTCGTCCGGAATCGAGATCGCGCGCACGAGCACAAAGATCGTCGACAGCGCGCCCAGCGCGATCACGATCAGGCTCTCCGGCACCGCGGCCGGGAGATCGACGCCCCACTGCCGGAGTGCCACGACGAGGACCGCCGCCAGGCCGATCACGAGGACGAGCTTGCCGAGCAGGCCGGTGTGCCAACCGAGCACAGCCACGTCTACCCCCTCGCCGGACCCTGTGTACCACCCCGTGAAGGCCGACAATGCGAGCACCAACCCGGAGATCCACGTCGCTCGTTCACCTAGACCCCACAGCGACGGCCCCGTCCGGCGAGGCACAGCCGGGGGCTCCTGATCGGGGGTGTAGCTAGGGTCGATCAGCGGCTCCGTTTCCACGGAGCGAAGTATGGGCATATCCGTCGGTGAAAGTCACGCGGGTTCGGGGTCGTCGAGTTGGAGTTGGGGGTCACGTTGGTGCATGTCGAGTCGGGCCGCTCTGCTGGAGGAGTCGCCTCTCAAGCGGACGGCGAGCCTGTCTTTTTCACTGCTGGGCGGAATGCGATCGGGGAATTCCACTGTTCGGAGTGCGGGTATGGCGTAATCGTGCGTAGCGTCCTGCCGGCGTGTCCGATGTGCCGCGGGCTCATCTGGGAAGAGCCCGCCGGAAGCCCGTTTTCCCGCTGAGCCGCTCTCTCCAGCGATCGTTTTGACGCTGAGGACTACACTTTCGCGCATGGCTGAGCCTGCGACGCGCTCACCGGCAGGCGCCGACGTGCCTCCGTTCGATCCGGTGGCAGTCGACCGCGCCTATCTGCAGGAGCGCGCCCGCCGGCGTGCGCGCGTTGAGCGCACTCGCGCGCGCCGCCGGGCCGGGTTGCGCTTCTGGCTCGTGCTCTTGGGTCTGGTCGCTGTGAGCTTGATCCTCACGCTGACGATCTGGCGCGAGGTCGAGCGGCTCTTCGGGCTCTAGAGGTGAACGCCGCGTGATCGAGACCGGCACCGACGTGTCGGAGGCGCTAGCCGCGTTCTCGAGGGCCGGCCGGGCGCTCGCACGAGGCGCCGCACTCGAGCCGATTCTGAGCGACCTTGTCAAGGCGGCTGCTCGCGGCACCGGCGCGGAGATCGCAACCGTCTGGTTGCCTGCGCGCGGCGACAGCCTGGTCGCGCGCGCGGTCTGGGCTTCTTCCGGCTCTCTCGCCGCCGAGATCGAGGGCCGACGGACGGAGTCTGTCGAGCGGGCTGCCACGCTCGTGAGCGCGCGCTTCGAGGGCGAAGTCGCGACGCTCAACGTTCCGCTCGACGGCGACGCAGCGAGCGGAGTGCTGGAGCTCGCGCGCCGCGGCGGGCCGTTCGAAGGCGAAGCGGTCCTTGTTGCGACCCTCGCGGCCGATCTTGCCGCGCTCGCCGCCCGCCTCTGCGAGGACGGATCGGCATCCCAGCGGGACGGCGCCGGCGCGCTGGACGTCGCAGGCGACGCGCTCGCCGCCGCCGCTGACGACGTGGGTGCGGCCGGACGCGTGGCACGGCTGGCCACGCTCGCTGCCGGAGCGGAAGCGGCGCTCGTGTGGCGCTTGCGCGCGGGAGTCCTCGAGGTCGAAGGCTTCCACGGGCTGATCGAGTCGGACGAAGAACTGGAGAACGCGGCGCGGGCGACCGTTGAGGGCCAGGGAACGCAGGGGGCGCACGGTGCCCTGCCTGACGGGGAAACGGTCACGCTCCAGCTCGGCCAGCCGCCGTTCGGCGCGCTCCAGCTCCGCTTTCCCTCTGGGCGGTCGCCCGACGAGCAGGCGCGCGCCCAGCTCGCCAGCTTCGCCGTCCGCGCCGCGCACGCTCTCCGCTCCTCCGAGCGCGCACGCGAGAGCGGCTTCGAGCTCGAGCGCAGCCGCGCGCTGCTGTCGGTCGTCGGCGAGGCGATCGCGCGGCTGTCGCTTTCCCACACACTTGACACCGCGATCGAGCGCGTCGCGGAACTGCTTGGTGCCGACCGCGTCGCCGTCTATCTGCGCGAAGAGGGTGAGACGGTCGTCGCGGCGAGCCAAGGTGTCGAGGGGCCGCACGAGGCGATTGCCGACGCGCTGCTGGCCGCTGCGCTTCGCTCTCGACAGGGGGGAACGATCGTCGACGTCGCCGACGCGGCGACGGACGAGCGCCTGAAATCCGTGTATGCCCAGGTGGGCGAGTCGGATGTTCACTCGGCGCTAGCGCTCCCGCTCGTCGTCGGGGACGAACCGATCGGGATCCTGGCCGTCTACCCGCGGCTGCCGCGGTCGCTGAGCGCGAATGAGAGCGCCTTGCTCGTTGCGCTCGCAGCTCAACTCGCTGTGCTCGTCCAGAACGCACGTTTGCACGAGCGCGCCCAGGAGCTGAGCAGCGAGCGCGAGGTGGCGCTCGCGGCGGAGCGGGAGGCGGCCAAGCGGCTCCACGCCCTTTACGAGATCTCCCGCTCGTTCGCCCAGAGCCTGTCCCTGGAGACGACGCTCGACGTGCTCGCTGAGTCGATCGTGACATTGCTGGGCGTCGACGCCGCCGTGATCCGGATGCCCGACGAGCGCGGGGTAGAGCTGGTTGCACGGGCGGTATACGTAAACGACGAGCGCATCGATGCGGCCGCGCGCGCGCTGCTCTCCCGGCCGCAGCAGCTGCCACGACGGGATCTGCTCGCCCTGCTCGAGCGCAACGAGCCGCTCCTCCTCGACGCAGACCGGGCGGAAGCGCTCGGCGGCGCGCTCGCGCTGCTGGCGCCCTTCCTGCGCAAGGGGTCGAGCGCAGCTGTCGTCCCGATCGCGACGCCCGCCGAACTGCTTGCGACGCTGACCATCGTCTCGCTGCACCCCGGCCGTCCGGTGGCAGGCGAGATCGCAGACACCGCTCTCTCGATCGCCGGCCAAGCCGCGCTCGCGATCGACAACGCCCGGCTCTATGGCCAGCAGAAGGCCTTCGCCGATACGATGCAACGCTCGCTCCTTCCCCGGGTGGCGCCCGAGCTGCCCGGTCTCGAGCTGGGCGATGTCTACGAGTCCGCCGCCCGTGTCGAGGTCGGCGGGGACGTGTATGACTACCTCACGCTGGTGGACGGCAGGCTTGCCGTCGTCCTCGGAGACGTCACCGGTCACGGTGTCGATGCGACCGCGGACATGGCAATGGCGAAGTACGTCTTCCGCTCCCTCGGCCGCGAGCACGTCGACCCGGGGGAGTTCCTCGCCGCGGCAAACGAGGTCGTCTTCTCCGAGATCGCGCCGGGCCGGTTCATCACGATGGTCGAGCTCGTGATCGACGCCGCGAAGGGCGAGGTCGCTTGCGCGAGTGGCGGCCATCCCCCACCGAGGCTTGTGCAGCCGGACGGGAGCGTCGAAGGCATCCGCGCGCGGGGACTCGCGCTCGGGATCGACGCACCTCAGTTGTACGAGACGGTGACGGTCGAGTTCGCGCCGGGCGCGATCGTCGTCGCCTACACGGACGGCGTCGTCGAGGCGCGGCGCGGCGGCGAGCAGTACGGGCTCGAGCGTCTCGACGCTCTCCTGTCGGAGCGGCGCTCGCTGCCGCCGCGAGAGATCGCCGAGTCCGCCCTCGCGGCGTGCCGGGACTGGTCCGAGGGCGAGTTGACGGACGACTTCGCCGTCGTGGTGATCAAGCGCTCCGGGCCGGCGGCATGAGGCATCCGCACGCGGCTCTGGCGGCGCTCGTCTTCGGCGCCGGCACCGGCTCGCTCGCGACCGAGATCGCCGCTTCACGCCTGCTGGCGCCGTACTTCGGTTCGTCGACGATCGTCTGGGCGAATCTGATCGGGATCGTGCTCGCCGGGCTCGCGTTCGGGTACTGGCTCGGCGGTCGGATCGCCGACGGGCGGCCGCAGCCGCGGCTGCTCGGCCTGATCGTGCTGGCCGCGGCGGTGTGGGTGGCGATCACCCCGTTCGTGGCGCGGCCGTTCCTCGACGCCGCCGTCGGCAACCTCGACGACGCCTCCGCAGGCGCGGTGATCGGCTCCTTCTTCGCCGTTCTGCTCCTGTTCGCGCCGGCCGTCGTGCTGCTCGGGATGGTCTCGCCCTTCGCGATCCGGCTCGCAATCTCCGACGTGGAGACGGCCGGCGCTGTCGCAGGTCGCTTCTACGCCCTCTCGACCGTGGGCTCGCTGCTCGGAACCTTCGTCCCCGCGCTGGTCGCGATCCCGCTCGTGGGGACGCAGCGCACACTGCTCGGTACGGCGGTGCTGCTCGCGCTCTCCGCCTCCTTCCTGCTCGGGCGGAAGGTGCTCGTCCTGGCGGCCGTGCTTGCCGCGCTCGTGGCGGTGCCGCCCGGTGCGGTCAAGGCGGAGCGCGGGTTGCTGCACGAGGAGGACTCGCTCTATCAGTTCATCCAGGTCGTCGAGCGTCCCGACGGCCGGCGGCTCCTGCGTTTGAACGAGGGCGTCGCCGTTCACTCCGTCTGGCGCTCCGAGACAGTGCTCACAGGCGGTGTCTGGGACGCGTTTCTGGCGCTGCCACCGCTTCTGGGCCGGCCGTTGCGCTCGGTTGCGATCCTCGGGAACGCCGCCGGCACCACTGCACGTGCCCTCGGCGTCTTCTACCCCGCTGCGCGGATCGACGGGGTCGAGCTCGATCCCGCGGTCAGCCGCGTCGGCCGCCGCTTCTTCGGGCTGGAGGACAACCCACGCCTGACCGTGCACGACGCCGATGCCCGGCCGTTCCTGCGGCGCACGGACGAGCGGTACGACCTGATCGTTGTCGATGCCTACCACCAGCCTTACGTGCCGTTCTACTTGGCGACGCGTGAGTTCTTCCGCCTGGCGCGGGAACGGCTCGAGCCGGGCGGGATCCTCGCGCTCAACGTGGCGTCGGTGCCCGGCGACGAGAGCCTCCTCGACGGCATCTCGGGCACCCTCGCGCACGAGTTCGACGGGCTTGCAGTGTGGCCGGCGCTTCGCTTCAACAAGATCCTGCTCGGCTTCGACGATCCTCAGCCTGTACGTTCCGACGTGATCGTCGCGAGTGGGCCGCCAGAGCTGAGGCCGCTCCGCGAGCTCATGCTCCGTCAGCTGCAGCCGGTCACCGCGAAGGCGGAACGCCCCTGGACGGACGACCGCGCCCCGGTCGAATGGGTGACCGACCGGATGATCGTCGAGTACGCCGCGCGGGGCGGCGAGCTCGACGAGGACCTCCTGCCGACGGCCCCATGAAGTTGCTTCGGGGAGACGGCCCTCTGATCCGCGTCGGGCACCGCGGCGCGGCCGCGCTCGCGCCCGAGAATACGCTTCGCTCGTTCGAGGCCGCGCTCGCGTGCGGCGTCGACGCGATCGAGTTCGACGTACTCGATCTCGCGGCCGGCCCTCTGGTGCTCGCGCACTCCAATGATCTCGCCGAGGTAAGTCACGGCGCGGCTGCGGGGAGGTTGGAGGATCGATCGCTCGACGAGCTGCGCGAGGTCGCCCCGGAGCTGCTGACGCTCGACGAGGGACTCGCGTTCCTGGCCGGGCACGAGGTCGGGCTTCATGTCGACCTGAAGCTGACGACACGTCTCGACGAGGTCGCCGACGCGCTGGCGGAGCACAGGCTCTCCGGCCGCTCCGTTGTGAGCTCGTTCCACCTTGCGAGCCTCGCCGCCTTCGCCGTCCGCGCCCCGCAAACCCCGATCGCTTTCACGTATCCGGAGGACAGGTACGGCGTCTCGCGGCGGCGGGCGCTCCAGCCGGCGATCCGGCTGGGCACGCTGGCGCTCCGGCGCGCCCTCGTCACTCGCATTCCCGCCATGATCGAGCGCGCCGGTGTGGCCGCCCTGATGCTCCATCACGCCGTCGTGTCCGCGGCGGCCGTCCAGCGCGCGCACGCGGCCGGCACCGCCGTCTGGGCGTGGACAGTGGACGATCCGGCCGAGCTCGCCCGCCTCGAGGCGGCGGGTGTCGACGCCGTGATCTCGAACGATCCTCGCCTGTTTGCGCAGGAAACGGGATCCGTAGAGGCGGATCCCGTTTCGCGCGAAGACCGCGAGTTCTTTTCGCCGGAGAAACTCTGAAGGGCCGCTTCGCGGCCGAAGAGCAAGTCCTTTCGGCGCATGGCTACACTGAGGCCGTGAGGCGAGGACTCGCATTTACCCTGCTCGTCGTGTGCGCTGCCGCCGGAGTTCTCTCCGCGGCACTGTTGGCCGCGACGCCGTCCGCGACCGCCGATACGGGGACCGGGACGACGACGGGCACGACGACTGCCCCGCCGCCACCAACGACCACGACGACGTCGACCACGACCAAGACCTCTCCGGCCGTTCCGCGGCCGTCGACGATCGCCGCTGGCGTCACCGTCGGCGGGCAGGTGCTCGTCGGCGGCCTGTCGCCCGCCACCGCGACCGCCGAGGTGAGGGCGTTCTTCGGCCGGCCGCTGACATTGCGGGTCGGCAAGGCCACTCTGCGCGCCACCCCGAGGCAACTGGGGGCCACCGCCGACGTCGCCGCCGCGATTCGGCGCGCACGGGTCGCGTTCCCGGGAGCCAACGTCCCCCTGAAGGTAGTGGCGCCCCGGCGGCACCTCGAGTGGTATGTGCGCACGCTCGCGAAGCGCTTCGATCGGGGGGCGGTCGACTCCAAGCTGCTGCTGCGGGGCTCGAAGCCTTTCGTGACCAAGGAGAAGCCCGGGCGGCGGCTGCGTCAGCTGCTTGCGGTGCAAGACATTTTCCGGAGCCTCAAGACTCATGTCCGCGCGCCGCTCGTGCTGAGGCCCGAGGCGGTGCCGCCGACGGCGACGCGCGCGTCGGTAGGCGACGTGATCGTGATCCGGCGCGGCCTGAACAGGCTCTTCCTCTACGACGGCATGAAGCAGCGCCGCACGTTCGGCGTCGCCACCGGCGAGTCCAGGTATCCGACGCCACTCGGCCGCTTCGAGATCATCGTCAAATGGAGGAACCCGTGGTGGTACCCGCCGGCGTCCGATTGGGCGAAGGACGCGGAGCCGATTCCGCCCGGTCCGGGGAATCCGCTCGGCACGCGCTGGCTGGGCATCTCCTCGCCGGCGGTCGGCATCCACGGCACGCCCGATGCGGCTTCGATCGGCTACTCGGTCTCGCACGGGTGCATTCGCATGCGGATCCCCGAGGTAGAGTGGCTCTTCAACCAGGTCGAGGTCGGCACGCCCGTTTACATCCTGAGATGACCGTCGCCCGCCTGCGGCTCGGCGCGCAGGCCGTTGCCGTCACCATCGTCGCCGCGCTGCTCGGCCTCCTGATCTGGAAGGTGGCGCAGGGGGAGAGCGAGGTGACCACGGAGCTCGCTCGTGGCGGCACACCTGCGGCGCCTTTGTTCACGCTCGAGCGGCTCGACGGTAAGGGAGACCTTGCGCTCGAGTCGCTGCGGGGGAAGACGGTCGTGCTCAACTTCTGGGCCTCCTGGTGCGGCCCGTGCCGGGACGAGATGCCGCTGCTCCAGCAGGGATCGGAGCGCTGGGCTGGCCGCAATGTCGTCTTCGTCGGGATCGACATCGACGATCTCCGCAGCGACGCGCGCTCCTTCCTGGAGCGCTACGGCGTCACCTACGCGAACGTCTACGACGGCAAGAGCTCGACCGTCGGGCGCTACGGCGTCACCGGCGTCCCCGAGACGTACTTTCTCGACGCTGCCGGGAAGATTCGCTACCGGATCGCGGGGCCGGTCGAAGAGGCCGCCGACCTGGATCAGGGGATCGAGCGAGCGCGCCGGGGAAGCCGGTGAGCCCGTGAAACTGCTCGCGCTGTCGCTGCTCGCGCTGGCCTTCGTCGGCACCGCGGCGGCGAGCGAGGCGAGCCCGACCGCAGCGGAGCTCGAATCCGAGCTCGTCTGCCCCGTCTGCGAGACGACTCTCGACACCTCTGACGCCCCCGTGGCGCGGCGGATGAAGGCGTACATCCGAGCTCGTATCGCCGCCGGTGACACGAAGAGCGAGATCAAGGGGAAGCTCGTCGACCAGTTCGGCTCGACCGTCCTCGCCGTGCCGCCGCGCAAGGGCTTCGACCTGGTCGCCTGGGTGCTGCCGCTTGCAGGACTGGGCATCGGAGTGGTCGCGGTCGGCGCTCTGGCCTGGCGCTGGAGCCGCGTGCGCGGTGACGCGTTGCCGGCCGGCGGCGAAGGAGAGCGGCTCGATCCCAAGCTCGAGCGGCGTCTCGACGACGAGCTCGACCGGTTCGACGAATGAGCGGCACCGCGGTCGCCGTCTCCTTCGGCGCCGGATTTGTGTCGTTCCTCGCCCCCTGTGTGCTCCCCCTCGTGCCTGGCTACCTGTCGGCGGTGTCGTCAGTCGAGGCGGAGCGGCTGGGAGAGCCCGGAGCCTCCCGCCGGGTCGTCGTCTCCAGCCTCCCCTTCGTCGCCGGCCTCGTCAGCGTTTTCGTGCTGCTCGGTGCGGGAGCAGCCGCCGTCGGACTCTCCTTTACGCGCAACCAGTTCCTGCTCGAGCAAGTCGCGGGCTTCGTTCTGATCGTCTTCGGCTTCGTCTTCATGGGTCTCCTCCCGTGGCCGCAGCGGCTTGTGGGCGTCGGCCTCGTCCAGAGTGCGCGGCGGCGAGGTTCCGGCTTCCTGCTCGGCGGCGCGTTCGCGGTGTGCGCCGCGCCGTGTATCGGTCCAGTGCTCGGATCGATCCTCGTGCTCGCGGGCGACTCCGAGACCGTGCTCGACGGTTCGCTCCTGCTCGCGGTCTACGCCCTCGGCCTTGCGGTTCCGTTCCTGATCGCTGCCGCCCTCTTCGCGCCGGCGATGGGTCTCTTCCGCCGGGTGCGAGACCACTACGCGACGATTCAGTTCGTGAGCGGCCTGATCCTCGTCTCGCTCGGCGCGCTCCTCTTCGCCGGCGAGTTCTGGCGCCTGCGCGTCTACCTGAACCGCGTGTTCGACGCGCTGGGCATCAGCTAGAAATCTTGGTCTTCGCGATCGGAATCGGCTTCCGCAGAATCCGATCTTGCGCTATAGATGCGCTGTGGCGACGATCCTGCTCGCGGGAGTCGACCTCTTCTTTCGGGGGAAGCTCGAGGCGCTGCTCGAGGAGCACCATCTGATCACGACCGACAGCGTCGAGCCGCCCGACCTCGTGATCGTCGACATCGCGCGTGTCGACCCCGACGAAGTCGTGGACTCGTGGCCGGACATTCCGATCGTCGGCTTCACGAATCACACTGACAAGACGGGCCTGCAGCGGGCGCACACCGCCGGCTTCGACCACGTGCTCGTCAAGTCTTCTCTCGCCGAGCGCGTCCCGGAGCTCGTCGCCGAGCTGACCGCGCCGTCCGTTTGAGCCGCCTCGCTAGACTTGCCGCGTGACGTACATCATCGCCGAGCCGTGCATCGACATCAAAGATAAGTCGTGCGTGGACGTCTGTCCGGTCGACTGCATCCATGAGTTCGCTCGGATGCTGATCATCGATCCGGAGGAGTGCATCGACTGCGGCGCGTGCGAGCCGGAGTGCCCGGTCGAGGCGATCTTCCCAGAGGATGCACTCCCCGACAAGTGGGAGCCGTTCGTCAAGATCAACTACGCGTACAGCGGTGGGGCCGAGGCGATCGACCCCCTCGTCGACGAGTACGCGACCGAGCACAACGTCCAGAACCCCCCGCTCGAGACTGCATAACCCGTCGGTAAACGGGAATACCCGGGTCCCGTTCACGTCCGAAGGGAGGCACATGCCGCCGAAGGCATGGAGCGCGAAGCGAGAGCGTCAGTACGAGCACATCAAGGACAGCCTCGAAGACCGCGGCACGTCCGAGGGCAAAGCGGAGGAGATCGCCGCTCGCACCGTCAATAAGGAGCGAGCGCGTTCGGGTGAGGCAAAGACCTCGTCGCGTCTGTCCCGCGAGGACATCTCGTCGGCGCGGCGGGGCGGGCTTCGCTCGGGCACGGGCCGCGCGAAGGGGCGCACGCGCGACCAACTCTACGAGGAGGCCAAGAGCATGGGCGTTAAGGGCCGCTCGACGATGACCAAGGACCAGCTCCGGCGTGCGGTAGACGGGAAGAAGCGGTAGCCCGCGCGGCTATCCTCGGCAGATGAAGCCCCGGACGCTGGATCACGTTGCGCTCTGGGTCGCAGACCGCGCGCGGATGGCCGAGGCCGCCCGCCGGATCGGGCTGCGCGTGATCGAGCAGACCGAGCGGTTCACGCTGCTCGGCGCCGACGCCCGCCGCGGCAAGCTGACGCTCTTCGACGCCGAGGGCCCGCGAGAGCCGGGCGCTCTCGAGCGGATCGGCCTCCGCGTCTCGGGTCTCGAGGGCCGCGACCCGGTCGTCGACCTCGGCGAGGGGCTCGAGCTCGTGCTGGTCGAGGCCGAGACCGATTCCGAGCTCGACCTCGATCACATCGCGCTCGTCTCGACCGATCCCGAGGCCGCAGCCCTCCAGTGGCAGGCGCTCGGCTTCGCACCCGACGGCGACGGTCGATTGGAGATCGGCGGCGCCTGGCTCCAGCTGCGGCAGGGCGACCCGGGCGCACCCGAGCGGCCTCTGCTCAACCACATTGGCGTTCTTGTCGACTCGGTCGAGGAACATCAGGCGGAGGCCGAGGAGCTCGGCGTCGAGATCGACGACGTCGTCGACGCGCCGAACACGCTTGCACTCTTTGTCTGGGGGCCAGACCGCGTGAAGCTCGAATACATCGAACACAAGCCCTCGTTCTCATTGAGCTGACGATCGCCGGTGCCGGCATGGCCGGCCTCGCCGCCGCGGCCCGCGCCCGCGAGCTCGGGAAGACGCCTGTTGTGCTCGAGAAGGGCACGCGGCCGGGAGGCTCGATGCTGCTCTCGAGCGGCGTCGTTTGGCGGCACCGCAGCCTCGAGGACTTCCGAGCGGAGTGTCCGAGCGGCGACCCCGCCTTGCAGACCCGAATCGTCGAGGAGCTCGACGACGCGCTCGCCTGGCTGGAGTCGCTCGGTGCCGAGCCGGTGGCTCGTGTAACCGGCAACCCGCTCACCGTCGGCAAGCGGTTCGACGCGCGCGAGCTGACGGACGTGCTCCTCCGCGCCGCGGGCGATGTTCGGCTCGGTGAGCCCTTCCGACACGCGGCGATCCTGGCGACGGGCGGCTTCGGTGCCCGGCTGGCCCGAGAGCGCGGACTGCTGTTGCGGGCGAACCCGTGGAGCGAAGGCGACGGTCTCGACTATGCGCTCGCGCGCGGCGCGAGCCTGACCGCCGGCTTGAACGAGTTCTACGGCCGTGCGCTGCCGAGCGGTGTCGACGATCGTGAGTACGTGTCAGCCGCGCAGGTCTACGCCCAGCACGCGCTCGTGCTCGACGACGAGGGGCGCGACCTCGGCGGGGCCGCCTGGCATGAAAGCGATCTCGTCCAGCGGTTGCCCGGCGGACGGGCTTGGTACGTCGGCGATGCGCGCGCTCGCCGCCAGTCCGTCCGAGACCGCACGGTGGCCGAGCTCGTGGGCGCAGCACGCGCCGCTGGAGGAGACGTGAGGGCGTCGGAGGAGCTTCCGTTCACGCTGCCGGAGTCCCCCAAGCTCGTCGAGCCGCCCTTTGTGGCGGTGCGCGTTCGCGCGGCCGTGACGCACACGATCGGGGGCCTGCGCATCGACGACCGCGCTCGGGTGCTCGACGGGGACGGCCACGCCGTTCCCGGCCTGCACGCCGCGGGTGCCGACGCCGGCGGCATCTTCACCGGTGGCTACGGCAGCGGCCTCGCAGCGGCGCTCGTCTTCGGGCGCATCGCCGCCGAGACGGCGCAGCGCTAGCTCGTCACAGTGCGGGTCTTGGGCCGCGAAGCGGCCCCTTTAGGGGTCTTGGCGCGCCGGCTATCAGACCAGCTCGGTGTACGCGCAGCGACGCTTGTCGCCCGGCAGGGGCGAGGGGCCGACTTTTCTCACACGCAGCAGCGTCTCGCCCGCTTCTACCGTCGAACCGGGGGCGGGCGCGTCTCCGTGACGTTGCTGCAGCGTCCAGCCGGCCGCCGACCAGACGAAGAGGAGGTGGCCCGGCCTGCTCTCGTAACCGCTCTCGTCCACCATCGGCGGCGATTCTAGCGGGGGCGAGCCTTTGGCCAGTTACGGATTGCCGGCGTACGCGGGAAGGAAGACGTGGATCGCGGTGCCGCCGTCGGCTCCCTGCTCGACCGAGAAGCGGCCGTTGAGGGTCGTGGCCCGCTCGCCGATCGCGTTCAGAGCGGCCGTGCGCCGCTCGCCGGAGCCGTTGTCGGCGACGATCGTCTCGATCTCTCCCCGCGGCGTGACCCGGATCACGACGGAGATCTTCGACGGAGGCCCGCGCCGCACTGCCTGGTTCAGCGACTCGCGCACGATCTGGTAGAGCCCGACCTGCTCCTTCTCGCCGAGGCTCTCCGCCCGTTCGACGTCGACCTCGATCCGCACCTTGTGCTCCATCCCGAGTTGGTTCGCGAGCTCGGCCACCGCCGCGCCGAAGCCCTGGTCGCGGAGCACGACCGGCTCGATGTTGAAGGAGAGGTCGCGGAGCGA
>Ga0136617_10003418_pt1 | contig 14186 bp, 9 predicted proteins | sample AntDrymUQ3222106_2_FD_129672 | JGI IMG/M metagenome (GOLD analysis project Ga0136617, IMG submission 129672) | Polar desert sand microbial communities from Dry Valleys, Antarctica - metaG UQ322 (21.06) | ecosystem: Environmental > Terrestrial > Soil > Desert | place: Antarctica: Dry Valley... | reverse complement strand
TTCTTGGCAGCCCGTACGGGATTCGAACCCGTGCCGCCACCTTGAGAGGGTGGTGTCCTAGGCCTCTAGACGAACGGGCCGAGCGGTGCGCAACGGTAGCAGCGCTGCCGGCGGAACCCGCCCGTCCACGGACGGGTGGGTGTGCCGATGAGCTGGGGAGAGAGGAATCGAACCCCTAATTACAGAACCAGAATCTGCCGTGTTGCCAGTTACACCACTCCCCATTGAGCGGCCACGCATTGTATCGGCTCGCCGCCGCAGCGCGCAGCCGGCGGTCCCGGCCCAAGGCCAGCGACCCCAGTGAGCCAGGGCGGCACGAGGGCAACGGAGTTCGGCGCCAGAGCGGAGCGCCGACCGAACCAGCCGTCACCACGAACCGGCGCTCAGACGCGATCGAATCCGATGAGCCGGCCGACGGCCACGCCGGCCGCCTCCATCAGATGACGGCGAACGTCGGCCCCGCCGCTCACCACGCTGGTCGGCGTCGGTGACACGTACGCGTCCAGACCGACGTCGGCGGCGATCATGCGCGAGCGCAGCGAATGGAACGGATCGGTCACCACCAGCACCCGGCGGACGTTGCGGGCCGCCAACAGTTCGGCGACGCCGGTCAACGATTGGTACGTCGAGCGGCCCTCACCCTCGAGCACGATCACCGACGACGGCACGCCCCGCTCGACGAGGTAGTCGCGCGACGCCTCGGCCTCGGTGAACCGGTCCTCGGGCTGCTTGCCGCCGGTGACCACGATCAGCGGCGCCAGCCCGTCGCCGTACAGCGTGACGACGTGGTCGAGCCGGGCGGCGAGCTGCGCTGACGGCCGGCCGTCGTACTGGGCTGCGCCCAGCACCACGATGGCGTCGACCGGGCGGGCCTGGTCGCTGCGCCCGGTGCCGTACACCTGCACGACGTTGAACCCGTAGTAGCCCAACGCGCCCACGAACAGCGCCAGCACGACTCGCAGCGGGATGGGGACGCGACGACGCCGGCGCCAGTTGCCGGGTGACGGCCCGACGCGGCCGAGAGCGGAACTGCGTCGCGGAGCCCCGGGAGTACCCGGTCGGACGCGACCGGGACGACGGCGCAGGAACCGCTTGCGATTGAAGTCGATCAGGTCGTCGGCCGAGGCCATCTCCCCCATGGCGATGGGGCGGATGGCGCCAACCGGGGTGTCGTCGTTCCGTCGGCTCGGCGCGGTCACGGCATCAGCCCTCATCAAGTCGAGCAACCGCGGCGCGCAGGCGATCGAGCGAGCGGCCCCGGCCGAGCACCTCCAGCGACTCGAACAACGGAGGGCCGACGGTGCGCCCGGTGACGGCGACGCGGACCGGCGTCTGGGCCTTGCCGAGCTTTAGTTCCTGCCGGGCCGCCACGGCCTCCAGCGACACCTTCAGGGCGTCGGCGTTCCAGGCCACGGTGGCGTAGTCGTCGATCGTCTGACTCAGCACCTCGCGTGCCCACGGCTGCTTGGTGGCCTTGGCCCACGAGCCTTCGTCGATGACGACGTCGGCCATCAAGAACTCCACGATGGCCGGCGCCTCGGCCAGCGTCACCACCCTGGTCTGGATGTGCGGGGCCATGGCGGTGAAGGCGTCGTGGTCGAAGTGAGGCGGGATCCACGGAGCACACGCGGTGATGAAATCCTCGACACTCAGCCGGCGGATGTAGTCGCCGTTGAACGCAGCGAGCTTTTGGAGGTCGAAGTAGGCCGGCGAATGGGTGACGTCGCCGAGCCGGAACGTCGCCTCGATCTCGCTCCACGGCACGATCTCGCTGGGCGCCGCACTGGTTTCGCCGCGGTCGCTCGCGACGTGGACGTCGCCGTCGGGCGCGGCAACGTTGGCGGTCAGGCGCGGCGCCCAACCCAGTGTCATCAGATAGTTCACCATGGCGTCGGCGAGATAGCCCTCGTCGCGGTACTGCTCGAGGGCCACTTTGTCGCGCCGTTTGGACAGCTTCTTGCGCTGCTCGTTCACCAGCACCGGTACGTGCGCCCATGCCGGGGGCGGTTGGTCGAGGGCCGCCCACAACAACTGCTGTTTGGGCGTGTTGGGCAGATGCTCCTCGGCCCGCACCACGTTGGTGATACCCATCTCGATGTCGTCGGCCACATTGGCGAGCAGGAATACCGCCGTGCCGTTGGCGCGCAACAGCGCGAAGTCCTCGAGGTGCTGGTGGTCGAAGGCCACTTCGCCGCGGATGAGGTCGTGGACCACGGTGGTCTCGCGCTCGGGAACCCGGAACCGCAGCACCCTCCCCGGGCCGGGCTCGAGGCCCCGGTCGCGCGAGTAGCCGTCGTAGCCGGGCCGGCCGTTGGCGGCGGCCCGCTCCTGGATCTGCTCGCCGGTGAGGTCGCAGTAGTACGCCTGGCCCGATGTGAAGAGGCGCTCAGCCGCGGCCTGGTGGGCGGCGGCGTAGTCGCTCTGGAAGTACGGGCCTTCGAACGTGGGGTCGGACGACGCGATGCCGATCCAGGCCAGCGCGTCGACGATGCCGGTGGTCCACTCCGGGCGGTTGCGAGCCTCGTCGGTGTCCTCGATGCGCAGCACGAACCGCCCGCCCTCGTGGCGAGCAAGGGCCCAGTTGTAGAGCGCCGTGCGCGCCCCCCCGACGTGGAAGAACCCGGTGGGCGACGGCGCGAACCGGTACCGGGGGCCGTCGGCGCTTCCATCGTTCATGCCCGGATCACGCTACCGATCACCGCCGACGATGATTTCCACAGAGGATTTCGGCCACCGGTGGCCGAAATCCTTTGTGGAAATCTGGATCTGGGAGGCTCGGGTCAGGCGGGGGCGCTGGCCGAGCGGCTGGTGAGGGCCAGGTTGCGCAGCTGGCGCAGGGCCACGGACAGCGTGGTGAGGTTGTAGGCCTCGGCCCGGCGGATCTCGGTGAGCATCGCACCGACCCGGCCGACGGCCCTGGCGTTGGCCTGCAGCCAGTCAGCCACCGGGTCGCCACTGTCGAGCACGGCGCCGGTCAGTTCGGCCAACGTCGACAGCAGATCGTCGCGCACGGCCGAGCGGGCCTGGGTCTGCCACCGGTCCGAACGGGGCAGACTGCCGATGCCCTCCCACAGCCACATGAGGTCGAGGGCGTCGAACAGCGTCCACTCGATCGTCGCCACCGCCGACACCGGCCGACCGGTGATGGCCGACAGGTCGACCAGGTCGAACCCGGTGTGCAGCAACGGCCACACCCCGGCCCGTTCGGCCAGCTGTTCAGGCACCCCCGCCGCCAGGCGCGATGCTTCACCCGACATCACCACGTCGGCCATTCGTCCCCGGAGCGCCGCGCCCATGGTGCGACCCAGCTCGCCGATGCCGAGCCGGTAGGTGTCGACCACCTCGGCCAGGTCGTAGGGCGGTCGGCGGTGACGCAACACCCACAGCGCGCCGCGCTCGATCATCCGCCGGCAGTCGAGGAACAGGTCCAACTGGGTGTCGAGGGGAACGTCACCCTCCAGCCGGTCGATCTCGTCCCACAGGCCACCGAAGTCGAACACCTCCCGGGCGGCGATCCAGGCCCGGGTGACGTCGACCACCGACGCTCCGGTGTCTTCGGTCATGCGGTGGTCGAACGAGATGCCCGAAAGGTTCACCATCTGGTTGACGAGGGTGGTGGCGACGATCTCGCGCCGCAGCGGGTGGGCGGCGATGGCCTCGGCGAAGCGTTCCCGCAGCGGCCGCGGGAAGTAGTGCACGAGATCCCGCTGCAGCAGGTCGAGGTCGGGAACGTCGCTGCGCATCACCTCGGACGCGTTGGTGTTCTTGGTGTAGGCGATCAGCACCGCGAACTCGGGCGCCACCAGCCCGGTCCCCGACGACTGCCGCTCGGCGATCTGGCGGTCGACGGGCAGGAATTCCAACGCCCGATCCAGCCAGCCCTCGGTTTCCAACACGTCGATGTACCGGGCGTGCACGTTGGCCATGCCGAGCGACTGCCGGCGGGCCATCAGCAGGGCCAGGGTCTGGGCCTGGTTGTGGTCGAGCACCAGTTGCCCGACCTCTTCGGTCATCGATTCGAGGACGTCGTTGCGTTCGCTCTCGGCCAAGTCACCCGCCGCCACGATCCCGTCGAGGAGAATCTTGATGTTGACCTCGTGATCGCTGCAGTCGACGCCGGCCGAGTTGTCGATGAAATCGGTGTAGATCAGTCCGCCGCCCAGCGCGTACTCGACGCGCCCGAGTTGCGTGAGCCCGAGGTTGCCCCCTTCACCAACCATCCGGCACCGCAGGTCGGCTCCGTTCACCCGCAACCCGTCGTTGGCCCGGTCGCCCACGCTGGCGTTGGACTCCGACTGGGCCTTCACGTAGGTGCCGATGCCACCGTTCCACAACAGGTCGACCGGCGCCCGCAGCACCGCCGACACCAACTGCTCCGGCGTGAGCGTCTCGTCGATCACCCCGATTGCCACCCGGGCCTCGGCGCTCAGGGCGATCGACTTCGCGGTGCGCGCGAACACGCCGCCGCCGGCCGAGATGAGGCTGGGGTCGTAGTCGGCCCACGACGACCGGGGGAGGTCGAACAGGCGGCGCCGTTCGGCGTACGAGGCGGCCGGGTCGGGGTGGGGATCGATGAACACATGGCGATGGTCGAACGCCGCGATCAGGCGCAGATGCTTCGAGCGCAGCAACCCGTTGCCGAAGACGTCGCCCGACATGTCGCCGATGCCCACCACGGTGAGGGGATCGGTGTCGGCGTTGCGTCCGAGCGACCGAGCGTGGCGGCGCACGCTCTCCCAGGCCCCTCGCGCCGTGATGCCCATGGCCTTGTGGTCGTAGCCGTGGCTGCCGCCCGACGCGAACGCGTCACCCAGCCAGAACCCGTACTCAGCCGACACCCCATTGGCGATGTCACTGAAAGCGGCCGTGCCCTTGTCGGCCGCCACCACCAGATACGTGTCTTCGGCGTCGTGCACCACCGTGTCGGGTGGATGCACGGTCTGGCCCCCGACCAGGTTGTCAGTGATGTCGAGCATGCTGCGCAGGAACGTCTGGTAGCAGTCGACGGCCTCCACCCGGAGTTCGTCGGCGTCGACCGGCGGACGCTTCACCACGAAGCCGCCCTTGGCGCCGGTGGGCACGATGACGGCGTTCTTCACCATCTGGGCTTTCATCAGCCCGAGCACCTCGGTGCGGAAGTCCTCCCGGCGATCGCTCCAGCGCAAGCCACCGCGGGCCACCGCGCCGCCGCGCAGGTGAACGCCCTCCACCCGTGGCCCGCACACCCAGATCTCGTGAGCCGGCCGGGGCGCCGGCAGCTCGGCGATGGCCGCCGGGTCGAACTTGAACGAGATGGTGTCGCGATGGCGGAAATAGTTGGTGCGTACCGTGGCCTCGATGAGCGTGAGGAACATCCGACAGATGCGGTCCTCGTCGAGGCTGGGGATGGCGTCGAGGGCCCCGATGATCTTGGTGCGCACGACTTCCTGGGCCGCGTCACGGTCGGCGCCCGACCCGGCGCCGGCATCGCCCACCGCCGCATCCCCTGGCGGACCACCGAACGCGGGATCGAAGCGGGCCGTGAACAGCTCGACCAACCAGCCGGCCAGCTGGGGATGGGCGGTGAGCGTCGCCTCCACATACTGCGGGCTGAACGAGAACCCGATCTGGCGCAGGTACTTGGCGTACGCCCGCAGGATCGACACGGCCCGAGCGTCTAGTCCGGCCCGCAGCACCAACCGGTTGAGGCTGTCACTCTCCACCACACCGCGCACCAGACCGACGAACGCGACCCGCAGGTCGGCCATGCGGGTCGCGTCGAGTCGCGTGTCGGGGGGCACCCGCACCCCGATGTCGTACAGGTACACGCGCTCCCGACCGGCGCGGAACGTGTAGGGCTGCTCGTCGAGGGCCACAAAGCCGAGATGGTCGAGCAGGGGCAACAGCTCCGAGAGCGCCATGGGGCTGCCCATGCGGTACACGCGCATGCGCCAGTCGGCCGGCCCACCGGCGGGATCGGGCGCCAGCGACACGGCCAGATCGCTGGCCCCGGTTATCACTTCGTCGATGCGGTGGAGGTCGGCGACGGCTCCCTGCGGTGACACTGCGGCCTTGTAGGCGGCCGACGCCGACGTCCCGAGCAGGTCGAACAGGCGCTCACCGGTGCTCTCGCCGAGTTCGCCGATCAGCGCCGCCCGCAGTCGATCGTTCCACGCCGTCGACTGTTCGTCGATCGTCGTCTCCAACGCGGCCACATCGATGTCGGCGGCCTGGGTGCGGCGGACGCTCACCGTCACCCTGGCCAGCGAACTCGATCCCACCAACGATTCGAACGTGCGTCGTTCGGCCCCGTAGGCGTCGCCGACGATGTCGGCGAGGCGTTCGGGAAGCTCGGCCGTGAAGCGGCTGCGCGGGAAGAACACCAGCACCGTTGTCCACCAGCCCACCGGCTCGGGCACCTCGAACACGCGCACCAGCCGACGCTCCTGCAGGCCGACGATCTCGCGCACCAGGACGGCGACCTCGGGGGGCGACAACTCCAACACGACGTCGCGCGGGAGATCCTCCAATACCGTGCGCGCCGCCCGACCCGAATGGCTGTGGCCGGCCTCACCCACCAGGTCGAGTTCCTCGCTGATGCGGTCGCCGAACCCGGGGATCTCGAGCACGCTGGAACGCTGCGCCGCGGTCGACAGCAACCCGACGAAGCGGTGCTGGCGACCGGGCTCGCCCGGGTCGGTGACGATGAGCACGGTGAGGCGCTGCGGGCGGAACACGGTGGAGATGAGGTCGGCCCTGGTCATCACGGCCGGGCGGTCCTCGCGCCGGTCCGTCGTCGGAAAGCTGATCGCGGCGACGGTCGACGCCTCGGCGTTGCGGAGTTGGCCGAGACCGTTGCCGACGATCGGTTGCACCGCGCCGTCGGGAGCGCACTCGGCGTCGATGGCGCCCAGGAAGACGAACTTGCCGTCGGCGAACCAGTGCAACGCCGGGTGGACATGCACGAGCGAGAGCAGCCGGTCCCGCATGGCCACGAAATCGCTGACGACGCTCCGCACGTCGGCCACGACGGCGAGCAGTTCGGCTTCGAGGGCGGTCGTCGTTTCGTCGGCGATGCGATCGATCTCGATCTGCGTCCACGCCTCGACGGTGGCGCCGTCCTTCGACTTGGCCTGGTCGCCGAACGGCGCCACCCTGGTCATCACGCCGTCGTGATCGCGCTCGACGGTGAGCATCGGGTGGACGAGCAGATGCACGTCGTGGCCCCGCCGCTCCAGCACCATGCGCATGGTGTCGACGAGGAACGGCATGTCGTCGGTGACCACCAGCACCGCCGAGTGGGGCGATTCCCAGCCGTCACGTTCGCGTTCGGGCGAGAGGACCCGGATCACCGGTTCGCCGGCAGCCCTCCGCCTCCCGAGGTCGAGGTGGGCGACGGCGACGGCGTATATGTCGTCGAGGTGGTGGGTGTGGACGTCGTCTTGGGGCAGCTCGAAGTAGTAGAGCGAGAGGAACTCGCCGAGCACGGCATCGTCGGGGCGGCGGATCGCCCCCAACCGCCGCAGACGCGCGAGTGCCTCGGCCAGGTCGGAATGGGCCTGCATGCTGGCAACCTCCCGCTCCGACCACGCTGTCGGAGCACCGTTTCGCTACTGCGTCGGCGCCACAGTAGCGCCGGGGGGGCCGGCGCCTGGCTCGGCGCCGGACGCGGGCGAAACGCGACGATGGAGGTACTCGGCGTTCAGGTCGCCGAGGCGGTTGACCCCGAGCAGGGCCATGGTGCGGCGGATGTCGGTGTCGAAGCGTTCCAACACCACGTCGACGCCACGTTCGCCGCCGGCGCCGAGCCCGTAGAGGTAGGCGCGGCCGACAAGGCAGGCGTTGGCGCCGAGGGCGACGGCCTTGAGCACGTCGCTGGCCCGCCGCACCCCGCCGTCGCAGTAGACCTCGAGGCGACCGCCAACCGCCTCCACCACCGGTGCGACCAGGTCGAGGGGCGCCGGAGCATCGTCGAGTTGACGCCCGCCGTGGTTCGACAGGGCGATGGCGTCGATGCCGGCGTCCGCGGCCAGTCGGGCGTCGGTCACGGTCTGGATGCCCTTCAGGACGATGGGGCCGCTCCAGATCGAGCGCAGCCAGTCGACGTCGGCCCACGACACCGAGCGGTCGAACTGGGCGTTGGTGAACTCGGCGAGCGACACCGCGCTGGTGCCGTCGCCCACGGCCGAGCCGCGCCCGACGATGTTGGCGAACGTGATCGGTTCGGAGCGGACGAGGGCCCAGGTCCACGCCGGATGCCGGATACCGTCGATGACCGTCTCCAGGCCGATCTTGGGCGGCAGCGCGAATCCCCGGCGCACGTCCCGTTCGCGCCGGCCGAGCATCGCCGTGTCGACGGTGAGCATCAGCGCCTCGTAGCCATTGGCCGCCGCCCGTTCCACCATGTCCTGCACCAGGACCCGATCGCGCCACACGTACACCTGGAACCAGCGACGGCCGGCGCCGCTCGCCGCGGCCACCTCCTCGATCGAGCGGGTCGCCAACGTCGAAAGCGTGTAGGGGATGCCCGCCCGGGCCGCGGCGCGGGCGACCGCCAGTTCCCCGGCCGGGTGGGCGATGCGCGTGAAGCCGGTGGGGGCGAGGATCAGCGGCATGGTCGCCGGCCGCCCCAAGACAACGGCCGACGGATCGACGTGGGACACGTCGCGCAGTACCCGCGGCTGGAAGGAGTAGGCCGCGTAGGCGTCGGTGTTCGCCGCCAGCGAGCGCTCGTCCTCAGCGGCGCCGTCGATGTAGTCGAACACGCCGCGCGGCAAGCGGCGTTGGGCGATGGCCCGCAGATCACTCACGTCGGCGGTGCGGGCGAGGCGCCGGGCCACGCCGTCGAACTCGAAGCGGCGGAACCGCAGGACCGAACGCAGCGTCGCCAGCACGGTGGTGCACCCTAGGACGACGGTTCGAACGACGACGGTTCGGACGACGACGACTGGGGCGGCGGCGCCACCGGCCACTCACCGCGACCGATGGTCCACACCATCATGCGGCCGGTATGGCCGGGCGCTTGGACGGGATGGTCGACGGTGTCGGTCAGCGTGAACCCGAGCCGCCTGGCCACCGCCGCGCTCGCCGTGTTGGCGACGTCGCAGCGGATCGCCACCCGCTCGGTGTTTGAGGACGAGAACGCCAGGTCGGTGAGCGCCCTGGCCACCGCAGTCATCACCCCCCGGCCGGTCGCGCCCGAACGCAGCCAGTAGCCGATCTCCCAGAGGCCCGAGGGTGCGCGGCCGACCCCGCAGCCACCGATGACCGAACCCCGACCCGGGACGTCGCCCGCCGCCGGCGCGCCGGTCGGGTCGGTCGGGGTGATCAGGTAGCCGAACGCGGTGCCGGCGTCCCACTCGGCCACCGCGCGGCCGACGAACTCGGCGCTGGCGGCGCGGTCCTGGTCGGCCCAGAACATGAACAGTCGCAGGTGATCGCGCGACTGCTCGATCGCTTCGTGCAGCGCGTCGACATCGTCCCCGCGGTGCCGGCGCATCACCACCCCGGCCGCAGTCAGTTCGATCCGCTCCGGCGGAGCGGAACGATCGGGTCTGGAGGCGTCGGGCATCGTCCCATGCTGGCAAACGGGCCCCGACGCCCACGCTCCGGTTCCCCGTGTGTCCGCGCAATCAATGCGAACTGTGACGCCAGCGCACGGAAAACAGCGCGCGGCAGTCACAGATCCAACCCGGCGACCGGCGGTCAACGCGAACTGTGACACCAGCGCACGGAAACAGCGCGCTCGTGTCACAGATCCCACCATCTTGGGGCGACGCGCTCACGCAGACGCCGGGCCAGAGCCTCGACCTCGTCGACCGTGTCACCCAGCACCGTGACGTGACCCATCTTGCGGCCGCGTCGCGGCGTGGTCTTGCCGTACAGGTGCAGTCGGGCGTTGGGCTCGGCCAGCACCCCCGACCAGTCGGGTTCCTGGGCGGCCCGGTCCGACCCGCCGAGCTCAGTGGTCTCCCTCACGTCGTCTGCTTCGTCAGACCCAGCGGGGCCGAACCACAGATCGCCGAGCAGGTTGACCATGGCGGCGGCACCGACGGTGAGCGACGGGTCGCCCAAGCCGGCGCCGGTGACGGCCCGGATCTGTTGGGCGAACTGATCGGTACGGGCGGCATCGAGCGACCAGTGGCCGCTGTTGTGCGGCCGGGGCGCCAACTCGTTCACCAGCAGGCGTCCCTGCGACACGAACAACTCGACGGCAAGCACGCCCACGAAGTCGAGCGCCTCGGCCACCGCCACCGCCACCGCCACCGCCTCGTCGGCCAGGGCGCGCTCGATGCGCGCCGGGACGACGGTCACGTCGAGGATCCCGTGACGATGCTCGTTCTCGGCGATCGGGCCCACCACCGCCACGCCGCCGGCGGTGCGGGCCACGATGGCGCTCAGTTCGAGGTCGAGGGCGACCCGTTGCTCGACGATGCACGGCACCCGACCCAGGTCGGCCCAGGCGCAGTCCAGCTCGCCGGCGTGTTCCACGGCGCGTTGACCCTTGCCGTCATATCCGAGGCGGGCGGTCTTGAGGATGGCCGGCGTGGCGATGCGTCCGGCCGGGCCCAGATCGGCCGGGGCGACCAATCGCGCGAAGGGGGCCACTGCGAAGCCGTGGTCGCGCAGGAAGGCCTTCTCCACCAGTCGGTCCTGGGCCACCTCTACCGCCGCCGGGGACGGGGCCACGCGCACGGCGTCGGCCAGCCGACGCAGAGCGGCAGCCGGTGGGTTCTCGAATTCGGTGGTCACCACCGCGCACCGCCGGGCCAACACGTCGAGCGTCGACTCGTCGTCGTAGGCGGCGACGAGGTGCTGATCGGCCACCCGGCCGGCCGGCGCGTTCGGATCGGGGTCGAGCACGATGGTGCCGTAGCCCATGGTGCGGGCGGCCGTCAGCGCGTACCGGCCCAACTGTCCCCCGCCGAGCATCCCGATGACGGCCGGTGGGACGATCACCCGCACGGCGTCGACACCGTCACCCGCTCTTCACTGGCCGGTCACGGTTCGCGCTGAACGGCCAGCACCGAGCCGGCGGCGGCAGCCCGCCGCTCGGCCCGGTAGGCGTCGAGACGCGCCCGCAGGGCCGCGTCGGTGCCGGCCAGCAGCGCCACCGCGAACAGTCCGGCGTTGGTGGCCCCGGCCTCGCCGATGGCGAACGTGGCCACGGGCACCCCGGCTGGCATCTGCACGATGGACAGCAGCGAGTCGTGGCCCTGGAGGTGGGGCGTGGCCACCGGCACGCCGAGCACCGGCACCGTGGTCTTGGCGGCGATCATGCCCGGCAGGTGGGCAGCGCCACCCGCCCCGGCGATGATGGCCCGGAGACCCCGGTCGGCCGCCGCCGCGGCGAACGCGAACATCTCGTCGGGCATGCGATGGGCGCTCACGACCGTGGCGTCGTGGGCGACGCCGAAGCGTTCGAGCACTGCGACGGCCCGACGCATGGTCGGCCAGTCGCTCGTCGAGCCCATCACTACCGCGACCAGCGGAGTCACACTTGTGCCCTCACCGGCCCGAGCTCCGCCGGGGGTTGGGCCGGATCCTCACGATGATGCGCTCGCGCTCGATGGCCGGTTCGATCATGCCGGCAACGTTACGGGCTGGCCGGGCCTGCTTGACTGACTGGATGCAGCAGAACGTGCTCGGTCAGGAACTGGTCCCGTGCTCGCTCGATCCGGTCACCGGCTACTACCGGACCGGATGTTGTGAGAACCACGGTGACGATCCCGGCATGCACGTGGTGTGCTGCCGGGTCAGCGAGGAGTTCCTGCGCTTCTCGGCTGAACGGGGTAACGACCTGTCGACGCCGCTCCCCCAGTTCGGCTTCGCCGGTCTGCGACCCGGCGATCAATGGTGCGTCTGCGCGTCGCGCTGGGCCGAAGCGTTGGCGGCGGGCATAGCCTGCCCGATCGTGTTGGAGTCGACGCACATCTCGGCTCTGGAGTTCGTCGACCTCGGTGACCTCCAAGCCCACGCCGTCACCTCCTGAAGCGTGGTACGGCTCGGCCAACCCGCCTGCGGCGGTCTGGTCAGCTGCTGTCACCAAGCAGGACTTGCCACTGCGTCGGGTAGGCGGCGTACACCTCGTCGGGGCGCAACCGCAGCGTCGCTTCGGGGACGGAGTCGACGATCGAGCGCACCACGTCGTAGCCGAGGGGCTCGCCGGCCCCCTCGAACGCCGCCACCCGCCGGTCGACCAGTTCGGTGGGCGGGGCTGGGTCGAGAAAACCCCAGATGGTGAACGCCATGCGCAGGTCGTGGATCACCGGCGCCCGCCCGTACAACGACGCCCGGCGCAAGCCGACGGCCGTGCAGCCGGCCACCGCGTCGCCGGCCCGTTCGGCGTCGGACAGCACCAGGTCACTGCGCAAACGCCGGGCCAACCGCAAGGCGTAACCCTGGTCGGGACCCTGGAACCCGAGGTGGGCCCCCTGGGGCTGGCGTCCGACGAGGTCGCCGGGCCGGTCGGCGGTCCACGGGCCGGGCACCACATCGGGCGATTGGTAGGACGTGACCTCGCCGGACGGCGTGGACGGCGTGAACCTGGGTGCGGCCATCGACGTAGTTCTAGCGGGACGGAGCCTCGCTCGCGTGCAGCAGGCCGTACACGATGCTCTCCTCCAGGGCCCGCCACGACGCTTCGATGATGTTGGTGCTGACGCCGATGGTGGTCCAGTCCCGCTCGCCGTCGGTGGCGTCGAGGAGTACACGGGTCACCGCACCGGTGGCCCCGGCGCCGTCGAGGATGCGCACCTTGTAGTCGGTGAGGTGCACCCGTTCCAGCGCCGGGTAGGCGGGGGAGAGGGCGAGGCGCAGCGCCGTGTCAATGGCGTTGACGGGGCCGTTGCCCTCGGCGGTGTGGACGTGTCGATCGTCGCCCACCCACACCTTCACCGTGGCTTCAGTGCCGAACGCGCTGCCCGCCGCCTCGTCGGTGATCACCCGCATGCTCTCCACGGTGAAGAAGTCCTGGCGCCAACCAGCGGCCCGGCGCATCAGCAGCTCGAGCGAGGCGTCGGCCGCCTCGAAGTGGTAGCCCTCGTGCTCCAGTCGCTTGAGGTCGTCGATGACACTGTTGACGGCCGGGCCGTCGAGTTGAAGACCGAGCTCAGCCGCCTTCATGGAGATGGTCGCCCGCCCAGCCATCTCCGACACGACGAAGCGGGTGCGGTTACCGACCGCGTCGGGGTCGACGTGCTCGTAGGCGTCTTTGGCCCTGGCGATGGCACTGGCGTGCAGCCCCGCCTTGTGGGCGAAGGCGCCCGAGCCCACGTAGGGCGACTGCGGGTTGACGGCCCGATTGAGCAGCTCGGCCACGTGATGGCTGACGCTGGTGAGGCGCACCAGGCGATCTTCGGGCACGCAGTGGTAGCCCTGTTTGATCTGGAGGTTGGGGATGATGGTGGTGAGGTTGGCATTACCGGTGCGTTCGCCAAGGCCGTTGAGCGTGCCCTGCACGTGGCGGGCGCCGGCCGCCACCGCCGCCATGGAGTTGGCGACGGCACAGCCGGTGTCGTCGTGGCAGTGGATGCCGACGATCACGTCGCGCCCGACGTGGGCCACCACGTCGGCCGTGACCGCCTCGATCTGGGCCGGGAGCGAACCACCGTTGGTGTCGCACAGCACGACGTGGGTGGCCCCGTTCACGACGGCCGCCTCCAGGGCGCGCAGCGAGAACTCCGGGTCGGCCAGGAACCCGTCGAAGAAATGCTCCATGTCGACGAGCACCATGCGCCCAGCGTCGCGCAGATAGGCGACGGAGTCAGCGATCATCGCCGCTCCCTCGTCGAGCGAGGTCTGCAGGGCCTCGGTCACGTGGTAGGCCGAACTCTTGGCGACGATGCACACCGCGGTCGTGCCGGCGTCGATCAGATTGCGCAGCGTGTCGTCCTCGTCCACCTTGCCCCGGGGGCGCCGGGTCGATCCGAACGCAACCAGAGTTGATGTGGTCGGGCGCAATTCGGTGGCGGCCCGGGCGAAGAACTCGATGTCTTTGGGGTTGGCGCCGGGCCAGCCGCCTTCGATGAAGCCGACGCCGAGGAGATCGAGCTGTTCGGCGATGCGCAGCTTGTCCTCCACCGTGGCCGAGACTCCCTCCACCTGAAGCCCGTCGCGCAGCGTCGTGTCGAAGACTTCGACGATCGGGCGCGTGTCGAAGACTTCGACGATCGGGCGCGTGTCGAAGACTTCGACGATCGGGCGCG
>Ga0136617_10003417_pt1 | contig 14190 bp, 9 predicted proteins | sample AntDrymUQ3222106_2_FD_129672 | JGI IMG/M metagenome (GOLD analysis project Ga0136617, IMG submission 129672) | Polar desert sand microbial communities from Dry Valleys, Antarctica - metaG UQ322 (21.06) | ecosystem: Environmental > Terrestrial > Soil > Desert | place: Antarctica: Dry Valley... | reverse complement strand
GTGAGTACTCGCCACCGGCGTCGCTGAACCAGGCGATCTTCTGCCCGTCGGGGCTCCACGCTGGGTAGCGGTCAGCCACTCCCGGCGAGCGCGTGAGGTTGCGCCAGTCCCCCTTTTCAACGGGCACCGTATAGACGTCGCCGCGTGCCTCGAAGAGGGCGCGCGATCCGTTCGGAGACAGCGAGCCGCTGACGATATTGCGCGAGACGTCCTTCCACTGCGTACGTGCCCACGGCAGGTCGCCGCGAACGTTGACGATGATCTGCGACGCGCGGCCGGTGGCCGGATCGAGCGTGTGGATAAATCCGCCCTGCTCGAATACCAGCAATCCGCCGCCGGCGGAAAGCTGCTTCGCGTCGAAATCGACGAACCTGGTGATCTGCGCCACCGCTTGAGTAGCAGGGTCATACGACCAGACGTTTGCAGCGTCGTCGCGATCGGAGAGGAAATAAACCTTGTCGCCGAGGAAGACCGGATCGGTATCACTGCTCCCCTGCCAGGGCACCTTGCTCATGGACAGGTCGGCGAGGTTCACGAGGCGAATGGGCTGCGCCTGGCCGCCGCGGTAGCCGCGCCACTCCACATCCCAGTACGTGGACGACTGGTACACCACCCGCCGCCCATCGGCGGAGTGCGCGCCGCGGTTGGCATATGGCATCGGAAGCGCGGTGGGGAGCTCTCCCTCCAATCCGATCGTCCATAACCGGTTCGTCGAAACAGGGGGATTGTCGCGACCGGAGGTGAACACCACGCGCTTGCCGTCCGGTGTCCACCCTCGCACCAGATCCTCCTGAGGGTGCCACGTGAGACGTTCAGGGTCGCCACCCGAGGTGGACACGACGTACACGTCCTCGTTACCCGCGTATTCGGCGCTGAACGCCACTCGTCGGCCATCGGGCGAGAATCGCGGGAACTGCTCGATGCCCACGGATGTCGTCAGCCTTGTTGCATCACCGCCCGCGCGCGGGACGGTCCAGATATCTCCCGCGTACGCGAACGCCACATGCGTCGCGCTTACCGTAGGGAACCGGAGCAGCCTCGTTCCTCTGGCGTCGGCCGGGTCGGCAGCGCGTGTCGCGCCTGGCGCTGTCTGCGCGCTGGAAATGCAGGGAAGCGCAACGAACGCCAAAGCTGCGACGAGACGGAAGTGGACCATGAGGAGACTCGGAATGTGGGGGACAGAAACAATATTTCCCGGACCATGCAGTGTCATCGGTCCGGGCAGCGGGAAACATGGACGAACAGTTGCGCGACCTGAAAAGCGGTAGCCAGGGCGGACACGCATGTGCTCAGACTGTCCAGATCGACGAGAGCACGCGACGGAAGTTCCCGCCGAGGACTCCTTCGATCTGCGCGTCGGTGTATTTGCGCCGGATCAATCCCTCGGCGAGATCGAACATGCGCTTCGGGTGGTCGAGCCCTTCGATGTCGATCTTCTCACGAAAGGCATAACTCCCCTTGTAGCTGGCGCGGAGCCGCTTGTTGATCTCGGCTGGCATGTCGTCGTAGCCATCGAGATCGGCGTCGCTGCCCACACCGAGGTGTTCCGGTCCGACGAGTTTGGCGACGTGATCGAAGTGGTCCAGAACATGTTCGACGGTCGTCGGCTCCCGGTCGCGGACGAACATTCGGACCGCGGTGATGCCCATGACGCCGCCGGACTTTCCCATCGCTCGTATCGCCTCGTCCGTCTTCACGCGCGGGTGGCCCGGCACGAGCGCGCGGCAGTTCGAATGCGTGATGAGCACGGGTCGTTTCGAGATCTCGAATGCGTCGAGCGTCGTACGGTCGCCGCAGTGCGAGACGTCGACCGCCATCCCCACCTTGTTCATCCGCTCCACGATGGAGACGCCGAAGTCGCTCAGTCCTTCGTCGCGGCGCTCCGTAGCGCCGTTGCCAATGAGATTGCGGCTGTTGTAAGTGAGCTGTGCGACGCGCTGGCCGAGACCGTGGAACATGTCCACGTCGTCGGCGCGACGAAAATGCTGCGCGTTCTGCAGGCCGAGCAACACTCCGAGCTTGCGCGAGCCCTTCACGCGTCCGAAATCCGCGGGACTATCGATGCGCATCATGCGCTCGTCGTTGCCTGCGACGAATGCGTTCCACCCCGCGAAGAAGTGGAGCGCCTCCTCGTACGCGTTAACGCCGCCGAGCCCAATCGCGGGATGAATGACGTTGATGCCGGAATCCACGTACTTCTGAAAGTGCTCGGCGGTCAAGCTCTCCGGATTGGCTATGAGCTTGTCCATCAGCGGGAAGTCGAGCGTGAACGGGGCCAGCATGTCGATCACCACCGAGCGCTGAACGACCGCGATGGCGCGCGCCGAGTACTCCAACGTAGAGTGTCCGAACAGGCGGAAGCGACCGAGATTGAGCATTGGCGCCGCGACGACCGACGCGCACGCACCGGCAACTACCTTGATGACCGAGCGTCGAGAGACACCACGTTCTTCCATCGCTATCCTCTCTTGTTAGTTACCGTGAGATTGGGCTGCGCGCACGCGGCGGCGCTGCTTCGTCGATCTTTGCGGGCAGACCACGATCCGCCTAAGGCGTCAGCCCAGCCTGGTAGGTATTCAGAAACTCGAGAAACCTGGACACTTCGATCATGTCGCGTCCGATGAATCTGACCGAGTGCGCGGTGAGTCGCTGGATGCCCGGCAAGTATGCTACGATCTCGGCCGGTGTGTAGCTCTTGAACGTGATATCAAGCCGAACGGGCCCCGGAAGTATGTAGGGACGGAGCGAAGCACGCCTGGTCAGCCCCGCCTTCACTTTCTCCTTGATGAGCGCTCGCCCCGCCTGGGGCGTGAGCGTGTTGGCGGAATGAAAGCTGAGCGCGCGCTTGACGATGGCTCCTTCGATGGGGCCGATCAGTTGCTGCGCTTCCAGGACGGCTGCGTCGTCTCCCGAAATGGCGACGACCGGAACTCCGAAATGGCCAGCGATCGCTGCGTTGATGCCGGATTCGCCGACCGCTACGCCATTGAGCTCTACGGCGGCAAGATTCGCGCTCGATATCGTGTGCGCGCGGACGCCGCGAGGGTTTGTTGTCGCCGAGTGATATCCAACGAAGACAACAGCACTGAAAGACGAGTCGATTCCCTCCATCATCATCAATGGACGCGGCCAGGATCGAATGACTCGCACATCAGCGGGAAAGCGCTCAATGAGCAGGTTCTGGCCATTGCCGTGAGCGTCGACGACGACGATTTCACTCGCCCCGGATTCCTTCGCGGCTTCGACCGCGGCCAGCGCTTCGGCGGTCATGAACTCGCGAAAGCGCGCGTATTCAAATCCAGTGGGGCCGAGCTGCTCCGCGGTCACAACGCCGGTGATTCCCTCCATGTCCACGGAGACAAGGACCTTGAAGGGCCGAGTCTGAGCCGTCGCGGACGTTGCGAGACATGCGATGAGAAGTATGGAGCGCATCAGGGTGATCCTCGCACGGATGTGGGTGATCATCGATCTTCGGTGCGGGAGAGCGTCCATCCTGTTGAGCCCACAAAGGTTCTGGTGAGCACAGCGAAGAGATCTCGGCCCTCAAAGGAGCGATCCATTAGATCCGTTTCGGATCCGCTGCATCCGAGTGACCCTTCGTCCTCGATGCCAGTCCGGTGAGTTCGTCGATACGCGGTTTCTGCCTTCCGGTATCGCCTATTATGGCAGCGCACCGAATTGTATGCAAGTGTGTACGCCGAAAGTGATCCAACGCTGAAACACTGTCTCGCCCCGTTCGTACGTCCCGGCAGGTCACGCATCCCGGGAGAGCCCATGTCACGTTCACGCTCCTTCTCCTCGGCATCGCGTCGGCGGTCGCTCTCCTTCTCGGCGCGGTGGGTATCTACGGCGTAATATCCTACACCGTGAGCCCCCGCACTCGCGAGATCGGAGTCCGCATCGCGCTCGGTGCACGTTCGAGCGATGTTGGTTGGTTGGTGACGCGGCAGGGGATCGCGCCAGCGCTAATGGGAGTGACGCTCGGACTCGGCGGCGCACTCGGGCTCACACGGCTGCTGCGTACGCTCCTCTTCGAGGTGAGCCCAATCGACCCGCTGGTTCTGGGCGCGGCGTCGGCTGTGCTCATCGCAGTGGCCGCCGCCGCGAGTGCACTGCCGGCGTTTCGAGCGACAAGGGTCGACCCGGTTGAGGCGCTGAGGGCGGAAGGGTAACGCAGGTTGAGTGCGAACCGGACCACGCGAACGGTAGCCAGTGCCCGATTTACCGCCTCGCCGGCTCTGTCACCAACCGCGTAGCCTCACTCGCCTGGCCGCCGCTCGTCAGTGTGAATCCGGTTGCCCGGCTCCCTTCCACCTTGAACACCAACCGGGAGGCCGGGTCATCCGCAGGTATAAACGTCCGGCTTCCCTGATACAGAAGCGTCCGCGGTCCGACCGGGCCTTCGAGCTTGAGCTTTCCCCCCTCGGCATACACGCGGCGCGTAGTGCGTGGGCCGGTATACAAGTACGTGCCGGCATACATCTCCGCATCTCCATCCGCGAGGGGCGCATCGCTGACTCTTGTCAGTTCCACGTACGATGTTAGCGCGTAGTAAACGGGCTCCACCGTCGTCTGCGCGCTCGCTTGCCCGCGCAACGTGCTGTCGCGGAGCCGCACGTCAACCAGCACGCTATGTTGATGGCGCCGCTGCTCGTCGCTTGGAATCGTTCCGGGGAAGCGGCCTACAAGGTTGCCCTTCTCGTACGACACACCAGTGAGGAGCGTGCGAAGCTGGTTCCCGAGCGTCACGTGCACGTCACCGTCTGGCTGGACGAGGAGCGCCATCGTCACTGTACTATCGTAAGTACGTAACGTCCCCGTCCATGCTCCGGCGAGCTCTGCCGGCGGAAAGTTCATCGTCGCCCCAGCGGCTGGAGGGCGGCTTCGGCGATCTCGGCGCGCCGCCTCGTACCGCGGAAGGACAGCGGCGGCGATCTCCTCCGCAATACGGAAAGGCGCGGCGTCGCTCTTGTTCGCCAGCACAACGATGGCGACATTCTCCGAGGGGTACAGCTTGAGCGACGTCGCAACGCCCGGCATCCCGCCGGTGTGATGCACGGCGCGGTAGCCGTTGTCGTCCTTCGTAATTCCCCAGCCCAGACCATAGCCGCCGTCCGTCGTGTCCGGGGTTTGGATCAGCTGCATGAGCTGGATCGTTGAATCAGCGATGATGCGGCGCTGCTCCGGAAGGCGGTTCCTGAGGTGGAACATCCCAAAGCGGATGAGATCGTGCGCGCTCGCATAAACGGCCGAGCCGCCTGGATGGTCAAAAGTGTAAAAGGGGATCGGCCGCTGTTTGGAGTCGTACCGTTGCGCCGCGTACGGTTCGAGCCCGGCAGCGATGTCGACAGATGTCCGCGTCATGCCTAATGGCAGAAAGACTTCCGTGCGCATGTAGTCGGCGTAGCTCTGACCGGACGCGCGCGCGATGACGTGGTCGAGAATACCGAAGCCCAGATTCGAATATTCGAACACCTCGCCGGGCGGGTTCACGAGTACGCCGTAGCGCCCGATCGTCTCGTCCATGGACGGCCGGCCATACCCCGCGTTCTGGTAAAAGAACTGGTAGTGCAGAGGAAGACCGGCAGTATGGCTCATCACACGCCGCACCGTCGCCCCCTGCGCGTCTCCGGCGAGCCCGGTGAGCTTTCCCGTGCCGAGGTAGTCGTTTACCGGCTGCCCGAGCTGCACCGAGCCACGCTCGACCAGCTTCATGATCGCGGTAGCGGTAATAGGCTTCGAGATGGATGCCAGCGAGTACATCGTGTGTGGCGTCGCGGCAATCATCCGCTCGCGGTCCGCCCACCCGAATCCCTCCTCCCAGATGATCCGGCCGTCCCTGGCAACCGCGACCGCGATTGAGGGAACCGAGTTTTCCTGCATCAACCGGCGGATAAAGGTGCGGGCGCTGTCGAATCGGACAGAACGGGCACGCGAGGCTCGCGACGCGGGCTGCGCGCCGAGGAGGGGTGTAACGAGGAGACACCAGGCTGTTAGCGAGCCGGCGACCAGGGCGTGTCTGTATTTCACAGTGGGCACGATTCACTCAGGGAGGGGGGGTCGAGAGTGCAGGTTTGGCTGGCCTTTCCGTAGAGGTGCGCCGAGCTCCGCTTGCGCCGTGGCGCCGCATGAATAGTGCTGCACCCGGAATCATGGAAGATTAGATCACAAATCGGGATCCGAGCAGACAAGCAGAGGAGCCGGCTTTCGCCGGCTCCTTCGCTTGTCGACTCCGACGTCAATCATCCGCCCGCTGCGAGTCGTTCGCTGAGGGGAAGTGGCAAACAGGTCGTGTTTCCGTACGGTATTCCGGTCTGGTCGTCGCCAACCTTCCACGGAATATCGAACCGGAGCAGATCGTTGAAGCGATGGCCGCCTTCCTGGAAGAACTCGCGGTTCCGCTCGTCGAGGACGAGGGCCCTGATCGAAGCAGCGTCAGTTGCGCCGGTGTATTGAGGCAGCCGCAACTGCGTCCGCCGCGCATTGATTATCCCGACCGCTGTGGCGCCGCCCAACGCCTCGGCACGGATCAGCTGGGCCTCGATGTAGCTGGCCAGGCGCATCGGATCCGAGCGCGAGAAATTCTTGTTGGTGACAACATACAGATCGGTGACGCCATCAAAGGCCTTTGGCGGGAGGCCCACGGCTGGCCCTGAGTCTACCTGAACCCGGGGGTCGGGCACGCCCCCGACGGTGAGGTTGCGGTATTGGGGGGCGACAGAGGAGTTACCGAGTTCCGACATGGCGAACCACGCGTCGTTGAATCGCGTTCCTGCGTCCACGCTTCGCGTTACGAAAAACTCGAAGCCGGGATTGACCAACCCCGCGTCGGCAGCCGCTCCAGTGAGGTTACCGCGATTGAGCCGCACGCGCGCCCGCCCGACGTAAACGAGGTTCAGAAGGTCGGTCTTGTTGCTGCCGGAATCCAGGACATTGACGAGGGTGAGCGCCGCGTCAAACTTGGTTTCCGCTATGGCGAGAACCTGTTCCGGCGTAAGTATTCCCTGTTGCTCGTCGAAGCGCATCGCACAGAACCCTTCGCCCAGCAAGGTGTACGCGTAGGCGCCAAATGCCGCCACGCGCGCCCGCAGCGGCGCCAGCTCGACTTTCGCCTCCTCGTCGGTAAAGGCTTGCAGCCGCGCCAGGATGTCATCGGCCTGGACCCGAGCAGTCTGAAGCGGCGTGTATGCGCCATAGGAGCCGCCGCAGCCAGTCTGCTCGTTCGCCGTGTCGTCTTCGTTGATTTTCTTGGTGCCCCAATTCTTGGCGTTCAGGTTGCCGGACGCACCGAGGAACTGATCCGAGATAGTGGCTGTGGTGTTGACGTAGTTGCTGAACGCACACTCGAAATCCGCTGTGACGCTAGCCGCCAATGTAGGCGCCGTAGTCGGGTCGTTGAGCAAATCACTCGGTATCCGGCCGGGAAGCTCCACCTCGAGAATGTCGGAGCATGCCACCGCCATCAGGAGAGTCGCCAGCACGGTGGGCGCGAACAGCACCCTACGCACTCCTGCAATCGATCGATCGAGAATATTTCGCATGGTAAGTTCGTTTCCCTTGTCTGGTTAGAACGAAAGCCGGATGGTGGTAAGGAATCGGCGGAACTGCGGCCAGGATTCCTGGGTGTATCCATTGGTCAGGTTGGGATCATTGTAATTCCCGGGTGAATTGGCCCGAACTTCAGGATCCTGCGCCTTCGCGCCAAACTTTCTGTCCTGCGCCCGCCAGATCGTTCCCAGGTTGGTACCCGTGACGGTCACGGACCCACGGCTGGCACCTGCCAAGCGCGCCCAGCGGCCCGGAAGCTCATACGTCAGGGAAACGTTCCGGATCTTGCCGAAGCCGGCCTTGATGAACCCGGCTGCGCCAAACAAACCGTTGACCTGGTGGGCGACCAGGATGGGATCCGTCTGCTCAACCGCAGCCCTGGAATTGTTGAAAAACACATGCTGGCCCCCCACGTTACCGTCCGACACAAAGTGCCCACCCTGGAACTCGGCGACGCCGGCCAATGTGAAGCGATTCCAGGAGACGTCCGCGCTGAGAGCACTGAGCCAGGTCGGGGTCGGGCTGCCGTGGTAAATCGACGGCGCCGTGGCGCAGTCGACGAGACTTCCGTCGCCCCTGCCGAAGTCGGTACCACCTTCACACATCACGTCGGTCACCGTGCCCGGCTCCGTCAGCGTTGCGCTCACGATCCTCTTGTAGAAGAATGAGCCCACTGGGAAGCCAGCGACATTGTAGGCCCCAACCAATTGTCCAATGCCCGTATTGGGAATCGGCGTGTCCTGGCCGAGCACTTCGATCCTGTTCTTGTTGGTTGCCAGTGAGCCCCGCATGTTGACGCGGAGCTCATCGCGATTGATCAGCGAACCCCGAAGCGCCACCTCGAAGCCGCGATTGGAGAACTCACCGATGTTGAAGAACTTGTTTCCCGGGAAGCCGCTCGAGGGCGAGCTCAAGGCGGAGAAAATGCCGTCCTTGGTGATTTTGTTGTAATAGGTCGCCTCCACGTCCAGCCGATCGCTCAAAAGGCTCGCATCGAAACCAGCTTCGATTTCCCGGGTAACCTCGGGCTTGAGCTCAGGATTGCCGACGTTGAGAGGAGTGACTGTCGGTGTGCCGCCTGATCCCACCGACGGACCATACGTCTGCACAGCGGCGAAAGCGTTGGGCTGCTGGCCCGCCTTGCCCCAGGCGGCCCTGAACTTTAGCGCCTGCAGCAGCGAAGATTCCGGGAAGAACGGCTCTTCCGAGATCACCCATGCGGCGCTGACCTTGGGGTAAACCACAAAGTCATAGTTGACTCCGAAGGCGCTGTTGTCATCCCCGCGGACCGCACCGGTGAGGAAGAAGCGGTCCTGCCACGCAAGTTGTTCCTGCACGTAGACGCCGACAGTCTTGTTCTCGAGGTTGAAGTTCGGGTTCTCAAAGCCCTGTCTTGTTCCACCGCCGCTCACGGTGTTCACGCCCCGGATCGGGAAGCCCTCGCCCTGCCCGGAGATTTGTGAGAAGCGTTTCTGATAGTACTGCACGCCGGCGGAGCTCTGCGACTCGAGGCTCGGGCGCAGGCTGGCCGTGACGGTCGCCGAGTAGTCTGCCGTGACGAACGCAGACCGATCGTTCGCAACGAACTTGACCCCCTGGGGAAAGCCGAGATTGGCGTTGCTCCCCCGCGGGAAAAGCAGCGATGACTCGTCGTTGGTGAAGTCTCCGCCCAGCGTGAAGCGGTGGTTAAGCCAGCTGGTAGGCCGATGCCTGAAGGTGAGGCCAAGCCGGCCCCGGTCGACATTGTCCAGCCCTTCAATCTCTTCGAATGCCTCCGGGGTGACACCCGCTAGATAGCCGCGGCCATCATCTTCAGGCCTGAGTCCGGCGAAAGTGCAGGAATTGCTCGGGCAGCCCCAGATCAGGTACGTCGTCACCGGCTGTGTGGCCGACGCCGCGCGCGTTTTCTGCCGCGTGTAGCCCATGCTCAAGTCAACCTTGAATCTGTCGCCGGAGATGTAGCTGAGGTTGGCCGTGCCATTGAGCTTGTTCTGCCAGTTGTAGTCGACAATGCCTTCGTCCCGGTCGTAACTACCGCTGAAGTAGTAGCGGATGGCTTCGCTACCACCATGAACCGCTACCGTGCCGCCAACCGGCTTCCCAGTCGAAAACGGCGATCCGAATCCGCGGTCTATGTCGTTCTCGATCAGGTTGAGGCGGTGTACCACGTCGTTGCTGTCCTTGTAGAAAACGCCCTCATACAGCTTTTCGGGACTCGGCAACCAGTTGGCGCCGGCGCGAAGCTCTGTCGACCAGGTCGGCGGACCGATCGCGCCCCGTTTGGTGATGATCTGAATGACCCCGTTCGATGCTTCGGTGCCATACAGCGTCGCGGCCGAGGGACCCTTGAGCACCTGGATCGATTCGATGTCGTTGGGGTCGAGGTCGTTGATTCGAGAGGGAGAGTCTCCGCCCCCACTGAAACCGATACTGTTTGACCCGGGGCTGTTGTCGGCCCGAATGCCATCGATAAAAATGATCGGCTCTGAGCTCAGACTGAGGGAGCTGACACCGCGGATTCGGGTGACGCCTCCGGTTCCCAGCTGGCCGCTGGCGCGCTGAACCTGGAGGCCCGGGACAGCGACTGAGAGCGCTTCCTGAACTCCCTTGCTCGGCGTGACCAGCTGTGCCTCGACCATATCAAGAACGCCTACGGCGTTGCCAAGTGCGCGCTTTTGTGTATCGCCAGCCTGGCCGGTCACTATGACCTCATCGAGCTCCAGCGCGGTCCTGCTCATCCGAATCGACACGTCAGTCGCGCCCACGCTAGCCGAACGAATGGCCTGTTGGTGGCCGAGGCGCGTTACGATGAGCGTTACTGTCGTCCCAGTCAAACCGTTAAGGGTGAACTGCCCGCGGACAGTGGTGAGGGTTGCCAGCGAGGTGCCCTGGGCTCGGACTATCGCTTCTGCCAGGGGACGCCCGGTCAGCGAATCAGTGACGACACCGCTCACGGAACCCGTTTGCGCTTCGGTAGAAGCCTGGGGCGTAATCAGTGCAAGCATAACCAGCAAGAGTGCCCAGCTGATACTTGGGCGGAAAATTGACGTGATAGGTGGTTGCACAGGCGATCCTCCAGAACGAGATGAAACGGGGCAGTTCTCCGAGAGAGCTGGGACGGAACCAACAAGGGTCGCGAAGTTCCGGGCGGGGCGCGGCACGTGGGTCTGAAATGGCTGCGCTACATTCGGTCGTACCCGACTTCGCGTCCTATTTTGTATACAGTAGTGCGCTCATATATGCACTCCGCAATGGGAGCGCGCAAGACCAACGCAAACATCTGCTACGGTTCACGTCGTGGCGAGGGACCGTCGGCTTGCCAGACGCGATGGCTTGATCAATATGTCCACGCGCTCGGTTGCTCTCCCGATGGCGCCTTGCTCTTGATAAACTCGGACATTTCACGCACCATGCCGCCCCACGTCCACGCATGCCAACTGTGCCCCTTCATCGGGCGCCCGTATGTGAACTCCGCCTCATAGTGCGGGTTGGTTGTGCTGGCAAGGAAGTTCTGGAACCTGTACACCGCCAGATTGAGATGGAAATCGTCCATGTCGCCGGAGAAAAAGTGCAGCTTGCCGACGATCTTCGGGCCGAGTGTCGGCCAGTTCCGCTGCGCGTAGTCACGAAGGTCATAGCCGTTGTCGCGCATGTACGCGGCGACCTCGTGATCGATCTTCCCGCTGCGCTTGTCCCACAGAGGCTTGGGGTATCCGTCCGCTCCAACGGGCCCGTACACCGCCTCCCACGCGCCGAGCTGATAGCCGGACCGTCCATGCGTGCCTAACACTTCTTCGAAGAGACTGAGCTGGCGGGTGGTGAAAAGTGGTTGCCCTTCGGTGGTGCGTTGAAACGGGTGGTCGACCGAGGTGAACTGTCCGCTAGCGACGAAGAATGCGTTGGAGTCCTGATAAATGTCGGTGAGCAGGTACCGGCTGAAGTCGATCGGATCGGGCTGCAGCACCCACGCGCCGCCGAAGAAGTCCGGGTTCCGCAACTGAAGCGCGAGCGCTTGCCAGCCGCCTGTGGACGCGCCTTCGACCAGGCGCGCGTACGGCTTGCCGATGATTCGAAAGCGCTGCTCCAGATACGGGATCACCTCCTGCACGATGGCATCGCCGTACGGACCATTGTTCGCCGAGTTCACGGAGTACGAATCCGGGAAGTACGGCGTCTGCTGCTCGAAGGTGATGGCGATGACGCGCGGGAAGGTGTCGGAGCGCCAGGTTTTGTAGAAGTCGAACCCAGTCTCCAACCCAGTTCGCTCATTGATCTTGCCCGGCTCTCTCACCTCCGACGAGTCCGTCGTGAAGCCGAACGGGACGCCGTGCCCCAGCGTGTAGATGCTCGGATACCGGACGTCAGGGTGCGCCGCGTATCCTCGTGGCAGGAGCACGATCGCATTCACGAACACTGGGCGCCCCCAGAACCTGGTCAGCTTCTTACTCTGGATCCTGACGTGCTTGAGCCACTCGGTATCGATGGGGCGCGCGGCGCGCGGCATCACGTGCGTGGCCGCGAGCCGGATGGTGCCGCGGCCAGCAGTGCCGCCGATGTGGACGCGCTGCACATCACTGTAGAGGTTCCCGGCCGCGTTGTTGAAGAATTCCAGGGTGCCGTCGTTCATGTGGACCCAGATGGTGTGTCCGTCGGACCGGTGGACACGCTCGTACACGTTGATGACCGCCTGGACGTAGTAATCGCCCGGCGGTAACTCGGATAGCCGCGCCGGATAGCCGACCGCACTGTTGTCGACGATGGCCGGCTGGTCCGGCCGGAGCTGATCCAGGTCGACGCCGAAGACTGCCGGACCCCGCAGCGATAGAGCCAGGCGAGGCTCCGGTTGATCGGTCTTCGCCACAAAGAGGACCAACCGTCCTGTGACTGGGCCCCGGTGGGCATCGGCTGCAAACGTTACCTCGAATCGTGGGGGGCTCCCGGGCAATACCTGGGTTGCGGCTGCCCTCGTCGCTCCGAGCGAAATCAACACGACAAGGGCGGTGCGACACGACAAGTCCATTGCCTGCATCTGTCTCTCGGATGTGCGTGTCATCGCGAGGGCAACGACGAGGTAATTTTTCCGTTCTCGTCGAGGAATTCCACTCGGGCGGCGCCGGCCGAATCGACCGTCATGCGCAAGCGTATGCGGCCTTGTGGATCTGATAACTGAAGGACTGCGGCGCGGTCCCGCGTCTTCCCAGCGTACAGCCGCGTGGCGTTACCCTTCCCGAACTCCTGCAGCCGGCGTGTCTTGTCCGGCCCATCGGGGAGGCTCAGGGCGTCGAGAATGCGTCCGATCGGATAGTTGGGGCGATCCCACACCTGGAGCCCCGCGGATCGGCGACCACCGTGCTCATCGTAGCGGAGGGCAACCGTCTGATCCTGGTCGTACTGATCGAAAGTGATGAGTCCGCTGGCAGTGGTCCCACTCGAGTCGTGCTGCACATTGGTTGTGAGACCCCCATTCTCCGTTCCCTCCTCGTTGAACCAGAGCATCCCGGCAGTCTTGCGCGACGGGTGCGGATACTCCTTCCCATGCACGATAATCCCGGGGAAGCGGGCCTTGTTCGAGAATATGAGCCGCGGGGTTCCGTCCTTTTCCACAATATTGACTCGTTCCACATCGATCTCACCGAAGCGCTGCCTCTGCTGGCTCTGGCGGAACGCTCCCAGCAAGAGGATGACTAGGGCGGCGCTGGTCACCAGAGCGTACCCTTTCAGCAGGCGTACATCACGGCGCAGCGTGTTGTCCATGGCCTTGACTCCTCATTAGAGAGACTGAAAACCGAGTGTTCGGCCGCGCCGAACGTGTCGCAGTCAGCGATAGCGACGGGTCACTTCCTCATTTCGGAACCGACGACGTTACCTTCCCGTTCTCGTCCAGGAACTCCAGCCGCGCGGCGCCGAGAGAATCCACCGTCAGGCGTAGCCGGGGTCGTCCCTGGGGGTCGGACAGCGCCACCATCGCGGCACGGTCGGGCGTCCTCCCCGCGAAGAACCGCTTCGCGCCGCCAAGCGACTTCCCTACCTCGGCCATTGCGCGGGTCTTTTCCGGACCGTCGGGCATCTTCCGGATCGCGACGAGTCGCTCCATCACCGGCTGGATCGGCACATCGGGCCGGTCCCAGACGTGCAGCGCGGCGCTGCGGCGTCCGTCCCGGTCGGTGTACATCAGACCGATCGTCTGATCCTGGTCATACTGGTCGAATAGCAGCCCGGCGTCAGCGTCCACGCCGTCTGGGCCATTCCGACCCTCAGCGCCCAGCCCGCCGTTTTCGGTGCCTTCCTCGTTGAACCAAAGTATGCCGGCGCTGTTGCGCGGATGCGGGTATTCCTTGCCGTGCAGGATGAGTCCCGGGAAGCGCGCCTTGTTGGAAAAGATGAGCCTCGGAGTACCGTCCTTCTCCACCACGTTCATTCGCTCGACGTCGATCTCGCCGAAGTGCGGCTTGTGTTGTCCCTGCATGAACGCCGCCAGCGAGAGAATCAGGAGCGCCACGAGCACAGCGGACAGGGCGGAGAGTCTCATCGAGTTCGTCCTACGCCGTGGAGGAAGACGTCGAGCACGAGCGGCACGCGATCGACGAGCGAGACGGCGGCACCGGTCGCTAACATGGCGCGACCGAGGGCCTGGAACATGCC
>Ga0136617_10003416_pt1 | contig 14191 bp, 15 predicted proteins | sample AntDrymUQ3222106_2_FD_129672 | JGI IMG/M metagenome (GOLD analysis project Ga0136617, IMG submission 129672) | Polar desert sand microbial communities from Dry Valleys, Antarctica - metaG UQ322 (21.06) | ecosystem: Environmental > Terrestrial > Soil > Desert | place: Antarctica: Dry Valley... | reverse complement strand
GCTCGGCCGCTCCCCGCTGACATCCGATCCCACCACGGATACAAGATTCCCTGCAAAACCACGTAATCCTGCTCACAACACCGCAGCGGCCAACGCCGACCTGAACAGTTACCTCGTTCCTCCTGCGCGTGCTCGCCGTGGCGATCGCCGTCGTCCTGCTGTCGCTTGTGCTGAAGGCGATCTTCTAGGGACGGCGTCCGGAAGCAGCGCGGCGCTGCGACCCAGGGCGAGAGTGTCAGATAGTGCTCGGATATGCGGGGAGTATTCGCCAAGTCATGCGTGCACAAGTGACGACTCGATCCGGCGGCCCGATCGATCCGGCAGTTGTGCATGGCATGCGTGCACAAGTGACGACTCGATGCGGCGGCCCGATCGATCCGGTAGTTGTGCACGTCAAGGCGTGGCGATACTCCGCGGTATAGCGAGCACAATCTGACATCCGGGGCAGATCTGCCGCGTCCCGCACCACCCCGCGGCCTTACTTGACGGTGAGGGTGCCCTCCATGCCGCCCTCGCGGTGGCCTGGGACCGTGCAGAAGAACGTGTAGGAGCCCGGCTTGAGGTTCGCCGAGACCTTCGACGTGCCGCCGCCCTTGACGGTCTCGCCCTTCTCGTTGACGCCGCTGCCCTCGATCGCGATGTCGTGCGGGATCGACGCGTCGTTCTTGGAGTCGATCTCGAGCTGGCCCGCGGGCGCGGAGGCCTTCTTGGTGATGTAGGCGAGCTGGCCGTTGGGGTCGGCGGGAAGCTCGAGCTTGCCGTTCTTCGCGGCGACCGGCTTGCCGGCGCCCGCCGCCGGAACGGCGGTGAGCAGCTTGCCTTCGTCCTTGCCGGGACGGGCCGCGACCGCGGCGACGTAGGACGCGACGTCGAAGGCGAGCTTGCCGGTGACGAGGTTGGGCGGCATGTAGGCGGGGCTGTCCTTGCGCACCGCGGCGGGGTGGCGGATCTGGTCGAACACCACGCCGTGGATCGTGTCGCGTCCGAAGCCATCGCTCAGCGCCCGGCGGAAGGCGTCGTCGAGGTTGGGCCCTTGGGCGCCCTTCGTCCCAGCGCGGTTGAGCACGTGGCAGGAACCGCACTTCTGCGAAAACGCCTTCTTGCCAGCGATGAGGTCGGCGTTCTTCGGCACGTTGTCGCTCTCGCACGCGCTCAGCGCGGCGGCCAGCGCGCCGCAGACGGCGAGGCCGATCAGTCGATTGCGCAGCCGTGTTCCGCCCATGAGCCGGCGGGACTCTATCCAAGCCGCTCGGACAGCGCGCGGGTCGCGCACCCCCTCGCGTGGGCCTGGCACAGCGCTCTCGCGGCCGCCCGCGGAGCGGCGGTTCGCGCCTGGGCGGATGGTAGGGTTCGCGCCGTGACGCCCGTCCAGCGCTATCGGATGCGAGCCCCGGAAAGCGGTCGCGAGATCATCCGCGAGGCCGAGCCGGGGCGCGTCTACGTCGACCGTCAGACCGGCGAGAACCTGTCGATCGTCGGCAAGGTGCTGCCGCTCGCGCCGTCGCAGTCGCGCCTGCCGTGGGCCGTCGAGAACCTCCGCTTCTGCCCCTGGTGCGACCAGCTCGCGCAGCTCGATCTCAACGACTGCCCGCATTGCGGGCGGCGCATGAATCCGATCGCCTGACCCGGCCGCGGCGATGTCCGTGCGCTGCCTCACGCTGCTGACCATCCTGACGCTCGCCATCGGGCTGAGCGCCTGCGGCTCGGACGACGGCCTGTCGACCGACATCCCACGCACGAGCCCTGACCTCACGATCCCCACCGGGACGAGCGAGGCGCCTCCGGCCGAGACGCGGACCGCGACAACGCCGACGACGACGACACCGCCGACCGCGCCGCCGGCCGCCTCCACGCCGCCCGCGCCGCCACCACCGGCCGTCCAGCAGGGATCCCCGACGACCGGCGGCCAGGCGCCGGAGGCACAGGCGCCGGGCGATCAAGCGCCCGGCGGCCAGGCGCCAACCGGTCAGTCGACCACCGGCGGCGCGGAGGCCGGCGGCGGCGAGTTCGAGAACTTCTGCGCCCAGAACCCCGGCGCCTGCTGACGGCGCCGGCCGGCGTCCTGCAGCCGAGACTACCGCGCCGCCGCGCCGGGACTACCGCGCCGCCGCGGCGTCCTTCGTCGGGCTGGAGATGAACGTGGCGCTGTAGGTCAGGCGCGCGGTCCTGAAGAGGCAGGCGAACGCCACCGAGCGGCGCGTACCGACGAGCGCGGACTGCGTCGCGGTGTCGCCGCAGCCGTCGGCGGCACGGCTGGAGCGCCAGGACGTATCCGACCCGAGCCCGATCTGCAACGCGGGCGCCCACGACGGAACAGTCAGGCCGATGAACTGGCCCTTCTTCACCGGCAGCGACCGCTCGAGTGGGAATTGGACGATCGAGCCGAAGTAGTCGGTGAGGTTCTGCACCGGCGCCTTCGCGACGACCTGCCGGACGAGCTTCTTCGCCGGCGCGAGCACGACGATCGCCGCCTGTGACGCGCCCCCGAGCCGCTCGGTGAAGAACGCCGTCTGCTTCGGGCCAGGCTTGCCGAGCGCGATCGTCCAGGCGACGATGCGGCCGTCGGCCGGCGCCTGGTAGAGCGTACGGTCGGGACCGACCTTCGCCTGGTAGCCCGTGGTGCGGCTGACTGCCTGGCAGAACTCGGGACAGACGCCGCGCACGCCCCCGGCCATCGCACCGAGCTCCGTGATCTTCGCGGAGGCGGCACCCGGCAGGGCAAGCGTGGCGGCGCAGGCCACGACGACTGAGCAGATGGATCCTCGGTGGCGTGTCATGTGCGGCATTCAACACGAGCACGCGGCTGTTGGTGCGGACGGTCCAAGAACAAGTTGCGTGTGCAATAGCATTCATGGCATAGCGGCGATCGAGGTCATCGGGCTGGGGCGCGAATTCAAGGATGGCCTCAAGGCTGTCGACGGGATCGATCTCGAGGTCGCGCCCGGCGAGGTCTATGGCTTCCTCGGTCCCAACGGGGCCGGCAAGACGACGACCGTCCGCATGCTCGTGACGCTCCTGCGCCCGACGGGTGGACATGCGCGGGTCGCCGGCTACGACGTCGAGAGGCAGCCCGCGCAGGTGCGCCGCCGCATCGGCGTCGCGCTGCAGGAGGCGGCACTCGACCCGCTCATGACCGGCAGCGAGCTCATCGAGCTGCAGGCGACGCTGCACGGCATCACGCCGCGCTCCGTGCGCGCCCGCGGCGCGGAGCTCATCGCCCGCGTCGGGCTGAGTCAGGCCGCCGATCGCCGCGTGGGCACGTACTCCGGCGGCATGCGCCGGCGCCTGGACCTCGCGATGGCGCTCATCCACGACCCCGAGGTGCTGTTCCTCGACGAGCCGACGACCGGCCTGGACCCGACCTCACGCCTGACGCTGTGGGACGAGGTCCGCAGGCTGCGCGACGAGGGCACGACGGTCTTCCTGACCACGCAGTACCTCGAGGAGGCCGACCAGCTCGCCGACAGGCTGGGGATCATCGCCGCGGGCAAGCTCGTCGCCGCGGGGACCCCGGCGGCGCTCAAGGCGGAGATCGGCCGGCCGCATCTCGACCTCGTGCTCGCCAACGGCTCCGATCTCGAGCGCGCGCGCGACGTCGTCGCGCGCTTCGGTGACCAGCGCCCGACGACCGAGGGCTGCCACCTGTCGATCGAGATCGCGCTGGGCGCCGCCGGGATCGCGCCGATCCTGCGCGCGCTCGACGACGCCGGCTTCGCCGTGGCCGAGCTCGAGCTCAAGCAGCCGACGCTCGACGACGTGTTCCTGGCGAAGACCGGCGAGCATCTCGAGGGCGCCGAGGAGCCCATGCCCGCACCGGAGCTCGCGTGAGGGCATCGGTCCGCGTGCTCGCGCGCCGGGCACTCGTCAACGCGACGCGCCGGCTGCAGTTCCTCGCGCCGCTCGTCGTCTTCCCGACGCTCTTGCTCGCGATCAACGTCGGCGGCCTGGAGCGCACGACGACGCTTCCCGGCTTCCCCCACGTCGACGGCTTCCTCGACTTCCAGCTCGCGGCGGCGATCACCCAGTCGCTGCTGCTCGGCGGCGTGGGCGCCGGGATCGCGGTCGCGCTGGACATCGAAGGCGGCTTCTTCGACCGGCTCGTGGCCTCGCCCGCGCCGCGCGCCGCGATCGTCCTCGCCCGCGTGCTGGCCGCGGGCGTGATCGCGGCGGTCCAGGTCTGCTACTTCCTCGTCCTCGGCCTCGCCTTCGGCGCTGAGATCAAGGGCGGGCTGATCGGCGTGGTCTGCGTGCTGGCGATCGGCATCGTCGCCGGTGCCGGCTTCGGCGCGATCGGCGTGCTCATCGCGCTGCGCGCGCGCAGCGCGTCGGTCGTGCAGGGCATCTTCCCGATCGTCTTCGTCGTGCTGTTCGTCTCCTCCGCGTTCTTCCCGGCCGAGCTCCTGTCCTCGCCGGCCGACGTCGTCGCCGCCTACAACCCGCTGTCGTACATCGCCGAGGGCATGCGCCAGCCGATCGCGTTCAGCAACGAGCTGGCGCCCGTGCTCGAGGGGCTGGGCGCGGCCGCCGCGGTGGCCGGCACCGCGATCGGCCTCTCGCTGCTGGCGCTGCGCGGAAGGCTGCGCGACGCGTGAGCCGTCATGTGCAGATGATCGCGGCGCTCGTGCGCCGGGGGCTGAACGAGATCCTGCGCGTGCCCGGGGGCTCGCTGCCCGGCGTGCTGGCCCCGACGATCTTCATGCTCGGGCTGTCGGCCGTCTTCGGCGAGGCGTCGCGCCTGCGCAGCTACGGCGGCGTCGACTTCCTGACGTTCATCTGCGGCGTCGGGATGCTCCAGGGCGCGGGCTTCACCGGCGCCGCGACCGGGGTCAACCTCGCACGCGACATCGAGCAGGGCTGGTTCGACCGCCTGCTGCTGTCCCCCACGCCGCGGCCTGTGCTGCTCGCGGGCATCGTCGGCTCGGCAAGCCTGCGCGCGCTGCTGCCGGCGACGTTCCTGCTGATCGTCGCGCTCGCGCTCGGCGTGCACTGGCCCGGCGTGTTGGCGATGGGTCTCGCGGCTGTGCTCGTCATGGGGCTCGCCGCAGCCGCGGCCTGCTACGCGATCGTCCTGGCGCTGCGCTTCCGCACCCAGCAGGCGGCGCCGCTCATGCAGGTCGGCAGCCTCGCCGCGGTCCTCCTCACGACCGCCTACGCGCCGCGCGAGCTGCTGTCCGGCTGGCTGCGCGCGATCGTGGACGTCAACCCGGTCACGCACGTCCTCGAGGGCGTACGTCAGGGCTTCGTCGGCGACGTCACATGGGCGACGACGTGGCCGGCGCTCCTGGCGGTCGCCGGCCTCGTGACCGTGTTCGGCGCGCTCGCCGTCCGCGGGATGAGCCGCCAGGGCCAGTAGGAGCTGTGCCGCGGCTAGTACAGCCGACTGTACTACCGCAGCCGGAAGCGCCGTGCGGCGCCGGAGTCCGGCACGATGTCGATGCAGGCCGTGCGCTTACAACCCGGGCGCGTGGACTCGACGGCGAAGCGGATGAGCTCCGGTCGCCCGAGTGAGCTCTGGGAGATACGCGTGACGAGGCTGCGACCGCTCGAGCTGCCCTTCACGGAAGCCGAGCCCACACGTCGCGGCAGCCCCGCGTCGCTCTGCGCGAAGACGCCCGCGCGCAGCTCGTCCTCCGAGCGGGCGGTGACGCAGACGAGGCGGTCGGGACGTGTCGCGGCCGGATCGGCGTCGGGATCGGTCCAGACGCGCATGCACGCAGAGCCTGGCGGCCCGGAGCTCGCGAGCAGCGTGCTCGGCGTGACCTTGCCTGCGAACGTCAGGGTCGCGCGCAGGCGGCCGTCGGACGTGCGCTTCAGGGCGGCCCGCCGGAGGTCCAGTGGACCGCTGACGTCGTTGGCGGGATCCTTGATCACGGCCGGCATCGAGGCCGCCGCGAGCGCCGCGGCGACCGCCAGCGGCACGGCTGCCACCGTGAGGACGACGAGACACAGAACGCGCCAGCGCTGCCATCGTGGCTGCTCCCCAGGGGCCCCCATGCGGTGCAAGCATGACGAACCGGCCAGTCGGACCGCGCTGGTACGGCGCGCTACCGCGCAAGCTCGGCGGCGGCCGCCTTGATCTCGTCCATGTCCCCCGGACCGGGGACCCACGGCAGCCGTAGAGGATCGCCCTCGTAGCGCGGGATGACGTGGACGTGGAAGTGGAAGACCGTCTGCCAGGCGGCGGGACCATTGGAGTTCAGGAGGTTCACGCCGTCGGCGCCGAGGTTGTCGCGCACCCTCGCGGCCAGCCGCTGCGCGGCCAAGGCGACGGCCTCCAGGTCATCGGGGTCGATCGCGTGCAGGTCGGCCGCGTGGGCGCGCGGGATGACGAGCGCATGACCACGGGTGGCGGGATTGATGTCCATGAACGCGACCGTGCGCTCGTCCTCGGCGACGACCGTCGCCGGCACCTCGCCGGCGACGATCTTGCAGAACAGGCAGTCGGGGTCGGCCATCGGTCGCGGAAGCCTACGCCCCGTCGCAACTGTCAGCCCTGCTCGTGCACGCGCGCGGCGAGCGCGAGCGCCTCGGCGGGGGTGCGGACGTCGCCGGCGAAGCGCGCCTCGTCGATCTCACACAACAGGCGACCGATCTCCGGGCCGTCGCCGATTCGCAGCTCCGCCGCGAGCCGATCGCCGCGGACGAGCGGCTCGCGGTGACCCTGCGCGCGCCATGCGAGTGCCTCCGGCAGCACGTCGCGTGCCAGCTCGACGTGCTTGGCGATCGACTCGCCGGACTTGCGCCCGCGCGTGGCGAGCCGGTCGGCGACCGACAGCAGCGTGACGTCGACCTCGACCGGGTGGCAGGTCTTCAGATAGCGGTACAGCTCGCGCCGCGTGAGCGGGAGGTCGTGGACGAGGAAGCCGAGCCGCAGGTGGTGGCGCACGAGCGCGGCGACGTGCGCCTTGAGCCTCTCGCTTGCGCGCAGGCGCGTGAGCACGTCGCGCGCGAGCTGCGCGCCGGCGCGATCGTGGCCGACGAACGTCGGCGAGCCGTCCTCGCGCTGGCCGAGCGTCGCGGGCTTGGCGGCGTCGTGCAGCAGTGCCCCGAGCCGGAGCGCCAGGCCGCGGTCGACGTCGTCGGCGAGCGGCTCGGCGAGCAGTGCCCGCAGCGCGCCGGCGTGCTCCCTGCCCAGGACGGCGGCAGGATCGGCCTGGAGCGCCACCGTCTGCGCGAGCGCCTCGATCGTGTGGTCGTGGACGTCGGCGTGGTGGTAGCGGTTCTGCTCGATGCCACGCAGGGCGTGCAGCTCGGGCAGGATCGCGGCGGTCAGGCCGAGCTCGTCCATGCGTTGCAGCGAGCCGAGCACCTCGTCTCCTGCGAGGACGCGCTTGAGCTCGGCGAAGACGCGCTCCTGGGCGACCGCCGCGATGCGCGGGGCCTGCTCGCGGGCGAGCGCGATCGTCGCCGGCTCGGGCTCGAGCCCGAGCTCGGCCGCGAGGCGCACGAGTCGCAGCGCGCGCAGTGGGTCGTCGGCGAAGGCCGAGGCCCCGACGGCCCGCAGGCGGCGCGCGGCGAGATCGCGTGCGCCGTCGTGGGGATCGATCCGCTCTCCCCCCGCGAGCGGTTCGGCGATCGCGTTGACGGTGAAGTCGCGCAGCGCGAGGTCGGCCTCCAGCGAGCCGCCGCGCAGCGGGCTGAGATCCGCCTGCCAGGAGCGGTCGGCGGCGAGCACGCGCCACGCACCGAACTCGTCGGAAAGCTCGAACACGGGGCCGCGAACGGCGCGCGCGAGCGTCCGCGCGGCGCCGCCGACGTCGGCGTCGACGACCAGGTCGAGATCGGCCGTGGGCCGCTCGAGGAGGCGGTCGCGCACGGCGCCGCCGACGACCCAGGCCGGCCGCCCGGCGAGCGCCTCCCGTGCCGCGGCGAGCGCCTCGGTCATCATGAGCACCGGCATCGTGTCATGCCGGTTCGCCGTCGCGGTGGTAGGCCCGCGGCACGCGCGCCAGCAGCCCGCAGGTCACCTCGTAGTTGATCGTGCCCAGGCGCCGCGCGACCTCCTCGGCCGTGATCCGCTCTCCGCCCTGCGCGCCGATGAGCACGGCTGCGTCCCCGACCGCCGCAGCCGGTGGCGAGCCGACCTCGACGGCCACGTTGTCCATGCTCACCGTCCCGACGAGCGGCCGCCGCACGCCGCCGAGCAGCACGTCGGCGTTGTTCGTCAGGCCGCGACGCACACCGTCTCCATACCCGATCGGCAGCGTCGCGACGTGGGTCGCCGACCCGGCGACGAAGCGCCGTCCGTAGCCCGCGCTGTCGCCGGCGGCCATCGGCTTGACGGCAGCGACATAGGAGCGCAGCTCGAGCGCGGGCTCCAGGTCGCGCGCGGCCGGGTCCTCGCCGAAGGGGTCCATGCCGTAGATCGCGATCCCGGTCCGCACGAGGTCGAAGTGCGCCGCGGCGTCGCGCAGCGTGGCGGCGCTGTTGGCGGCGTGCAGCACGATCTCGGGGTGCGCCTGCTTCAGCGGCGTCGCCCAAGCGGCGAAGCGGTCGAGCTGCTGGGCGAAGAAGGCGTCGCCGCGCTCGTCGGCGGTGGCGAAATGCGTCATCGCGCCAGCCAGGACGACGCCGCCGCCGCTGGCCGCCGCGGCCTCGGCCACGCGGGTCGCCTGCTGTGGGTCGCGGGTGCCCAGCCGTCCCATTCCGGTGTCGAGCTTGACGTGCACCGCGCCGCCGCCACCCGCCGCCACCGCGCGCACGAAGTCCTCGTCCCACGCGACGACGGCGGCCTGCGCCGCGAGCGCGACGTCGAGCTCGGCCGGCGACAGCGCCCCCATGACGAGGATCGGCGCGCCGATGCCGGCCTCCCGCAGCGCCGCCGCTTCGCCGGCCGCGACGACAGCCAGCCAGCCTGCGCCCCCGGCGAGCGCCGCCCGCGCCGCCGGCACGGCCCCGTGGCCGTAGCCATCGGCCTTGACGACCGCGCAGAGGCTCGTCGAGGGGGCCAGCTCGCGTCGCAATCGCGCGACGTTGCGCTCGATCACCGCGAGGTTCACCCGCGCGAGCGCGCGGACCGCGACGTCCTCGGCAACCTCCATTGCTACGCGCCGGGCTCCCCGCCCAGCGCCCGCGGCAGCGCGGCGACGACGTCGCGTGCGATGACGCCGTCGGCGCCATGCTCAGCCGCCGCGACGCGACCCGCCGCAGCATGGCGGCGCACGCCCGCGCAGGCGGCGGCGAAGGCGTCGAGGCCCTTCGCCAGCAGCGCCCCGATGACGCCGCTCAGCACGTCGCCGGTGCCGGCGGTCGCCAGGGCCGGCGCGCTGAGCCCGTTGACGGCCGCGGTTCCGTCAGGCGCCGCGACGATCGTGTCGTCGCCCTTGAGCACGACGACGGCCCGCGCGCGCCGCGCGGCCTCGCGCGCGCTGCGCAGGCGGTGGCGCTGGATCTCGGCGCTCGAGCGGCCCAGCAGGCGCCCGAGCTCGCCCGCGTGCGGCGTGAGCACCGTCGGCGCGCTGCGCTCCGCGAGGCGCTCGAGCGCGCCCGCGTGCGCGTTGAGCCCGTCAGCGTCGAGCAGCAGCGCGACGGACACGCGCGCCGCGAGCTCGCGCACGAACTCGAACGCGCCCTCGCTGCGACCGGCGCCGGGGCCGGCGACGAGCGCACCGGCGCGCTCGGCGGCCGCGAGCGCCGCGTCGACGCCGTCGGCCCGCAGCGCGCCGTCCTCGTCCGGGAGGCCGCGCGTCACGACCTCAAGCAGGCGCGTCTCGAAGACGAGCTCGAGCGATGCGGGCACGAGCGCCGTGACGTAGCCCGCCCCGGCGCGCATCGCCGACTCGGCGGCGAGGCAGGGAGCGCCCGTCAGCCCGCGCGAGCCGCCGGCGACGACGACGTGGCCGGAGGTGAACTTCGTCCCCGCAGCGTCGCGGCGCGGAACGAGCGCGTGGACGCGAGCGGTCAGCAGACCCACGTCCGGGTGCACCGGCGCGCCGGCCGGGATCCCGATGTCGATGACGTGCAGCTCGCCGGTCTGCCGCTTGCCGGGCGCGATCCAATGCGCGGGCTTGCAGGCCGCGAAGGTCGCGGTCGCCGTCGCGTACACGGACACCGCCGCGGCCTCGCCGGTCGACGCGTCCACCCCGCTGGCGATGTCGGCCGCGACGATCGGCGCGTCGAGCAACGCGATCGCCTCGATCGCGTCCTTCGCGAGGCCGCGCGGCTCGCCGTCGAAGCCGGTGCCGAAGATCGCGTCGACGACGAGCGCGGCGGCGTCGAGGCCGGCGACCTCGAACGGCTCGTGGCCTCCCTCCAGGCGGCGCAGGTTCTCCGCGGCGTCGCCGCGGTAGTCCTCGGGCGCGGCGAGCGTCAGCACCCGCACCGTCCGGCCGAACTCGCGCAGCAGGCGTCCCGCCACGAACCCGTCGCCGCCGTTGTTGCCCTTCCCGCAGACGATCGCGATCGGCCCGCGCGGCACGGTGCGGTCGGCGAGCAGCGCGAGCCCCGCGCCCGCGCGCTCCATGAGGTCGAGCGAGGGGATCCCGCGCTCCTCGATCGCCCAACGATCCATGGCGCGCATCTGCTCGGCGCCGAACAGCGGGTCGAGCCAGTCGGGCAGGCTCATCGCGGCGCCCCCGGCACTCCCGTCACCGCACGAGGGCGACGGCGCCCGCGGTCACCTTGGAGTGCGTCATCGACACGTCGACCTGCACCCCGAGCGCGGCCAGCGGGCCGTGCAGCGCGATTGCCGTCTGCGCTCCCTCGCCGACCACTTCGATGTCACGCGGGTTCCAGGCCTCCAGGCGCAGCGCCTTGGCGACCGCCTCCTTGGCGCAGAAGCGCGCCGCCAGATGCTGTCCCGGCCGCGCCCGCCGCGCCGCATAGGCCCGCTCGCCGTCGGTGAACAGCCGCAGCGCCAGGCCTGGCCGGCGCTCGAGCGCCTGCTCCATGCGCTCGATCTCCAGCAGGTCCATCCCGACGGGCATGCGGGCGATGCTACCTTCGCGGCCCACCGAGCCGATGTCGAGCCCCATGGGCGGTCGAGTGATCTGACGAGCCACTCGGGCGCCGGGGCGCTATGGGCGCGGCGTGGGTGTGTCGCGCTGGTGGTGTGACGAACTGCATCAACGAAGGAGTGGTGAGGCGGGAGGTGTGTGGGGGGATGCGTTCGTCAGTAGTCGCGCGCGCGAGATCGGGGTGTGGCATCTGGGTTCGCCAGGCGATCGTGGAATGACACACACCGTCCGTGGTCGTGTCGCTGGGGTGCGAACCACGCGGCGGGGCGACAAGCGCATGACATACATGCGAAGAGCGCCCCGGCCTCCCGTCCGGCCCGGGCCTGGCCCGGGGGGCGGGGAGGTCGCCACGCGATGGCGTCCCGTCTGTCGTTTGGCGAGTTGTTCGGCGCAGAGGCGGGGAAGTCGCCAACGGAGGTGCGTGCCCCCGACGGCTGGTGAGTTGTTCGGCGCAGGCGCGAGGAAGTCGCCAAACGGCGGTGTGGCGGCCACGCCCCGGCGCCTCCCGAGATGCCGCCAGCCTCTGGCCCGCTTCCTCATTGACGCCGTGCGCCAGCGCTGGCGCCCAAGCCGTTCATGGACGCAACACCCGCCCGGCCGGGAACGAGACCGCCGCCGCCGCGAGCACCGCCAACGCCGCCGCCCGACCCCACCCCGGCCTCACGCTATCAGATCTCCAGCCGCTCGTCCCCGAGATCGAGTCGCGCTCGCAGCGGTGCATGACGTCGTTGGAGATCGCTCCGGAGCTACGGAGCCGCAGCAGCTCCGCACGCTGCGCGTCGAGCACCCGGCGGACCATCGTCTGGTACTTACGCGACCGGTGCTCGTAGCCATCCCGTCCTCGGTCTCCCCGCCCCGGGCGGCCAGGTGACTGCGGCGATAGTGATACGCCGCCCGCATCCCCACGGCGGTCTCCTCGCGTCCACGCCTCGCCGGCCAGCTCGTCGATCGTCGCCAGCGCAGCCTCGCAGCCTCGGCGGCGGCCCGCCGGGGCGCGCCGGGGCGCCGTCAGCTCACTCGACGGTGACGGTCTTCGCGAGATTGCGCGGCTGGTCGACGTTCAGCCCGCGCTGACGGGCGACGTGGTAGGCGAAGAGCTGCAGCGGGATGACCGCCAGCAGCGCCTGCAGCATCCAGTCCGTCCGCGGAACGTAGATGACCTCCTCGGCGACGGGCTCCAGACGGTCATCGCCTTCCGTCGCGATCGCGATGACGTGCGCGCCGCGCGCCCGGACCTCCTGGATGTTCGAGATCAACTTCTCGAGGATCGGCATGTCCGTCGCGACGCAGACGACCGGCGTGGACTCGTCGAGCAGGGCGATCGGGCCGTGCTTCATCTCGCCGCCCGCGTAGGCGTCGGTGGCGATGTAGGAGATCTCCTTGAGCTTCAGCGCGCCCTCGAGCGCGACGGCGCGGCCGACGTGGCGGCCGAGGTAGAGGAAGAAGTCCGACCCGGCGTGGCGCTCGGCAGCCGCCAGCAGCGTGCCGTTGAGCCCTTCGATGAGCTCGGTGATGCGGGCCGGCAGCTGCTTGATCTCCGTGACGAGCTGCGCGATCCGGTCGCGCTCCAGCGTGCCGCGCAGCTCGGCGAGGCGCAGCGCGAGGAGGTACATCGCGGCGACCTGGCAGACGAACGTCTTCGTCGCCGCGACGGACACCTCGAGGCCGGCGCGGGTGTAGAGGACGCCGTCCGCCTCGCGCGTGGCCTGCGAGCCGACGACGTTCGTGCAGGCGAGCACCTTCGCGCCGCGAGCGCGCGCCAGGCGCATCGCGGCGAGCGTGTCGGCCGTCTCACCGGACTGCGTGATGCCGATGACGAGCTCGCGCTTGGACACGATCGGGTTGCGGTACCGCCACTCCGACGCGATGTCCATCTCGACCGGCAGGCGCGCCCACTCCTCGATCGCGTAGCGCCCGATGAGCCCGGCATGAAACGACGTGCCGGCGGCGAGGATGAGGATCCGGTCGATGCCGACGAGCAGCGACTCGTCGAGCTCGGCCTCGGCGAGGTCGATGCCATCGCCGCGGGCCGTGCGGTCCGCGATGGTCTCGGCGACGGCGTCGGCCTGCTCGTGGATCTCCTTGAGCATGAACGTCTCGTAGCCGCCCTTCTCGGCGGTCGACTGGTCCCAGTCCACGTGCGTGATCTCGCGCTGGATCGGCGACCCGTCCGGCGCGAGGAACTCGACGCCGTCGGGCCGCAGCACGACGATCTCCTCGTTCTCGATGACCTGCACGTCGCGCGTGTGCGCCAGGAAGGCCGGAATGGCGGAGCCGAGGAACTGCTCGCCGTCGCCGCGGCCGACGATGAGCGGACACTCCTTGCGCGCACCGACGAGCGTGTCGGGCTCGTCGGCGGACATCGCGACGAACGCGTAGTGGCCCTCGAGCTCGGCGTAGGCGGCGCGGACGGCCTCGACGAGGCTGCCGAGCGCCAGGTGGTGGGAGATGAGGTGCGCGATGACCTCGGCATCCGTCTCGGAGGTGAAGGTCGCGCCCATATGTCCGAGGCGCCGCCTGAGCGCGATGAAGTTCTCGACGATCCCGTTGACGACGACATGGATGCGGTCGCTCGAGTCGAAGTGCGGATGGGCGTTTGCCTCCGTCACGCGGCCGTGGGTCGCCCAGCGCGTGTGCCCGATCCCGGTCGTCGCGGGACGCTCCACCGGGCCGTTTTCGGACCCGGCCGGCACCGCGGCCCCGCGGGCCACCGCCGCGCGCAGCTGGCTGAGGTTGCCGACCGCACGCACCGACGCGATCTCGCCGTCGCCGAGGACGGAGACGCCCGCGGAGTCATAGCCGCGGTATTCGAGCTTCTCCAGGCCGGCCAGAAGAATCTCCTGGACTGGGCGCTGGCCGACGTATCCGACGATGCCGCACATTGCGAAGGATCCTAGGCGCTACCCCGGAGCGGGCCCCCGTTCAAACGTCTAGGACCGGTTTCGATCGTCCGTTGACGCGTTCGACGACCGTCGTACTCGGGGTGCTGCCCTTGCCGGTAGCTCATCCTGGCAGCCCAGCGTGGTTCTGCCAGAACGCAACGATCTCCAGCGTCGCGTCGAAGTGCGTGGCGACCGGAGGATTGCCAACTGTCGTCGGTGTGGGCCAGTTGTGGCGTACGCGTTCAGGTTCCTCGTGATTGGGGCGTCACGCGGTGAGCGGCGTCGGGATCGGTGCCCCGGTGAGGCGTGCGTTGTGGACGTCGACGAGGTAGGGATGCATGGGGCGGTCCTGGC
>Ga0136617_10003415_pt1 | contig 14194 bp, 14 predicted proteins | sample AntDrymUQ3222106_2_FD_129672 | JGI IMG/M metagenome (GOLD analysis project Ga0136617, IMG submission 129672) | Polar desert sand microbial communities from Dry Valleys, Antarctica - metaG UQ322 (21.06) | ecosystem: Environmental > Terrestrial > Soil > Desert | place: Antarctica: Dry Valley... | reverse complement strand
GTCGGCGCCGTCGCCGCCGTCGAGCGTGTCGTTGTCCGCGCCGCCGTCGAGGTCGAGCGCGAAGCCGTCCGCGGTGGTCGAGGTCATGGAGTCGTCGCCGCCGCCTGCGTTGAGATCGAGTCGCTCGGCGCTGCCGATGTCGAGGTTGAACGGCCCGGGTGGGGTGGGGCCGGTGCGATCGAACGCGATCCGGTCGGGGGTCGCCGAGGGAGCGACCGTGAACTGCTCGCCGCCACCGCCGCCGTTGACCTCGATGGTGTCGCTCTCGGTGCCGCCCTCATTGATGTCGTCGCCGTCGCCGGGGTTCCAGACCAGCGTGTCGCGGCCGGAGCCGCCGAGGGCGATGTCGCGCGTGGTGGCGGGGTTGTTGTCGCCGATGATGCGGTCGTCGTCCTCGCCGCCGAGCAGGTTGTCGTCGATGTCGCTGCCGGTGATGGTGTCGTCGCCGGCGCCGCCGTCCACGTCGACCTCGGTGACATTCGGGAACACCGCTCCGGTGCTCACCGCGGTCACGCCGACGAGGGAGATGACGTTCGCCTGTGGGCCGCCCGTCACGTCGATCGCTGTGATGTCCGCGCAGTCCGTGGCGGGGGTGGGATCCGCGCCGTTGACCTTCACATCGCCGCCCACGCAGGTGATCGCGATCCCGTCCGCCGCGGTACTGGTCACCAAGAGGAAATCACCGCCGACGACGGTCGCCGTGACCGCGGCGTTCGCGACGCCCGACCAGGTCAGCAGCGCCAGCGTCGTCGCGAGCACGAGCCGGGCCGCGATTCGTGAGCGTGGAGCGGTGCGGGGAACGGGCATGCGGCTGGAACCTCCCTATCGGCGTGCGCTCAGCGGTCCGTGCTCGGGGCGCTTGGTCTGACGTGCGGCTGCGTGCGAGCCGCTAGGCGTTGTTATATCCGTAGCCGATCCGGCGGGTCAACCCGGTCAGAGGGAATAGCTGGCGCGGACCGGCGTCCTTGGTCGCATGGGTCAACGCGCGGCTTCGCGCCGGTACGACCGGCTGGACGACACCAGGCTCGCCACGCTCGTGCGCAAGGGCGACGCGGGTGCGTTCGAGGCGCTCTACGACCGGCACCATGCGCCGCTGCTCGCCTTCTGCCGCCACATGCTCGGCAGCCACCAGGACGGCGAGGACGCCCTGCAGCAGACCTTCCTGCGGGCCCACCGGGCGCTGAGCAGCCGGCCGGCACCCGAGGCGATGCGGCCATGGCTGTTCGCGATCGCCCGCAATCGCTGCCGCACCATGCTGGCGGCGAGGCGCGAAGCCGCGGTGGTGCCCGAGGACTTCGAGCCAGGCTTCGACGGCCTCGCCGAGGACGTCGGGCGCCGCGCGGACCTGCGTGAGCTGCTGCACGATCTCGCGCGCCTGCCGGAGGATCAGCGCGAGGCGCTCGTGCTGTACGAGCTGGGCGGGTCGAGCCAGGCCGAGATCGCGCACGTCCTGGCGTGCCCGCCCGCGAAGGTGAAGGCGCTCGTCTTCCAGGCGCGCTCGACCCTGATCGCCGAGCGCGACGCGCGCTCCACTCCCTGCGAGGCCATCCGTGAGCAGCTTGCCGTCGCGCGCGGCGGCCTGCTGCGGCGCGGCTCGCTGCGCCGCCACCTGCGCCAATGCGTCCCGTGCGACGCCTTCCGGCTCGCGGTCGCCGGGTAGCGCGATGCCCTCGCCTCGCTCCTCCCGGTCCTCCCGACGGTGGGCCTCAAGGCAGCGATCCTGGCCGGAGCGGGCCTGTCGGGCGGCGGCGGGGGCGCGGCGGCCGCCGCGGGCGGTGGTGCCGCGGCAGCTGGAGGGGCGGCGGCGGTCGGCGGCGGTGGTGCCGCGTCGGCCGGAGGAGCGGCCTCGGTCGTCGCGGTCGCCGGCGGCGGCGCCGCGTCGGCTGGTGGCCTCGCGGTCACGGCGCTCGCGGCCAAGGTCGCCGTGACCGTGGCGGTGGCGGGCGCCGGGGTGTCGGGTGCGGTCGCGGCGGTGGACCCCGGGACCGGCGGCCCCACGCCGGAGGTTCGCGCCGCGGTTGCAACGCCCGCACGCACCGCCGTACCGCGGCGGCCGGTGCCCGCGCCCGCCGAGCCGACTGCGGCGGTGACGACGACGACGTCGACCCAGCCTGCGACCGCACCGGCGGCGCGCGTGCGGAACCGCCCGCTCGCGCGGCGGCGCGCGCTGCGCCGCCAGCGCGCGCGTCGCGCCCGCGGCGCCGTGATTCGGCGCCGCGCCCGGCGCGCGGCGGTGCGGCCGCGGATCGCGGCGGTGGCGCCGAGGCGGGCGGCGCGTCAGGAGGCACGGGGCGACGCCGCGCGCGACGCACGGCAAGCGGCACGGCGCGACGCACGGCGGCCGGCCCGGCCCGGAGCCGGGCGTCCGCGGCGCCCGCCTCGGTTGCGTCCCACGATCGGTGTGAAGCCGGTCCCGCGCCCGGCCGGCGTCCGCCCCGTCCGCCCGCGCCCCCAGCGACCGGTGCCCGCGCCGGCGCCGGCGCCGGCGGTCACCCCGGCACCGACGCCGGCCGCGACGCCGACCGCCGTCCCGACGCCCTGACCGGCCAACTGCGGATGGGTAGGAGGCGGTCCGGTCGCGCCCAGCGCGACGAGTGTCGTCTTAACCGCGCATACGACGGTTGAGACGACACTCGTGGTCCCGGACGGCCCTGAACGACCGTCTCGGTTGGGATCGACGGCGGGCTCAGCGTGCGGGCAGGAGCGCCGCGGCGGTCCGGACGAGCTTCTCGGTGTCTGCCACGAGGACGACCTGCGAGCAGGTGCCGGCGGGCGCGATGGCGACAAAGGCGCCGTCGCGCGCCTGGGTCAGAGGGCCCACCCTGCCGCCGACGCGGAGCCGCTCGTAGTCGGTGCCCCGATCGCGCTTCGCCGCTTCCGCGCCGCTGAGCATCGCCTCGCTGCCGCCGGACCGTTCGCGCGTGTTGATAACGATCACCGCGGTGCCGGTGTCCGCCCCTCGCCGAGCGAGCACCTTTGCGCCGAAGCCCCGCCAGCGCGTGCCGAGGAGCTTTCGGTACTGCGCGACGAATCCGGCGAGTGCCTGACGGTCGCTGCTGAAGATCTGATAGCCCGGGGGTGCTTGGCCGATCACGTCGCGAGCGCGCAGGAACCTGGTGCCCTCGGGACAGGGTCCTGCCGGCGTCGGGGCAGCCGCGGACACTGTCCCCTGTGACTCAGCGCGGCCGCTCGAGCCCTTGTCCTTGTCTCCGCCGCAGGCGCTGAGCAAGAGCCCAGCGCCCACGACGATCGCAAGCTTCGGCGACATTCATGAGGAAGCTACTCGCCGCTGGGTTGAGGAGAGTCGGGACGGCGGCGCGGCGAGGACAGCTCGTTCAGGTCCTGGACGAACGGGTCAGGCGTCGAGGGCTCGAGGTTGCGCGGCAGCTCGGTGACAGTGGGCCAGATCATGGCCTCGAGTCTTCGCTCGCCGCTGCCGCGCAACCACCCGGAGACCCCCTGGACCCGGCCCCCTTATCGGCGCGCGCGGGCCAGGGTGACGACGTCCACGAGCACCATGGCCGCGACGCCGGCGACCAGGACCGCAGCGAGCGGGTTGGTCCACTCGACGTCTCCGGAGCCGCGCAGCGCGGCGATCAGCAGGAACGCGAGGCCGAGCGCGTGGGCCTCGAGGGGGATGCGCGCGGCGGTCCTGCCGCCGCTGAGCGCGACCGAGACCCACAGGCTGCCGAACAGCGCCATCACCGTGGCGACGATGCGCGCGGTCAGCGGCGTCAGCGTCCAGGGCCAGACGGCGATCAAGGTCTGCGGGAGCGCGAACGCAAGCACCGCGAGGAGCACCACGGCGCCGCCGACGCAGCCCAGCAGCAGCCGCGTACGGGCGGACATCGGCGTGTCGGCCAGCGGCACCCGCGCGGCTCGGCGCCGGGCGAGATAGAGCAGCGGCAGTCCGGCCGGTGCGATCGCGTAGATCGCCGCCCAGGCGGCGAATGGGAGCCCGTCGTGGATGAAGCGGTCGAGGTGCAGGGCCGTCGCGCCCGCCGCTCCCCACACGAAGACGATGACGGCGGGGAAGCCGGCCGCGACGCGATGCCAGCTGTCCGTCGTCACGACGCGGATGAAGAAGTACGCGCCGGCGACGTAGGCGGCGGCGAGGACGAACGAGGTGACCTGCGGGGCGATCGCCCACGCGAACAGCTCGCCGGTCCGGTCGGGGAGGAGCAGGAGGAGCTGCACCGCGTCGGCGAGGAAGAAGATCACGGCCAGTGCGATCCAGCGGGTCAGTCGCCCGACTTGACCGCCGGGCACGATCTCGGCGCCGAGGCGGCCGGCGTTCGGGACGGAGGCGGTCGAGGCGGCTGCGGCGGTGGCGGGGATGAGGCGCTGCTGAAGCATGTCGGTCCTTGCGGCGGGGGTCATGTCGAGAGGTCAGACCCCAGGTCCCCCCACGAAGGTTGGACGGTTGTGCTCAGAGTTGCGATGCGCGGGCGCGGCCGACCGCCTCGGCCACCTCGGCCCGGGACGACACGCCGAGCTTCGCGAACACGCTGGTGAGGTGGCCCTCGACCGTCTTCTGGGAGAGGAACAGCTCGTCGGCGATCTGCCGGTTGGTGGAACCGAGCGCCACGCGGTCGGCGATCTCGAGCTCGCGGCCGCTGAGCGCGCCGAGGCCCGGCCCCTGGGTGAAGCGCCGCTGGCGGGCGCTGACGCGCTGGCCCAGGCGGCGGAGGTGGCGCGCCGCTTCGTCGCGGTGCCGGTTGGCCTCGCAGGCCGCGAGCGCGCGCTGCGCCGCGCTCAACAGCCGGACGGCCTGCTCATTGTCGCCCGCCTGCGCGAGCGCGACGCCGGCCAGCGTGCGGCAGCGGGCGGCAGGAACGGGCGCATGCACCGCCTCCGCGAGGTCGGCGGCCCGCAGCGCCAGCGCGGCGGCCGCCGTCGCGTCGCCGTCGGCGAGCGTCAGCAGGGAGCGGGCGTGCAGCACCCAGGCGTCGGCGAGCGGCAGCTCGAGGCCACGCACCGTCTCCTCGGCGCGCGCCACCCACTGCGCGGCCGCCGCGCGGTCGCCGCCCTCGAGCTCCGCGCGTGCGAGCACGGTGTAGAGCCAGCCCCGCCGCCCCGGCTCGATCAGCGGGAGCTCGGGCAGGCCGGCCGCGCGGAGCTGCTCGATGCAGCGGTCGGGCTCGCCGATCTCGAGCCAGATGACGCCGACGTGCGCGTGCGTGGCCCGCGTGAAGACGCTCTGGTCGAGTGACTCCAACAACGCGACGGCCTCGTCGGCGGCCGCGCGGGCGTGGTCGACGTCGCCCAGCTCCGCGGCCGTCCAGGCTTCCGCGACGAGGGCGAACCCCACGGCCTGCGGGTTGCCGGTGAGCCGGCTGGCCTCGACCGCCGCCTCCGCGGTGCTCAGCGCCTCGCGCAGACGGCCGAGGCGCTCGAGCGCCTGCGCCAGCCCGACCATCATCGGAACCACGAACTGGCCCTGGCCGACCGCGCGTGCGAGCGCGATCCCGCGCCGCAGGTGGCGCGCCGCGTCCTCGTAGCGCTGGCAGAAGTACTCGGCGAACCCGAGGTAGTACGGCAGGTCGAGCCGGGCGGCGAGCAGGTCGTCGGGGAGGGCGTCGAGCCCGGCGGCGCTCGCGACGCGGCTCGGCGCGGCCTGCCCGGCCCCGCCGAGGGCGTACTCGGCGAAGCACACGAGCGCCTGCGCGACCGCGAGCAGGCCCGGGTCCCCGAGCTCCTCCGCGGTCTCCGACGCCCGCCGGCCCCACTGGCGCATCGCGGCGAAGTCGTTGTCATAGAGGGCGTCGGCGGCGAGCTCGACCTGCAGGGCCGCGCCGCCGGCGGTCCCGTCGTCCGGGAACTCCGCGCGCGCGTGCAGCAGCCGCGCATGGGCGGCGTCGTGGCGCCCGAGCGCGTTCTCGCACGACGCGCAGGCCGCGACGAGCCGGACTCGCAGCTCCGCGAGCTCCGGCGGGATCTGCTCCAGTGTCCGCAGCAGCGCCTCGAGCGCCTCCTCGAGCCGCCCGCTGGCCGCCAGCGCCGTCGCGAGCGGCACCAGGATGCCCAGCCGGCGCTCGGAGTTGCCCTCCGGCACCAGCCGCAACGCCGCCGCCAGCCAGCGCGCAGCGACCGCCGGCGCTCGCGCGGCCGCCTGGTGGGCCGCCTGCTCGAGGATCGCCGCTGCCGCCTCGTCGCCCACCCGCGCGGAGCGCTCGATGTGATGCGCCCGCCCGGCGAGCGCGCTCGGCCGCGCCGCGAGCGCCGCGGCGGCTCGGGCGTGCGCGCCCAGCCGCCACGCCTCGCCGGCCGACTCGTAGACGGCGCGGCGCACGATCGGATGGCGGAATGCGTAGCGCCGCGCCACCGCGGTCGCACGCAGCACGTCGCGCTCCACCAGCTCCTCCAGCGTCGCGAGCGCCTGCTCGTCGCTCAGCCCCGCCGCCGCGGCGGCGAGATCGAGGTCCGCCGGATCCCCTGCCACCGCCGCTCCCCAGGCGAGGCGACGCGCGAGCTCGCCCAGCGCATCGATCTCCTGCCCGAGGGCGGCGGACACCGACGCGGGCACGCCGGCCGCGGCGTCGTGGTCGAACGGTCGCTGCCCGGGTCGCAGCGAGACGCGGGCGAGCTCCTGGAGGTAGAACGGATTGCCGCCGCTCTGGCGGTACACCTCCGCTCGCACGGCCGCCGGCACCCGCTCGCCCATGAGCACGTCCGCCTCCCCGGCCGACAGCGGCGCCAACCGCAGCTCGCTGACGCTGTCCTCGCGCGTGGCCGCTTCGAGCGCCGCGAGCAGCGACGCGGGCACCTGCCCCTCGCGGAACGCGAGCGCGGTCAGGATCCGCGCGGGGGCGGGCCGCCGCAGCAGGTGCACCATCAGCTCGAGCGACGCCTCATCGGCCCAGTGGACATCGTCGAGGACGAGCACCAGCGGCGTGCGCGCCGCCAGCCCGGCGAGCAGGGCGCGGACCGCACGGTGGGCGCGGAAGCGCTCGTCCTGGAGCCCGCCGAGCGCCACGTCGCGGCTTCCCGCGGCAGACGGCAGCACCCGGGCGAGCTCGGCCGTGCGGTCCCCGACCAGCGCCTCCACGCGGTCGGGCCCCAGTGTGGCGACGTGGTCGTCGAGCGCAGCCACCCAGATGCCGAACGGCAGCTCGCGCTCCAGCTCCGAGCCGCGCCCGACCAGCACGAGCTGCTCGCGCGCCTGCGCGCGGGCCACCAGCTCCGTCAGGAGACGGGTCTTGCCGGTCCCCGGCTCGCCGTTCAGCGCGAGCCAGTGGGCGCCAGGGGAGCGCAGCCGGTCCAGCGCAGCCTCGAGGCTCGCAAGTTCCTGACGACGGCCCACGAGGGGCCCGGCTCCGGTCCCCTCCGCCTGGGGCATGCGATGAGCCTAACCCCCTGGCACCGCACCGAGGGGGTGGGACACCCGGGACCCGCCTCATGGTCGCGGTTGCGGGCGCTGGAACGGTGCGTCGGGTCAGCAGTCCAACTCGTAACGAGGAGTTCAACATGCAGCTCAGCACCCGCATCACTCGGATGACGGCCGCCGCCATGGCCGCCGCATCGCTCGCCGCGGCCGTCGGCGCCGGCTCGGCCTCTGCCGCCGGGCCGACCGACCCGGTCGCCGCGCTCAACAACGGCAACGTGGCCTACGGCACCAGCTGGGCCGGCGGCCTCGCCTCTGGCACGCCGATCCTGGAGTGGAACCGGAACGGCAACCAGACCACCCCGCGGCTCGTGGCCCCCGGCAACCTCTACATCGAGAACGCGTTCGGGCTCGAGGCCAGGATGCAGATCCTGCACTACCCGAACGCCTTCCACGGCGCCAGCGCGCCGATCGCCACGCGGGACGGCGGCACCAAGGTCGGCACCGGCGGGTTCCTGGACGTCAACCCGATCGTCCTGGGCGGCGTGACCAGCACGGCCACCCACGTCCACCTCAACGTCCAGAAGAAGATCGGCGGCGTCTGGACGACGGTCTCCGCGGGCGTCGAGGACCTCTAGGCCCCTCGAGCCGGCACGCCCCATCCTGGATCGGAGCGCCTCCTGTACCGCAGGGGGCGCTTCGCGTCTCAGGTCCGGCGACGACGGCGGTGGCGCAGGTTCTCCTCGTTCTCCTGGCGCTCGCCGATCGCGCGGATGACCGCGAACGCGATCAGGCCGGTGACGAGCGCGGGGAACACGACGCCCCAGATCACGATGTTGACGATCGTGGTCTCGGCGGCGTTGCTGAGCGCGAGGACGAGCACGCCGCGCATCATAAGGCTCAGCGCATACCTTCACGTCCGGTGGCTGAGCATGCGAGACCGCACGGGAGCTTCCTGGCCGGCGAGGTCGGTGAGCTGGCCGGTGTCTCCGGCAACACGATCGGGCAGTGGGCGCGCCGCGGCCTCATCCGCTCCTCGCAGTCCGACGACGAGCCGCGCCGCTACTCGGTCGAGGACATCGCCGAGGCCACCGTGGTCGCGGCGCTGATCAAGCGCGGCGTGCGCCACCTCGACGTCCACCGGGCGAGCGAGCGGCTCGCGCGCCGCTACGGCCGCTGGCCCCTCAGCGATGCCTCGCTGGGCACGATCATCGAGGACGGCGGGCGGCCGCGGATCGTCCTGCTCGAGCGCGAGGGCGTCTACGAGCTGGTGTCACGCGGATGGCAGCTGATGGCCGCGCCGCCGCCCGTCGACGACGTGCGCGTGCGGCTCCGCCACGCCCCCTGAGTCAGCGGCCGGAGAGCTTGCGAGCGGCGCGGCCGAGCGGCGAGCCGTCGAGCGCCTCGCCCATCGTGCCGACCGCGGTGGCGGCGCCGTGGCCGGCGCGGCCGAGGGCGGACGGCTCGGCGGGGCGGACGGCGTCCTCAGGATCGCCGGAGAGCGCGATCGCGGCGGCGCGGACCGCGTCGCGGGCGGCCCCGATCTCGTTGGCCCAGCGGTGGTGGAAGGCGGCCAGCGCGACGTCGTCGCGGCGCTCGGCGAGCGCGGCGAGGTAGAGCAGCAGCGTCGTGACGTGCTCGGCGTCGAGCACAGCGAAGCGCAGCGCCTGGTTGCGCTCGAGCACCAGGTCGCCCGCGCTGTTGCGCAGCCCGGCGAGCTGCGAGCCGACGCCCTGGGCGGCCGGGAAGCCGTGCAGGCCGTGCTTCTCCGTCTCCTTGGCGAGCTCGCTGCAGAGGCCGCGCGCCCGCACGGCGCCGTCGCGCAGCGGCGTGGCGGGTGAGCCGCCGAGCCGGCCGGCGAGGCGGCTCCAGTGGCTCGCCAGCTGGCGCCCGGCTGCGTACAACTCGCGCAGCGCGCGGTGCTCGGCGGGGTAGAGGGTGCTCTCGCTCAGCGGTACCGGCCCGGCTCCCACAGCGGCTCCGCGCCCGCGTTGGCGCCGCGCGAGAGGATGAAGAGCAGGTCGGAGAGGCGGTTGAGGTAGCGGACGCACTCGCCGTTGAGCTCGTCCCCGACCTCGATCACGCGGCGCTCCGCGCGCCGGCAGACGGTGCGGCAGACGTGCAGGTGGGCGGCCGCCGGGGAGCCGCCGGGCAGCACGAAGGACTTCAGCGGGGGCAGGTCGGCGTTGACCTCGTCGCAGGCCTCCTCGAGCCATTGGGTCTGCTCGGGCCGCACGCGCAGCCGCTCGCGCTCGCCGCCCTCGGGGACCGAGATGTCGGCGCCGACGTCGAAGAGGTCGTTCTGGATCCGCCGCAGCCATTCGCCGTGGCGATCCGGGAGATCCGGCACGGTGAGCGCGACGCCGAGCAGCGCGTTGAGCTCGTCGACGGTCCCGTAGGCCTCGATCCGCGGGTGCGTCTTGGGCACCCGGCTCATGTCGCCGAGGTGCGTCTCGCCGTCGTCGCCGAGGCGCGTGTAGATGCGGGTGAGATTGACGGTCATGGCGTCGCGCTGACGGTAACATCCCGCTTTCAAGTCCAAGGTCGGTGGACAGGGAAGCCGGTGCGAGACCGGCGCGGACCCGCCACTGTGACCGGGGAATGCCAAGCGCACGCGGCTCGAGCAGAGCCGCAGCCACTGGGTCGCCACGAGCGATCTGGGAAGGCGCGTGAGGTCGGCCCGGAAGCCAGGAGACCTCCCTCCGACCACAAAGCCGAGAACCCTCGTGGAAGGGGTGGCTCATAGATGCACACGTACCTGTCCGGCCTGTTGGCCGGCGTCGCGCTCCTGCTCGCAGCGCCCGGCGCGCTCGCGGCACCGGTCACGGTCGACCTCCGGATCGAGGGGCCGACGCGGACGCTGTTCGAGGGCCCGGTCACCACCGACGTCCGCACGTTCCGCTTCACGGGCGACCCGGTCCAGCACCGCTGCGACGGCACGGCCGCAAACCAGGGCACCAGCTCGACGCCGGTGCCGACGCGAGGCGTCGCCGTCGCCGAGGCCGCGGAGCGGACGCCGTTCGCGATCAGCGGCCTGTGGTTCGACTCGCTCGGGAGCCCGTCGTTCAGCGAGATCGGTGGCGAGGGCGTCGCTTACGACGCGACCACCTTCGAGTACCTGGCCGAGTACAAGAACGCGCGCTCGGCGAGCGTCGGCGCGTGCGCCGATCCGATCGGACCGGGCGACCGCGTGCTGTTCGCCTACAGCGACGGCGCCAAGCCGCTGCTCGCGCTGAGCGGCCCGGCCACGGCTCGGCCCGGCGAGACCGCGACCGTCAAGGTCACGGACGCCGCGACCGGCGGAGCGGTGGCCGGTGCCACGGTCGGCGCCGCCCTCACCGACGCCGACGGCACCGCGATCGTCGGTCCGTTCACCCAGCGCGGCGAGCAGGACCTGAAGGCCGCCAAGGACGGCTCGGTCCGCTCCAACCGGCTGCGCGTGTGCGTCAGCGACGGCTCGGACGGCTTCTGCCGGACCACGACGCCGGCGGCCTCGGCGCCGGGCGCGCGCGACGTGAGTGCGCCGGCCGCCGCCGTCGCGTCGCTGCGCAACGGCGCGGTCTACTCGCGCCGACGGGCGCCGCGTCTGCTGCGCGGCAGCGTGACCGCCGACCCGTCGGGGCTGCAGTCGGTCAAGCTCAAGCTGACCCGCCGGGTGGGACGGAAGTGCTCGTACTTCTCCGGCCGCCGTGAGCGCTTCCGGCCGATGCGCTGCGGCCGCGGGTCGTTCCTGCGCATCGGCGACCGCGCCGATTGGTCGTACCTCCTGCCGAAGCGACTCGGCCGCGGCACCTACGTGCTCGAGGTCAAGGCGGTCGACGGCGCGTTCAACCGCGGGACGCCGACGCGGGTGCGCTTCCGGGTCCGATAGAGGATGCGCGCCGTGCCCGCCACCGTCCTGGTCCTGCTCGCCCTCGTCCTCGCCGCTCCGGCAGGGGCGGGTGCGGCGAGCGTGGACCTGATGGTGGTGGGCAAGGCACGCGTGCTGCGCGAGGCCGCGCCGGTCAAGCTGCGCGCCCGCTCGGTGCGCGTCGGCGGGAGGCGCTGCGCCGTCGGGCGGGCGACGCCGCTGTCGGCGCTCGCGGGCACGCGGCTGGCGTTGGCGCTGCGCGACTACGGCTCCTGCAGCCGCTCGCCGTCGGACGCGGGGGCGCTCTACGTGCGCAAGGTCGGGCCGGATCGCGCCCGCGGCTCGCGCGGCTGGGTCTACAAGGTCGGCAACCGCGCCGGCACGACCGGCGCCGCTGATCCCTCCGGCCCGTTCGGCACGGGGCGGCGGCTGCGCGGCGGCCGGCTGCTGTGGTTCTGGTGCGTGCAGAACCGCGCTCGAGGCTGCCAGCGGACGCTCGACGCGCGGCCCGCGTCCTCCTCCGTGGCGGCCGGCGCGCCGCTGCGCGTGAGCGTGCGCGGCTACGACGACAACGGCCGCGGCGTGCCGGTGGCCGGGGCGCTGGTCCGGGCCGGTGGCGCGCAGGCGCTGACGGGCGCCGACGGCGTCGCGACCGTCACGGTGCCCGCGGGGTCCGCCGCCGTGCGGGTGACGGCGGAGCGCGATGGCATGGTGCGCTCGTTCGGGGTCCGGGTGGCGGTGGCGTGAGCCGCGTCCCCGTCCTGCTCGCGCTGGTCCTGGCGCTCGCGCTCGCCGGGTGCGGCTTCGGCGCCGGCGAGGCGCCCAAGGGCGCGGGCACGGAGCTGACCGTGTCGCGCAACTTCGGGGCCGACGAGATGGGCAACTCCACGCAGGAGAAGATCCCGGCGGGCGAGACGGTCATGCGCCTGCTCCAGCGCTCCTTCGAGGTCGAGACGCGCTACGGCGGCGGCTTCGTGCAGGAGATCGACGGCGTCGGCGGCGGCCGCCGCGGCGGCCGCCCGGTCGACTGGTTCTTCTACGTCAACGGCATCGAGGCCGACAGCGGCGCCGCCGCGCGGCGGCTCGCGGCCGGCGACCGCGTGTGGTGGGACCACCACGACTGGGGCGCCGCGATGCGCATCCCGGCGGTCGTCGGCTCCTATCCGGAGCCGTTCCTGTCCGGGCCCACGGGCAAGCGGGTGCCGGTGCGGATCGAGTGTGCGTCCGACGCGCAGGATGACTGCAAGGCGGTGCGGACGCGGCTCGAGGATGCGGGCGCGACGGTCGGCGGCCTCGCCCCGCTCGGCACGCAGGCGGGGCCGGGGGTGCTGCGGGTGCTGGTCGGGCGCTGGGCCGAGGTCCGCCGCGACCCGGCGGTCCGCCGCATCGAGCAGGGGCCGAAGGTCTCCGGCGTCTTCGCCAGGCCCGCCGCGAAGGGCGACCGGATCGCGCTGCTCGATCCTCGCGGCGCGGCCGTGCGCACGCTCGGCGCAGGTTCCGGGCTCGTGGCGGCGACGAGCTACCTCGACCAGCAGCCGACCTGGGTCGTGGCGGGGACCGACGACGCCGGGGTCGCCGCCGCGGCGGCCGCGCTGAACGAGCGGCGGCTGCGCGACCACTTCGCGGTGGGGGTCGAGAGCGGCCGCGAGATCCCGGTGCCGCTGCCGTGACCTACCGCCGCAAGGCCAGCCCGCTGCACGCGGCGCGAGCCGGGATCGGCTCGCTGTTCTGCGTGGTCCTGGCCGGCGTCGCGCTGTCCTTCGAGCATCCGGTCCTGCTCGGCGCGGTGCTGCTCGCGGTCGTGCTGGCGGGTGCCGCCGCGGGGGTCGGCGACGTGGTGGCTCGTGCGCTGCTGTGGGGGCTGCCGTTCGCTGCGCTGATCGCGCTCGTCAACGCGCTCGTGGTGCGCGAGGGGCTGAACGTGATCGCCCGGCTCGGCGAGGCACCGCCGCTCGGCGCGGTCGACGTCACGCTCGAGGCGACGACCTACGGCGCGATCCTCGGCCTGCGCGCGCTGATCGTCATCGCCTGCTTCGCGCTGCACTCCGCCGCGGTCGATCCGGACGAGCTGCTGCGCGCGTTCCGCCGCCTGTCGTTCCGCTCCGCGCTGACCGCGGCGCTGGCGACGCGGATGGTGCCGGTGCTCGCGCGCGACGCGCGGCGGTACCGCGACGCCCAGCGCTGCCGTCCGGGCAAGCCCGCCTCGCGGCCGGCGATCCTGCGCGCCGTGACCTCCGGCGCGCTCGATCGCGCGGTCGACGTCGCCGCGACGCTCGAGGTCCGCGGCTACGGCGGTGCCCGCCGTCCGCCGCGCCGGGCGCGGCCGTGGTCGCGCCACGACCTCGCCTTCGCGTTCGCGGCCGCCGCGCTGGCCGCGCTCGGGGTGGCGGCCGCCGTGCTCGGCTGGGAGCCCTTCGAGGCCTACCCGCGGACGCTGGCACCCCTCGACGGGGGCGTGCTCGCGCTCGCGGCGGCGCTGGTGGCGTGCGCGCTGCTCCCGTTCGCCGACCGCCGGGGGATCGGGCGATGAGCGAGCTGGTCCTGGACCGCGTCACCTACACGTATCCCGGCGCCGCGCGGCCGGCGCTCGACGACGTGTCGCTGCGGGTGGAGCCGGGCGAGTTCGTGGTGCTCGCGGGCGGGTCGGGGTCGGGCAAGTCGACGCTGCTGCGTGCCGCGGCGGGCCTCGTGCCGCACTTCCACGGCGGCGAGTTCGCCGGGCGGCTGCTTGCCGGCGGGCTGGACTCGCGCGACCACGGGCCGGCCGAGATGTCCGCCGTCGCCGGCTCGCTGTTCCAGGATCCCGAGACGCAGGTCGTGATGGGCACGGTGCGCGCGGAGCTCGCGTTCCCGCTCGAGAACCGCGGCTGGGGCGCGGCGGCCGTCGCGCGCGGGGTCGAGGAGGCGGCGCTCGCGCTCGGCGTCGCGGGCCTGCTCGACCGCTCGACGCACGAGCTCTCCGGCGGCGAGCTGCAGCGCGTCGCGCTGGGCGCGGCGCTCGCCGGGCGCCCGCGGATCGT
>Ga0136617_10003413_pt1 | contig 14198 bp, 14 predicted proteins | sample AntDrymUQ3222106_2_FD_129672 | JGI IMG/M metagenome (GOLD analysis project Ga0136617, IMG submission 129672) | Polar desert sand microbial communities from Dry Valleys, Antarctica - metaG UQ322 (21.06) | ecosystem: Environmental > Terrestrial > Soil > Desert | place: Antarctica: Dry Valley... | reverse complement strand
GCAGTCCGCGGCCCTCACCGAGCAGGCGCTGCAGGGCGCGGCGGCCAGCCATTCCTCCCGGCCGGTGATCGCCCGTCCAGTGCTCGTTCACCCGTCGGGGTTCCGGATGTCGCCGTACGCCGACCTGAAGCCGGCCGGGGACAGCAGCAAGACGGTCCCGCGCAAGCTCTGGCACGCCAGCCCCGGTAGCTCCGGGCACTGAGTGCATCAGTCGGATTGGGCCTCGAGCCGGTCGATGAAAGCTCGCGGCGTGAGAATCTGCACCGGAGGATCGGCCAGTTCTGTCAGATCCCGATCCCCCGACACCACGACGTACGCCCGACCCGCCACGGCGAGCGCCAGGAGGTAGTCGTCGTCTGGGTCACGGCAGAGGGCTGGCACGGTAGCCGGGTCGGCGAGCACAACCGCCCCTGCGGCAAGCGCAGTGACGTAGGTGGCCGCCCTTCCCGATGCGGACTGCGTCGCGAACTTGGGTCGGGCGAGCACGCCAGCGAGTTCGCCGATCAGCAGCGGCGACATGAGCAATTCGATCGCGCCGGCGGCCCACGCGCGGACGATCTGATCAGGTGCCGATCCATGGGGCGCGATGAACGCCGACACCAGCACACCCGGGTCGACGACTGCCCGGATCACCTACGGGTGCGCCGGGCGGCGGCCAACTCTGCATATGCCAACTCGAGCGCCTCGTCCTCGCTGAGTGTGCTCAGGCTCTGCGCCTGATCGAGCGCGGCCACTCCGAGATGGGCCCGCAAAGCCTCCTCGACGACTTCCGAATCGCGCTTGCCCACCCTGGCAGCACGCACCCGAGCCGCGCGCAGAACCTCCGGGTCGAGGTAGAGAGTCACCTTGTGCTTGGCACCCGCCATAGAACCACTTTACGCCGTCACCACATTTTGACGTCATGATGGCGCGCATCGACGGCGGCGAGACCTTGACCAGTTGCCACGCGTCCGACGAGTTGTGCGTTGAACCAGATACCGCAGTTGAACGTTTCGTCGGAGGGGTCGGAGAGGTACCGCACGACGGTTTCCCACGTCTGTGCAGCCTCGGCGTCATAGTCCCCGAAGCGCGTGAGATGTAGCCGATTCCGGTCCAGCACCACGTAATACTCGGCTGCGTCAGCCCCGTCAGCTCGCGCAACACGAGTCTGGGATCGGACGTGAGCAACTGCATGGATCATGACGCTAGCGTGCGTGTATGCGGACAACTGTCACGCTGGATCAGGACGTAGCAGCGGGCGAAGACCCAGATCCACGATCACTCGAGTCCAGATGACCGACGGTGTCCTCGCCAGGCGAATCCTCGAGGCCGTCCACGCCGCCCGGGTGGACACCGTGTTCGGGTTGCCCGGCGTACACAACCTGGCGTTCTGGCGGGAATCTGGACCCGACCTGCCGCGGATCATGGTGGTCCGGCATGAGCAGACGGCGGTGTACGCCGCGGACGGGCTGGCCCGGGCAACCGGTGGTCTCGGGGTCGCCCTCACGACGACCGGACCGGGTGCGGCCAATGCGGTGGCCGCGTTCGGCGAGGCAGCGGCGTCCAAGTCCCCACTCGTTCTGGTGGCCACCGAGATTCCGAGCGCGCTGGCCAAGCCGGGAGTCGTCCGCGGCGTCCTGCACGAGTCGGCCGACCAGGCAGCCCTGTTCGCTCCGCTGGCCAAGGCTGTCTACCGGCCCCGGACGGCCGAGCAAGCGGTGCAGCAGTTCGCGGCCGCGATCCAGACCGCGTTGACGTGTCCCCGCGGACCGGTCTACCTCGACATCCCGACCGACCTGCTCGCTGAGCCCTCCCCGCCCTGTGTCCCACAGCTCCCGCCGCGTCACACGCCGCAAAAGGCGGACGTCGAGAGGCTCGCCGCGGAACTCGCCGCCGCGGAGCGCATCGTGATCTGGGCCGGCGGGGGAGTGATGCAGGCCGATGCGGCACCGGAACTCGGCCGGCTGGCCGACCTACTGCATTCACCGATCGTCACGAGCTGGGGTGCTCGGGGTGTGCTCCCGCCAGATCATCCGTGGCTGGTCGGCATGCCTGCGCACGAGCCGGCCGTCGCCGAACTCATCGCCGACGCCGACCTGCTCCTCGCCGTGGGGACCGGCTTCGATGCGACCTCAACCCGCAACTGGACGATGCCGATGCCGGGCCGACTCGCCTGCGTCAACGTCGAGGCCGCGGAGCTGACCAAGAACTACTCGCCGGATGTCGCGGTGCTCGGCGACGCGAAGCTGGTCCTCGCAGCCGTCGCGGAACGGATAGGCCAGCGTGCGGAGGTGAACCCGATCGAAGTAGTGAGGGACGCCGTCCGGCAGCGGCTGGTCGACGACCCCGCGGGGCCAGCGCCGCTGCAGCTGCTGGCTTCCATCGAGGCGGCCGTCGACGAGAAAACGGTCGTAGTAGCCGACATGGCGATCCCGGGATACTGGTGGGCCGGCTACGGACGGGTGGCCGGGCCGCGGCGGCTGCAGTACCCGATCGGCTGGGGCACCCTCGGTTACGCACTACCGGCAGCGGTCGGAGCCGCGACCACCGGCCGCGTGCTCGTCGTCTGCGGCGACGGCGGCCTGCTCATGGCTCTCGGCGAACTCGCCACGCTCGCCCAGGAACACCTGCCGGTCACGATCCTGGTGGTCGACGACGGCGGCTACGGCATGCTCCGTTACGACCAGGACCGGCTCGGTGATCCACATCGAGGGGTCGACCTGCACTCGCCGGACTGGTCGCAGCTCGGTTCGGCGTTCGGCATCCCCACCGAGATCGTGGCCCACCTCGGCGCACCGCTGGAGCAGGCATTGCGCCGTGGCCTCGCCTCGGGTGGTCCCCGGCTCGTCGCCGTACCGGCCCGGTTGACGCCACCACGGACGACCTCGCCCCGCTGGGCGGATTGACCTGCCTACCATCGGAGGCATGGTCACCCCAGCCACCATGTCACCGCCGCGTCCGATTCCCGTCGGCATCCCGCGACCCGAGTACGTCGGCAAGCCCGGACCGGCGCCGTACACCGGGTCGGAGATCAAGGACGCCGAGACGATCGCCGCCATGCGAGTGGCCGGGCGGGTGGCCGCAGCGGCGCTTGCCGAGGTCGGCCGGAACATCGTTCCCGGCGTCACCACGGACGAACTCGACCGGATCGGACACGAGTTCCTGATCGAGCACGGCGCCTACCCGTCGCCGCTGGGCTACAAGGGATTCCCGAAATCGCTGTGTACGTCGATCAACGAGGTGATCTGCCACGGCATCCCCGACGCCACGGCGCTGCAGGACGGCGACATCGTCAACGTCGACATCACCGGCTACCTCGGCGGAGTACACGGCGATACCGACGCGACCTTCGCCGTCGGGGAGATCGACGAGGAGTCGCGACTGCTGCTCGAGCGAACCCACGAGGCGATGATGCGCGGCATCAGGGCGGTCAAGCCGGGCCGGTCGATCAGCGTGATCGGCCGGGTGATCGAGTCTTACGCCAAACGGTTCGGGTACGGCGTGGTCCGTGACTACACCGGCCACGGCATCGGCACCGCGTTCCACACCCGCCTGGTCGTGCTGCACTACGACGAGCCGCGAGTGGACACCGTGCTGGAGCCGGGGATGACGTTCACGGTCGAGCCGATGCTGACCCTGGGCTCGATCGACTACGACATCTGGCCGGACGGGTGGACCGTTGTCACCCGCGACGGCCGCCGCAGCGCGCAGTTCGAGCACACGGTGCTCGTGACCGACAACGGCGTCGAGATTCTGACCCTCCCTTAGGGTCGGGCGCATGCCTCCGGACCGCCGCTCACCTGGCGGTGAAGCCGTGTCAGCCCGGACCGCCGCGGTCTGGTCGGTCCTGCACGATGAGCTCGCCCGCCGTCCCGGCGCCGTACTGTCCATTGTGGACGTTGGTGGTGGTACCGGTGGCTTCGCCGTACCCCTGGCCGAATTGGGGCACGCGGTCACCGTCGTCGATCCGAGCCCGGATGCGTTGGCGACGCTGGACCGCCGGGCGCAGGCCAGCGATGTGGCGGGGCGGATCCGGGCCATCCAAGGGGACACCGACACCCTGCTCGACCTGATAGCGCCGGACAGCGCGGATCTCGTGCTGTGCCACAGCCTGTTGGAGGTGGTGGACTCACCGGTTCACACCCTTCGCCTTGTTGCGGCAGTCCTGCGCGGAGACGGCTCGCTCAGCATCCTCGTCGCCAACCGGGCTGCTGCCGTGCTCGCCAGGACCGTCGGCGGACATTTCGCCGATGCCCAGCGGGCACTGGCCGATCCCGCCGGTCGCTGGGGCGAGGATGACGGCGCAATTCGCCGGTACGACGCCGATCAGCTCTTGACCATGGTTGCCGCGGCGGGGCTGTCCGCGGAACAATTTCACGGCGTGCGGGTGGTGGCCGACCTCCTACCGGGCGCGGTGGCCGACGGAGCGGGGGAGTCGCTGGTGGGCATGGAACTCGCCTTGAGCGGGACGTCGCCGTACCGGGAGATCGCGACCCAGCTGCACGTCCTCGCCCGCAAGGTGTGAGCCGGCTTGCCGTGCTGACACCTCTGACCCCTTCGTGGACCTAGCAGTGCCGCATCCGCTTTTCGACGTCGATGTCATCGACACAGTTGCGGCCCACCTGGCTTCGGTGGGCACTGTCTTCCGGGTTTTCGACCAGCAGGATTCCGGCTGCGAGTCGTACGGCGTGGCCATCGGACCGGAGCGCTGGTTCGTCAAGACCGCCCTGACGGCAGGTGCTGTCCAGTCACTGGAACGCGCCAAGGTCCTCCATGCGGCCGTCAAGCATCCGGCGATCATCTCCCTGCGGCACGCCCTGACCACTGCTGATGGCGTGCCTGTGCTCGTGTATCCATGGGTGGACGGCGAGCTGCTGTATCACGCGACCGTCCCGCGCACAGCGACGCGTACGCAGCCAGACAGCCCGATGGCCCGCTTCCGCCGGCTACCGGTGGCGGCGGTGGAGGTGGCGATAGCGCGCGTCCTGGACGCGCATCTCGCGGTGGAGTCGGCCGGCTTCGTCGCGGTCGACTTCTACGACGGCTGCCTGCTGTACGACTTCGAGCGCGGTCAGGTGCGGCTGGTCGACTTCGACGAGTACCGACCTGGACCGTTCGTGTCCACCGAGCAACTCAGCGGCTCCCGGCGATTCATGGCGCCCGAGGAGTACGGCGTCGGCCACCCGATAGACATCAGAACCACCGTGTTCACCCTCGGACGCGCCGCCCGGCTGCTGCTGGATGCCGGCGACGAGGAGAACGCCTGGCGCGGCACCGCTGCTCAGCTCGACGTCGTACGCCGGGCCACCGACCCTGATCCGGCCGGGCGGTACCCGAGCGTGCGCGCGCTTGCTGACAGCTGGCGGCAAGCTTGTTGATTCAAGGGAGCCGGTTCAGCGACTATCGCCGGAACGCTCCTGATTGCCAACGTCACGCCAGGTGAGCCAGTCTCGGACTGGTTCGACGTCGTAGTCGGGCCCGTTGACGCCGAGCGTGATCTGGGTGAATCCCATCTCCAGGTAGTCCTCGGCCAGCGCCAGGTCGGCGCCGATCCGGTCGGACTCGATGCCGACGGCCCACTCGATCGTGGCCGGATCGCGGCCTTCATGGTCGCACCAGCCACGAAGTGCGGCCACCGCCGGCGCCAGCTCCTCCGGGCGGGACGGGAACATGGCGTGCCAGACATCGGCGTACCGGGCTACCAGGCGCAGGGTCCGGCGCAGGCCGGTCCCACCGATCAGAATCGGCATCCGGCGCACGGGGGCCGGGTTCAAGCCCGCGAACCGGTCGAGGATGGTCGGAAGGTTCCTGTCCAGCGCCGCGATCCGGCTCGCCACCGTGCCGAACTCGTATCCGTACTCGTCGTAGTCGCGCTCGAACCAGCCGGCGCCCACACCCAGCACGAGCCGCCCGCCGCTGATGTGGTCCACCGTGCGCGCCATGTCGGCCAGCAGGTGCGGATTCCGGTACGAGTTGCAGGTCACGAGCGGGCCCAGCTCGATCCGGGAGGTGGCCTCGGCCCAGGCGGCGAGCATCGTCCAGCACTCGAAGTGGGCGCCGTCCGAGGGGCCGTAGAGGGGATAGAAGTGGTCCCAGTTGTAGAGCACGTCCGCGCCCAGCTCCTCAGCGCGCACCGCGGCCCGCCGCAGGCCGGCGATAGAGCCGTGCTGCGGGTGCAGCTGCACGCCGATGCGTACCCTCGTCATGCCACGCAGGCTGCGGCTTCCCACTGTGGGAGGGTCAAGAGTGTTCCGGATCGGTGAGTTCGCGCGGTTCACCCGGGTGAGCGTGAAGATGCTTCGCCACTACGACGAGATCGGTTTGCTACCACCGGCGCACGTGGACCCGCGGACCGGATACCGCTGGTACGCCGCCGCCCAGCTGCCGTCGCTCAACCGCATCCTGCTGCTGCGGGATCTCGGCTTCGGCCTCGATGAGATCGCCGACGACGGCGGCGTGGATGTCGACTCGGCCTACGAGCGGCGGGAGCGAGAACTTCGAGCGGAACTCGGCCGCGCGTCGGCGCGGCTGCGGGCGGTCCGGGCCAGGCGGCTGATGCTCGCCGCGGTCGGCCCGGCTCGGCTCACCGACGTCGTCGTCCGCCCGATCGGCACCGAGCTGGTCGCCACCCTGGCCGACGTCGACGACGTGCCCGCCGCCTTCTACGAGGTCGAGGGGTATGTACGCCAACATGGCGCCAGGGCCGCTCGGCCTCCGATGGCGCTGCTCGGCGACGGCGGCACCGCCACGGTCGCGGTGCCGGTCACGATGCGACTACCCGCTGATGGCGTCATGTCCGTCACCCAACTGCCGGCGGTGCCCAGCATGGCCTGCACTGTCCATCGTGGACGGTACGGGGACCTCGGCGGGCATCTGCAGCGGATGCTCGGCTGGCTGGAGGAGACCGGGCGGCAGCCCGACGGGACGATCCGTGAGGTATACCTGCGCTTCGGCGCAGAACCGGAATTGAGGCTGCCGCCTGACTACCTCACCGACAACGTCGACGACCTCGTGACCGAACTACAGGTGCCGGTGCGGCAGACCGTCGGTCATGGGCGCTAGGCTGCGCCCTTCGAACAAGCTTTCGAGTTGAGGTGATCATGCCGGCCGGTCCAGACGCCGACGATGCCGGGTGTCGGTTCCTGCACGTCGACATGGATGCCTTCTTCGCCAGCGTCGAGGTCCGCCGCCGCCCCGAACTGCGTGGCAAGCCGGTGCTCGTCGGCGGAGACGGGAACCGCGGCGTGGTCACGTCGGCGACGTACGAAGCCCGCGCCTGCGGGGTGCACAGCGCGATGCCGATGGGGCGGGCCAAGCGGCTCTGCCCGCACGCGGTCGTCGTCCCCGGCGACATGCGCCTGTACGCCGAGGTGTCCAAGGGCATCATGGCGCTCTTCCGGTCGATCACCCCGCTGGTCGAGCCGCTGTCGCTGGACGAGGCGTTTCTCGACGTGGCCGGGGCGCGGCGGCGACTGGGCGGCCCCTGGGAGATCGCCACCTGGATCCGGGCGCGGGTCGAGGACGAACAGGGGATCACCTGCTCGGTGGGAGTGGCCTCCACCAAGTTCGTGGCCAAGCTCGCCTCGACCAGGTGCAAGCCCGATGGACTGCTCGTCGTCCCGGTCGACGGAGTGATCCGGTTCCTCCATGCGCTCCCGGTCGCTGCCCTGTGGGGAGTCGGGGTGCGGACCGAGGAGCAGCTGACCCAGCTGGGCCTGCGCTCGGTCGGCCAGGTCGCCAACACGCCGCTGCCGACGCTGCAGCGGGCGCTCGGGCCGGCGTTGGGCGCGCACCTGCACGCGCTGTCCTGGGGTAAGGACCAGCGCGTCGTCGTACCGCACGAGCCGGAGAAGTCCATCGGCTCGGAGGAGACGTTCTCCTCCGACGTGGACGATCCCGCGGTGGTCTCACGCGAACTGCTGCGGCTCTCGGAGCGGACAGCGGGCAGGTTGCGCTCGGCCGGGGCGCTGTCGCGGACGGTCAGCATCAAGGTCCGCTTCCACGACTTCACGACGCTGACCCGGTCCCGCACGCTGCGCGTTTCCACCGATGTCGGCCAGGAGATCTTCGAGGTCGCCAGTCAGCTCTACGACGCGCTGGGGTTGGATCGAGCCCGGATCCGGCTGGTGGGGGTGCGTGCGGAGGGACTCGTGCCTACCGCCGAGGCGCCTGTCCAACTGCTGCTCGGGGCTCGCGAACACGGCCGTCGCGACGCCGATCAGGCCGCGGATCGGGCCGCGCGACGTTTCGGCACCGGCGCCGTCCGCCCGGCCACGCTGCTCGATCCCCGGTCGGTGTCGACACGTCCCGCCCGGCCCGCCGGGACTCCCGAGGGGATGCGCCCGGGCGGCAACGGTGCGGACCGGCGACAGTGAGACGTAGCCAAACCGGAACAACCTCAGCCTCCGTTCGCCTTTCGCCCAGCCCGAACGGCTCGTATCCTTTGACGTAGCGGGTACTCACCCGCTCCGCTGACGTACTACCGGGAGGATCAGCGTGCCGCTCTCCGAGCACGAGCAGCGCTTGCTCGAGCAGATCGAGCGCGCGCTGATCGACGACGACCCGAAGTTCGCCTCGACGGTGCGCTCGACCGACCTGCGGACTCGTGCCAAGCGCAAGCTCCGGCTCTCGATCCTGCTCGGCATCCTCGGATTGGCCCTGCTCATCGGTGGGGCGGTCAGCCAGACGGTCGCCCTCGGCGTGTTCGGCTTCCTGGTCATGTTCGCCGGGGCCGGATACGCGATGATCAACTACAAGCAGCTCTCCGGTGCCGCGGATGTCCGTCCGGTGGACGGGAAGAAGCCCGCCGGATCGACTCGCAAGCAGCGCAAGACACCGTTGAAGAGCCGGCTGGAAGAGCGTTTCCGGCGCCGCTACGACGAGTAGCGAGTAGCCCTCAGCGGCACCTCAACTGCCTCCGGCGGCTTTGGCGCGTTCATCGATGTCGGGCCGCCTGCGGCGCCCGCATCGACCGCCAGCGGGCCCGACCGCGTTCGCGCGTGCCACGCGCCTCCTGGCTGAGCCGGCGTACGGAAGACGGGGGCAGCACGGCGGCCCGGAGCCGGTCGCGTCGCCCGGCGTCGTGCCGGATGACCGTGTTGACCGCTCGGGTGGCAGCGGCGAGGTCGCCGTCGACCGAGGCCTGCGCCTCGGGTGCGTAGCGAGCCCGCTCCTCGGCGGTCGCGAGCAGCCGGATCGCCTCGGCCGCCTCCCGGTCGAAGGAGTGCTCCTTGGCCACCCGCCGGGCCACGCCCCGCGGCGTTTCCGAGCGTGCCGTCGTACCGCCAAGATCCGCGGCCGTGTCGAGGATCTCGTCCCAGGCCGCGTGTGCGGCCGGGTTGCCGCCCTCGGCCGCCGTACGCAGCCGCCGTCGGCGCATGGCCAGCCGGAGCACCGCCGGGGTGACCAACGCTCCCACGACAAGCACGCCGAGCAACCAGATCAACACGGTCATCGGATCGAGGATCCCGGTGGACGTGCCGCCGCCCGCGCTGCCCTGCTCGCCCGGGAGGCTTGGCTCGAGATCCAGACCAGGCCCGCCCGCGGTTCCCGAGGCACGGGAGTTGGTCGCGGCTGACGTCGGGGCGGACGGGTTGCTGTCCACGCGGGGAGCCCAGGCCGGCTCGATCCCGCGGCCACCGCCCAGTGGTGTCGGGTCGAACGGCACCCAGCCGATCCCGTCGAAGTACGCCTCCACCCACGCGTGCGCGTCGTCGGTGGTCACCGTCCAGCTGCCGGCGTTGAACTTGCCTGGCGTGTAGCCGATGACGACCCGGGCGGGAACGTTGGCGAACCGCAGCATCACCGCCATCGCCGAGGCGTACTGCTCGCAGTAGCCCTGCCGGTTGGTCAGGAAGTCGACGAGAGCGTCGCCGCTGGTTCCCGGCTCGGTGCTCAGGCTGTAGATGAACTCACTCGCCGGGTCGGTGAAGAAGTCGTTGATCGCGATCGTCCGGGCGTAGGGACCCTCGGCGCCGTCCACGAGGTCGCTCACCAGGTTGGAGATCTCCGGCTTGACCAGCCGGGGCAGCGCCGTGAACCGCCGCTGCACCTGGTCCTCGGAGTCCAGATCGTCGGCGGCCTCGAGATCCCGCACCGACGGTGCCGGTTCGTCGGCTTCGACGGTGTACACGAGCCCCGAGGTGCGGTCGTTCTCGCTCCAGATCGTGCTGCTGATCGCGTCGAAGCGCCAGTCACCCTCGCTGTCCACATCACGGGTGGAGTAGTACGTGGCCAGGAACCGGTCGTCCTGGTCCAACACCTCGATCTGCGCTTCCACGTTGCGGGTGGGGCTGCCGCTCGGGACACCGGGCAGGTCGCCCGCGTTGGCGTCGAAGGTGCCGTCGAGGTTCCCTGGCGCCCAGCCCTGCTCGGTATACATCTCGAGGGACACCACCCGCAGGTAGTACGGCTCCTCGACGTTTGTCTCTACCCGAAGCAGGTCGACCGGCTCGGGTAGCGTCAGGTCGCCGGCCAGACTGGCGAGGGGATTCGTCGACGTCCCGGGGCCTTCCCCGATTCCGTTGCCGACGGTTTGCAGGATCCCGCTGGGTAGCGACGGAACCAGCAACGGCAGCACCAGGCCGGCCGCGATCGCGAGCAGCCCGATCCGCCGCGAGGCGAGCAGCCCGAACGTCGGTGTACTCGGTCCATCGTCTGCCCCGCGTCCCCAGCGCAGCATGGCCTCGCGGCCGTCGACGAACAACAGCAGCAGGTAGCCCAGGGCCGCGCCCACGAACGGCCACCACGGGATGCCCTGGACGAGCGCCGCGGTCGGGATCGCATACAGCACGAGCAGGGCCAATCCGGCGACCGCCGGCCGGCGCATCGTGACCGCGAGGATGTCGACGGCCACGGCGACGGCACCGACGCCGATCGTGGCCAGGAAGAGCAGCTCGTCCAGGGTCTGAGCAGGGGAGACCTGGGTGCGCACGGCGTACCCCGCCTCGCCGAGCAGCGTCCGCATGTCCGACAAGCTCGTCCAGGTAGGAACCACACCCAGAAACGCGTTACCGGGGACGAACAACGCGGTGAGGACGACCAGGCCGCCGGCCACCTGCAGCAGCGGCGTCCAAGGTGCGAGGCCGGGCAGCCGGCGGGCCGCGACGCTGACTGCCGCTACCGCGAGGAGAACGAGGAATACCGGAGGCACCCAGTCGATGTTGACGAAGACCGGTTCCAGCGACAGGGCGCCGAGCAGTACGCCGATGCCGGAGGCGAGGGCAAGCTTTGTGGTGACTGTCATGAGCGAGGCTCCGTCCGGGAGCACACGACGGGAGCGGACTGGACGGAGCCGAGTGGGGTCACTGTCATGTCGCCGCTGCCGTGGCTGTCGCCGGTTCCAGGCCGAAGGTCAAGTTGCCGCCTGCCGCGGCAAAGGCCGAGACCCCGGCCTGTCCCCATGCCTCGGTGATGGTCATGCCGCGACGCCCGATCACGACCCGCCAGCCGCATCGCCGCAGCACACCGACCGATGCCTGGTGCCGCATCAAGGCGTCGGCGCGGCCGGAGCCGGTCATCCAGCTCGATACGTCGCAGAGCACCGCGATGCTGCGCGACGTACCCCCGCGGCCGGTGGCCAGTGCCTGCGCCTCGTCCGGGCCGATGTCTCCCAGCACGGCGACCAGCAGTCCGTCCTCGTTGGCGTGCCGCAGGGCCTGGATGCCGCGGTCCATCTCGTGATGCGCCGAGGTGGCGAGCACAGCTAGTTGGTCGAGCAGCAGGTGGCCGGTGCTGAAGTCCCCGTCGGTGCCTGTCTGCAGTTCGCCACTGTCCGAGAACAGCCGTAGCGAGTAGCCGAGCCGGCCGAGGTGGATGCCGATGCTGGCCGCCGTACTCACCGACCACTCGAAACTGGACGCGGCGCCTTCGCCGCGGTGCCGGGAGAGTCGCGCGTCGATGAGCATCGCCGCCCGGGTCTGCCACGGCTGCTCCTCGCGGCGCACCATGAGCTTGCCGATCCGGGCGGTGGAGCGCCAGTGCACCTTGCGCAGATCGTCCCCGTTGCGGTACTCGCGGGTGGCCGCGTCATCTTCGCCCTGGATCGCCACCGAGCGCGAGGTGCTGTCCCCGCCGGTGGACCACGCCCCGCCGAGGCCCAGGGTCGGCAGCGGATGGACGGTCGGCACCACGGTCAGGAAGTCCGTGCTGGAAAAGCCGCGGGTGAGCTCCACCAAGCCGAACGGGTCGGCCAGCCGCAGCCGTAGCGGCCCGATCCGGTACCGGCCGCGGATTTCACCCTTGGCCTCGTAGTGGACGGTGCGCGAGCCCCCGCCCGGCACCCGGTCGACCACGAACCGCGGGCGGCCGCCGAGGGTGTAGGGCAGCGTGTCCTCCAGCAGCATCAGCCCGGTCGGAACCATCGACACGTTGGCGAGGGTGAGCCGCACGGTGGCCGCTTCACCGGCCGGGACCCGCATCGGGGAGATCAGCCGCTTGCAGGACAGCCGGAACTGGGTTCGGGCGACCAGCATCGCGGCGATCAGCGGCAGCGCGACGAGGAACACCGCAACCCGGAGCAGATCCTTCTCACCCAGGATCAGCGCACTGAGCGCGGCCGCGAAGCCGGCCGCCACGAAGCAGCGTCCGCGGGTGGTCAGTCCGGTCAGTGCCTGGCGCACTCAGTCAGCCCGTCTCATCTGTCTGGACCGTTTTCGTCAGTCCCCCGCGGCACGGGAACCGTCCGGATCACGTCGGCGACCACCTGCTCCGCCGTACGCCGAGCGATCTGCGCTTCGGGGGTCAGGATGACGCGGTGCGGCAGCACCGAGCCGGCCAACTGCTGGATGTCGTCGGGCAGCACGTAACCGCGGCCGGACAGCGCCGCCTGCGCCTTGCCCACTCGCAGCAGCTGCAATGAGGCCCGCGGGGAGGCGCCCAGTCGCAGGTCTGGTGACCGGCGGGTCGCGTTGATCACGTCGACGATGTACTTGCGGACGGCGTCTGAGACGTGCACGGCGTGTACGGCGTGGATCAGCCCGCGGATCTCGTGCGCGCTCGACACCGGCTTGAGGTCGTCGAGGGGGTCGCTGCCGGCGTGCGCGCTGAGCATCGCGGCCTCGGCGTACACATCGGGATAGCCCATGGAGATCCGGGCGGTGAAGCGGTCCCGCTGCGCCTCCGGCAACGGATAGGTGCCCTCCATCTCGATGGGGTTCTGCGTCGCCAGCACCATGAACGGCGTCTCCAGCCGGTACGTCGTCCCGTCGACGGTGACCTGCTGCTCCTCCATGCACTCCAGCAGCGCCGACTGGGTCTTCGGCGAGGCGCGGTTGATCTCGTCGCCGACGACCAGGTTGGCGAAGACCGCGCCAGGCTTGAACTCGAAGTCGTGCGTCTCCTGGTTGTAGACGCTCACGCCGGTGACGTCGCTGGGCAGCAGGTCCGGGGTGAACTGGATGCGGTGCACCGAGGAGTCGATGGAGCGGGCCAACGCCTTGGCGAGTTTCGTCTTGCCGACACCGGGGACGTCCTCGATGAGCAGGTGGCCCTCGGCCAACATGACGAGGATCGACAGGCGAACGACCTCCGGCTTGCCCTCGATCACCCGCTCGATGTTGGCGGCGATTCGGCCGGTGGCCTCTCGGACGTCGTCGAGGCCGAGCGGCTCGATCCCGGGATCGTCGAGATCGCTTACGGCGCTGCGTGACAGCACGCGCGGTCCTCCTCGCCTGTATGGCCGCGCGTCCTCGAACGGCCGACCCTGGGCACTCTATGTCGAGCAGACGAATTGCCCCATGTTCGTGTCCCAATCGTGGTCATTGACCCGGGATGTATCAACTGAGTGTGCACCTTGAGTGTGCACTCTCCCTTCATGTCCTTCTCCCACCTGCTGCTGGGGATCCTCGAGCCGGCGCCATGTCACGGCTTCGCCCTGAAAAACGCCTACGACGTCCGCTTCGGGCGTGGGCGGTCCCTCGGTGTGGGGCAGGTCTACGCCACGCTCGCCCGGTTGCAACGCGATGGGCTCGCCGAGCTGGTGGGGGTGGAGTCGGGGGATGGCCCCGACCGGCGGGTGTACGCCGTGACCTCGCTGGGAGTGGCGGAGCTGTCGTCGTGGCTGCTCACCCCGGAGCCGCCGACCGGGTATGCCCAGAGCGTCTTGTTCGCCAAGACGGTGCTCGCGCTGCTGTCCGGCCGACCCGCCGACGAGGTGCTGGCCCGTCAGCGCGTCGTGCACCTGGAGCGGATGCGCGAGGTTCGTCGGCTGGGACAGGCCG
>Ga0136617_10003412_pt1 | contig 14199 bp, 8 predicted proteins | sample AntDrymUQ3222106_2_FD_129672 | JGI IMG/M metagenome (GOLD analysis project Ga0136617, IMG submission 129672) | Polar desert sand microbial communities from Dry Valleys, Antarctica - metaG UQ322 (21.06) | ecosystem: Environmental > Terrestrial > Soil > Desert | place: Antarctica: Dry Valley... | reverse complement strand
GTCGGAAAATACCGAACCTTCAGGCTGGTGGCGCTGACGGCGTTAATCACAACGCTCGCGGCGGTGGCGGGCGTGGCGCTGCTGGTCAACATCTTCGAGCGTCAACAGGAAGCGCGCAACCCTTTCTTCCGCGTCGTGGAACTGACGGACGATACTAGTGACCCGGGGGTGTGGGGCAAGAATTTTCCTTTGCAGTACGATGGTTACCGGCGTACGGTCGATCAACAGCGCACGCGCTACGGCGGCAGCGAAGCCATGCAGCGCACGCCCACAAACGCCGACCCGCGCTCCATTGTTTCACAATCGCGCCTTGAGGAAGACCCACGCTTAAAGACCATGTGGGCGGGCTATGCATTCGCCAAAGATTTTCGTGAAGAGCGTGGTCACGCGTACATGCTTGAAGATCAAAGTTTTACTGAACGGCAACAGGTCGTCAAGCAACCCGGCACATGTATCAATTGTCATGCTTCAGCCTACACTACCTATAAACAACTCGGCGGCGGCGACATTACCAAAGGCTTCGAGAAACTGAATCAGATGCCTTACGTTGAAGCGCGGCAGTTGATTTCACATCCGGTCGCCTGCATTGATTGTCACGACTCGCAGACGCTGCAACTGAGAATCACCCGCCCGGCCTTTATGGAAGGAATGCGCGCGTTCAAGGCGAGTCAGGGCGTCGAGAATTACGATGTCAACCAGATGGCCAGCCGACAGGAGATGCGCACTTTCGTCTGCGCGCAGTGTCACGACGAGTACTACTTCAAAGGAACGGAGAAGCGACTCGTCTATCCGTGGGCCAAAGGCTTGAAGGTGGAAAACATCTTAGCGTACTACGATGAGGTGAAGCATAAGGACTGGGTCCACGCCGACACCGGAGCTGAAGTCTTGAAAGCGCAACACCCGGAGTTTGAGATGTACAACCAAGGCATCCACGCGCGCAGTGGCGTCGCCTGCGCCGACTGCCACATGCCTTATCAACGCGAAGGCGCGATGAAGATCAGCGACCACCACGTCCGCAGCCCACTGTTGATGATCAACCGGTCGTGCCAGACCTGCCATAAGTGGCCGGAGGAGGAATTGAAGCTTCGCGTCGAAACGATTCAGACGCGCACCTACAACATGCGTAACATTGCGATGGACGCGCTCGTTGATTTAATCAACGACCTCAAAGGAGCGAGAGCGAGCGGCAGGACGGACGCTGAATTAGCCGAAGCGCGGAACTTCCAACGCAAAGCGCAGTTTTATCTTGATTTTGTCGAAGCGGAAAACTCGATGGGCTTTCACGCGCCGCAGGAAGCGACGCGCATCCTTGGCGAGTCAGTTAATTTTTCACGTCTGGGACAGCGCGCTCTACGTGACAGCGCGATGGTTGTGAAAACCGCACATCAATAAACAGTCAAATTTCACTGGTCTTTAAAAACTGAATGCAATGCCGTTATGAAAGATTTAAGGCGGCTCATGCATCATTGCTACCAATGATATGCTGTCCCTGCCGAAACTTCTCCGGCACTAATCTTTTGACAACGTGAACAGACTTGCTGTTCTAACTCATCAGGGCTCTCGTACGCTCGATTAGTGACACCTTCTTTGACCAATGGCCAGACTCTCTCGCTCAGATTCAACTCTGGCGTGTGGGCTGACAAGCCGAGGACAGAGGTTCGTTCTGGAACTTGCAATGATTTGGCGCGATGCGCGGGCGCGCCGTCCCAAACTCAAAGGATACGCTTACCGGCTTTTGCATGCTCTTGTACAAACTCATCAAGAAAGGCTTGCACACAATCGGCATCTAGTCGCGGCAAGATCAACCAGAAGACGCCCCCGTCCGAGGATGTGTCGCCACATAGAGCCATTGCCATTCGTAGCGCTCATCAACTTCAGCGAGCAGGTTTGCGGGATTTGAATTAGTATCCAAACAGAATCTACTGTACAGTGAATTTGGCTATAACTCCGACCTCGTCTGCCTCCCGCGGCCTGAGCACAGCATCTCCCAATACATACCACCTGAATGCACCCTCTAAGTATTCTTCTTGCTGATAGCTGAAGGGGCTAACATGTTAGTTGAAAACTCTCATCTGGAATTGCCCGAGAATCGATTATTAAAGCCTGGCGATTACTTCCAAAACATCGTCGAGACAGTGCGCGAACCGCTCATCGTCCTCGATTCTGACTTGCGCGTGAAGGGCGCGAGCCGCTCCTTCTACCAAACATTCAGTGTCACGAGAGAGGAGACGGAAGGCCGCCTCATCTACGAACTGGGTGACCGGCAGTGGGACATCCCCGCCCTGAGAACGCTGCTCGAAGATATCCTCCCCGAGCGCACGCAGTTCAACGGCTTCGAGGTCGTGCATGAGTTCCCGCGCGTCGGGCGGCGGGTAATCTTGCTAAACGCCCGCCAGGTCGTTACTGAAGATAGCAGCGCGACGATGATCCTCCTGGCAATTGAGGACATCACTGACCGCAAACTGGTCGAGGAGACGTTAAGACTCTACGCCGCCAAGCTGGAGCGCAGCAACCGCGAGTTGCAGGATTTCGCGCAGGTCGCTTCCCACGACCTCCAAGAGCCGCTGCGGAAGATTCTGGCCTTCGGTGACCGGCTCAAAACAAAAGCCGGTGCATCGCTCGATGAAGAGTGTCGAGATTACCTCCAGCGAATGTTCAATGCGGCGACCAGAATGCAGACCCTGATCACCGACCTGATGACGTTCTCCAGAATTGAGACTAAGGCGCAGCCTTTCGTCCCCGTAGATCTGGGTGTGATCGCAAGCGAGGTCAGCGCCGATTTAGAGACACGCATCGAGCAGACCGGCGGGCGTGTCGAGATTGAAGAACTCCCGACCATAAATGCCGACCCCCTGCAGATGCGGCAACTGCTACAGAATCTGATCGGCAACTCCCTCAAGTATTATCGCGCTGGGGTTCCGCCCGTCGTCCGCATCTACAGTCAAAATCTGGACGAGCCAAGCCACGAATCCATAGACGAGAGCATTCTGGCCCCGCCACTCTGTCAAATCTTCGTAGAAGATAACGGCATCGGTTTCGACGAGAAGTACCTCGACCGCATCTTCACCGTCTTCCAGCGCCTGCACAAGAAAGGCGAATACGAGGGGACCGGAGTAGGTCTCGCCATCTGCCGCAAGATAGTCGAGCGGCATGGCGGGACGATCACGGCCCGTAGTAGTCCGGGGCAGGGCGCGACCTTCATTGTCACCCTCCCGGTCAGACAACCGAAGGAAGTGGAAGTGTGATGAGAGACGAACACAAACCGATCGTCATTCTGCTCGTTGATGACGACGAGGAAGACCGCATGCTGGCCTGCGATGCTCTGGCCGAGAGCCGCCTGTCGAATGAAATATATTGTGCCACCGACGGCGAGGATTTGATGGATTACCTGCATCGCCGGGGCAAATACGCCCCGCCCGCCGAAGCGCCCCGTCCGGGCCTGATCCTGCTCGACTTGAATATGCCGAAGAAGGACGGGCGCGAAGCCTTGCTGGAGATCAAGTCGGACCCCGACCTGCGGCAGATCCCCGTCGTGGTGCTGACCACATCGAAGGCCGAGGAGGACGTCTACCGCAGCTACGACTCGGGGGCCAGTTCGTTCATCAGCAAGCCGGTGACTTTTGATGGCCTAGTCGAGTTGATGAAGGGACTGGGCCGGTACTGGTTCGAGATTGTTGATCTCCCCTCACAGGAAGAGCTACGGAAATGAAGACTGAACCGATCAAAGTCCTCCTCATCGAGGACGATGAAGATGATTACATTCTCACCCGCGAACTGTTTTCCGAGATTGAGGGCGGATTTGACCTGGAATGGGTTTCCTGCTACGAGGAAGGCTTGCAAGCGGTCACGCGTGGCGAGCACGACGTGATTCTCGTCGACCACCATCTCGGGGAGCGCACCGGGCTGGAACTCATCCGCGAGGCGCAGAAGAGCGGTTGTAAAGTCCCGATGATCATGCTGACCGGGCAGGGTGACCGCGACCTTGACATAGAGGCGATGCATGCCGGGGCGGCGGATTATCTGGTCAAGAATGAGACGAGGGCCGCACTCCTCGAACGGACACTCCGCTTCATCATCCAGCGCAGACATATTGAAGAAGATTTACGCAGAAGCGAAGAGGCTTATCGCCATCTCTCACAGCAGCAGGCCTCTATCCTCAACGCGCTTCCGGCAAACATCGCGCTGGTGGATTCCACTGGTCAGATCATCGCGGTCAACGAGGGGTGGAAGAAGTTTGCCATTGATAATGATTTCGCAGGCAGCAATTATCTTGCCGCCTGCGAACCCCGGCCCGAAAGTTCGAATGACGATGCCGCACTGGCAATCTCAGGTATCCGCGATGTCCTCACGGGAGTTGTCGGGCACTTTGAAATGGATTACCCCTGCCACTCTCCACTGGAGCAAAGATGGTTTCGGATGCTGGTGAGACCTTTCAGTGAAATCGGCGCCGGTGGTGTGGTCGTCATGCACCTCAACGTCACTGAGCACGCCATGGCTGAGGAGAAGTTGCGGGCATCCGAAAATCGTTATTTTCGGCTCTTTGAGACCGCCCGCGATGGGATACTTATCCTAAACCATGCCACTCGAAAAATCACCGACGCGAACCCGTTCATGGTGGAGTTATTAGGCTACTCGCGCGACGAACTCGTGGGGAAGGAACTCTGGGAGATCGGGTTGGTGAAGGATAAGAAAGCCAGCATCGCCGCTTTTCGAGCATTGCAGGAGACCGACTACATCCGCTACGAAGATTTACCGCTCGTGACCAAAGACGGCAAGAGGCGCGAAGTGGAATTCATCAGCAATGGCTACGAGGAGAATGGACATCAGGTCATTCAATGCGACATCCGCGACATCACGGACCGCAAAGCTATCGAGGGGCGCATCATCCATGAAGCGTTCCATGACATGCTGACGGGTCTCCCGAACCGCGCCCTGTTCATCGAGCACTTGAAGAAAGCTATCGCTCATGCTGAACGGCACGGTAATTACCTGTATGCGTTGTTATTTCTCGATCTCGATCACTTTAAGACCATCAACGATAGCCTCGGCCACACGATCGCTGATGAATTTCTAGTCGCCACCGCGCGCCGGCTCGAAACCACATTGCGTCCCGAAGACGTGGTCGCACGGTTAGGTGGCGACGAGTTCACTATCCTCCTGAACGATATTAATAGCATCAGTGATGCGATCCATGTCGCTAACCGGGTGCACAATTCTCTCGGCTTGCCTATCCACCTCAGAGGGAGAGATGTCTCTACCACGATCAGCATCGGCATCGCACTCTCAACTCCGGAATATAAAAAGACGGAAGAAGTCCTGCGTGATGCCGATACGGCAATGTACCGCGCCAAGGCATTAGGGCGCGGGCGAACCGAGATCTTTAACCCGAACATACACGTGAGCGTCGTAGCGCAGTTGAAGCTGGAGATGGACCTCCGGCTAGCAGTCGAGCGCAAAGAGTTTTGCCTCCACTATCAACCGATCATGTCTCTGGAGAACAATCGGCTCACAGGCTTCGAGGCGCTTATCCGCTGGCAGCATCCGGAGCGCGGGCTCGTGCCGCCGAACGACTTCATCCCGAAAGCCGAAGAGACGGGGCAGATCTTGCTGATCGGCAAATGGGTGCTCTACGAAGCGTGTCGCCAGTTGCGCCAGTGGCAGCACGGGTGGCGAGGTGATCAGCCTTTAACGATCAGCGTGAATCTTTCGGCAAAGCAGTTTTCGCAAGTTGACCTGGTTCAGCAGATCGAACGTGTTCTGGAGCGGACTGGCCTTGATGCACACAGTCTGAAGTTGGAAATCACGGAAACCGCGGTGATGGAAAAAGCCGAAGTGGCCACCGCCATGCTCGGGCAACTCAAAGAGCTAGGGGTCAAACTGCACATCGATGACTTCGGGACAGGTTATTCATCTCTCAGTTACCTGCATCGCTTCCCGGTCGATGAGTTGAAGATCGATCGCCTGTTCGTCAGCCGGATGGGAGCCGACGATGAGAGCTCTGAGATCGTGGCAACGATAGTTCAACTGGCGCACAACCTGGGGATGGAAGTGACGGCTGAAGGAGTGGAGACAGTCGAGCAACTCGCGCAACTGCGCGCGCTCTCCTGCGAATACGGGCAGGGGTATTATTTCTCCAGACCGCTTGTCGCCGAAAGTGCGAATCTGATGATCGAGGCGTAGTCCTCCCGGATAGAAGCAATTATGAATCAAGTCATATGTTTCACCGCTCAATGATTGCCGTCATCAATGATCGTTGATCTCACCCGACAGGAAGAGCTATCGAAATGAAGACTGAAACGATCAAAGTGCTCCTCATCGACGACGACGAGGATGATTACATCCTCACCCGCGAGTTGCTTTCCGAGGTAAAGGTCGGCAAGTATGCGCTTGATTGGGCACCCTCCTATGAGGAAGGCTTAGGGGTAATCGCGCGCGGGGATCATGACGTGTGTCTGGTGGACTATCATCTCGGCGAACACACCGGGGTGCAGTTAATTCGCGAGGCCCGGCAATCCGGCCTGACCACGCCGATGATCCTGCTCACAGGGCAGGGTAACCACGAGGTGGACGTGGAGGCGATGGAGGCCGGGGCGATAGGATATCTGGTAAAAGATGAGACGCCCACGGCACGCTTGGAACGGACCATCAGATATGCGGTTCAACTAAATACCGAGCACAGCCGTGCGGAAGAAGCAATCGGAGCCTACGCGCAAAAGCACTCCGTAGTTGCGGAAATTGGCCGCTTGGCTCTGATAGGGACTGAACTCAAGGAATTGTTTGCCGAGGCCGTGACTCTCGTTGAGCGAACGCTCGGAGTCGAGTACTGCGAGGTTTTGGAGCTACTTCCGGACGGTGACGCATTGATACTAAGGGCGGGTGTAGGGTGGAAGGAAGAATACCCCGTCGGGCAGGCCACAGTCAGCGCCGCTAAAGAATCTCAAGCTGGTTTCACACTGCTTTCCGATGAGCCCGTAATTGTCGAAGACTTGCGGACGGAGACGCGGTTTAGCGGCCCGCCCCTGTTGCACGACCATGGAGTTGTGAGCGGCATGACCGTCATCATCCGGGGACGGGAGCGCGCCTACGGCATCTTGGGAGCGCACACCGCATCCGCGCGAGGATTTACGACTGATGATGTCAACTTTCTTCGCTCCGTCGCTAACGTGCTGGCCGAGGCCATCGGGCGTAAGCAGGCCGAAGAGGCACTGCGCATAGAGAGAGAATACTTCGGCCATATTATCTCTGCGGCCCCCACTGTTATCGTCGGGATTACTCCCGAAGGCGCCACTAACTTTGTCAACCAGGCCATCCGGCAGGTAGCCGGCTATGAGCCGGAGGAGTTGATGGGGCGGGACTGGTGGCGCGTTTTTTACCCCGGTGAGGAATACCGCCAAGTCGAACAGCTCTTCAAAGATTTCGAGCAGAGCGGGGTCGTCAATTATGAAATGACGCTTACGAGCAAGGGTGGCGAGAAGCGGTGTGTGTCATGGAACTCGGTCAACCGCCTCAACGAGCATGGTGAGCTGGTCGAAATCATCGGGATCGGGAACGACGTTACCGACCGCAAGCGCGCAGTAGCAGATTTGGCATTATTCCGCCAGCTCATGGATCAGTCTAATGACGGGATTTTCGTCATCAATGCTAGTACCAGCGAGTTGAGCGACGTCAATGAAACCGCTTGTCGGCAATTCGGTTACGCGCGCGCCGAGCTCTTGCGGTTGAGGGTGATTGACATTAACACCGAACTAGCGACCATTGCGGCGTGGGAAGAGCATCGCCAGACATTAGAGTCGGTGGGGTCAATGGTGTTGGTATTCAACGGTAGGCGGAAAGACTGTTCGACCTTTCCGATCGAGATCAGTCTCCGCTATGTATCCCTGAACGATCAGCACTACGTGCTTGCGGTAACGCGCGATATCACCGAGCGCGCCCGCCTGCTTTCGGAACTGAAGTCGGAGAGGACACGGCTCGTTGACATCTTCACTCACGCGCCAGCTTTTATCGCTTCGTTACTTGGACCAGATCACATCTTTGAGATAGCCAACACCTGTTTTTACGATCTCGTCGGCGGCCAGCGCGACATCATCGGCATGAGCGCATGTGACGCCTTCCCGGAACTGGAAGGGCAGGGCTTCTTCGAACTGCTTGATAATGTTTATGCCACGGGTGTCCCCTTCGTCGGGACCGAAATGCCGGTAGAGTTTGCGGACGGGGCGGGTGTTCCACGCGAGCTACGATACATCAACTTTATCTACCAGCCACAGGCAGATGCTGAGGGCACCGTCTCAAGCATTATCTGCCACGGGGTGGATGTCACCGAGCAGGTGCTCTCTAGGCGCAGGCTGGAGGAGACCGAAAACCAACTCCGCCAATCGCAGAAGCTCGAATCCGTCGGAATGCTGGCCGGGGGTATTGCGCACGACTTCAATAATCTTTTGACTGTCATCACGGGCTACTCCGACCTCACACTGAGACGTCTGCATAAGGCAGATCCGCTCGCTCGGAATGTCGAAGAGATTGCGAAGGCCGCCGAGGGGGCCGCTTCTTTAACGCGCCAACTACTTGCCTTCAGCCGCAAGCAAGTGCTCCAGCCCAAGGTACTCGACCTCAACTCCGTCATCGCGAACATAGAGAGAATGCTCGGGCGCCTTGTCGGCGAAGACATGGAGCTACGCACCTCGCCGGGCGTCGGACTGGGCCAAGTCCAAGCCGATCCCGGGCAGATCGAGCAGGTCATAGTAAATCTAGTGGTCAACGCCAGAGACGCCATGCCCAAAGGCGGCAAGATCACCATCGAGACGGCTAACATTTATCTGGATGAAGAATACGCGCGCCGGCACATCGCTGTTCAACCCGGCTGGTACGCGATGTTGGCTGTGACAGACACAGGTTACGGGATGGACGCGGAAACGCAGAGACAGATATTCGAGCCGTTCTTCACGACCAAGGAGCAGGGCAAGGGGACGGGCCTCGGCCTCTCCACCGTCTACGGAATAGTCAAACAGTCGGGCGGCAACATTTGGGTCTACTCGGAGGTCGGCGTGGGCACGACCTTTAAGATTTACCTTCCGGCGGTTGACGAGCAAGCCACGGAGCCTGACGCGGCTGCCGTGCGCCCGGAAAGCGTTGCGGGCACTGAGACGATACTGCTGGCGGAAGACGAAGAGATGGTGCGGAATCTGGCGCGGGAGAGTCTCAAGATGCACGGCTACACTGTGCTGGAAGCGGCGAATGCCGGGGAGGCGCTGTCAATTTGTCAGCAACACGAGGGGCCGATTCACCTGCTCTTAACTGACGTGGTGATGCCGCGGATGAGCGGCAGGGAGTTAGCGGAACAATTAGCGGGTTTGCGACCCGGCGTGCGCGTACTTTACATGTCGGGCTATCCGGACCAATCTATCGTCCATCACGGCCTCTTAGACGGAGACATCGCCTTCATCGGGAAGCCGTTCACACCCGACGCACTGGTGCTCAAAGTAGTAGAAGTGCTACAGCAAAACGTAAGTTCCAGTCAGTCGCTTGAAAGAATAAATTCCTCGACACCAGATGGAAGTAACGATAAGCGTATCTCATATCGAATGAATGAGATGGACGAAATTGTCTCCGTCAGCAAGAGGTGAACCCGCTTCGCTCTCACGAACGACGCGCCTGACCTCCTGACGGAGAAAGTCCTGAACCACCCTGTGTTGGACTTCATCACCGATCTGAATCACTGAGCAACTTTACCGCCAAATCTTTGAGCGGGTCCGTTCCGGGCAAGCGGCGAGATTCTCGTTTCGCTGCGACGCTTCTGACCTACAGAGATTCATGGAGATGAGTGTCACGACGTGGTCAGAGCGGTGCGTAAGCGGAAGAGATCGAACAGGGAAGCGGCACGCAACTGCTCGATGATCAAGGTGTAGTCAATGATCTTGATAAAAGGGAGCAGTTTAGGCTGCTAAATAAAGAGCACGGAAAAATGATACTTCTTCTAGCGGCGGACCTCGAAAAGATTGAGTAACTCACGGCCCGCATCAATCGGCTTGAAGCAGTGTTGTCGAACAGAGTGCGGCAAGTCGATCAGCTCAATCAGCAGATCAAAGACCACCATCTCTTTGGGGCAGGAGTTGGCCGCAAACTAATACCATACTATGCTGATGTTGACTCTCACTGAGATTTCTTATCTTATAGCCCATTCCGTTCTTGGCTATAATAGCTACTTGCACTCATATCTGCTCACATGGAGATCTGTTATGGCCACTGTCAATATTGCCGATCTGAAGAACAACTTGAGCGCGCATCTTGAGCGCGTGCGGGCAGGCGAAGAACTGCTCGTTAAGGATCGTAATCGCCCCATCGCCAAGATCGTTCCACTCGCTTCAGGTGAAGACCTCGAAGCAGAGGAAATGGAACTGGCGGCGATGGGACTCGCGCGACTGCCAACGAGTAATTTACCCGCTTCGTTCTGGAGAAGTCCTGCACCGCGAGTGTCGCTTAAAGATGCAGTTGCCGCCGTCGTCAGCGAGCGGGGTGAAAGTAGATGAGCACGCGTGCAACCGCTACGAAGATCGGGAGCGCGTTTTGGGATACAAGTACGCTTGTACCTTTAAGCTGTCAGCAAGACGAATCGCAAGGCTTGCGACAAATTGCTCGCCGGACAAAACGCACCGTTATGTGGTGGGGCGCTACCGTTGAAGCATACAGCGCATTCAGCCGCCTCGTGCGTGAAGGAAAAATGCCGGCGCGTGGGTTTAAGCAGGCTGCTACGCGGCTCGAAGCGCAACGCAACGCATGGATTGAAATGCTGCCGAGCGAACGCGTGCGGCAGATCGCCGAGACGCTGCCCGCACTATACGGGTTGCGCGCACTAAATTCTTTTCAACTCGCAGCGGCTCTCGTGTGGTGCAAAGAGCAACCTCGCAATCGTCTGTTCGTCTGCTGCGACGAGCATTTGGTGGAGACGGCGGCGAAAGTTGGGTTTGATATTCTTCCATAACTTGTCGGGAACGCTTCGTAGTTTTTTTAACACTCGTTCGGAGAAGCAGATTCGACAGGCATAGCCGAGTTGAACGCGCTTTAGGACGATGCGGGGCGGACAGTGCTTGAATGTTGGCAAAAAAGCATAAACTGTGTGTCATTGACGACATTGAAGCTTAAGCAAGCGGCGAGGTAGCTCCACAATCTGCTCTTGTTCCTCGGCTGGAATCTCAAGTATGGTTTTCCCTGGCACAGACGGTTCGCCTCAGTACATCAGTTTGGTTGCACTTACCGATGTATCAGAAAGAACTCGCCTGTGCCAATCTCATATGCTTCGATTTAGCGCAGGCGATACTGACATGTCCCGCTGTAAGATTGACAAGCGTGTGGGCCAGCGTTTACCTTACCGCCTCGGTAAGCGCACGAGCTTTGGCGCTTGAGTGTTGAGAATGGTCAGCCCACACTACAGCCTCTATCGCTATTACTACTATTACGGCTCGCTCTCCGCGTGGAGGGATGTGACGGCGGAAGGCTGTCGGCGTGTGATGATCGTCTAACACCAACCAGACAAGATACCTTACGAACCGGCCACTTACCCTTCCAACGCGGGAGGACGAGTGGCCGGTTCTTTTAGTGTCCACAATTTTCAAGCACAGCTTCAGAGAGGTTCTGACACCATGACAAAGCAAGCAGAGCGGGCGTTGCTGCGCGACCATGTTGACATGCGAATGGTCGCGGGCGGTCTCGACGGCGTAGCGGCGGATCGGAATACGATGGTGCAACTCGACCCGGATCATCCGGGCTTTCGCGATGAAGAGTACCGCGCACGCCGCAACCGCATCGCGCAGATTGCGATGGAGTATGAACCGGGTGCGCCTATTCCCGACGCCCCTTACACATCTAAAGAGCATGATGTGTGGCGTGTGATCTGTGAGGCGCTTCGTTCGGCACACCGACAACATGCCTGCGCCGAATATCTGGAGTGTGTGAGGCGACTGGACCTGCCGCGCGACCGCATCCCGCAGATGCGGGAAGTGTCGGAGAGGGTTCAAGCAATCAGCGGCTTTCGTCTAGAGCCGGTCGCCGGACTGGTCGAGCCGCGCGTCTTTCTGGAATCTCTGGCGAACGGCATCTTCCTCTCCACGCAGTACATTCGCCATCACTCCACTCCGCTCTACACGCCAGAGCCTGATGTGGCCCATGAAATCATCGGTCATGCGGTAACTCTGGCGAGTGAGCGCCTAGCCGAACTCAGCCGTTTAGTAGGCCGTGCGGTCAGACGCACACAATCAGCCGAGGCGCTTGAACGCCTGTCACGCGTGTACTGGTTCACCGTCGAGTTCGGCGCTCTGCGTGAAGACGGAGAAGTAAAGGCATATGGCACAGGGCTGTTGTCATCGGCAGGAGAACTGGAGGCGATGCACAGGGCGGAGTTTCGCCCACTCGATGTAGAAGCGGCATCACTTCAGAATTACGATCCGACACATTACCAGCCGGTGTTGTACTGCGCCGACTCATTCGACGCGATGTACGGAGCGCTGCGGGATTACCTGCTGCGCTGGGAAACGAGCGTTGCTACTCAAGAAGGATGAAGCTGTCGAGAAAAAGCGGGACAGTTCAGTGGCTAAGGTCAGCCACTCGTCGTGCTGATGTCCGAACACCGGCGAGAGTCGTAACTGCTGAAGGCGTGCGCGGCTCTGTGCCGTCGCCAGCTTGGCATGTAAGCTTAACCCGGCGCCGAGCGAGAGCGCGTGCAATGTGTTCAAGATGATCGTCCGTAATTTCACCAGGATGGAATGCTTCCAATGGAAGGCGATGTGCCGATCACTGTGGACAGCCAGATCATTGGCGCCATCGGTTTGTGCGCCGACACCTCCGCTGCAAAGTATGGTCAAGTAGCGCGAATTGGCGTCGCAGCCTTTTCAGAAAAACTCCAAGTGAAGCATCGACAGTTTCAGACACCGGGCGAGCATAGATCACTTGAACGCCGCGGTCGGGACGACTAGCCAAATTTCCGGGTGCTTCTCTAGCCGTTTGCCTGATGCCGACCGACTATGAAACTGGTAACCAAGTCAGTACGACGAGTTCTGCAGGATCGACTCACGACTCCGCGCTAGGCGGCGCGGTGCCGGGCATGCCCTCCGAATACGTCGTGCTGTCGGATGATGGCTTGGTCGCAATACCCGATTATCTGAGCGATGAAGGAAGCCGCGACCTTGCCGTGCGCGTCGCTGACGCGACGTGGGCGGGGCATGTCTAATGTTGAGAGGTACACGGATGACCCGTGAAGCCGCAGCGGATCATCTCGTCGCTGCTTAGGGGCCTGAGCGAGCAACCTCGTCTTCCACATTCGGAGAAAGAGAACTGTGACGGTGACAATTTCACACGAAGAGTTGAAAGTGAAGATTGAGTGCGATGATCAGTTCACACACGTTGAGACGTTGACCGTGGAATACTACCTGCACACGCACCTGTACGGCGCGCTGAATCTACCGCCCGACCAAGTGAAGGACTTGGCATCGACACTCTTACCGGACAAGGGTGCAGACATCTTCGTATACTTCGCGAAGCCTACTTGACACGCCTTGGAAGAAGCCCCCCTGAACTGGCGGCGCTGGGGTCCACGAGCGTGCGCGACTACGAAGGCGGGAAAGAAGACTGGATCGGCGCGGGGCTGCCCGTCGAGCGGCATCAACACCACGATCCTCGTTGAAACTACAAATTAGCAGTTCCGTTTGAAGAGGCGAATGCAGTATGTCAAAAGCGGCGCTACGGGCGATGCCGCCCGTCAATCACAGTGTAGCTGCGGAACACGTTGCGGACAGCACCGTTATTGATCCGCGTCGGTGGCACGCGCTGCCGATTATCCTGACCGCGCCGTTCCTTTCGGTGCTCGACTTCTTCATCGTCAACATTTCGGTGCCCGCAATCCAAAGCGGGCTGGGCGCGACCTTCGCGCAGGTACAACTCGTGATCGCGGGCTACGGCCTCACTTACGCGGTCTTTCTCATCACGGGCGGGCGGCTCGGCGACATCTACGGCAGGAAACGCATGTTCATGCTCGGCATGGGCGGTTTCACGCTGGCTTCGGCCCTCTGCGGGTTCGCCCACAGTCCGAACATGCTCGTCGTCTCGCGCCTCTTCCAAGGCGTGATGGCGGCGGTGATGGTGCCGCAGGTGCTCGCCATCATACAGGTCAGCTTTCCCTCGCATGAGCGGAGCCGCGCCTTCGGCATCTTCGGC
>Ga0136617_10003411_pt1 | contig 14201 bp, 13 predicted proteins | sample AntDrymUQ3222106_2_FD_129672 | JGI IMG/M metagenome (GOLD analysis project Ga0136617, IMG submission 129672) | Polar desert sand microbial communities from Dry Valleys, Antarctica - metaG UQ322 (21.06) | ecosystem: Environmental > Terrestrial > Soil > Desert | place: Antarctica: Dry Valley... | reverse complement strand
CACCGCCTGCTCCTGGATGGCCGCGACCAGCTGCGGGTGCCCGTGCCCGATCTGGGCCACCGAGATCCCGGCCAGGAAGTCGAGGTAGGCGTGGCCGTCGGCGTCGTAGAGCCATGAGCCCTCACCGCTCGCGAAGGCAACCGGCAGCCGGGCGTAGGTCGGCATGAGCGCGTCGCGCTCTAGGGCCTGGAGCTCGGCCAGGGTCGATGCGGCGGTGGTGCTCACGGGGAGACCTTGGTGCCGATGCCCTCGTTGGTGAACAGCTCGAGCAGGAGCGAGTGGGGAACGCGGCCGTCGACGATGTGCGCGCTCGACACGCCGCCGCGCACCGCGTGGCGGCAGGACTCGAGCTTCGGCCGCATCCCCCCCGCGACCTCGGCGATCATCCGGTCGAGCTCGGCCGCGGTGGTCTCCGAGATCAGGGTCGCGGGGTCGGGCGGGACCTGCAGCCAGCCCTCGACGTCGGTCAGGAAGATGATCTTCTCCGCTCCCATGGCCTCGGCCACGGCGCCCGCGGCGGTGTCGGCGTTGACGTTGTAGGAGGTGCCCTCGGCGTCGGCGACGACGGAGGCGATCACCGGGATGTAGTCGGCGGCGACGTGGTTGAGCACGTCGACATCGAGGTGCTCGATCTCGCCGACGAAGCCGAGGTCGCGATCGCCCGTCATCGCCTTGCGGGCCCGGAACAGCGAGCCGTCATCGCCGCAGAGTCCGATCGCCGCCTGCCCGTGGCGGGCCAGACGCAGCACGATGTCCTTGTTCTGCTTGCCGACGAGGACCATCTTGGCCACCTCGACGGTCTCCGCGTCGGAGACCCGCAGCCCGTCCACGAACTCGACCTTCATCCCCAGCCGCTCCATGTAGCGGGTGATCTCAGCGCCGCCGCCGTGGACGACGATCGGATTCATGCCGACGTACTTGAGCAGCACGACGTCGCGAGCGAAGTCCTCGCGCAGCTCGGGGTCGGTCATGGCCGCGCCCCCGTACTTGATGACGATCGTGCGGCCGTGAAACTCGCGGATGTAGGGCAGCGCCTCGAGGATCGTGGCGACTTCGCGCGGGCGGGCCTCCGGATGCGGGATCGCGTCGCTCACGTGGAGTAGTCGGCGTTGATCGACACGTAGTCGCGGGTGAGATCGGAGAAGAAGACCTCGGTCTCGCCGCCCGAGCCGGGCACGGTCAGCTCGATCTCGACCTCCGGTCCGGCCACGGCACGCTCGAGCGCGGCCCACTCCTCGTCCGGGAGCTCGAGCTCCTGCCCGGCCGAAGCGACGCGATGACCCTCGATGTCGAGGTCGACCACGAACGGCGCCCGGCCCGCGAGGGCCTGACCGGTGGCCTGGAGGATGCGGCCGAAGTTGGGGTCGGCTCCGTGGAGGGCAGTCTTGACCAGGGGCGAGTCGGCGACCGCACGCGCCACGGGCTCGACCAGCTCCTCGGCCCCGCGAACCACGATCCTTCCGACGCGCGTGGCACCCTCGCCGTCGGCGACGATTTCGAACGCGAGCTGGCGCAGGACGGCGTCGAGGGCCTCGCCGAAGCGCCGCTCGTCATCGGTCTGCTGCTCGACCCGGACCCCGCTGGCGCCGCTCGCGAGCACGTAGACGGTGTCGCTGGTGGAGAGCTGTCCGTCGACGGAGATGCGGTCGAAGGAGCGCTTCACGCACACGCCGGTCAGCAGGTCGAGGGTCTCGGCGTCGAGCGCGGCGTCCGTCTGCACGAAGCAGAGCATGGTGGCGAAGCGCGGCGAGATCATCCCGGCGCCCTTGGCCTGGGCGGCGAGGCGCACGGTGCCCGACGGCAGGTCGACCTCGAGGGAGGCGCGCTTGGGGCCGCGGTCGGTGCTGAGGATCGCCTCCGAGAAGTCGAGGGCGTCGGGGCCGAGATTGGCCGCGGCCGTCGCGAGCCCCTCGATCAGCCGTTCGCCCGGCAGCTCGACGGCGATCTTGCCGGTGCTCGCCAGACCGACCTGCTCGGCGGGGAGCTCGAGCAGATCGGCGGCCGCGGCCTGCGACTCTCGCGCGGTGGCCATGCCGCGCTCACCGTCGGAGACGTTGGCGTAGGCCGAGTTGGCCACGACTACGCGCAAGCGGTCGAGGGCGCCCTCGGCGGACACCGCGACCGGAGCCCCGACAAGGGCGTTGGTGGTGAAGCGCGCGGCCGACGTGGTCGCGGGCTCGTCGGAGACCAGCACGCCGACATCAAGTCCCTGCCGCTTGAGGCCGGCGGCGACCGCGGCCGCGCGGAAGCCGGCAGGCAGCGTGCCCGGCTCGAGCTCGCGCGTGTGCGCGGGTGTCTCCACCCAGCGCGAGCGAAAGAAGCCCGGCGGGGCCCCCGGGGCGGGCACGGGACCGGCCGCGCTGGAATGCGCGGCGCTCACGAGGCCACCTGGTCGCCTCGCGCGGGAATCGGTGCGGGCGCGCGGGTCGCCGTCGCGCCGAGGCCCTGCTCCTCGGGGAGACCGAGCATCAGGTTGAGATCCTGCACCGCCTGCGAGGCGGCGCCCTTCCACAGGTTGTCGATCGCCGCGAAGACCAGCACCCGCCCCGTGGCGGGCTCGACCGTGGCGTGCAGCCGGCAGATGTTGGTCTCGCGGACGTCCCGCACGCCCGGCGGGGCCTCAGCGAGCTCGACGAAGGGCTCGTCGGCGTAGGCGGCCGCGAAGAGCTCGCGCACGTCAGCGGCCGAGAGCTCACGGGTGGGCGTTACGTAGCACGATGCGAGCAGGCCCTGGTCGATCGGCAGCAGGTGCGGGGTGAAGGTGATCGGGAAGCTCCCCTCGCCGTCGCCGAGCTCCTGATCGATCTCGGCCCGGTGGCGATGGCCGTCGACCTTGTACGCGCTCACGTTCTCCGAGACCGAGACGAAGTGGGTCGTCCCCGTGGCCTCGCGGCCGGCCCCCGAGACCCCCGACTTGGCATCGACGACGGCGTCGCGGGCGAGCTTGCGCAGCGGCCACAGGGCGAGCAGGGCCGCGGTCGGGTAGCAGCCCGGACCAGCCACGAGCCGAGCGTCGCGGATCGCGTCGCGATGGCCGATCTCGGGCAGCCCGTACTCCGCCTCCTCGATCAGGCCCGGCGCCTCGTGTGGCTGGTAGTAGCGCTCGTAGCGATCCTGCTCGAGACGGAAGTCCGCAGACAGGTCGATGACCTTGACACCTTGGCCGAGCAGCTCCTGGACGACGGGCGCCGCGGCCCCGTGGGGATAGGCCACGAGCGCCGCGTCGGCCCGCGCGGCCACGCGATCGGCGTCGAAGACCTCGAGCTGGAGCCCGACGCGGTGGCGCGGATAGACCTGGTCGAGTCTCAGCCCGGCGTCCGATCGCGCGGTGGTGGCCACGAGCTCCAGACCGGGATGACGTTCAACGATGGCGGCGCACAGCGCGCCGGCAAAGCCCGCTGCGCCGACGACCGCGACCCTAGGCACGCAGACCACCGCCGATCTCTGCCAGGGCGGCCTCGATGGCCGAGCGCCGCTCGGCGACCTCGGCCTCGGTCAGCGTCCGGTCAGAGGCGCGGAACTCGAGCCGCAGGGCGAGCGACTTGCGTCCGGGCCCGAGCTGATCTCCGCGGTAGAGGTCAAATGGGCGCACCGAGCGCAGCAGCTCGCCTCCGCCCGCGCGCATCGCGCGCTCGACCTCGGCCGCGCTCGTCTCCTCTCCGACGATCACCGCGAGGTCATGGGTCACCGCCGGGAAGCTCGTGAGGTCGCGGTAGCCGCCCTCGCCCGAGGCGGGGGCCAGCTCACTCAGCGCGTCGGCGTCGAGCTCGAAGACGGCCGCCGCCGGCACGCCCCACTCGCGGACGACGAGCGGATGCAGCTCGCCGAGCCAGCCGAGCTCGTGGCCGCCGGAGGCGAGCACCACGGCCGCGCGACCGGGATGCAGGAAGGGATGTGACGACGGCTGCGCCGGCTCGGCGTGCCACTCGACCCCGGCCACGGCGAGGAGAGCCTCGACCGCGGCCCTGGCTGCGTAGAAGTCGGCCGGCCGGTCCTCGGAGCGCCAGGTCGCCGGCGCGGATCGGGTGAGCAGACCGGCCAGGTGATGGCACTCGGCGGCGGGCCGGGCGCCGCGCGGAGAGGCCGACCCAGGCGGCGGCACCTGCGCGGCGGAGGGTGCCGAACCTTCCGGGGGCGAGGCGGTCGCGCCTCCGCTCGCGTACACGTGCGCGGACTCGAACAGAGCCAGCTCGCTGCGCGCGTGGGCAGCGTTGTGGGCGGCAGCGTCGAGCAGCCCGGAGAGCAGCAGCGGCCGCAGCAGCGCGCCCTCCTCGCTCAGCGGGTTGCGCACCCGCAGCGCGCCGCCTTCGTTCAACCGCAGTCGCCGCAGCGTCTGGACCGAGGTGAAGCTGTAGGCGACGACCTCGCTCAGACCCCGATCGCGGAGCGCGTCCTCGAGGCGCCGGCGCAGCCGCTGAGCAGAGGTCAGCCGCCCCACCGCGCTGCGGCGCGCGGGCAGCGTGCCCGGCAGCCGGTCGAGGCCGTGGATGCGCGCGACCTCCTCGATCAGGTCGGCCTCGCGCTGGACGTCGCCGTCGCGGAAGGGCGGGACCGAGACCTCGATTCGCGCGCTCGCGGCCTCGCCGCCGACCGCCTCGAAGCCGAGTCGGCCGAGCAAGCCGCGAATCTCGCTCTCGGGCACGGACTGGCCCAACAGGGCCTCGATCCTCGCCGGCCTGAGCCCGACGGTGCGCGGCGGCGCCGGGGTCGGGTAGGCGTCGATCGTCCCCGGGACCAGGCGCGCTCCGCAGAGGTCGACCATGAGCTTCGCGGCCACCCGCTGCGCGGCCATCGCCGTCTCGGGGTGCAGACCCTTCTCGAAGCGGGCCGAGGCCTCGCTGCGCAGACCGAGCGCTCGCGAGCTGCGCATGATGTTCGGACCGACCCAGGTCGCCGACTCCATCAGCACCCGCGTCGTCGCCGGCGACACCTCGGACACCGCTCCGCCCATGATCCCCGCGATTCCGCTCGGGCCCTCCGCGTCGCACACCAGCGCGACGCCGCGCGAGAAGCTGCGCTCGACGCCGTCCAGGGTGGTCATGGTCTCGCCTTCCCGCGCCCGGCGCACGACGATCGACCGTCCTCGCACCCGGTCGAGGTCGAAGGCGTGGAGCGGCTGCCCGTAGAGCAGCATCACGTAGTTGGTTATGTCGACCACGTTGGAGATCGGGCGCTGCCCGGCGGCGGTCAGGCGCTGCTTGAGCCACGGCGGCGAGGGTCCGATGCGCACGTCCTCGAACACCCTCGCGGTGAAGCGCGGACAGATGTCGGGGTCGGCGATCTCCACGCTCGCGTGGTCGGTCGCGTCGTCCTCGCCCGAGGCGACGGCGTCGGCGTCCGCCGGGTCCTCGGCGAGCGCGGCGCCCGTCACCGCGTGGACCTCGCGCGCGACTCCGTAGACGCCCATGACGTCCGGCCGGTTGGGAGTGATCTCGAGCTCGATTACCTCGTCGGCGATCGGCAGCGCCGCCGCGAGCGGGTCCCCGGGCGCTGCGCCGTTGTCGAGCACCAGGATCCCGTCGTGGTCCTCGCCGATCGCCAGCTCGTCCTCGGCCAAGATCATGCCGCGGGAGCGCACGCCGCGCAGCTTGGCCTCGCCGAGCTCGGTCCCGTCGGGCATGACCGCGCCCGGCAGCGCCACCGCCACCGTCTGCCCCGCAGCCACGTTCGGGGCTCCGCACACGATCGTCCGCGGCTCGCCCGAGCCGTCGTCGACGGTGCAGACCGACAGCCGGTCGGCGTCGGGGTGGCGGGCAGCCTCGAGCACACGCCCGACCACGAAGGCGGCCGGATCGCCCACGCCGATCCGGTGCAGCCGCTCGACCTTGACGCCGGCCATGGTCAGCAGCTCGCCCACCTCCGCCGCCCCGAGGCCGGGGTCGCAGAGCGAGCGCAGCCATGCCGCGGGGACCCTCATGCGCCGAACTGCTCCAGCAGCCGCACGTCGTTCTCCCACAGCATCCGAAGGTCCGGCACCCCGTACTTGAGCATGGCGATCCGCTCGATGCCCATGCCGAAGGCGAAGCCCTGCACCCGCTCGGGGTCGTAGCCCGAGTCGGCTACGTAACCGAGCACGTTGGGGTCGACCATCCCCGCGCCGAGGATCTCGATCCATGCCTCTCCCTTGCAGGTGGGGCAGCGTTCAGAGCCCACGGCCCCGGTGCCGTCGCAGACGAAGCACGAGACGTCCACCTCGACGCTCGGCTCGGTGAAGGGGAAGTACCCCGGCCGCAGCCTGACCTCGTGGCCGGGCCCGAACATCGACCGCGCGAACTCCCGCAGCGTGCCCTTGAGGTCGGCCAGGGTGACGCCCTCGTCGATGGCGAGCCCCTCGAGCTGGTGGAACATCGGCACGTGGGTGGCGTCGGGGGTGTCGGGCCGGTAGACGCGCCCGGGCACGACCACGTAGAGCGGCGGCTCGCGTTCCTCCATAGCCCGGATCTGCATCGGCGAGGTGTGGGTGCGCAGGAGCACGTCGTCGGAGAGGTAGAAGGTGTCCCCGGGCGATCGTGCCGGATGCGACGGTGGGTGGTTGAGCGCGGTGAAGTTGTAGTACTCGTACTCGACCTCGGGACCCTCGAGCACCTCGAACCCAAGCCCCACGAAGACGTCCTCGAGCTCACGGCGGATCTCGGTGACCAGGTGCAGGTGCCCCGCGGGCAGCGGCGGGTCGCCCGGCAGGGTGACGTCGATGCGGTCCTCGACGAGGCGGCGGTCGAGCTCCGCCGCCTCGAGCGCCGCGGAGCGCTCAGCGATCAGCTCCTCGAGGCGGACGCGCACCGCGTTCGCGGCCTGGCCCACCGGGCCCCGCTCCTCGGACGGCAGCTCGCGGATGGACCGCAGCGTGGCGGTCAGCTCGGACTTCCGCCCCAGGTAGAGCACGCGTGCGTCCTCGAGCTCCGCGCTGGCCTCGGCTCCCGTTACCGCGGCCTCCGCCTCGGCGCCGAGCTCCTCGAGGCGGCGCTTGGCGGCGGGCTCAGCCATGAGCGGCCATCCTAGTCGTGGCGGCGGAGGCTTTTCCCCCGCCCAGGGCGTACAGCGCGACCGTCGCGGCCATGGCCACGTTGAGGGAGTCCGGGCCGTCGGGGCGCAGCGCGATCTCGGCCCGCGCGGCGGCCCGCTCGAGCACTGCGGCCGGCAGACCGTCGCGCTCGGCCCCGAGGCAGATCACCACCGGAGGCGCGAGCCCTTCGCCCACCAGGTCTTCGAGCGAGCGGCGCGCCCCGCGCTCGAACGCGAGCAGCGTCCCCTCCAGGTCGCCCACCTCCGCGCGCGCCGGCGGCCGGGCGAAGATCGAACCCATCGACGCCCGCACGGCCTTGGGCCCGTATGGATCGGCGCAGCCGGGACCGAGCACCACCGGTCCGTCGCACAGGGCGTGAGCCGAGCGCACGACGGCGCCGATGTTGCCGGGGTCGGAGACTCCGTGCAGATAGACCGACAGCGCGCCCCCGGGGGCGGAGAAGCGCTGGCGGTAGACACCGACCACGCGGGAGCCCGAGCCGAGCGTGCTGACCTCCGCGAGCCGGCGCGGCTCGACGTCCACTCCCGACACGAGCACGAACTCGGGCTCGTGGCCGGCCGCTGCCGCGGCCTCGACCAGGTCCTCGCCCTCGGCCACGAAGAGGTCCGTGCGCCGGCGGTGGCGGCGATCGGCGAGCCGCCGGATGGTCTTGAGCCTGTCGTTGTCGGGTGAGGTGATCATGGTTTGGTCCTGGGGAACGAAAAGGGGCGCCAAAGCGGCGCCCCCGAGGTCCGAGCCGTCTGCCGTCGTCGAACGGTCAGGCAGCCGCCGCCTCGCGGGAGCGCTCGACGAACGCTCGGAAGGTCTCGGGGTCGCGGACGGCGATGTCGGCGAGCATCTTGCGATCGACCTCCACCTCGGCCAGCTTGAGGCCGTGCATGAACTGGCCGTAGGTCAGGCCCTGCTGACGCGCGGCGGCGTTGATCCGGGTGATCCACAGGCGACGGAAGTCGCGCTTGCGGTTGCGCCGGTCGCGGTAGGCGTAGGTGTCGGCCTTGAGCAGGGCCTCCTTGGCCTTGCGGTAGCTCTTGTGCGCGTCGCCGCGGTACCCCTTGGCCCGCTCGAGCGTCGCGCGACGCTTCTTGCGCGCGTGGACGGAGCGCTTGACGCGGCTCATCGGCCGAGCAGGTCCCTGACCCGCGGCTCATCCGCCTTCGACACGACGAGGTCCTGCGACAGCCGCCGCTGGCGCTTGGCGTTCTTCTTCACGCGGATGTGGCTGGTCATGCCGTGCCGCCCGCGGATCTTCCCGCTGGCGGTGACCTTGAAACGCTTCTTGGCGCCGGAGTGAGACTTCATCTTGGGCATGAGAGCGCCCTATTGAAGCAGAAGCACCGGGCTGAGGGTGGGCGTCGGCAGCCGCAACCCCGCCTCGCGCGGCTGGGGGCCGAGCTAGCTCGCTGCTGGCGCCGGGCGTTCCGCCGCGGCCGGTGGCTCGGGCTCGTCAGCGACCGGTTCGTTCGGCTCGTCAGCGACCGGCGCCGGCTCGGCCGCGTCGGCGACGGCCGGTTCGGACTCCGCGGCCAGCGGCTCAGCGGCGGCGACAGGCTCGGGAGGCGCCGCGGGCGCCGCGGCGGCGCCGTTGGCGGGCTGGGCCTCGCCCTCGCCGTCTGCCCCGCCTTCCTGCTTCGGCGCAACCGGACCGAGCATCATCGTCATGTTGCGGCCGTCGAGGTTGGGGCGCTGCTCGATCACGCCGATGTCCGAGAGCTCGTCGGCCAGGAGCATCAGCAGCCGTTCGCCGCGCTCGGGATGGGTGGTCTCACGCCCGCGGAACATGATCGTGACCTTGACCTTGTCCTGGTGAAGGAGGAAGCGCTCGACGTGACCCTTCTTGGTCTCGTAGTCGTTGGTGGCGATCTTCGGCCGCAGCTTGATCTCGCGGATGGTGATCGACTTCTGATGGCGCCGAGCGGCCTTGGCCTTCTGCTCCTGCTCGTACTTGTACTTCGAGTAGTCAAGAACGCGGCACACGGGAGGCCGCGCCTGGGGGGCGACCTCGACGAGGTCGAGATCGCGGTCCTTGGCGTACTCGAGCGCCTCGTCGCGCTCCACGACGCCGACCTGCGATCCGTCCTCTGCGATCAGGCGCACCTGCGGCACGCCGATGCGCTCGTTGACCCTTGTCTGGTCCCGTTCTGGCGGGCGCCGATCGAACCTACGCGGGATCGGCACTAGGCGGCGACGCTCGTGCTAGGGGGCAAAGGCGAGAGAAGAAGCGAACAGAGCGGGAAGGAGCACGGGCGCGTCAGAGAGAGCGGCGCGAGGTCTGGGTGCCCTTCATTCCCGTGGAAGTATAGCGGCGCTGGCCGTCGAGTCCTCGCGGCCCGCGCTGTCGTGGATTCCCTTCACTCGCCGTTCGGGAGCGCGAGCTCGCAACGCGTCTGTCCGCCGCCCCATCTCCCGCAAGAATCGCAGCCCCGGCTGCGTGGACCGCTCCGTGACTCGCCTTGTCGCCGTAGAGCCGACGGTCGGCGATCCGCAGCGCTCCGGAGACGTCCCGGGCCTCGTCAGCCAGACTCACTTCGCCGACCGAGGTTCCGGTGTAGAAGGTCGGGGTGCGCAGAGAGAGCGCTTCGACCGCTGCACGCCTGGTCGGCGTCGCGGTCATCGGGTCGGCGCTCACGAGGGCAGCGAACTCGTCCCCCCCAAGGCGGTAGGCGCGACCGGCCGGTCCGACTGCGGTCTCGAAGCGGCGTCCCAGCCCTGCGAGCAGGACGTCGCCGGCTGGGTGGCCGAAGGCGTCGTTGTAGCTCTTGAAGCCGTCGAGGTCGAAGAGAAGCAGCAGACTCGGTCGCTCGCGATCGGCGAGGCGAAACACCTCCCCGAGGTCCTCGATCAGGGCACGGCGGTTGCGCAGGCCGGTAAGCGCATCGGTGCGGGCCTCCACCCTTTGGCTGTCCACCTCCCGCTGGTGCTCGCGGACGCTCGACGCCATGCGAACCACCACGGCCGCTAGCGCGGCGATCGCCAGGGCGACGGCCGGCCCCCCCACCGCGCCGAACGCGCCCCAGACCAGCACCCCGAGAGCGACAAACGAGAAGAGCACCGGCACGGCGAGCACGCGCCCGTCTGCGAGTCGCGCCCGGGGAGTCGGAGACGACGGCAGAGTGGCTGCGGCGGCGAGCAGCAGCGCCGCGGCCGGCCACGCCACGTCGACGAGGCCGCCCTCGACGTAGGAGCCCCGAGCGCTTTGAACCAGGAAGGCCACGTCGCCGGCCACCATCGCCGCCAGACCCAGTCCGAGCAACAACGACGTTCGATCGAAACGCCAGCCCGTGAGCGTCGCCATGCCGACGAGGAGGCCGAGCAGGACGACGTCGCAGATCGGATAGGCCAGCGAGGTGAGCAGCTCGGGCGTCGTGCGCCCGGTCGCGACGAGCAGGGGTGAGAGCCAGAACGCGCAGGCGAGCGACCCCGCCCCGAGTGCGGCGACGAGCCCATCGAGGACGATGCTGCGATCGGCGACCCGCAGGCGGGCTCGCATGAGAAGCCCGATCGCCGCGTAGGCGCACGGATAGAAGAGCAGCATGAGGGCATCGGAGGCCGAGGGGTACGGAGTGGGGTCGAGGTCGGCGAGGACTATCGAGAACACGATCTCGCCGGCCGACCAGGCGGCGACACCGGCCCCGAGGAAGAGCCACGCCGAGCGCTGCTCGTGGCTCCTGAGCCCGCGGGCCAGACACAGGGTCGCGGCGAGCAGGATGATGCCGTTGTAGGCCCAGTCGCCCAGGAGGGGGTCGGCGCCCGCATCGCCCGAGCCGAACCAGAGCCAGAGCAGGTGACCCCCGACCAGCGCGACGCCGAGTCCGAGTGCGACGAGCTCCGGGAGCGGGAGCCCGCGGAGAGACCTCATGCCCGACCGCCGCAGTGGGCTGGCGGGCGGAGGACCGCCGCGCTCAGCGTCGTCGCAGGCGGCGGCCACGGCGGGCGACCCGGACCCGATCGGAGGGCGCCAGCACGTGGCTCGACGACCGTGGCGTTGTCGCGTCGGATCGGGCGTTGACGGGCCCGCTCGAGGTCTGCGGCTCCTTGGCCGCGGCCCCGGCGGCGGGAAACAGCGCGGCCAGGACGAGGACGGTGCAGAGCACGGCTTTCTTCCTCATGGCGTTGTGGAACTCCCTGGTGGCTGGCCTGGATGTTCGGCTGACCGTGCCATGCCTATCGGCGACGGCGCTGCTAGCACGAGCGCCCCCCTCTCGCCTGGACGTTTGTTGGATTCGCCCACCGCCCGGGCGAGCACTTGTCAAGGCGCCGACGGCGCCGCGCGAGACTCGATCTCCCGGCGCGCTCGCGCTCCGAGCTCCGCGACCGACTCACGGCCGAGATCGCCGTGCCCGTGCCGGCGAACCGACACCGCTTCCTCGGTCTCCTCCTGGTCTCCGGCGACGAGCATCAACGGGATCTTTCGCAGCTCGGCGTCGCGGATCTTGCGCCCCACCGACTCGGAGCGCTCGTCGACCTCGCACCGGATGCCCTCCCCGTCGAGGTCGGCGGCGACGCGACGGGCGTACTCGGCGTGGCGGTCGGCGATCGGAAGGACGATGGCCTGCACGGGCGCGAGCCAGAGCGGGAACTCGCCCGCGTAGTGCTCAATGAGGATCCCCACGAAGCGCTCGAAGGAGCCGAGCAGGGCGCGGTGGATCATCACCGGACGGTGCTCGGCGTTGTCGGCGCCGGTGAAGGCGAGCTCGAAGCGCTCGGGCATCGAGTAGTCGAGCTGCACGGTTCCGAGCTGCCACGAGCGGCCGATCGAGTCGGTCATGTGCAGATCGATCTTGGGCCCGTAGAAGGCGCCGTCACCGGCGTTCAGGTCGTAGGCGAGGCCGCGGGCGTTGAGGGCGGACTCGAGGGCCCCCTCGGCGGCGTCCCACATCTCGTCGCTGCCGATGCGGCGCTCGGGGCGGGTCGAGAGCTCGAGCCGCGGCTCGAAGCCGAACAGGTCGTAGAGGAAGAAGCCGAAGTCGAGGCAGGCGATGACCTCGCGCTCGACGTCGGACTCGGAGCAGAAGATGTGGGCGTCGTCCTGGGTGATGTGGCGCACGCGCAGGAGGCCGTGGAGGGTTCCGCTCGGCTCGTGCCGGTGCACGAGACCGGCCTCCGAGAGCCGCAGGGGCAGATCGCGATAAGAGCGCCGGTCGGCCTTGTAGATCTGGATATGGGCCGGGCAGTTCATGGGCTTCAGGCCCATCGGGTGCCCCTCGACGTCTGTGAAGTACATGTTCTCGCGGAACTTGTCCCAGTGGCCCGACTGCTTCCAGAGCTCCGAGTCGTAGAGGATCGGGGTCTGGACCTCCTGATAGCCGCGCCGGCGGTTCTCGCTGCGCCAGAGGTCCATCAGCACGTTCAGCAGGGTCTTGCCGTGGGGCTGCCAGAAGGGCGAGCCGGGCGAGACGTCTGAGAACAGGAACAGGTCGAGCTCGCGTCCGAGCTTGCGGTGGTCGCGGGCGCGAGCCTCCTCGAGCCGGGTCAGGTGAGCCTCGAGGTCGTCCTTCGAGTGAAACGCGGTGCCGTAGATGCGCGTGAGCATCGGACGGCTCGAGTCCCCGCGCCAGTAGGCGCCCGCGACCGACAGCAGCCTGAAGGCCTTGATCCTCTTCGTGCTCGGTCCGTGCGGGCCGCGACAGAGGTCGGTGAACGGCCCGTTGCGATACAGCGAAACGGTCTCGACCCCCTGATCGCGCACCAGGTCCTCGATCAGCTCGACCTTGTAGTCCTGCGCCTCCGCGCGAAAGCGCTCGAGCGCCTCGTCAACGGAGATGTCCGAGCGCTCGAAGGGCTCGTCGGCCTTGACGTGCTCGCGCATGTGCGCCTCGATGCGCTCGAGGTCGGCCTCGGAGACCTTGACGCCCTCGGGGAACTCGAAGTCGTAGTAGAAGCCGTCGGCGATCGGCGGTCCGATCGAGACCTTCGTGCCCGGGTACAGCTCGGTCACGGCGGTAGCGAGCACGTGCGCGGCGTCGTGGCGGATCAGATCCAGGGCGTCCTCGTGGCGCGAGGTGACGACCTCGAGGGTGACGCCGTCGTCGAGGGGGGCGGCGAGGTCGCGCAGCCCGTCGGTGCCGTCGTCGCCCGGTGCGCGCTGCTTCACCGCCAGCGCGGCCCGGGCCAGCCCTTCCCCCACCGCGCGCGCGGCATCGGCGCCGGTGGCGCCGTCGGCGAGCTCGAGGGGGGTTCCGTCGGGGAGCGTGACCTTCATCGGCGAGGCACAAGGTTATGCGCCCGAAGCGACGCCGCGGCTCGCGCTCCCGAAGCCCGAATGGGCCACTTTGGGCGTTCTGTTGCAATGTGACGTTACTCACGGGGGCGGCCCGCGCCCATCCCTAGCTTTCCGATATTGGAAGTAACGGCCTCCGGCCTGGGTGCGCACTCCAGCGCGCGCCAACGCCCGGGGCCACTGCGTCTCTGAGTCGAGGCGCCGCCGTCGCGCAGCGATGTCGGCCGTCTCGGGAGGCGTTCGGGAGGAGAGGCCCCGAACCCGAGCAGGAGGTAGGACCGTATGTGGAAGCCCGTTGCTTCCCTGTTGTGCGTTGTCGCCGTCGGCGGCCCCGTGACGGTCGCGCTGGCGGCCGACGATCAGGATTCCGCTCCGCTGCCCACGGCGGCCGAGGTCGAGACCGAGGTCGTCCGCTTCCGGGCCGTCGACCAGGTCATCGAGCGCCGCGTAGAGCGCAGCGAGCGCCGGGCCGCGGACAAGCGCCGTGAACGCCGCGAGAAGCGCGAAGGCGGCGCGTCCCCGCAGCTCGAGGCCATCGCCGCGTGCGAGTCGGGCGGAGACCCGAGCGCGATCGGCGGCGGCGGCACCTACCGCGGCAAGTACCAGTTCAGCCGCGAGACCTGGGCCGGTGTCGGCGGCTCCGGCGACCCCGCGGAGGCCTCCGAGGCCGAGCAGGACCGCCGCGCAGCCACGCTCCTCGAAAGCGAGGGCGCCGGTCACTGGCCGGTCTGCGGCAGCGGGTAGCTGCTCGAGGCGGCGCCGGGGCGAGCGCGCTCCGGCGCCGGTCCGCTAGGCCCGGCGGCCGCCGCGGTCCGGATCGGAGACCGTCGGGACCGACCTCTCCTCGTCCAGATCGTCGCCTCGTCGCACCGCGCTGCCGGCGACGATGTCGTCGCGGCCCGTCTCCTCCCAGCGCACCCAGGCCTTGTGCCCGCCGTCGTAGTCCGGGCCCCAGAGGAT
>Ga0136617_10003410_pt1 | contig 14203 bp, 14 predicted proteins | sample AntDrymUQ3222106_2_FD_129672 | JGI IMG/M metagenome (GOLD analysis project Ga0136617, IMG submission 129672) | Polar desert sand microbial communities from Dry Valleys, Antarctica - metaG UQ322 (21.06) | ecosystem: Environmental > Terrestrial > Soil > Desert | place: Antarctica: Dry Valley... | reverse complement strand
CTCCGACGGGACCGCCAAAGACCTGCTGGCCCTGCCGACCTCGCGTGGCGCCGTGGTCGCCGCGAAGTTCATCGTCGCGTTCGGCTGGTGCATCCTGCTGGCGACCCAGCTTGTCGTCATCGGTCTACTGCTGGGGACCCTGCTCGGCCTGCCCGGCTGGTCGACGGACACGGCTCTGCGGGGGCTCGGAACGGTCCTCGCCACTGCGCTGCTGACCGTGGCGCTCGCGACGGCCTACGGGCTTGTCGCAAGCGTCAGCCGGGGTTACCTCGCCGCTGTTGGAGCCATGTTTCTGAGCCTGTTCGCCGGCCAGGTGATCGCCGCGATCGGCTTGGGCGCCCGGTTCCCCTGGTCCGTGCCCTCGCTGCTCAGTGGTGCCGCCGGTCCGGAGCAGGCAAGCCCGGGGGCGCTGGGCATCGCGGAGGTCGTAATCGTAGGGGTCGCGGCGAGCGTAGCCACGGTGGTCTGGTGGGAGCAGGCAGACCACAACCGATAGCGCCGCGCTCCCCAGACAAGGCACGACGGACGCGCAGTCTCTGGCCGACGCGCACACCGCGGTCACGGTACAACTCGGCCAGCGGACGTCCTCCGCGTCGCAAAAGCCACCGTCGTCACATCGGCACGTCCGCTCCTGTCACACGGCGAGCGGAGTTTCGTCACGACGGCGTGAGGCGACGGCAAAGTGCCGCATCAGCATGAGTGGTCGTTGGCACGCGTGACCATGCGGACCGGCGCGAACATGGCCGATGCTCCTACTGTCAAACGGTCGGCTTGGCGAGGCAGCACGGTGAAGACTTCTCGTGCGATGTAGCGCTTGATGCATCGGATCGTTTCAGTCTTCGACTTGCCTTCTGCTGCGGCGGGCGAGGTATGCGCGATCGGCCGGATCGGTGGCGCGCCGGACGATCGCGATTCGCCAGAGGCCAGCGTTGATTTGACGGTCGCCGCCGGTGCGGGTTGTCTCCGGCGCTGATGAGGATCGCGGAGGGCGGTGTCCGGGCCGGCTCCTTTCCGCGCCACCAACTCCGCGGCCACGGCCGTGCAGATCCGACGCAGACGGACTGTCGTTCGCGTGCGCTGATCGTCCAGGAGTTGGATGCGCTGAGCCAGCTCGCGCAGTGCCAAACCGGGTCACCGCGACGAGGTCGTCGTCATCGGCGCGGACGCGGAACGCTGCACAAGCTGCGACAAGCTCTGACACCCGCAGCCCGCGAAGTCTCGAGCGCAGCTCATCCGGGGCCGTGGCAACGATCGAGCGCAGCTGATCACGGCCTGGGTTCGAGACTTTGCGCAGAGCCTCGACCGGCCCAGCGTGGGCCTTCGGAGTGGCCGATCCCTGCCCGGAGAGCACGGCTCGAGCCGCGGCGATCGCGTCGATGGCGTCGGACTTGCCGTGGCGCCGGCGGACCTGCCGGTTGGTCCGGGAGACCTCGATCACTCGCACGTCGCTGTCGACAAGGGGTCCGTGCCAGCCCGGACCCGTAGCTGCCGGTCCCCTCGACCCCGACCGCGTGCAAGGGGCCGAACGACCGCAGCCGGCGCAGTAGCCGCCGGTAGTCGGCCGCTGTCGTCGGGAACGCCTCGGTGCCGAGCACGCCACCCAGGTGGTCAACGGCTGCCACAAGATGAAGATCCAGGTGTGCGGCTATTAGCGAGCGGTCACGCTGCAGCAGCTGATCGGAGTCTGAGCGGTCAGCTGCGGCTGGTGAGCGGGATCACCGTCGCGCTGCGCCACGCGACGTGCAGCGCGCGGCGGATGTCGCCGACCTCGACCACGCTCATCCCAGCAGGCACGACCCCGGGGTCGCGCGGCACCAGCGCGGTGGTGAAGCCCAGCCGGGCCGCCTCGGCCAGCCGGCTCGCGACGCCGGTGACCGGACGGATCTCGCCGGCCAGACCCACTTCGCCGATCGCGATCAACCCCGGTGCAAGCGCATGGTTCTTCGCGGCGCTGGCCACCGTCAAAGCCAGTGCGAGGTCGGTGGCCGGCTCGACCAGCCGCACCCCGCCGACCGTGGCGGCATAGATGTCGCGGTCGTGCAGCCTGACATCGGCGCGGCGCTCGAGCACGGCGAGCACCATCGCCATCCGGCTGGAATCCAGCCCGCTGGTCGTGCGGCGCGGGTTGGCAAGAGGAGACACGGCGACCAGCGCCTGCAGCTCGGCGACGAGCGGTCGCCGCCCCTCCACGGTGACCGTGACGCAGGTTCCGGGGACTGCCTCGTCGCGACGGGAGAGGAACAGCCCGCTGGGGTCGGGCAAGCCGATGATGCCGGCGTCGGACAGCTCGAAGCAGCCGACCTCGTCGGAGGGGCCGTAGCGGTTCTTCACCCCCCGCACCATCCGCAGCCGGGACGCCCGGTCCCCCTCGAAGTGGAGCACCACGTCGACGATGTGCTCCAGCACCCGCGGGCCGGCGATCGAGCCGTCCTTGGTCACGTGGCCCACCAGCACGACGGCGATGCCCCGGTCCTTGGCGACCCGGATCAGCGCCGCAGCGACCTCGCGGACCTGGCTGACGTTGCCCGGCGCGCCGTCGACCTGGGCGCTCGCGATGGTCTGCACCGAGTCGACGACGAGCAGGTCGGGGCGCACCTCGTCGACATGACCGAGCACGGCACCGAGGTCGGTCTCGGCGGCAAGGTAGAGCCCGTCGCGGACCGCGCCGATGCGCTCGGCGCGCAGCCGCACCTGGGCGGCCGACTCCTCGCCGGTGACGTAGAGCGCCCGGCCGCCGTCGGCGAAGCGGGCCGCGACGTCGAGCAGCAGCGTCGACTTGCCCACCCCGGGCTCGCCCGCCAGCAGGACGACCGCCCCGGGGACGAGCCCGCCACCGAGCACCCGGTCCAGCTCTCCCACCCCGGAGGGTCTCGTCGCGCTGCTCGCCATGTCGACCGAGCCGATCGGGAGCGCCGCCGCGCTGACCGGGCCGGCCGACGTCGTACGGACAACGGGCGCAGCCGTGTCCTCGACCGTGCCCCACGCCTGGCACTCCCCGCACCGACCGACCCATTTGGCGGCGTGCCAGCCGCACTCCGCGCACCGGTAGGCCGGGCGCTCCCGAACCGCTGACTTGGCCATGCCCGCGAACCTAGACGCCCGCGCCGACAGGGCGTCGGCACCACGCGGCACACCGCACTCTGCACATCGGCAGAGCGTGCAGGGCCATCAGGGTCGGCGGAAGGACTCCTCGGTCATGCCGTCGCGGAGGAAGTCCTCACCCAGCGCGGCGATCAACGGCTCGACCTGGCTGACCTGGGACCTGATGGCGGCCAGCTTGGCCGCCAGCAGCTCGCCGTCGAAGGTGCCGTGGATCACCAGCTCGTCAACAGGGGTGGAGGGCGGCTCGGCGCCCATGAAGACACCGGCCGAGTCCAGCCCGGGACGGAAGCGCTCCAGCCACTGCGGGGTGTTGGTGGCGTAAGCGAGCAGCGCCTGCGGGGCCGCCTCCGCGCCGGGCACCTCGGCGCAGTGCCCGTCGGCATAGTCCAGCCAGTGGTGCTCGGTGACGCCCAGGGCGGCCAGCGCTTGCTCCATCTCCCGGGTGCGGACGGCGGCCAGCGATGGTCCGGGCGGCCACCGCTGCTCGTCCGCGGAGCCCTGCTCACCGCGGGTGGCCGTCACGCAGACGACCCGCGAGCCGGCCCGCACCGCACGGCCATCAGCCCGCCACACAGGTAGGTCTCGTCGTCGGGGTGTGCCCAGACGCTGAGGATCGTGCCCAGCGGATCTCCCACGCACGGAGAAGCTAGACCCGGCGAGGCTTCCCTGCACCCCTCTTCGGGTCGGCGGGATGCGGCGCGGGGCGCCGACGGGCCGCCATCCGCTCGGCGCAGTGCCGCTCCAGCTCGTCGTAGGCCTTCTGCCCCATCAGCTCCACCAGCTCGGCGCGCAGCGACACGTAGACCGGCTCCCGGGCGACGTGCGCCTCGGTGTTGGCGGTGCAGTACCAGTCGAGGTCGTGCCCGCCCGGTCCCCAGCCGCGCCTGTCGTACTCCGCGATGGTGACCACCAGCTTGGTGGTCTCGTCCGGGCGGTCGACGTTGTCGTAGGTGCGCCGGATCGGCAGCTGCCAGCAGACGTCGGGCTTGGTCTCCAGCGGGTGCAGGCCCTCGCGCAGCGCCAACCCGTGCAGCGCGCAGCCCTCCCCGCCCGGGAAGCCGGGCCGGTTGGCGAAGATGCACGCGCCGTCGACGACACGCGTCTTGAGCTCGCCGTCGTCGTCCTTCTCCGTCCACTTCTTGCTGTGGTGCTGCCAGGTCTCGGGCGTCAGCTGCTTGACGAAGCCGCGCACGCGCTTCTCGTCGTCTTTGTCGGCGAAGTGCGCGCCCAGGGTGCAACAGCCGACACCGGCCGGCTGGTCGGCGTAGATCCCCTGGCAGCCGTTGCCGAAGATGCATGTCCAGCTCGACGTCAGCCAGGTCAGGTCGCAGCGGAACGACTGGTCCTTGTCAGCCGGGTCGTCGAACTCGACCCACATGCGGGGGAAGTCAAGGCTCACTTCTGGCATGCGCTCACCCTAGGCCGCGACGACGCAAGGCTGCGCGCCGACGGGCCAGGCTGCTCGTCGTACGGTCCTATGGTTGTTCTTGTGAACGCGGTTGTGCGGGTGCCCCGGGCCAAGGTGGCCCTGTCCACCGCGTCCTGCTATCCCGAGTCGTGCACGACTGCCTTCGAGATGGCGGCCGATCTCGGCTTCGACGGGGTCGAGGTGATGGTCTGGACCGACCCGGTCAGCCAGAACCCCGAGGCGCTGCGCGGCCTGTCGGACCGCTTCGGCGTGCCCGTGCTCGCGATCCACTCGCCCTGCTTGCTGCTGACGCAACGGGTGTGGAGCACCGACCCGTGGGCCAAGCTGGTGCGCGCCCAGGAGGCCGCCGAGCGGGTCGGTGCCTCGACCGTCGTGGTGCACCCGCCGTTCCTGTGGCAGCGCGAGTACGCCCGCGGTTTTGCCGAAGGCCTGGCCCGGATGCAGGACGAGACCGATGTCGTCTTCGCCGTGGAGAACATGTTCCCGTGGCGCGCGCGCGGCCGTGAGATCGCTGCCTATCTCCCGCACTGGGACCCGTTGGAGCTCGGCTATCCGGCCGTGACCCTCGATCTGTCGCACACGGCCGTGTCCGGCACCGACGCGGTCGCGTCCCTCGAGGCGCTCGGCGACCGGCTCGCGCACGTGCACCTCGCCGACGGCATGGGCTCGAACAAGGACGAGCATCTCGTCCCCGGTCGCGGCGCAGAGCCTTGCGTCGAGGTGCTCGAGCGGCTCGCGGCCGACGGCTTCGACCGCACCGTCGTCCTCGAGATCAACACCCGCCGCGCGGCCAACCGGGATGAACGAGAAGCTGACCTTGCCGAGGGGCTCGCCTTCGCCCGGCTCAACCTCGCGACGCCCGCGACGCCGGTCCTGCCGGACAGCGCCCGGTGACGTCCCGATGGTGAGCCGGACGACGTTCGACCACGTCGCGAGCGCCTATGACGCCGCGCGTCCTGACTACCCTGCAAGCCTGTACGACGTGCTGGAGTCGGCGCTCGGGCAGCCGCTGTTGCGGGCCGAGGTCATCGATGTCGGCGCCGGCACCGGCATCGCCACCCGAGCCCTCGCCGGAAGGGGTGCGCGTGTGGTCGCTGTCGAGCCGGGGCCGGTGGTGCTCCGGCTGCTGCGGGACCGCTCGACGTCGCGCGTGCGGGCCGTGCAGGGAGACGGCAACGACCTGCCGTTGCGGGACGGCTGCGCCGACCTGGTGACTTATGCCCAGTCCTGGCACTGGACCGACCCGGCCCGCTCGCTGCCGGAGGCCGCCCGAGTGCTGCACGAGCGTGGTGTGCTGGCGGTGTGGTGGAACTTCCTGGTCGCCGACGGGCAGCCGTGGTTCGAGGAGTTCGACGCCCGCAAGCACGAGCAGCCTGCTTCCAGTGGCCGGGACCTGTGCGCCGTTGACTGGGGGGAGCCGCTGCGTGAGAGCGGGCTGTTCGGCTGGGTCCGGCTCGTCGAGATCCCCTGGACCCGCAAGGTGACTGTCGAGGACTTCGTCACCGACCAGAGCAGCCACTCTCATGTGGCGGCGATGCCGGATGGCGACCGGGACGAGCTGTTCGCGGGGCTGCGCTCGGGCTTGGCGGCTGCGTTCCCCGGCGGGGTCCCCGAGCTCCCGTATGTGACGCGGACCTGGGTGTGCCGGCGATGAGCCCGGCGACACCGCAGCGGCGCGGCCCGGGGCGACCCCCCGGCTCGGCAGACACCCGGGGCGAGGTCCTGGCCGCGGCACGGGCTGAGTTCGCCGCCAAGGGCTACGTCGGCGCGAGTGTCCGTGGCATCGCCCGGCAGGCCGGTGTCGATCCCGCTCTGGTGCACCACTACTTCGGCAGCAAGGAGAAGGTCTTCGTTGCCGCGATGGAGCTGCCCTTCGACCCGGCCGATGTGTTGCCGCAGGTCCTCGAGGGCGACCCGGCTCACCTCGGCGAGCGGCTGGTCCGGATGTTCCTGGGCGTCTGGGCCGAGCCAGACTTCCGCACCCCGATGCTCGGGATGGTGCGCTCGGCGTTCAGCGGGGAGCAGGGCGCCGCGCTGTTGCGTGAGTTCGTCGGCACCGCCCTGCTCGGGCGGGTGGCCCAGGCCGTCGGCCCGATCGACCCGCTGCGGGTGCAGACGGCGGCCGCCCAGCTGGTGGGCGTCGTGATCCTGCGTCACGTCGTGCGGCTCGAGCCGCTGGCCTCGGCCACCGAGGACGAGATCGTGGCCCTGGTGGGCCCGACCGTGCAGGGCTATCTGGTTCCCGAGGCCTGACGGGCTTGACAGCCGGGCTCACCAGAGAGGATATTCATCATATGATGAATAACGTCCCGGCCATCGCCGTGCGGGACCTCCGCGTCGTCCGCGGCGGCCGCACCGTGCTGACCGACCTGTCCTTCTCCGTCCCGCGCGGGTCGCTGACCGGGCTGCTCGGCCCCAGCGGTTGCGGGAAGTCCACCCTGATGCGCTCCATCGTCGGCGTACAGAAAAATGCCGGCGGAAGCGTCGAGGTGCTCGGCCAGCCGGCCGGGAGCGCACCGCTTCGCGCCAAGGTCGCCTACGTCACCCAGGCACCCTCGGTCTATGCCGACCTCACCGTGGCCGAGAACCTCCGCTACTTCGCCGCCGTGCTCGGTGCGCCCAGCTCCGACATCGAGCGGGTGCTGGCCGAGGTCGGTCTCAGCGACCGCGCCGACGCGTTGACCGGTCAGCTCTCCGGTGGCCAGGAGGCCCGGGTCTCCCTCGCCACCGCGCTGCTGGGAGATCCCGAGGTGCTCATCCTGGACGAGCCGACCGTCGGCCTGGACCCTGTGCTGCGCCGCGACCTGTGGGAGCTGTTCCACCGCCTCGCCGCGGGGGGCGCCACGCTGCTGGTGAGCAGCCACGTCATGGACGAGGCGCAGCGGTGCGAGCGGCTGCTGCTGATGCGCGAGGGCAGGCTGCTCGCCGACGAGACGCCCGACGACCTGCTGGCGCGCACCGGCGAGACCGACGTGGAGTCCGCGTTCCTGTCCCTCATCGAGAAAGAGCAGGTCACGGCATGAGCGCTCGTGCCACCCTGGCCACCACCCGACGCGTCCTCGGCCAGCTCCATCACGACCGGCGGACGCTTGCCCTGCTGCTCGTGATGCCGTGCGTGCTGATCTCGTTGCTCGCCTGGATCTTCGACGGCACACCGACGTTCGACCGCATCGGCGCACCCCTCCTCGGGGTGTTCCCCTTCGTGGTGATGTTCCTCGTGACATCGGTCGCGACGCTGCGCGAGCGGACGTCGGGCACGCTCGAGCGGCTGCTCACGATGCCGATCGGCAAGCTGGACTTCCTGCTGGGATACGCGCTCGCGTTCGGCGCCCTCGCAGTCGTGCAGGCGGCGCTCGCCAGCGGGCTCGCGGTGTTCGTCCTCGGCCTCGACGTGGCCGGACCTGCCTGGCTGCTGCTCGTCGTCGCGGTCCTCGACGCCCTGCTGGGGATGGCCATCGGCCTCCTGGTCAGCGCCTTCGCGCAGACGGAGTTCCAGGCCGTGCAGTTCCTGCCCGCGGTGGTCCTGCCACAGTTCCTGCTGTGCGGCCTGCTGGTCCCGCGGGACGCCATGAACGACGTCCTCCGTGCCGTCTCCGACGTGCTGCCGCTGTCCTATGCGGTGGACGCCATGCGCCACGTCAGCACGACGAGCACGTTGGACGCCGGGGTGCTGGGCGACCTCGCCGTGGTGGCCGGCGCGATCCTGCTGGCTCTCGGACTCGGCGCCGCCACCTTGCGACGCCAGAGCGCATGACCGACCGCTCGCGCGCGTGACGGGGCGTATGGGTGCGTCACCGGGCGGGTATGCCGGGGTCCGGATGAGCAGCAGCCCGGACTGCGCGCGAGCGGCCTGCGGTTAACCTGGCCACGGCGGGTACGACGGGCGTCCCCGCCGCCGCAAGGGAGGTCGGTCTCGTGCTCCGGCGAGTGCTGCTGTCCCTGTCCCGCAGCGACCGGGTCCGGCACCTGGTCGAGACCGCCCCGGTCTCGCGCGGGGTGGTGGCCCGGTTCGTGGCCGGCACCGGACCGCGCGAGGCGGTCGCCGCGTCCCGGCGGCTCGTTGACAGCGGCCGGCTGGTCTCGCTGGACCGGCTCGGCGAGGACACGGTCGAGCGGTCCCAGGCCGACGAGACCCGCGACGCCTACCTCACCCTGCTCAAGCTGCTCGCCGAGGACGGCCTCACCGGCGGCGCGGAAATCTCCGTGAAGCTCTCCGCCGTCGGTCAGGCACTGCCGGGCGACGGCGAGAAGCTGGCCCTGGACAACGCGTTCGCGATCTGCGAGGCGGCTCGCGACGCCGGAACCACGGTCACGCTGGACATGGAGGACCACTCCACCACCGACTCGACGCTGGGCATCCTGGCCGACCTGCGCCGCGACTTCCCCGGCACCGGCGCGGTCGTGCAGGCCTACCTGCGCCGCACCGAGGCCGACTGCCGCGACCTCGCCACCGAGGGATCGCGGGTGCGGCTGTGCAAGGGCGCCTACAAGGAGCCGGCGTCGGTCGCGTTTCAGGGCAAGGCCGAGGTCGACCTGTCCTACGTCCGCTGCCTGAAGACCCTGATGGCCGGGCCCGGCTACCCGATGGTCGCCACCCACGACCCGCGCCTGGTTGCCATCACCGCAGAGCTGGTGCGACGCAACCAGCGCGAGCAGGGCAGCTACGAGTACCAGATGCTCTACGGCATCCGACCCAACGAGCAGCGACGGCTGGCAGCGAGCGGCGAGCGGATGCGGGTCTACGTGCCCTACGGCGACGAGTGGTACGGATACCTCGTCCGACGCATGGCCGAGCGCCCTGCCAACCTGGTGTTCTTCCTGCGTTCGCTCGCGACGAAAGGTTGAGTCGATATGTCGGCCATTCCCATCGTGGAGCGGGTCGCGGTGCTCGGCACCGGCAAGATGGGCGAGGCGCTGCTCTCGGGGATGCTGCGCGCCGGTCGCAAGCCGGCCGACGTCCTGGTCACCGCGCGGCGCCCCGAGCGCGCCGACCTGCTGGGACAGCGCTACGGCGTACAGGTCCTCGACAACGCCGCGGCGGCGGCGAAGGCCGCGGACACCCTGATCCTCGCGGTGAAGCCGCAGGACATGGCGGCTCTGCTGGACGAGCTGGCGACGCACGTCCCGGCCGACCGGCTGGTCGTGTCGGTGGCGGCTGGCATCCCGACCGCCTTCATCGAGCGGCGGCTGCCCGAAGGCGCTCCGGTCACGCGGGTGATGTCCAACACCCCGGTCCTCGTCGACGAGGCGATGAGCGCGATCTCACCAGGCGCGCACGCCACCGAGGAGCATCTCCTGCGCACGGAGGGGATCTTCGCCCCCGTGGGGAAGACGATCCGCGTCCCGGAGTCCCAGCAGGACGCCGTGACCGCGCTGTCGGGCAGCGGCCCGGCGTACTTCTTCTTCCTCGTCGAGGCGATGATCGACGCCGGCATCCTGCTCGGCCTGCCGCGCGCGGTCGCCCATGACCTGATCGTGCAGACCGCGATCGGCGCGGCGGTGATGCTGCGCGACACCGGCGAGCACCCGGTGACGCTGCGCGAGGCCGTCACCTCGCCCGCCGGCACGACGATCAACGCGATCCGTGAGCTGGAGAACCACGGCGTGCGAGCGGCGATGCTCTCGGCGCTGGAGGCGGCGCGCGACCGCGGCCGCGAGCTGGCCACCGGCGAGTGACAGGTGGGTGAGGGCCAGGTACGCCGGGTACGACCCGATGAGTGGCAGGAGTTCCGCGACATCCGGTTGGAGGCGCTGGCCGAGTCACCGGACGCCTTCGCGTCCACCCTCGACCGCGAGCAGGCGTTCGTCGAGGCGGACTGGCAGTGGCGGATCGCTAACGGGTTCAACGTGATCGCCTACTCCGACGGCACCCGCCCCGAGCCGGTCGGGCTGGCCGGGGGCTACCTGCACGACGGCGTGCCCGAGCTGATCGCGATGTGGGTGCAGCCGTCTGCCCGTGGCGCTGGCGTTGCCGCCGCACTCGTCGGGGCCGTCGCCGACTGGGCGAGCGAACAGACCGCCGGCCGGCTCACGCTGTGGGTGGTCGAGGGCAACGACCGAGCCGAGCGCGTCTACCGTCGGCTCGGCTTCGCGCGCACCGGCGCCGCGCAGCCGGTGCCCGGCAACCCCGCGCTGACCGAGGTCCAGCTGGCCCGCGCGATCGGCGGGACGGCTGAGGCGAACCTACGATGACCGGGTGAGACATCTGCTGACCGTGCTGTGTGCCGCTGCGTTGGTCCTGACCGCCACTGCTTGCAGCGGCGACGAGGACTCGGGGGTGCGGCTCGGCACGGTGGGACGGTCGACGGTCACGGAGGTCGTCGAGGCCCCGGCAACCGTGACGGCCAGGGCCACCGCCCAGGTCACCGCGGCGGCAGACGGGCGGATCACCGAGCTCAGGGTCGCCGAGGGGCAGCCGGTGAAGGCCGGCAAGGTGTTGCTGCGCGTCGGGTCCCCGCGCGCACAGCGCCAGCTCCGGGACGCCCGCCGGGCCGACGCGGAGGCTGCCTCCGCCGGCAACGTGACGCTCCCCGGGGGCGGACTGTCATCCGCACAGCGGGAGGCCGACGACGACGCGCGGGACGCGTTCCGGTCGGCTCGCGACTCGGCGCGGCGGATCCCGGACCGGCAGGTGCGGGCTCAGGCGCTGGCTGCGGTGCGGGCCTCCGAGGCGCAGTACGCCGCCGCCCGGGCACAGGCCGATGATGCCGTTCGCCAGTTCAACGCCGGGCTGGGCAGTCTCGCCAACGCGCTCGGATCGCTGTCCTCGGCACAGCGGGTGCAGACCCGGGCGGCCGTCGCTGCCGCCGAGCGCACCGTGGAGGCGCTGACGGTCCGGGCGCCGATCGGCGGGACGGTCTCCTTCGCGACCAGCGGGGACGAGTCCGGCGGCGACGGCGCCGGACTGCTCGATCAGCTGCCGGAGAGCCTTCGCGGCCAGGCCGGTGAGCTGCTCGGCGGCGGCGGAGGGGCCGATCGGGTCACCGGGGCGCTGACCGAGGGCCAGCCGGTCAGCAGCGGGCAGCCGCTGCTGCAGATCACCGATGTCTCCGCGCTGACGCTGACCGCGCAGGTCGACGAGACCGACGTGTTGCTCGTGGAGCCCGGGGTGACCGGCCGGGCCGAGCTCGACGCGGTTCCCGACGCGGTCTATGCGGCCGAGGTCGCGACGATCGACCCGACGCCCACGACGTCGAGCCGCGGCGGCGTGACCTATGCGGTTCGCCTGTCCCTCGGTCGTGGGACCGCCGAGGACGGGACGACCGCGCCGGAGCCGCGGCCCGGCATGAGCGCGGTCGTGGACCTGCAGGTGCGCACCGCGACGGATGCGATCGCGGTGCCCGCGTCGGCCGTCTTCCGCGACGGCGGGCGGGACGCGGTATGGATCGTGCGCGGCGAGGTGGCCCGCAAGCGGCTGGTGCGGGTCGGAGCCCAGGGCGAGGACGACGTGCAGGTGGTCGAAGGGCTCGAGGGCGGCGAACGCATCGTGGTCCGCGGCGCCGACCGGGTCGAGGACGGGCAGCCCGTGCAGTGAGCGCGGCCGCGGTGGAGGCGGTCGACGTCAGCCGCAGCTATCAGCTCGACGGAGTCGCAGTGGATGCCCTTCGCGGGGTCAGCCTGCGCATCGACACGGGGGAGTACGCCGCGATCGTGGGACCCTCGGGCTCGGGCAAGTCCACCCTGATGCATCTGCTCGGCTGCCTGGACCGGCCGACGTCGGGGACGTTGGGCATCGGTGGTCGCGACGTGGCGGCGATGTCTGACGTCGAGCTGGCGGCACTGCGCAACTCCACGATCGGCTTCGTGTTCCAGTCCTTCCAGCTGCTCACCCGCACCAGCGCCCTGGACAACGTCTCGCTGCCGCTGGTCTACCGCGGCCTGCGCCGGGCCCAGCGCCGCGCCCGGGCGGCGGACGCCCTGGACGCGGTGGGGCTGGGGCACCGGCTCAACCACCGACCGGGTCAGCTCTCCGGCGGGGAGCAGCAGCGAGTAGCCATCGCGCGGGCACTGGTCGGGGAGCCGGCGCTGCTGCTCGCCGACGAGCCGACCGGCAACCTGGACACCCGCAGCGGCGCCGACGTGATGGCCATCCTCGGGCGGCTCAACGAGCAGCGGGGCGTCGCGGTCGTCGTCGTGACCCACGACCCCGACGTGGCAGCCCTGGCGGGGCGCCGGATCGGCATGCGCGACGGGCTCGTCGAGAGCGACTCGGGAGCGACGGCGTGAGATCGACCGAGGCCTTCCGGGTTGCCCTTGACGCCTTGCGCGCCAACGGGTTGCGCAGCCTGCTCACCATGCTCGGCGTCATCATCGGTGTCGCCGCCGTGGTGATCCTGGTGGCCATCGGCAGCGGCGCCAAACAGGAGGTGGAGCAGCAGGTCGAGGGACTCGGATCGAACATCATCATCGTGGTGCCCGGCAAGTTCGAGTTCGGCTCGGCGCCCTCAGTCAGCCGCCTCACCCTCGACGACGTGGACCTGCTGGCCCGGGTGTTGGGTGACCGCGACCGGGTCGCCGTGAGCATCGCGTCGGGGGAGACCGTGCGGGTCGGCTCGCGCGAGTCGTTCGTCACCGTCAACGGGGTCAACGAAAGCGTCCCCAACGTGTTCAACCGGCCGCTTGCCCGTGGCGACTACATCACCGACACCGATGTCGACACCCGCCGGCGGGTGGCCGTGCTCGGATCCACCGTGGTGCGCAACGTCTTCGGCGACGTCGACCCGCTCGGCCGGCAGGTGGCCATCGCAGGAGTGCGCTTCCGGGTGATCGGGGTCTTCTCCGAGGTGGGCTCGACCTTCGGGGTCGACCGCGATGCGGAGGTGCATATCCCGGTCACCGCCGCCCAGCGCCTGTTCGGCGTGGATCGCATCGACGCGCTGGCGGTGAAGGCACCCACGACCGACTCTGTTGAGGACCTGCAGGTCGAGCTCGTGGCGGCGCTGCAGGAGAAGTACGACGGTGAGGAGTTCTCCGCGGTCACCCAGACCCAGATCCTGGGAACCATCGGGCGCATCCTCAGCCTGCTGACACTCGTGCTTGCCGCCATTGCCGCGATCTCGCTGCTCGTCGGCGGTGTCGGTGTGTCCAACATCATGCTGGTCAGCGTGCGGGAGCGGACCCGGGAGATCGGGCTGCGGAAGGCGCTCGGCGCGCGGCAGCGAGACATCCTGCTGCAGTTCCTCATCGAGGCGGTGCTGCTCTGCGTCGTGGGCGGGCTCATCGGAATCGGCCTCGGCGTCGGGACCGCGCTACTCGTCGACGCCGTCTCACCGTTGCCGGCCGTGATCGCCTGGTGGTCCCCGGCCCTGGCCTTCGCCGTGTCGGCAGCAGTCGGGATCTTCTTCGGCGTCGCACCGGCCCGTCGCGCCGGGCGGCTGGACCCCGTCGTCGCCCTCCGCACGGAGTGATCGACGATTAGACCGACACGCCCGGGATGCCTGTGGAAACGTTTCCGCGGAAACGCTTCCTGACCACCAACGTGACTCTGCCTGACGCGCATAGTGACGGCTATGTTCGCCCGCTCGTGGTTGGCGAGGGACCGCCAGGTCGTCGCCGTGGGCGAATGAGCTGCGTCACTCCGGCTCCAGATAGACGCGCCCCGTACTAGGCCCCTGTCCCGGGAGACGTCACCGGACGGGGCTATCGGGACCCGTCGTCTCTCTCATGCCCCCT
>Ga0136617_10003409_pt1 | contig 14206 bp, 13 predicted proteins | sample AntDrymUQ3222106_2_FD_129672 | JGI IMG/M metagenome (GOLD analysis project Ga0136617, IMG submission 129672) | Polar desert sand microbial communities from Dry Valleys, Antarctica - metaG UQ322 (21.06) | ecosystem: Environmental > Terrestrial > Soil > Desert | place: Antarctica: Dry Valley... | reverse complement strand
TCACTAAGCCGGACCCGGTGCTGACGGACGATGAGCGCGCGCAGGTCAAGCAGATCGCCCGAGCGCTGCTCGAGCGCATCACCGATCGCCTCGTCCTTGACTGGCGACGCAAGGCCGAGACGCGCGAGGCAGCCCGCGTTCTCGTCCGCGACGTACTCGACGAGCTCCCCGACGCGTACGACCCCGACACCTGGCAGCGCAAGACCGACGCCGTCTTCAACCACATCTTCGCGAGCTACTACGACGATGGGCACAACGTCTACGACGAGTCCGAAGGAGGCGCCGCCGTGGCCGTCGCCACGCCCGCGGCGACGATCGAGCAGCTCCACGTCGACCAGGTCACCCACGCCGTCCTCGAGCAGATTCGTGCCGACCCGGCCCTCGCCGAGGCCGTCGCCGAGCGCCTCAGAGGCAAGGACGCGTTCTTTGCCGTCCCCAGCCGTGAGCTCATCGCGGGCGACGAGACGTTCGCCGTCGAGTTCAAGTCGACCGCGCGCTGGAACGTTCGCGAGAGCGTCAAGGACAAGCGGATGGAGGACGCCGTCGTCAAGACGATTGCGGGGTTCCTCAACACCGACGGCGGGACGCTGCTCGTCGGCGTCGATGACGCGCGCCGCTCGATCGGACTCGCCTACGACACGCCGCTGGTCAAGCCGCCCAACGTCGATGGGCTCGTCAACTGGCTCACGACCCACCTCGCCGCGGCACTGACGCACGCCGCCGTGATGCGTACACGCACGCGGATCGAGGCGATCGATGACGTCGAGATCTGCCGCGTCGATGTGGCGCGGTCGTCACGGCCGGTGACGGCGAGGATGAGCGACAAGAGCGAGAAGTTCTGGGTGCGCATGAACAACAGCACGCGAGCGCTGCCCGAGATCGAGATCGAGGACTACTGCCGCGACCATTGGTAGTACTCGCGCGTCAGCGCCGGCGCAGGAACGGGATCACGGTCTTCAGGAAGCGGCTGCGCGCCGGCGCGGCGGTGAGCGGGTCGAGGTGGCTGTTCTCGCGCGAGGCGTCGACGAGCTTCGCGCGCCGCGCCGGGATCCGCGAGGCCGCCATCAGCCGGCGTGCGCCGCGCAGCACCCGGCCGCCGGCCAGGTCGGTCTGGAGCGCGTAGAGCGGCAGCCGGATCGTGCGGCGGTGGTAGACGCGCAGGCCGAGCAGCCGCGTCACGGCGTTGCGGCCGAACGAGCCGGCGCCGTCGGCGTCGAGCGAGAGCCGGATCGGGAAGTACCACTCGGCGGCATCGACGGGCGAGCGCCCGAACAGCCGCGCGAGGTTCTGGATCGGCGTGACCTCGCCGTCCTGCCACGGTCGCGGGTCGCCCGTGGTCGCGAGGCGGCCGGCGCGGACCTGGATCAGCGCGAGCGCGGCGGGCGAGGTCGTGCGGTCGAACGCGTAGCCGAGGGCCGCCTCGTTGGTCACGGGGAACGGCGCGCGCAGCGACGCCGGCAGCAGCGCGAAGTCGGTGAGCGTCGCGCGCGCGTCCGGGCGGGTCCGCGTGTACAGCCCGGCCGCGCCGCTCAGCACGCCCGAGGCCCACGGCACGCCCGCGCCCAGCAGGTCGAGGAACGGGTCGCCGCCGCGCAGTGCGGCAAGGCGCCGCCGCACGCTCGCGAGGCTGGGCGATGAGCCGAAGGAGCCGCCGTCGATCAGCACCAGGCCGGAGAGGTCGCGGTGCCCGGCGCGGCCGCCGAAGTCCCACGCCGCGTACGCCACGGCCATCGACGCGCCGAGCGAGTGGCCGCCGAGGATCACCTCGCGGCCGCCGCGGCGCGCACGCTTCACGACCCGGCGCAGGTCCTCGAGCGCCAGCCCCAATCCCCACTCGCGCACGTAGGGCACGCTCGCGCCGGCGACGGGAGCGAACCGCCGCGCGCCGATCGCCTGCCCGCCCAGGTAGTAGCCGAAGGCGCGGTCGGGGTCGCCGGTCGCGAAGCCGGTGTGGTCCTCGAACGCCTGCGAGCGCCGCTCGTACGCCCACACCTGCACGCCCGGCACGCGCCGCGCGATCTCGGGGCCGACGAGCGAGAAGTCGCCCGCGCCGCCCTGGGTGCCGGGCACGAGGATCAACACGCGCTTGGCCGAGGCGGGTCCGAAGCGCTCGTAGCTCACGCGGTCATAGCGCGACGGCCCCGGCCCGGGCGCGCCGGGGACGAAGGTCACGGGGCCCGCGGCGGCGGACGCCGGGAACAGCGCGACGACGAGGAGTGCGAGCAGCGCGCGCGTCACGCCGCGCACCGTATAGCTTCAGCAAGGTGACCTCGCTCGAGGACCACGTCTGGGGCGCGCGCACGCGCGCCATCCACGCCGGCGCTCGGCCGGACCCGACGACGGGCGCCCGCGCCGTGCCGATCTACCAGACGACCTCGTTCGTGTTCGAGGACGTCGAGGACGCGGCCGACCTGTTCGCCCTGCAGAAGTACGGGAACATCTACTCGCGCCTCGGCAACCCCACCGTCGCCGCGTTCGAGGAGCGCGTCGCGAGCCTCGAGGGCGGGATCGGCGCCGTCGCCACCGCCAGCGGCCAGGCCGCCGAGACGCTGCTGCTCACCTCGCTGTGCTCGGCCGGCGACCACGTCGTGGCGAGCTCCGCGCTCTACGGCGGCACCTACACGCTGCTCGACGTCACGCTGCGCCGGCTCGGGATCGAGACGACGTTCGTGCCCGCCGACGACCCGGCCGCCTTCGCCGCCGCGATCGAGCCGGGCAGGACCAAGCTGCTCTACACCGAGATCATCGCCAACCCGGCCGGCACGATCGCCGACCTCGAGGCGCTCGGCGACGCGGCCCACGAGGCCGGGATCCCCTTCGTCGTCGACTCCACGCTCGCCACCCCGCACCTCTGCCGGCCGCTCGAGCACGGCGCCGACATCGTCCTGCACTCGGCAACGAAGTTCCTCGGCGGCCACGGCACCTCGATCGGCGGCGCGGTCGTCGACTCCGGCGAGTTCCCGTGGGACAACGGCAACTTCCCGGTCATGACCGAGCCGGTCGCCACCTACGGCAACCTGCGCTTCTGGGACAACTTCGGCGAGTACGGCTTCGCCACCAAGCTGCGCGTCGAGGGGCTGCGCAACCTCGGCGGCGTGCTCTCGCCGTTCAACGCGTTCCTGCTGCTCCAGGGGATGGAGACGCTGTCGCTGCGGATGGACGCCCACGTGGCGAACGCGCAGATCGTGGCCGAGTTCCTGGCGGGGGACGAGCGCGTGAGCTGGGTGCGCTACGCCGGCCTGCCTGACGACCCCGGCCACGTGCTGGCGCAGAAGTACCTGCCCAAGGGGCCGGGCGCGGTCTTCTCCTTCGGGCTCGCCGAGGGCCGCGAGGCGGGCGAGCGCTTCATCGGCGCCGTCGAGCTGTGCTCGCACCTCGCCAACGTGGGGGACACGAAGACGCTGGTCATCCACCCCGCCTCGACGACGCACCGGCAGCTGTCGGAGTCCGCGCTCGAGTCCGCCGGCGTGCTGCCCGAGCTGGTGCGCATCAGCGTCGGCATCGAGGACCCGGAGGACATCGTCTTCGACCTTGACCGGGCGCTCGGATGAGCCGCGGCGAGGTCGAGACCGAGCGCGGCACCTGGACGCCGCCGGGCGCGCTCCAGCGCCGCGCGATCCTGCGCAAGGCGAAGACGATCGCGGTCGTCGGCGCCTCCTCGAAGCCGGACCGCGCGAGTCACTTCGTCCTCAGCTACCTGCGCTCCTCCAGCACCGAGTACGAGGTCTGGCCGGTGAGCCCGCGCGAGGACGAGATCCTCGGGCTCGAGGCCTACGACTCGCTCGCCGACCTGCCGGGCACGCCCGACATCGTCGACGTCTTCCGCAAGCCCGACGACCTGCCGGGCGTGGCGGAGGAGGCGGTCGAGGCGGGCGCCGGCGCGCTCTGGATCCAGCTCGGCCTGCACTCGGACGAGGCGGTCAAGCTCGCGTACGAGGCCGAGCTCGACGTCGTCACCAACCGCTGCGTCAAGATCGAGCACGCCCGCTTCCACGGCGGGCTGCACCTGGCCGGGTTCGACACGGGCGTGATCTCATCGAGGCGCACCCGGGACTGACCCGGCGGGTCGAGCTGTTCGGCGCGGACGCGCCGCTCGTGCTCGAGTCGGGTGCGCGGCTGGCGCCGGTCGAGGTCGCCTACGCGACCTACGGCATGCTCGACGCCGCGGGCTCGAACGCCGTCTTCGTTCTCCATGCGCTGACCGGCGACGCCCAGGCGGCGCAATGGTGGGACACGCTCGTCGGGCCCGGCAAGCCGGTCGACACCGACCGCTTCTTCGTCATCTGCCCGAACCTGCTGGGCGGCTGCCAGGGGACGACCGGGCCGTCCTCGCCGAACCCCGCCACCGGCGAGCCCTACGGCCTGGACTTCCCGCTCTTCACCGTGCGCGACCTCGTGACCGTGCACCGTGCGCTGCTCGACCACCTCGGCGTGCGCCGCCTGCACACCGCGATCGGCGGCTCGCTCGGCGGCATGCAGGCGCTGCAGTGGGCGCTGGACCACCCGACCCAGCTCGAGCGCGCGGTGCTCGTCTGCGCGAGCGCGCGGCTGAGCGCGCAGAACATCGCCTTCTCGAAGACCGCGCGCGCGGCGATCCGGCAGGAGGGCGCCTCAGGGATGGCGTTCGCGCGCATGCTCGCCCACATCACCTACCTGTCCGAGCGGGGGATGGAGCTGAAGTTCGGCCGCGCGCGGCGCGCAGAGGGCCCGATGACGATGGACTCCGACTTCGAGGTCGAGCACTACCTCGACCACCAGGCCGAGCTCTTCCTCGCCCGCTTCGACCCGCTGACCTACCTCTACCTGTCGCGCGTCATGGACTACTTCGAGCCCTTCGCGGACGGGCCGTCGCGACCCGACACGCGCTTCCTCATCCTGTCCTTCGACAGCGACTGGCGCTTCGGCACCGAGCACGCTCTCCACCTCGCGCGCGAGCTCGGGGCGCTCGGCGCAGACGTGCGCAGGCACGAGGTCGACTCACCGTGGGGGCATGACTCGTTCCTGATGGAGCTGCCGGTGTACCACGCGCACGTCACCGCGTTCCTGGCCTAGCCGCCGGCCTGGCCCGGGATCGCCACGCCGTGCTCGTAGGCGAGCACCACGGCCTAGACCCGGTCGCGCAGCCCGAGCTTCATCAGCAGGCGGGCGACGTGGGTCTTGACCGTCGTGTCGGAGACGATCAGCTCGGCGGCGATCTCCGCGTTGGAGAGCCCGCGCGCGACGAGCTCGAAGACCTCGAGCTCGCGCGCCGTCAGCTCGTCCATGCCGCGCGGCGGCTCGGGCACCGCGGGCGCCACCGCGGCGAACTCCTGGATCAGGCGCTTGGTGATCGAGGGCGCGAGCAGCGCCTCGCCGCCGGCCACCACGCGGATCCCCGCAGCCAGCTCCGAGCACCTCCGAGTGGTCGCGGGCGACGGTCGAGGCGGCCAGCGCCGCCTCCTCAACGGCAGGCGCGCGGCGACGAGGTAGCCGCCCTGCGCGCGCGGGCCGGCGTGCAGCTCGCCCCCGAACACGCGCGCACGCTCGCGCATGCCGAGGAGCCCGTGGCCGGCGCCCTCGACGCGCGGGGCGCCGGCCGACGCACGTCCCGGCGTCGGCGATCTCCAGGCGCAGCTCGTCCTCGCCGAAGCGCACCAGCACCTCGGCGCTGCCGCCGCGAACCGGCATTTCGTTCCTCTCGGGGCCGCTCGTCGGGGGGTGGGGAACGTTGTGCCGGTGTGAGCGGCACAACGTTCCCCGGCCCGGCGGATCCCGCTCGAGAGGAACGAAATGCCGTCTCCGTCCTGACCACTCCCCCCGGATCGATCACCTCAATGAGCAGTTGCCGTTCCCTGGAGGTAACTCCGACCCCGCTGGTAGGATTACCGCTCGATGATCTTCACGACCAAGGCGGAGTACGGGGTCCGGCTGCTGATCCAGCTGGGGCTGATGGGCACCTCCGGTCCGGTGTCACTCAAGGCGGTCGCCGCGGCGGAGAACCTGCCGCTCGCCTACCTCGAGCGCATCGCTGCGCTGCTCAAGAAGGCCGACCTCGTCGCGGCCACGCGCGGAGCCCATGGGGGCTACGTGCTCGCCCGCCCGGCGGAGGAGATCACGATGGACCAGGTGGTGCTCGCGCTCGAGGGGGCGATCGCCCCGATGGAGTGCTTCACCGAGGGCAAGGAGAGCAAGCGCGTGTCCTGCTCGCACGGCACCGATGAGACGCACTGTGCAACCAAGCTGATGTGGACGCGCGTGCAGATGGGGGTCATCCGCTCCCTGCAGCGCACCACGCTGGCCGAGCTCGTCGAGTTCGCCCAGTCCGACCGACCGCTTTCACTGACTTAGGGAGACCATGGCTGACCTCGAGATCCGCAACCTGCACGTGAGCGCAGGGGACAAGTCCATCCTGCGCGGGGTGGACCTCCACGTCCGCTCGGGCGAGTTCCACGCCCTGATGGGCCCCAACGGCTCGGGCAAGTCGACCCTGGCCAACGCGATCATGGGCCACCCCAACCTCGAGGTCACCGAGGGTCAGATCCTCTTCGACGGCGAGGACATCACGGAGGCCGATCCGGACGCTCGCGCCGTCGCCGGCCTGTTCATGGCGTTCCAGTACCCCGTCGCCATCCCGGGCGTGACGACCACGAAGTACCTGCGCATGGTCATCAACGCGCACCGGGCGGCGCGCGGCGAGCAGCCGATCCCGCTGAAGGAGTTCCGCCAGACCGTCGAGGCCGCGATGGAGCTCACGAACGTCCCCAAGGAGTTCTCGAGCCGCTACATCAACGACGGCTTTTCGGGCGGCGAGAAGAAGCGCATGGAGATCCTCCAGATGGCGCTCCAGAAGCCCAAGCTCGCGGTGCTCGACGAGACCGACTCCGGGCTCGACATCGACGCGCTCAACACCGTCGCGAAGGGTGTCAACACGATCTCCCAGGGCAGCGACATGGGCGTGCTGATCATCACCCACTACCAGCGCATCCTGCACATGGTCATCCCGCAGTTCGTCCACATCATGTTCGACGGGCGGATCGTCAAGCAGGGCGGCCCGGAGCTGGTCACCGAGCTCGAGAAGCACGGCTACGGCTGGATCCGCGACGAGGTCGCCGCCTCGGCATGACGCTGGTCGTTCCCACCGCGGGCGAGTTCCCCGTCCTCCAGCGCGAGGGGGTCGCCTACCTCGACTCGGCCGCGACGTCGCAGACGCCGCGCGCCGTGATCGAGGCGATGGACCGGTACTACCTCGAGGCGCGCGCGACGGTGCACCGCTCGACCTACGCGCTGGCCGCCGAGGCGACCGAGATGTTCGAGGGCGCGCGGACGCGCATCGCCGCCTTCACCGGCTCGGCCGCCGGCGAGACGATCCTCACGCGCAACGCGACCGAGGCGATCAACCTCGTGGCGTGGTCGTGGGGCCGTGGCAACGTCGGCGCGGGCGACGTGATCGCCGTGACGCAGATGGAGCACCACTCGAACCTCGTGCCGTGGCAGATGCTCGCCCAGGAACGGGGGGCCACGCTCGCCTACGTCGCGATCACCGACGACGGTCGGCTCGACCTCGACTCGCTCGACGAGGTGCTCGCCCGCGGGCCGAAGCTGCTCGCCGTCGCGCACGTCTCCAACGTCCTCGCGACGGTCAACCCGATCGAGGAGATCGCCCGCCGCGCGCACGCCGCCGGCGCGGTCGTCCTCGTGGACGGCGCGCAGGCCGTGCCGCACCTGCCCGTCGACGTCGGCGCGCTCGGCGCCGACTTCTACGCCTGGACCGGGCACAAGGCCTACGGCCCGACCGGCGTCGGCGTCCTGCACGGGCGCCGCGAGCTGCTCGAGGCGATGCCGCCGTGGCTCGGCGGCGGCCACATGATCAAGCGCGTCGGCGACCAGGAGTCGACCTACGCCGAGCCGCCCGCGCGCTTCGAGGCGGGGACCTCGGCCGTCGCCGAGGCGATCGGCCTCGGCGCCGCCGTCGACTTCCTCACGGAGATCGGGATGGACGAGGTCCGCGCGCACGGGCGCGAGATCGCCGGCTACGGGCTGGAGCGCCTGCGCGAGGTGCCCGGCGTCACGCTCTACGGGCCCGCCGATCCGGACGGCCGCGGCAGCGTGATCGCGTTCAACCTCGACGGCGTGCACCCGCACGACGTCTCCGAGATCCTCGGCCGCGAGGGCGTCTGCATCCGCGCCGGCCACCACTGCACGCAACCGCTGATGCGCCGCCTCGGCGTCGCCGCCACGTCGCGCGCGAGCTTCGCGGTGCACTCCACTCGCGAGGACGTCGACCGCCTCATCGACGCGCTCGGCTCGGTGCGCGGGGTGTTCGGCTGATGGACGACCTCTATCGCGAGAACATCCTGGATCACTACAAGCAGCCGCACAATTGGGGCGAGCTGGAGAGCCCCGACCTCGAGTTCGAGGACTTCAACCCGCTCTGCGGCGACGAGCTGAAGGTCCAGCTCAAGCTCAACGGTGAGAACCGCGTCGAGGAGGTCCGGTTCTCGGGCCACGGCTGCGCGATCTCCCAGGCCAGCGCGTCGATGGCCTCCGACGAGGTGATCGGGATGCCGCTCGAGGAGCTCGTGCGCCTCGACAAGACCTTCATCCTCGAGCTGCTCGGGATCGACATCTCGGCCACGCGCCTGAAGTGCGCGCTGCTCTCGCTGAAGGTGCTCAAGAGCGCCGGGCTCGGCCAGCCCGCGGCGTGGGAGTCCGACGCTCCCAACGCCGCCGAGGCGGGCGAGCACATCCCGCCCGCCTCAGCCGCCTGAGAGGCGCTCCCGCAGCCACTCCGCCAGCTCCTCGTGGGCGGTCTCGATCATCTCGGGCTCGACCGTCGCGCCGGCGGCTATGAGCTGCTCCGCGATCCGGAGGTGGTCGGTGCCGCCCCCGGCGATCGGGCCGGGGGAGTGGAAGGAGCCGTGCGCGGTCCAGCCGAGTGCCGTGCCGCCGATCCCGGGCTCGGCGCGCCGCTGCGGGTCAGCGCCGCGCTCGAGGAGCAGCGCGACGACGTCGCCGTGGCCCCACCAGGCGGCGTGGTGCAGCGGCGTGCCGCCCATCTGCCCGGGTCGCTCGATCGCGACGCCGAGGTCGAGGAGGAGCGCCACCGCGTCGACGCGGCCCTCCGCCGCCGCCTGGTGGAGCGCCTCGAAGAAGTCGCTGCGGACGCGCTCGCCCCGCGCTGGATCCTCGCTCGCGACCCGCTCCGCGCCTGCGCGGTCGCCCGCGAAGCAGAGGCCGATCAGCTCGTCGACCGGCCCGACCTCGCGCCGCGCGCCCAGCTCGGCGAGCAGCTCGCAGAGGTCGGGGCGCCCCATGCGCCAGGCAAGGCCGTAGGGCGTGCGCTCGTTGTCCTTGTCCCAGGCGTGCACGTCGGCGCCGTGCTCGACGAGCATCCGGATGACCTCCGGCGAGCGCTCGCGGTAGATCGCCCATAGCAGCGAGTGGTCGACCTCGCCGCCGGCGTCGTGCTCGAGCAGCAGCCGGACCTTGGCCGGGTCCTCGGTGTCGAGCGCGTGCGCCAGCGCGTTGGTCCCCTCCACGCGCGCGCCCGCGCCGAGCAGCAGGCGCAGGCAGGAGTGATCGGAGGTCTCGGTCGCGTGATAGACCGACTCGTCGTCGTTCGGGTCGGCGCCCGCCTCGAGCAGCAGCGCGGTCATGCGTGGCTCGTGGGCGACGCCCGCCGCGCCGTAGAGCGCGCCGAGCGAGCCGAACTCCGGGTGCTCCCAGCTCGAGTCCGGGTCGGCGCCGGCGCCGAGCAGCGCCCGTGCGGAGTCGATGAGCCCGTCGGTGCGCTCGCCGCCGAGAAAGGCGGAGTGCGTGACGTAGAGCAGCGGCAGCCACTCGCGCGCCCCTGCCGGCCGGGTCGCCGCGCCCGCGTCGCGCGCGAGCGCCGCGCGCACCCGCTCGGCCTCGCCGAGCACGAGCGCCGCGTCGAGCCCCTCGCGGCCGAGTTCGGGATCGAGCGCGAGAAGCCCCTCCGCGTGGTCGCGGCGCCCGTCGGTCGCCTCCTCCACGAGCCGGCGCGCGCGGTCCTCGCGCGCGACCGCCTCCGCCTCCGCGCGGTGCACCAGCCGCGGCCAGCTCGGCTCGCCCAGCTCGCGCGCGATCGCGAGCTGGGCGTCGGCGAGCTTCGCGGCCTCGCCGCGCGCCCGCGCGTCCTTCACACGCTGCTTGGCCTCGCGCCGCGCGCGCTCGAGATCGATCCGTCCTGCGTCCATCACCGATCACCTCCGTGTCGCCCGCGGTCCGCAACGGCGGGCAGAGGTCGATCGGAACACGCCGGACTCAGATCGATCGAGGTGGGCCTGGGGCCCTGCCCGCGGACCAGGGTGCGCCCTCGCGCGCTCCGCGGACGCTACCCCGCCGCCGCTCGGCTCGCAAGCAGCGAGGCAGTCCAGGCCATCAGGACCCACGAGGAGCAGTCGATGGTCTGAATTACTGCATGGCATTTGCGCACTGAGGCGGCGATGTCGATGATCGGCGGATGCGCCTCCTCATGCTGGTCCTCGTCGCACTCGCAGTGTCCGCGCCGTCCGCCGGCGCGGCCACGTTCGCGCCGCCCTCGGGCAAGGTCTACACCGGCCTGAGCGGGGGGACGTCGGCCAGCCCGTTCGCGCAGCAGGTGGGCAGCGATGTGGCCGTCTTCGGGGTCTTCACGAAGTGGTACGGGCACAACGAGTACGCGTTCCGCGCCGCCCGCCAGGCCGGCGCGCGGCTGATGCTCCACGTCTCCACCCAGGACGGATACGGCACCCCCGAGCTGATCACGCCGCGCGGGATCGCGCGTGGCCAAGGCGACCGCTACCTGATCTCGCTCAACCGCCGCATCGCCGAGGCCGGCGAGCCGGTCTACGTGCGGCTGCTGGCCGAGATGAACCAGGCCAACAACGGCTACAGCGCGTTCGACCGCGACGGCCGCTCGCGCGGCCCGAGCCACTCGACGGGTGCGTTCCGCAGCGCCTGGCGGCGGTCGGCGCTGATCCTGCGCGGTGGCCGGCGCAGCGTGATCAACGCCTGGCTGCGCAAGCTCGGCCTGCCCTCTGTGAACGGCGGGACGGGCGATCTGGCGCGGCCGCAGCTGGCGCTGATGTGGGTCCCGCAGACCGAGGGCTCGCCGCCGATCCGCGCCAACGCGCCCAAGGCCTACTGGCCTGGAGCGTCCTACGTCGACTGGGTGGGCACCGACTTCTACTCGCGCTTCCCCAACTTCGGCAAGCTCGAGCGCTTCTACAACGAGTTCCGCGGCAAGCCCTTCGTGTTCGGCGAGTGGGCGCTGTGGGGCGCCGACGATCCCGCGTTCGTGCGGCGCTTCTTCTCCTGGATGGGCTCGCACAGACGCGTGCGGATGCACCTCTATAACCAGGGCAAGCTGACCAACGGCCCGTTCCGGCTCAACCGCTACCCGCGCTCGCGCGCGGCGATCCGCGCCGCGCTCGGCAACCGCCGCTACCTGCAGCGGCCCTGAGCTACCGCCGCGCGCGGACGAGCATCGCGACGAACCGCCGTGTCAGGCCGCCGGCCGCGAGGCGGTTGAACGCCGCGTCGCGGTAGCGCTCCTGGGCGTCCTCGGGCATCGCCTCGAGGAAGGCCCGGAAGCCGCCCGCCCACGTCCACTCCCACCACGCCTCGGGGCTCTCGAACGTCAGGTCGACGTGCTTGGTCTCGACCGCGACGGCGCGGAAGCCGGCGCGCTCGAGCGCCTCGCGCAGCTGCGCCGCTTCGCCGAAGCGCCCGAAGAGCCGGCCGGCCGCCTCGAGCAGCTCAGGCGGGACCTCGGGGGCGAACCGGTCGTTGAGCTCGCTCTCCCACGCCCAGGCGTCGTCGACGAGGTTCGTCCACATCGCGACGCCGAGCATCCCGGTCGGCCGCAGCACCCGCCGCCACTCCGCCAGCGCACGCTCGGCGTCCGGGATCGCGGCGAGCGTGAAGGCCGCCAGCACGGCGTCGAAGCGCTCGTCCTCGAAGCCGTCGAGCGCGGCGCCGTCCATCACCTCGGCGCGCACCTGCCCGAGCCCTGCCTCCTCGGCCGCCGCGCGGGTGCGCTCGACCATGCCGGGCGCGATGTCGATCCCCACCGCCTCGCCGGTCGGGCCGACGCGGCGCGCCGCGGGCAGGAGTGCGCCGCCCGCCCCGCAGCCGACATCGAGCACCCGGCCACCGGGCCCGAGCACGACGAGCTGCGCCATGCGCTCGGAGAACGGCGCGTGATGGGCGACGCCGGCGCGCTCATAGGTCGGCGCCGCGCGCTCGTAGGCCCCGACCAGGTGTGCGAGGGCGTCCTCCACCCCTCAGACCCTAGGGAGCGATCGGCGGGAAGCGCGCGCGCAGGCCGTCGATCCAGCCGGCTATCCGCTCGGCGAGCGCCGGATCGTCGATCTCGAGCACGTTCTCGGCGTTCGTCTCGCCCGAGCGCGACAGGTTGAAGGACCCGAGGAAGGTGGTGTCGTCGCAGACGGTGACCTTCGCGTGCATGAAGTCGTGGACGGAGTCGGGCCGGTAGGGCGTCGAGTGCTTGCCGTGGAACACCGTCAGCACGTTGTGCAGCAGCGGGATCTTCCAGTGCGAGCGCTCGTTGGCCGCCCACTGCCCGAAGACCTGTTCGATCTGGGACGCGTCGCAGACGCCGAGCACGTCGATGCGCCCCTCGGCGATCAGCTCGTTGAGGGTGCCGAGGATCGGCCCGGCGGTGAGCACCGGCGAGGCGATGCGGATCCGCCGCCGCGCCGCCCCCATCCGCTTGGCGATGCGGTGGGAGAGCTCCGGCCCCCGCCCGGGGCAGAACCAGGGGCGCACGGTGGCGTCGCCGACCCGCGCCGTCGGCGCGTCGAAGCCGTCACGCTCGTCGACGCGCTCGCGCTTCCAGAGCTGCTCGAAGTCGCGCGCGTAGGAGGCGGCGAGGTCGGGCGACTCCACCGTCGCGAGCACGTTCTCGGCCCGTGTCCAGTTGTCGAGCGTCCAGTTGCTCGAGCCCGTCCAGATCGAAGCGCCGTCGCGCACGACGTACTTGTGGTGCATGAGGTCGCGCCAGCCGGGGATCGCCTTCAGCGGCACCCCGAGCTGCTCGAGCAGGGTCGGCTCCGTGCGCGGCGGCGGCGGCTCGAAGGGCCTGGGCTCCTCCTCGCGCTCGTCCTGATTGAACATGATGCGGACCCGCACGCCACGGTCCCGGGCGGCACGGATGGCGCCCGCGACGTCGTCGCCCACCGGGCCGGGCAGGCGGACGTCGTAGAGCGCGAGATCGAGCGACCCGCGCGCCTCGGCGAGCCATGCCGTCAGCCGCTGCGCGATCGCTTCCGCGCGCTGCTCGCCCTCAGCCAGGGTGATGACGTCGATGAGCGGCACGCGGCCGAAGTCTGCCCGTTATCTTGCGCCGCAAAGCATTCGCGACCAGGGGAGAACGCATGTGCCTGCCCGGCACCATCGAGACCGTCCGTGAGCAGACCGAGCGCGAGGGCGTCAGCCGGCGCGCGCTCCTGGCGGGCGGCGGGGCCGCCGCCGTCGCCGCGGCGCTCCCCGGCGTGGCCGACGCGCGCACGCGCCGTGGCTGGGGCCACGGCGGGCACGGCGGCCGCCCGCGCTTCGGGAAGGTCACCGACCTCACCCACCTCTTCCGCGCCGGCTTCCCGGTCTACACGGGGGACGAGCCGTCGCGCCGCACGCTCAAGAACTACACGCCCGACGGCTTCTACTCGCAGGAGTGGACCTTCGGCGAGCACTCGGGCACCCACCTGGACGCTCCGGGCCACTTCGTGCCCGGCGCCCGCCGCGTGCCCCAGCTGCGCCCCGACGAGCTGCTCGCCCCGGCGGTGGTGATCGACATCTCCGAGCGCGCCGCCTCGGACCCCGACGCAGAAGTGGAGCCCCGCGACCTTCAGCGCTACCAGCGCCGTCACGGTCGCATCCCGCGCGGCGCAGTCGTGCTCATGAACTCGGGCTGGGCGGCGAAGGTCAATGACGACGCGGCGTTCAAGAACGCGGACTCGAGCGGCACGTACCACTTCCCGGGCTTCGGTATCGCCGCGGTCGAGTGGCTGATCGAGCGGCGCGACATCCGCGGCATCGGGGTCGACACCCTCAGCCTGGACCCGGGGAACTCGACGACCTTCGCCGTCCACAACCGGCTCCTGGGCGCCGATCGCTACGGGATCGAGAACGTCGCCAACCTGTCGGCGCTACGGCCCAAGGGCGCGTACGTGTCGGTCGGAGTGATCCCGTGGGAGGAGGGCTC
>Ga0136617_10003407_pt1 | contig 14213 bp, 13 predicted proteins | sample AntDrymUQ3222106_2_FD_129672 | JGI IMG/M metagenome (GOLD analysis project Ga0136617, IMG submission 129672) | Polar desert sand microbial communities from Dry Valleys, Antarctica - metaG UQ322 (21.06) | ecosystem: Environmental > Terrestrial > Soil > Desert | place: Antarctica: Dry Valley... | reverse complement strand
GCAGCACGGTGTGGGCGAAGCCGAGGTCGATCGTCAACCCACGGCGCTTCTCCTCCGCCAGCCGATCCGGGTCGGTGCCGGTGAGAGCGAGCACCAACGCCGACTTGCCGTGGTCGACGTGCCGGGGCACGTGCGGTTCCTCGCCAACATGCTCGCCGGCGTCGGGTCGGTCGACGCCTGCCTGTTCGTCGTCGACGCTGCCGAGGGCTGGAAGCCGCAGAGCGAGGAGCACCTGCGCATCCTCGAGCTGCTCGGCGTCGAGCACGGCCTGGTCGCGCTGTCCAAGGTCGACGCGCTCGGCGAGCGTGGGCCAGACGTGGACGAGATGCTCGAGCTCGCCACGCTCGACGTGGTCGAGCACGTCGCCGGGACGTTCCTCGCCACCACCCCCATCATCCCCGTGTCCGCACACACCGGGGCTGGGATTGCCGACCTTCAGGAGGCGCTCGACGCGCTCGTCGCAACGACCCCTGTCGCCCGCGACGACGGCCGTCCCCGGCTCTGGGTCGACCGGGTCTTCGCCGCTCGCGGCAGCGGCACGGTCGTCACGGGGACGCTCACCGGCGGGTCGCTGGGTCGCGACGACCGCGTGGTCGTCGGTCCCGACGCCCGCCCGGCGCGGGTCCGTGCGGTGCAGCATGCCGGGACGTCCGTCGATCGGATCGGCCCCGGGAACCGGGTCGCCCTGAACCTGGCGGGCGTCGACCACGCCGATGTCGGGCGCGGCGACGCAGTCGTCGACCCGGGGCGTTGGTGGTCGACCGACCGGATCGACGCCCGCCTCACCGTGCTGGCGTCGGTCGACCACGACGTGTCACGGCGCGGCGCCTACGTGGCGCACATCGGATCAGGTGAGCATCCGACCCGGCTGCGGCTGCTCGGCGACGAGGCGCTCCCACCCGGCGGCACGGGGACGGTGCGGATCCACCTGCCGACGCCGCTGCCGCTGCTCCCCGGCGACCGGTTCGTGCTGCGCGAGAGCGGCCGGGGCGAGACGATCGGTGGGGGGGAGATCCTCGACGTCGACCCCGTCCTGCCAGCGTCCCGTGCGACTCCCGATCGACGTGTCGAGAGGGTCGTCGCCGAGCGCGGGTGGGTCGAGGTCGACCTGCTTGAACGGCTGACCGGGTCGGCGGTGCCGGCGACGATCGGTCGCTGGGTTGCGGACCCGGCGGCGGTTGGCCAGGTGACCGAGCTGCTGCGGGAGCGGGTCGCCTCGGCGGGAGCGCTCGGACTCGACGTCGCAGCCCTCGACGATCGCGAGCGAGCCGTGCTGGCGACGCTCGACGACCTCGATGTCGTCGGCGGCCGGATCCGGGTCGCCGCGGCGTCCGACCCGCTCGGCGATCACCCGGTTGTCGCCGCGCTGGCCGCAGGTGGCCTCGCCCCGCCGGAGCCGCAGGCGGATCGCGCCGTGGTGCGCGAGCTCGTCCGCCGAGGCGTGCTCGTCGAGCGCGACGGCGTCTGCTTCCACGTCGACGCCATCGCGTCGTCGGCCGCGCTCGCTGCGCGGCTGATCGGCGATGATCCCGACGGATTCACGGTGGCCCAGTTCCGTGAGGCAGCCGGCATCACCCGCAAACACGCCCTCCCTCTCGTCAACGAGCTCGACGCCCGCGGCATCACCCGCCGACGAGACGACCGGCGGATCGCCGGCCCGCGGCTGACTGTCGCGTGACCGCACCCCTGCCGCCACCGGTGGCTCGATCGTCCCTACCCTCGGATCCATGGCGTTCCGTCAGTACCTGATCGAAGAGGTCGTCCTGGAGTGCGCCGACGGGGCGATGTCCCGGCGCGAGGCGCTTCACCGCCTCGGACTGCTCGGCGTCGTCGGGGCAGCGGCGACCGCCCTGATGTCCGGGTGCGGCGGCGACGACGACGACAGTTCGGCCGGTTCGGACGAGACCGAGGCCACGACGAGCGCGTCCGCGACGGACGCTCCGGGCGACGAGATCCGCTTCGCCGGACCACGCTCGGAGCTGATCGGTGTGTTCGCCGAGGCGCCCGAGGCCAAGGGCGCCGTCCTGGTGATCCACGAGAACCGCGGGCTGACCGCACACATCCGGTCGATACCTGGCCGCCTCGGCGCCGACGGGTACAGCGCGCTAGCCATCGACCTGCTCTCCGAACAAGGTGGCACGGCGAGCATGGCGAGTGATGCCAGCGCCACCGCTGCGCTCGGCGAGGCGTCCGTCGACGACCTGGTCGGCGACCTGCGCGCAGGTCTGGACGAGCTCGAACGTCGAGCGCCGGATGCCGGCCTGGCCGTCATCGGCTTCTGCTTCGGAGGCGGCATGACGTGGCAGCTGCTCGCAGCGGGCGATGCGCGCATCTCCGCCGCCGTCCCGTTCTACGGTCCGCTCCCCGCTGGTGCCGACTTCGCCGGGTCACCGTCCGCCGCGGTGCTCGGCGTCTACGCCGAGCTCGACGACCGGGTCAACGCGTCACGCGAAGACGCCGAGGCCGCCCTCGACGCGGCCGGGCTGGAACATGACCTGCAGATCTACGACGGGGTGGACCACGCGTTCTTCAACGATTCCGGATCGAGCTTCGACGCCGACGCGGCGGCATCTGCGTACGCCGCGATGATCGACTGGTTCGACGAGCACCTCGCCTGATCTCACGCGCTCCGCCCGAGCGAGCGGCGCTCGTCGGCGGTCAACCCGCCCCAGATCCCATAGCGCTCGTCGTTGGCGACCGCCTGGTCGAGGCAGAGCGAGCGAACGGAGCACCCAGCGCAGATCGACTTGGCGACCCGCTCGCGAGCGAGCCGCTCGTGCTTCTTCTCCGCGCCGATCGGCGGGTAGAACGCCGCCGGCGATTCCCGGTTGCAGGCGGCAAGCTGCTGCCAGATCGGCGGCTGCACGGCATGGATCGTGAACGTTCCGGCCATCGCGCCACCGTAGGAACGGCCCGACGGCGAGGGCAACGGCTTGCGCCCGCTGTTCACACAGCCTTCACCGCCCCGGAACGGACAGCCCGATCAGTGCCTGCGACGTCGTGACCGGGCTGTCGGTGCTCGTCGTGCAAGCCTCCTGTGGTGACCCTTCGTCGCTGCAGTTCGATGCTCGTCACAGTTCTATGCGTCGTCGGCGCGGCGTGCAGCGACGGAGGCGAACGTGCGACGACCACGAGCGGCGCCGTGTCGACGTCTCGTGCCTCGCCGTCGACCTCCCTGGAAATGGGACCGAGCACCACGAGCACCACGAGCACGGACTCGGGTGCGCCGACATTGCCGCCGCCCGCACCGCCGGCGACCGACCCCATCACGACGAGCCAGACGCCCACGACACCGGTGGTCACCGAACGACCGAGCGACGCGACCGAGATCGAGCTCGGTCGATCCGTCGAGGGCCGGCCCATCACCGCCATCCGTCGGGGGACGTCCGGCCGCATCGTGGTGCTCGCCGTCGGAGTCATCCACGGCGACGAGGACGCTGGCGAGGCGATCATCGACGAGCTGCTTCTGGCACCGGTCCCCGACGGCATCGAGCTGTGGCTCGTCGCGTCGATGAACCCCGATGGCCAGTCCGCTGACACCCGCCAGAACGCCAACCGGGTCGACCTCAACCGTAACTTCCCGATTGACTGGGCGCCGCTCGGGCGACCCGGCCGCTGGCAGTACGCTGGCCCGGCCGCGGCGAGCGAACCGGAGACGCAGGCGATGCTTGCGCTGGCCGAGCAGATCCGCCCCGACCTGACGCTCTGGTACCACCAGGACCTGTTCCGCATCAACCCCGCCGACGGGCGCGACGGCGAGATCCGCCAGCGCTACGCCGAGCTGACCGGGCTGCCGATCATCCCGGTCACCGGCGGTACGTACACCGGCACCGCCTCGCAGTGGTCCCGCACGATCGCCGACGAGGGCGGCATCGGGTTCACCGTCGAGCTCGGCCCATCGCTCGACGCCGCCGGTGCTCGGCGCCACGCCGACGCCGTTCTCGCCATCGCCGCCGCACTCTGACCGCTTGAGTCGACGTCCTCCGCCGAAACCGGCGGGTTCCGTCGACAGAAGGCGTGCACGTAACGTCCCCAGGATGAGCGAGCGCCAGCGAGTCTCCTCGGGTTCACCCTTCGAGGCGTCGGTCGGGTTCTGCCGGGCGGTCCGCATCGGCGACCGGATCGTCGTCGCCGGCACGGCACCGATCTGGCCGGACGGGCACGTCGAGCTCGATCCCGCCGCCCAGGCACGCCGCTGCCTGGAGATCATCGGCTCGGCGCTCGCCGAGCTCAGCTCGGGCTTCGGTGACGTCGTTCGGACGCGCACCTATCTGACCGATGCCGACGACGCCGCAGCCGTCGGCGCGGTGCACGGCGAGGTCTTCGGCGAGATCCGTCCGGTGTCGACCATGGTGGTGGTCGCCGCCCTCCTCGACCCCGAGTGGAAGGTCGAGATCGAGGCCGAAGCCGTCGTTTGACGGCCTGCGCTTCGCGCACGGTGCGATCTGGTCGTCGAGCGTCCCAAGAATGGAACGGACGCCGACCAGGTGGTCAAGTGGGACGAATCGCGCCCAGTTGGGGGCGGGCGGGACGGGTCAGTGCTTCGCTCGGCGCTCGCGGTGGTCGCGGGCTGCGCCGATGAGCGGTTCGACCTCGAGGGTGACGCCGTCGATGGCCACGACGCGGACCTCCTCACCTGCGGCGACGGGCGTCGCCCGGTTGGTGCGCGCCCGCCACCGCCCGTCGCCGACGCTCACGACACCGTCGGGATCGACGGCCACCTCGACACGACCGAGCTCGCCGATCAGCCAGTCGCGGCCGATAGTGGGCGTGGCGAAGCGGGTGCGCACCATCGACGGCATCCCGACGAGGAACGCCAACGCCATTCCGCCGACGCCGGCGATCAGCGTGATCCACGACGGTCGCAGCGTCGCGCCGGGGAGCGACTCGTAGAGCAGCACGCTGGCGATCGCGGTCAGGGCGATACCGAGCCCCGTCCAGAATCGCGGCAGGCCGACCTGCACGTCGACGGCGAACGCGACGGCCGCAGCGACGAGCATCCCGACCGCCCAACCTCTGGCAGGCAGCGCCGCCAGCCCCGTTGCCGACAGCAGCAGGCAGATCGCGCCGACGAAACCGGCAATGCCCACGCCGGCGGTGAAGAACTCGAACACCAGCAGCGCCAGACCGGTCAGCAGCAGCAGGTACGCGACGGCCGGGCTGGCGACGGTGTGGAACAGCTGATCGGCGAGAGCGAGCTTGGAGAAGCGCACGATCGCGGTGGTGTCCCGTCGGACGTCGCCGTCGTCGAGCGTCCGCTCGGTCGTCGTCTCGAGGACGACGCCGCCCTCCTCGTAGCCGTCGAGGGCGTTGACCATGCTCGTGATCGTCGGGACCCCGAGGTCCGAGACCCGCTGCTTGAACAGGTCGAGCTCGCGGGCGTTGCTCAGCCCGACGGATCCACCACGCAGTGCCGACGCGCCGGCGCCGAGGTCGATCGGATCACCGTTCGGGCTGAGCGGGACGCCGGTGTGACCGACCCGTGCGCCGTCGGCCATGCCGGTGACGTCGGCGACGGTGAGCAGTTGCGCCGGCGTGCCGTACAGCCGTGCCCCGGACGGGCCGACCCAGAGCGCCACCGGGATCGGGGCCGCGCCGATGCGTTCGAGCAGGTCGCGCATCGCGTCACGGCCGATCACGGCGCCTCGGGAGTTGACCTGCAGCACCAGCGCCTGCGCACCGGACTCGTCGGAGCGCTCGATGGCGTCGTCGATGGCCGACACTACGATCTCGTCGAACAGCCCGGACACCTGCAACACGTCGACGGGGGGCGGCTCGTCGTCTTGCGCCTCGACCGGCGAGCCAAACGCGAACAGCCCGCCCCCGACGGCGAGCAGAGCGAGGGAACGCCCGATCGCTAGTCTCCGCACAGGTGCCTCCCGAGAGCGTCGATCACGTGCCGGTGCTGTCTGCCGCCCGGGTGACCGTGGTGGCGGGCAAGGGGGGCGTCGGCAAGACCACGGTAACGGCGGTTCTCGCCCGTGCCGCAGCCGACGCCGGCCTGCGCGTGCTGGTCGTCGAGCTCGACGGCAAGGAGTCGCTCGGTGCGCTCGTGGACGGGATCGACCTAGAGCCGATCAGCGCGCCGGACGCCCTCGAGCGCTACCTGCGCGAGCACGGGTTCGGCCGCATCGCCAAACGCTTGTCGGCGAGCGGCGTGATCGACGTCGTCGGCACGGCGGCTCCGGGCATCGACGACATCGTCGTGCTCGGGCGGATCAAGCAGCTCGAGCGATCGGACCGGTGGGACGCGATCGTGGTCGACGGTCCTGCGGCCGGGCACGCCGTAACGTTCCTGACGTCCGCATCGGGTTTGCACGACGCCGTGCGCGGTGGCCCGGTGCGTGCTCAGGCCGATGATGTGCTCGAGCTGCTGCACGACGCCGGGCGGTGCCAGGTCGTGCTCGTGACCGTGCCGGAGACGACTCCGGTGAACGAGGTCATCGAGACCGCCTACGCGCTCGAGGACCGTGTCGGGGTCGCCCTGGGTCCGGTGGTCGTCAACGCGGTCGACATGGGTGAGGCGGTCCCCGACCCAGACGACGTCTCGGTCGAGGCCGAGGACGACGCCGAGCTGCTGGCGAGCGCAGCCCGCTTCCGCCGTGCCCGGCGCGACGTCCAGCGCGACGAGCTCGAGCGCCTCGGTCGCGAGCTCGCCCTCGACCAGCTCCACCTCCCGCTGCTCCCGGTCGCGGGGGTCGGCGCTGACGACGTCCGCACGCTGGCGGCAGCGATGCGGGCGGCGTCGTGAGCCTGGCGGTCGCGCTCGACGACGCCGAGGTGATCGTTTGTTGCGGCTCCGGCGGGGTCGGGAAGACGACGACCGCCGCGGCCATCGGGATCGACGCGGCCCGCGCCGGACGGCGTGTCGTCGTCGTGACGATCGACCCGGCTCGCCGGCTGGCCGATGCGCTCGGCCTCGTCGACGGGCTCGGCCCCGAGCCGCAACGCATCGGCGAGGGCATCGGCGCGCCGGGCGAGCTATGGGCGATGATGCTCGACACCGCGGCGACGTTCGACGGGCTCGTCCGGCGCCACGCAGCGGACGAGGGCCAGGCACAGCGCATCGTGTCGAACCCGTTCTACCGCAACATGGCCGGCGCGCTCAGCGGCACGCAGGAGTACATGGCGGCCGAGACGCTGCATGCGCTGCACGGCGACGAACGGTTCGACCTCGTGGTCGTCGACACGCCGCCGAGCCGGCACGCACTCGACTTCCTGCAGGCGCCCGGCGTGCTCGCGCGCTTTCTCGACCACCGGCTGTTCAAACTGATGATGCTGCCCGCCCGACGGGGGATGCGGGTGGTCAACGCAGCGAGCCAGCCGCTGCTTCGAGCGATCGGCAAGGTGGTGGGGTCCGACGTCCTCGCCGACGCCGTCGCCTTCTTTCAGGCGTTCGCCGGGATGGAGTCCGGCTTCCGCCAGCGGGCCGAAGATGTGATCGCGCTGCTCCGCGACGACGTGACGCGCTTCGTCGTCGTCGCCTCGCCGCACCACGACACCATCGTGGAGGCGGTGTGGTTCACCGAGCGGCTGCGCGAGCAGGACATCGCGCCCGCGGCCGGCGTCGTCAACCGGCTCCACCCCCGCTTCGGCGACGGCGATGCCGCCGACGCGCTGGTGAGTGCGAAGTCCGCCGAGGCGGACGGGCGCGCCGACGTCGCTGCGCTGTGGCGCAACGTCGCCGAGCTGCGGGAGGTGGCTGCGGCGGAGCGGGAGGCGCTCGAGCCGCTCGCCGCTGCGCTGGGCGGCGCGCCGATCGTCGAGGTCCCGCTGCTTCCCGGCGACGTGCACGACCTCGAGTCGCTCGACACGGTCGCCGGCCATCTCTACGAGGCGCCGGCTTAGGAGGCGAGCCGATAGGCGAGCCGACCAAGCAACACGGTGCCTTGTTTCGGCTGCGGAGCAGCCGAAACGGAAACGTGCCGCAGCGAGCGGGTTGACCGATCCGCGCACATCCTTCGCGTCAAGCGGCCATCGCTACAGTGCCGCCGTGCACGTGCTCGTGGCCGCAGACGCCGACTGGGTGGTCGACGAGGTGGTCGCCGCCGTCGGCGACCCGGACACGTCGTTCACCGTGTGCTCCGAGGGTCGCGACGTGTCGAGGGTGGTCGGCGAACGAGACCCGTCGTCACCGTTCGACGTCGGGATCTTCGACCTGCAGATCGGCTCGATGGGTGGGATGGCGGTCACGATGGCGCTGCGCCTCGACGAGTCCGCCGGCGCGCTGCCGCACGTGCCGGTGCTGATGCTGCTCGACCGCGCCCCCGACGTCCACCTCGCCCGGCGCAGCGGCGCCGAGGGGTGGATGGTCAAGCCGCTCGACCCGCTGCGCCTGCGGCGCGCCGTGCGGGCGCTGACCACCGGCGGGACCTACGTCGTGGAGGGCACGACCCAGCGATAGGGTGACCAGCCGCTACGGGGAGTAGCGCAGCTTGGTTAGCGCGCCACGTTCGGGACGTGGAGGCCGGGAGTTCAAATCTCCCCTCCCCGACCAGAGAGACGTGCATGGCGCGTCGCTGCCAATACTCACCCTCAGGACTTGCGATCGAGGCGGTTGCCGACGGTGTCGGTGGCGACGGACGGCTGCAGCGTGCGCGGGCCGAGGAGCTTGCCCATCAGGTGCTCGCCAGCGGTGACCGGCGGGTAGCGCGGCGGATCGTCGGCGGACTGGCACGTCGGCAGGCACTCGATCACCGCGTCGTGGTTGCCGTCGTGGAAGAACGCCACGGAGCGGCGGTGGGTCGCCCCGTCGGGTGACCGTGGCGGCGGCAGCACCCGGTGGATCGTCGAGCGCCAGCGATCGTTCGTCCACTGCGCGGTGAGGTCGCCGAGGTTGACGAGGAACGCGCCGGGGTCGGGCGCGACGTCGTGCCATCCGCCGTCGGGACCGACGATCTGCAGCCCGGGTACCGCGTCGGCGTACAGCACGGTGACGATCCCGTAGTCGGTGTGCGCGCCCATGCCGACCTGCCCCTCGAGCGGCTCGGCGTCGCCCGGCTGGGTCTCGTAGTGCACGACCCGCAGCGTGTCGGTCGAATGGGTGGTGAACGATCGGAAGTACCGGTCGGGCAATCCGAGGGCGACGGCCATCACGTCGGTGAGCATGTGCGAGACCCGCCTCACGGCAGCGAAGTAGGTGACCAACGCCGGGCGCAGCGACGCCGGTGCGTCAGGCCAGATGTTCGGGGCGAACAGCCGGTGACGTTCGGCTGTGACGGCGGGATCGGCGTCGTCGGCGTCGTCGGCGTCGTCGGGTCCGATGTTGAACGCCTCGAACAGGTCCGGCGGCCGCTGCAACCCGACGCTGTAGCTCAACCCCTCGACGCCGCGCCCGCTGTACCCGCGGTTGACCTCGGGGCTTGGCGGCGTCCAGCGCCGCTTCTCGTCGGCCGGCATGGCGAAGAACGCCGCGGTCGCACCGACCATGTCGTCGATCACGGGCTGCACGACGCCGTGGCCGGTGACCTGCAGGAACCCGATGCGTCGGCAGGAGTCGTCGAGCTCGGCCGCAACGTCGCCCCGAGCCGCCCGATCGCCGGTCGACCAGCGACCGAGGTCGACGGTCGGGACGACCGGTGCGGACGTCAACGGACGAGCAGTTCGGCGATCTGGATCGCGTTGAGCGCGGCGCCCTTGCGCAGGTTGTCGTTGCTGACGAACAGCGCCAGGCCTCGACCGCCATCGACGGTTGAATCGACTCGGATGCGACCAACGAAGCACGGGTCCTTGCCGGCGGCGTCGAGCGGCGTCGGGATGTCGAAGAGCTCGACGCCCGGCGCCGCGGTGAGCAGCTCGGTGGCCCGACTGACGGAGATCGGGGCGGCAAACTCGGAGTTGATCGCCATCGAGTGCCCGGTGAACACGGGAACGCGCACGCACGTGCCGGACACGGCCAGGTCGGGGATGTCGAGGATCTTGCGGCTCTCGTTGCGCAACTTATGCTCCTCGTCGGTCTCGCCCGACTCGTCGGCGACCAACTTGCCGGCGAACGGGAGCACGTTGAACGCAATCGGCTTGGCGAACAGCGACGGCGCGGGCATCTGCACCGCAGCGCCGTCGTGGGTGAGCGCAGCAGCGCCGTCGGCGACCTTGCGCACCTGTTCGTCGAGCTCGTCGACGCCCGCCAACCCCCCGCCTGACACGGCCTGGTAGGTGCTCACGACGATGCGCACGAGCCCGGCCTCGTCGTGCAGCGGCTTGAGCACCGGCATGAATGCCATCGTCGTGCAGTTCGGGTTGGCGATGATCCCCTTGCGGGCGTCGGCGATCGCGCCCGGGTTGACCTCGGCGACGACGAGAGGCACGTCGGGATCCATGCGGAACGCCGACGAGTTGTCGATGACGGTCGCGCCGGCGGCGGCGAAGCGCGGCGCCAGCTCGCGCGACGAGGCCGCTCCCGCCGAGAACAGGGCGAGGTCGAGCCCGGCCGGGTCGGCGACGGCCGCGTCCTCGACGGTGATCTCGCCGTCCCGCCAGGGGAGGGTGGTCCCCGCCGAGCGGGACGACGCGAAGTAGCGCAGCTCCGACACGGGGAACGATCGATCGGCGAGCAGGCGGCGCATCACGCCACCCACCTGACCGGTGGCACCGACGACTCCGACTCGCATGCCCGTCGAGGCTAGTGACCGATCGATCCCGCTGGTCGTGCGGTTACACGACGCGGGCGACGAGCCACCAGTGGTTCGGGTTGACGCCCTCGAACGAGCGCGCCGCGGCTTCCCCGACGCCGTGGATCGGCGCGATCTTCGACGGGTGGCGCCAGATCTCGACGTCGCTGATCCGATCGGCGACGGCGTTGACGACCTCGTTGGGGTCGAGCCGGTTGGCCTGCCACGCCAGCCTCGTCGCGGTGCGCTGGTGCGAGAGCCAACCGCCGATGCCAGGGATGCGCAGCATCCCTCGAACCGCGGCGCCGACCGGCAGCAGGAACGGGTCACCGCCCGACCACGAGCGGAAGTTGAGCGCGATCTTCCCGCCGGGCCGCACGACGCGCAGTGCCTCGTCGACCAACGCCAGCGCATCGTGGCGCTCGCAGTGCTGCAGCGTGATGTAGCTGAACGCGACGTCGGCCGCGTCGGTGCCGATCTCGAGCGTGCGCCCGTCGTGCACCTCGACCGTGCGGAGCCGGTGCACGTCGCCGAACCGGGCGACCGCCTCGCGGCATCGCTCGAGGAACCCGGCGTCGAGGTCGCACGCGTACACGCACGAGAACTGCTGCGTGAACGCGCAGGTCATTCGACCGATCCCACTGCCGATCTCGACGAGCGCCTGATCGTCGCCCCCGGCGGGCTGCAAGCCGAACTGTTGCAAGTACACCGGTACCTCGGCATCACCGGTGGCGACGAACTCGGCCAGCGTCAGCGACGGTCCGATCTCGTTGTTGAAGACCCATCCGGTGGCCTGGACGACCTCGTCCGCACTTCCCTGTCGCTCGGTCAGCCGGCCCGCTGCCTTCCACGGGATCAGCTGAGAGCGCCGACGCATCGGGAGATTGTGACAGAGCGGTCTCGTAGGTTGACAACCGGTCGCCGGGCGTCACTCGAGGGGTCGCATCAAGCCTTCGAGCAGCTGGATCGGGATCGGCAAGATCACCGTCGACTTGCTCTCCGAAGACACCTCCACCATCGATTGCAACTGGCGCAGCTGCAGGGCGCCGGGCGACGAGGTGATCATCCTCGCCGCCTCCGCCAGCTTCGCTGACGCCTGCAGCTCGCCATCGGCGGCGATGATCTTCGCTCGCTTCTCGCGCTCCGCCTCCGCCTGGCGGGCCATCGCCCGCTGCATCTGCTCGGGCAGCCCGACGTCGCGGATCTCGACGCGGTGGACCTTCACACCCCACGGCTCGGTCTGGCTGTCGAGGGCGAGCTGCAGCTCGGCATCGATGCGGTCACGCTCGGAGAGCAACTGATCAAGTTCGTGACGACCGACGATCGAGCGAAGCGTGGTCTGCGCGACGAGCTGCGACGCGGTGTACCAATCGCGTACCTTGATCACCGAGGCCGCCGGGTCGACGACCTGGAAGTAGGCGACGGCGTCGACGGTGGCTGTCACGTTGTCCTTGGTGATCACCGCCTGGGATGCAACGGGCACGGCGATGATCTGCAGGTTGGTCCGCACGATTCGATCGATGATCGGCACGACGAAGAACACGCCGGGACCCTTGGCGCCCAACGACCGCCCGAGGCGGAAGATCACGCCGCGCTCGTACTCGTTGACGATTTTGATCGACGCGGCGAAGAACAACACCGCCAGCACGGCGACGATGATCAGCACGACGAGGAGTGGTTGCACGTTGGGTGCTCCGAATCAGTTGGCGGCCGGGGTGCGCGGCTGCGGCCAGACGTCCACCGTGCTGCCCCGGTATCCGACGACGGTGACGTTGTCGCCGGGTGCGAAGCGGTGGCCCGTCGGCGCCACTGCGTTCCATCGAGAGCCCTCGAGCAGGACGACGCCGGCGCCGTGCTCGCACTCCCACCGATCGACGGCGGCGGTGCGGCCGACGAGCGCGTCCATGCCGACCTCCGACGGCCGCTGCAGCAGCTCGGTCGCCGCGCGGTGCAGGTGCGGGAACCCCACGGCGAGCAACGGCGCACCGCCGGCGGTGACGAGCAGGCTGGCGGTGTCGTCGTTGGCGATGGCGAACGCAGCACCTCCCGCGACGAAGAGGACGACCGCGGCGATCTCGGCGGGCGGTGCGCGTCGACCGAGCACGATGATCGACGCCCACACCCCGAGTGCGGCCACCGGCCCGAGCAGCGGCCACCACGTCATCTCCTCCCGGGCAACGGCGACGACCGCGATGACGCCGGCGGCGAGCGCCATTGCACCCGCCACCCCGAACGTCGGGAGCGCCACCTCGACCACGAGCAGCAGCACGCCGATCGCGACGCACACCAGCACCAGGCTGGGCTCGTCCAGCAACCATCCCATGGTCGCGTCAACTGTACGGGCTCGTCGTCGCGAGCGCGCCGTCGTGGATCGCGCACCCGCGGCGAGGGAAGCGCCAGCGATGAGCCGCAGTCGAGTGAGCGAGTTTCGAGCGAGCGAGACCGATCTAACGTCGTTCCGGGCTGGTTGTGAAGGACAGTTCGCTCTAACGGCGCTCCGGCAGGGGGGCGGCGTAGGTCTGACCGCTGTCGAGGCCGAACGCGGTGTGCAACGTGCGTGCCGCCCGCTCGACGTCGCCGACGGCGATGACCACAGAGATCCGGATCGTCGAGGTCGAGATCATCTCGATGTTGACGTCGTTGTCGGCGAGCGTGCGGAACATGCGTGCGGCGATGCCGGGCGCCGACTTCATCCCCGCCCCGACGACCGACACCTTGGCGATGTCGCGATCGTGGGTGACACCGGTGGCGTCGATCTCGCCGGCCACCCGTCGGACGATGTCCTCGGCGACGTCCATGTCGGCCGAGGGCACCGTGAAGCTGATGTCGGTCGTGCCGGCGGTCGAGGTGTTCTGCACGATCATGTCGACGTTCACGTTGGCGTCGGCGAGCGGCTCGAACAGCGCCGCCGAGATCCCTGGCCGGTCGGGCACGCCGTGCACCGTCACCTTGGACTCGGTGGTGTCGGTGACCACGCCGGAGATGACCGGATCTTCCATCGATTGCTCCTGATCGTCGTCGTGGCCGTCGGTGACCCACGTGCCGGGCTCCCACGTGAAGCTCGATCGCACGTGCAGCGCCACGCCGTGGTTGCGGGCGAACTCGACCGAGCGCAGCGCCAGCACCTTCGACCCCGCACCGGCCATCTCGAGCATCTCGTCGAAGCTCACCCTGGGCAGCTTGCGGGCCTGCGGCACGATGCGCGGATCGGCGGAGAACACGCCGGTCACGTCGGTGTAGATCTCGCACGCTTCGGCGCCCATCGCCTTCGCCAACGCCGACGCGGTGAGGTCGGATGCGCCCCGGCCCATCGTGGTGATCTCACGGTCCGTGCTGACGCCCTGGAACCCGGCGACGACGGCCACCTTGCCGGCGCCGAGCGCGTCGCGCACGCGATCGCCGCGCACCTCGAGGATCTTCGCCTTGCCGTGGACGCTGTCGGTGATGATCCCGACCTGGCTGCCGGTGAAGCTCACCGCCTCGACGCCGAGGTCGGACAGCGCCATCGTCAACAGTGCAGCGGACACCCGCTCACCGGTGGTGAGCAGCATGTCCATCTCGCGGCCGGGGCGAGTCTGGGAGACCTGGCCAGCGAGGGCGATC
>Ga0136617_10003406_pt1 | contig 14215 bp, 7 predicted proteins | sample AntDrymUQ3222106_2_FD_129672 | JGI IMG/M metagenome (GOLD analysis project Ga0136617, IMG submission 129672) | Polar desert sand microbial communities from Dry Valleys, Antarctica - metaG UQ322 (21.06) | ecosystem: Environmental > Terrestrial > Soil > Desert | place: Antarctica: Dry Valley... | reverse complement strand
TCGATGACTTTCGAGCTCGGCCTCCACGCCACGGGGGCGCTCCTTTGCGCGGGACTGGCCGCGACCGTGCTCTGGCGCGATCCGCGGTCGTTCGTGAACCGCGTCTTTGCGGTGGGCATGGCGGCGCTGGCCGCCGAGGCCGCGCTGACCGCACGGGCATCGCTCCAGGTCTCGGACGAAGCGGTGCTCGACGCGTATCGGCTGCGTCTGCTGGCGACGGCACTGCTGCCGGGGCCCTGGCTCGTGTTCAGCCTCGCCTTTGCGCGATCGGATTACCGGAAGTTCCTCGCCCGGTGGCGGGGGTTCATCCTGGTTGCGCTGGCGCTCCCCGTTCTGCTCGTCCTCGCCGCGAGGCCGTGGCTCTACCTGGGAGTTTCCGGGCCGGAAGCCGATGGCTCGCTGCTCGCGCTGGGCGGGGCGGGCCGCGCGTTCGAGCTCGTGTTCATGGCCGCCTCGGTGCTTATCCTGGCCAACCTCGAGCGGACGCTGCGGGCGTCCACCGGCAGCATGCGCTGGTTCATCAAGTACATGGTGCTGGGGGTCGGCGCTCTCTTCGCGGCCCGCATCTACACGAGCAGCCAGGCCCTGCTCTTCCGTGTCGTGGACCCCGGCCTGCACATGGTGGAGTCCGCCGCCCTGGTGGTGGCGGCCTTCCTGATGATGGGGTCGCTCGTGCGCAGCCGCCTGCGCGATGCCGACGTCTACGTGTCGCAGGTCGTCCTTTACAACTCCCTGACCGCGCTCCTGGTGGGGATCTACCTGCTGGTGGTCGGAATCCTCGCCCAGGCCCTCGTGCATCTCGGCAGGGTGCAGCGGCTTCCCGCGGTCACGTTCGTGGTGTTCGTGGGATTGGTCGGGCTCACCGCGCTTCTGTTGTCGGACCGCCTGCGCCAACGCGTGCGGATCTTCGTGAGCCGCAACTTCCGGCGCCCGCAGTACGACTATCGGAAGGAGTGGGTTGCGTTCACCCGGGCCACGAGCACGGTGCTGGACATGAAGGCGCTGTGCGCGGCCGTGGCCGCACGCGTCTCCGAAACGCTGCGCGTGCCATCGGTGACGGTATGGCTGCTCGAAGAGGACTCGGCGGGGGTGGTCCTGGGCGGATCGACCGTCTACTCCGAGCGCGAGGCGGCCGAGTGGGCGGCGAGCCATGGCCCGGCGCTCAGCCGGGTCCTGCGCGACCGCGCGGGGCCGATGGACCTGCACGAGCTTCCGCTCGAAGAGTCGCCCGCGCTCCCTCGCGCAGGCGACACCCGCTACGCGGTGGCGCTCGCAGCGGCCGGAGAAACGATCGGGGTGATGGTGCTGGGCGCGCGCCCCGACGGCGAGCCGCTGACCGTCGAGGATCGCGACCTGTTGAAAACGCTCGCCGACCAGGCGGCGGGGAACATCATCGGGCTGCGCCTCTCCCAACGGCTCTTCAAGGCCAAGGAGATGGAGGCGTTCCAGCGGCTCTCCGCCTTCTTCGTCCACGACCTCAAGAACCTGGCCTCGAAGCTCTCCCTCACGCTCCAGAACCTGCCCGCGCATTACGACGACCCGCTGTTCCGGCGCGACCTGCTGGCGACGATCGAGCGCAGCGTGGCCAAGATCAACGACATGTGCCTGCGGCTGTCCCCCTTGAGTCGGACGCTGGAGCTGCAGCGCGCCCCGGGACATCTCAGTCAGGTCGTGGAGACCACTCTCGCTGGCCTCAAGGGCTCCCTCAAGGCGGAGGTGGTGGCCGACCTGCAGGAGACGCCCGCCGTGGCCATGGATCCCGAGCAGATCCAGAAGGTCGTGCTGAATCTCGTCCTGAACGCGAACGATGCCGTGGGCGAGGGGGGCCGGATCCGCGTCGCCACGGGGCACGCCGACCGCTGGGTCTACCTCTCGGTGAGCGACAATGGATGCGGCATGTCACGCGATTTCCTGGACCGCTCCCTCTTCAAGCCCTTCCACACCACCAAGCGACAGGGCCTGGGCATTGGCCTGTTCCACAGCAAGACCATCGTCGAGGCCCACCGCGGGCGAATCGACGTGGAAAGCGAGGAAGACAAGGGCACCACGTTCCGCGTGATGCTCCCCGGCGTCCCCGACGATGTCGCGCCCGCCTCCAGGAAATGACCCCCAAGCCAAAGCTCCTGATCGTCGACGACGACGAGGACCTGCGCACCCAGATGCGCTGGGCCCTTGCCGACGAGTACGAAGTGCTGCTGGCCGGCGACCGCCTGGCCGCGCTCGACACCGTACGCTCGCAACGGCCGCCGCTGGTGACCCTCGACCTGGGCCTGCCGCCCGACGCCGGCGGGGCCTCGGAGGGGCTCGCCGCGCTGGAGCAGATCGAGCGCCTGCCGGATCCCCCCAAGATCGTGGTCATCACCGGGCGCGCGGAGCGCGAGTATGCGCTTACGGCCGTCGACCAGGGCGCCTACGACTACTTCTGCAAGCCCATCCAGGTGGACGAGCTCAAGGTCATCCTCCGCCGTGCCCTGAACCTGCGCCAGCTCGAGGAGGAGAACCGCGAGCGGCAGCGGCAGGACCAGGGGCAGGGATTCGAGGACATGCTCGGCGCGAGCCCGGCTCTCCGCGAGGTGATCAGCGCCGTGCGCAAGGTGGCCTCGTCCAACGCCGCCGTGCTCATCGTGGGGGAGAGTGGCACCGGCAAGGAGCTCGTCGCGCGAGCCATCCATCGCCTGAGTGCGCGCCACCGCGGTCCGCTCGTCGCCATCAATTGCGGCGCTATCCCGGACAACCTCCTCGAAAGCGAGCTGTTCGGCCACGAGAAGGGCGCCTTTACCGGCGCCCACGTCCAGCGGAAGGGTCGCATCGAGATGGCCCAGGGCGGCACCCTCTTCCTGGACGAGATCGGCGACCTCTCTCTCGTGCTGCAGGTGAAGATGCTGCGCTTCCTGCAGGAGCGGCGCATCGAACGCGTGGGCGGACGACAGGAGATCCCGGTGGACGCGCGCGTGCTGTCCGCGACCAACGTGAACTTGAAGGAATCGATGCGCGACGGCCGCTTTCGGGAGGACCTGTACTATCGCCTCGGCGTCGTGACCATCGCCCTTCCGCCGTTGCGCGAGCGCGGGGAGGACGTCACGGTGCTGGCCAACGCCTTCCTCGAGCGCTACGCGACCGAGGCGGGGCGGCGGATCACCGGGTTCACGCCGCATGCGGTGGCGGCGCTCCAGGCGCACGGTTGGCCGGGCAACGTGCGCGAGCTGGAGAACCGGGTGAAACGCGCGGTAGTCATGGCGGAGGGCGCGCGGGTCACCCCGGCGGACCTCGAGCTCGATGCTTCGTCGCGAGCCGATGGGCGCGCGCTACGCGACGTGCGGGCGGAGCTCGAGCGGGAGACCATCCAGCGCGCCCTCACGCGGAACAACGGAAACGTGAGCCGCACCGCGATCGAGCTGGGGGTGAGCCGCCCGACCTTGTACGGCCTGATGGAGAAGCTCGGCATCGCCCGCGGCTGACGGCGCCTATGCCCTAGAGCTGCTTCAGGACCTGCCGCGCCTCGTCCGCCCCCTTGAACGCGCCGTCGAGTTTCAGGGCGCGATTCAGGGCCTGCTGCGCGGCCGCCTTGTCGCCGAGCTTGTGGTGGGTCATGCCCAGATGGAAGTGCACCTCGGCGCTGTCCGGCAGCCTGGCCGCGCTCTCCTTGAGCAGACCGAGCGCGCGCTCGTAGACGCCGCGCTTGTACAGGATCCAGCCCAGTGTGTCGGCGACATGAGGATCCTCGGGCGTCGCTTCCCTGGCCACCTGGGCAAGCTGCAGCGCCTGCTCCGGGTCCCCTCCATGCTCCGAGTAGATCCAGGCCAGGTTGTTCGCAGCCGACGCCTGGCGGGGGTTGATGCTCAGCGCTTTCTTGAAGGATTCCTGGGCCGGCGCCATCTCGCCCTTCTGCACCTGGACCAGCCCCTTCAACTGCCAGCCCTCGGCGCTCCGGGGATCCAGCGCCACCGCCTTGTCCGCTTGCGCAACCGCCAGGTCCAGACGGCCCGTGGCCAGATACGTCTTGCCCAGCTGCAGCTGGGCGGGCACGTTCTTCGCGTCGAGCTCCACTGCCTTGCGGTAGGCCGCCTCCGCCTGCGGCAGCTCGCCGCGCCGCTCGTGGACGGTTCCCAGCATGTTTTGGACGGCCGGTGACCTTGGAGCGGCAAGCGCCTGCTTGCGCGCGACAGCGAGGGCCGCATCCGGGCTCTTGTCCTCGAACGCCATCTCCACGAGCCTGCCGAGCGGATCGGGCGCACCGGGCGCCGCCGCCAGCGACCGCTCGAAAGCGGCTCTTGCCTCGGCTCGCTTGCCCTGGGCGCGCAGCGCCATTCCCTCGTAGAAGGCGGCGCCCGGGTGGCTCGGGGGGACGAGCTGCTGGAACTTCTTGTAGGCCTCCGCGGCGCGCGTGGGGTCGCCTTTCTTCATGTAGGCCGCGCCGATCAATTCGTAGGCGCGGGGCACTCCGGGGCGGGCCGCGACGAGCTTGGTCATGTCGTCGATGACCGCGTCCGACGCGCCCGCGGCCAGGTTCAGCTCGGCCAGGCTCAGCGCGGCCTGCACGAAGCCGGGGGCGAGGGTGACGGCCGTGCGCAACGCATCCCGCGCCTGCTGCTGGTTGCCCGCCTTGAGCTGGGCGAGGCCCAGCTGGTAATGGGCGGGGGCGAACTTGGGCTCGTCCGATATCGCGCGCTGGATGAGCTGCAGCGCCTCTTCCGTCTTCCCCTGGGCCATTCGCACCTGCGCCCGCAGCAACTGGGCGTTGGTGTTGCGCGGGTTCTTCTCGAGGATCGTGCCGAGCATCTTGTCCGCCTCGTCGTACTTCTTCTCCACGATCGAGAGCTCGGACAACCGCAGCCAGGCGGGAGCGTAATCGGGTTCCGCAGCCGTGATCTCGACCAGCACTTTGCGCGCGTCGGCGGGACGGCGCTGCGTCATGTAGAAGTCGGCCAGGCCGAGGCGTGCCGCCGAGCCCGGGGGAGAGGCGTCTGCCGCCGCCCGGTACTCCTTCTCCGCCAGTGCCAGCTGTCCCCGGGCAAAGTGAAGCGTGCCCAGCGAAGTGTGCGCCTCGACGGACTGGGGAGCGACCTTGACGGCATCCTGGAACGCGAGCTCGGCGTTGGCGAGGTCCCGTTTCTTTATGTAGAGGGTTCCCAGGATGCGGCTGGCCTTTTCCCGATCCGGGGAACCCTCCCGCACGGCGGCGATTCGCGCGATGGATGCGTCCAGCTCCTGGGGCGTGGTCGCGGCTTCGGCCAGCAATGCCAGCGCGTCCAGGTGGTTGGCATTCTTCTGGAGGACGAACTCTGCATGACGGCGCGCCTCTTCCGGCTGTCCGGAAAGTCCTTCGATCACGCCCAGCCGCCACCGGACCTCGATGTCGTTGGGGTCGAGCTCGCTCGCGCGCCGCAAGTAGCCGTAGGCCTGCCCGAGCTCGCGCAGCTCGTAGTGCGCGATGCCCAGGCGCTGGTGAGCGCGCACGTTGTCGGGCTGGGTCTTGACGACGTTGGCGTACTCGAGGATGGCCTCGCGGTACTTCCTCTGGTCGAAGAAGCCGTCTGCCCGCTCCTGGTGGCGGGCGGCGCGGGCCTGGGCGGAGCACGCCGAGCCGGCAGCGACGAGGAAGGCGGCAAGCAAAAGACCCACCAACTGCCGTGACCTGGATGACATGTATTGGTCCTCTCTTCTGAGTATAGCCCCAGGCCGGATCGCACCCGCCGCGCCACGATCGACCAGCTCACGACGATGACCAAATGAAAAAGCCAGGGCGCCCGTTTCGGGGCGCCCTGGCTTTCGACTCGAAGTGCTGTGCTTCTAGAAGCTCTTGCGTCGGAAGATGCCGAGCCCGAGCAGGCCGGCACCCATCAGGAGCAGCGTCCCCGGCTCGGGAACGCCGACCGGCGCCGTGACACGGAAGGGGGTCGAAACGCGGCCCGCATTCGCCACGCCGGTGTTCTGGGCTGGCGTGCCGGGGGCATTCTTCGTCGCCTCGGCGGCGAAGTGGCCCAGCACGACCTGATTGAACGCCGAACCAATCGAGACGTCGAAGACGAAGGGACCCACCTGTCCGGGATCGCCAGTGCGAACGATGGTGACGTTCTGGAAGGTCACAAGATCCGTATCCGGGTTGGAGCGCTCCGGTGTCGAACCGAGTGCGAAGCTCTGGAATGCGAAGCCCGCGGGAACGATCACCGTTCCATTGAACCCGCCGAAGTCATAGAAGGTGATGAAGTCCTTGATCGACCGGGTGTCGTCCGCCGGCACTATGCCGGGGCCCGGCGTGCTTCCGAGGCCTGAGGCCTTCTGATCCTCGGTGATCTGGACCTGGTAGTTGAAGAGGAACCCGCCAGACGGGTTCACCGTGATGTTGATGAGGGTCGGGATGAGGTTCGCGTGGGCAGGGACGGCACCCGCGGCGAGCAGCAGCCCGGTTACAACACTAAGGGTTCGTAGACGCATAATTTCGAGCCTCCTGCCCGTGACGACTGTTCCGCTTCCTTACCAAGCACGGTCGGTGCCATCCGCACCCAGGCCCCGGAACCGTGAAAACATTGGACTTATGGCGGGGCGGGAGGCTTGCGGCGGGCGACCGGTGTCAAGAAACCTGACACCTGTCGCTCCCACTTTCGGAAATAAGCCAACGCTTGCAACAACATACGGCATGAGTCGGACCGTAAACCCTTGACGCATACTACGACGCCGTCTTGGGGAACCCCGGAGCGTTTTCGATTAACCTTGCGACCTCCCGCTTCTTCATCGATTCGAGAGTCGATCCGCCCGATGGTTTGAGGATTTTCGAGGTGACCGCCTGAGCACCGCGCCGGCCTTTGCTCGCGTCCTGGGCCGCGCGGACCTGCTGCTGTTCTCGGTCTCCGCCATCCTCACCATCGACAGCCTGGCCTCCGCGGCCAGCATGGGCGTGAGCTGGTTCGGCTGGTGGGCGATCCTGATGGTGGCGTTCTTCATTCCGTATGGCCTCATCACCGCCGAGCTCGGGGCGGCATGGCCGGGGGAGGGCGGTCTCTACGTCTGGGTGCGGGAGGCGATGGGGCCCCGCTGGGGATCGCTCGCCGCGTGGCTCTACTGGATCAACAACGCCTACTGGGTTCCGTCGGTCTACATGGTGTTCGCCGGGACCTTCCACTCCATCTTCCTGCGCCGGTTCCTGCCCCCGGATCTGCAGGACGGCTCCGGCGCGACCTGGCTGCAGGCCGGCATTGCGCTCGTCGTCACCTGGCTCACCGTCGCCATCGGAATCGTCCGCCTGCAGGTCTCGAAGTGGGTCCCCAACGTCAATGCCGTGGTCAAGGTCGCGATATTCGCGGTGCTGGGCACGCTGGGGGCCTTGTCCCTGCTGAGCGGCAACCGCACCGCAAACGAGTTCACCTGGGGCGCGATCGTGCCCGACCTCGGCGCCTCGCTCCGCTTCCTCCCCGTGCTCGTCTACAACGTGCTCGGCTTCGAGCTGATGAGCTCCGCGGGAGAAGAGATGCGCGATCCCCAGCGCGACGTCCCGCGCGTGATCCTCTACTCGGGCCTCCTCATCTCCGTGGTGTACATGCTCGGGGTGGGGGGCATCCTGATATCGGTCCCCGTGGCCGAGCTGAGCCTCGTGACCGGCACCTGGGACGCGCTGGCCGCCCTCGGCAAGCCGTGGGGCCGATGGGCGGACGCGCTCGTCCTCGCCATGGGCATCGGCTTCTTGTACGCGTGCGTCGCGAACATCGTGACCTGGAGCCTGGGCGTGAACCGCGTGGCCGCCGCTGCCGCTGCCGAGGGCGCCCTTCCGGCCGTGCTGGGCCGGCTCCACCCCCGCTACAACACGCCCCATCGCGCGTTCGTCATCATGGGCGTGATCAGCAGCCTGCTGCTGGTCGGCAACGCCGCGCTGGCGTCGAATGCCTCCAACGTCTTCTGGATGGTGTTCAAGCTGTCGGGATTGTGCTTCCTGATCTCGTACCTGATGGTCTTCCCGGCGTTTGCGATCCTGCGCCGGAAGCGCCCCGATCAGCCGCGCCCCTACCGGATGCCGGGTGGAATCGGGGTGGCGCGCGCGGCGGCGGCGGTGTGCTGGCTCTTCATCGCTTTCGCCTGCGTGCTCTTCTTCAAGCCGTCGGGTGAAGTGGATCCCGCCCAGGCCCGCCGTGAAACCTGGCTGCTGGCGGGCGAGACCATCGCGACGCTGCTGGTCGGTCTATGGCTGATGCCGCGAAGTCAATCGCGAACCACAGACCAACGAGACACAGAGGACACGGAGAACGACGCAGAGAACACAGAGAGAAGATAGCTTCACCGAAGATGACGCTGGAAGTGCGCCGTGAAGTGATTACCTCACCGTGTCGTTCAGCAACGCCGATTCGGAGAAGCCTCTCTCTCCGTCGTTCTCCGTGACCTCTGTGACTCCTCTGTGTTCTCTGTGTCCCGTTTCCGTTGCCGCTACTGGCAGATCTGCGAGTTCGGCGCCCCCGGGACGGACAGCTTCCACTTTAGCGGCGTGACGCCAGGCTCGATCGTCCGCTTTCCAGATCAGGTCCGAGATGCACTTGTGGCCGTCGTCGTCGGGGTGCACGCCCATCCCCGAGGTCCATGCCGGCTCTCGCCTGTTCCCGCCGAAGTTCCTCGAGCGCCCGGTCGCATCTCTCGATTTCGCCCGGAATCTCTTCGAGCGCGTCCCTCTCGTCCGGTCGGAATGCAGGAACGCGGGCGCTCAAGTCGGAGAGCGCGTCGTGGCTGCGCTGGAACCAGGACCGGGCTTCGCGCCAGTGGCGGACGCGGGTAGCGACCCCCGCGCCCGGTTCCGACGCGAGCATCGCGGACACTTTGCCCAGCTCGTGCAAGGAAACGGCCAGGAGGTAGTGGACCTGCGTATTCTTCGCGTCCGCGGCATGCAGTTGCTCGCCAACGGCAAGCGCCGCCCGAAGACTCTCGAGCGCGCCGGGCAAGTCGGCCCGCCTGGCCAGCACGCGTCCGACGTTCGTGTAGGCGGTGGCGAGGGCCCCGCGCGCCTGGGCGTCGGTGGGGTCGGCCGCAGTCAGCTTCTGGTAGATCGCCAGCATCTCGCGGTAACTCTCCGCGGCGCCGGCTGTATTGCCCATGACCTCGCGCACCGCGCCCACCTGGAAGCAACTCGCCGCCACCATGCGAAGAAAGCTGACGTTGGTCGCGTCGCTCGCCAATAGGGCCTTTCGCATCTGCAAGGCCTTCTCCTGGAGCTCGAGCGCTCTTGACGGCTCGCCCCCGGCCGCCAGCGCGGAACCCAGGCTTTCGTGGGTCGCCGCGAGCAGGGTCCGGATCTCGGTGCTGGCGGGTTCCTCCGCGAACAGCGCCGCGCTCAGCTCGGCGGCGCGCAGGTGATCCTTCATCTCCCCGGTCATGTTGGCGAGGGACCGATGGCTCCTCGCGAGGGCTAGCCGGGCGTCCAGGTTCGTGGGGTCCGCATCCGATACCGCTTCACGGATCGTCAGGGCTTCGCGGTAGTGGCGCGCCGCGGAGGCGTGCCCCTCCCCGGCCGTCCATTCCAGATCGCCGAGGGCGGTGTAGCAGTGGGCCAGGTCTCGCTGTATCCGGACATCGCCGGGGTCTTCCGCGGACAGCGCGGCGAGGATGTCGAGCGCCTTGCCGTAGCTCGCCATGGCTCCCGCCGAGTCGCCCAGGTTGGCTCCGAAGGGGTTGCTCTGGACGTCGCCGACTTTCTGGTAGGCCTCCGCCAGCTCGCGCCGGAGTGAACGGTCATCGCTGGCCTCCCGCGACAAGCCGTCCAGATACTGCAAAGCCCTCCGCACCAGCAGCTCACGGGCGGGAGTGGAGCCGGGCAGGTTCTTGATTGCGTCGTCGTGCTCGAACAGGAAGGAATTCGCCAGCTTCCGGACGTCGGTGAAGCGGCGCTCCGCGCGAGCCCGCTGCGCATCAGCCCGGCGTGCCTCCGAGAGGGTGGCGGTTACGCCGCCGATCATCGACACGACCAGCAGAGCGCCGATGGCGACGGGCGTCCGGTTCCGGGTGACGAACTTCCGCGTCCTGTAGCTCCAGGAATCCGGCGCCGCGGCGACGGGGCGACCTTGCAGATGGCGCTGGATGTCTTCGGCGAGCTGCTCGACCGACGCATAGCGGCGGTCCGGCTCCTTGCGCAGGGCCTTGAGCGTGATCCAGTCCAGCTCGCCGCGCAGCGCGCTCCGGACCTCACCGTTCGCCACCGCGCTGGGACGCTCGGGAGTGTCCTCGCAGATCGCGCGCATGAGGTCGACGTCCGTCCGCCGCTCGGCGCCATAGGGACCCTGCCCGGTGAGCAGGCGGTACAGCAGGACTCCGAGCGAGTAGATGTCGCTGGTCACGGTCAGGTGCTCGCCGCGGACCTGCTCCGGGCTGGCACCCTCGAGGGTGAGCGCGCGATCCCCGGTCAGCGTCAGTTGGTCGGGATCGAGCCCCGGCTCCAGCAGGCGCGCGATGCCGAAGTCGAGGAGCTTTGGCACCCCGCCTTTGGTGACGAGGATGTTCCGGGGCTTCAGGTCGCGGTGGATTACGAGCCGCTGGTGCGCATACTGCACCGCGGCGCACACCTGATGGAACAACTGGAGCCGGGCCGTCAGCGACCGCAACCCCGCGCAATAGACGTCCAGCGGAGCCCCATCGACGTGCTCCATGACGAAGTACGGCAACCCGTCGTCGGTGGTCCCGCCGTCCAGCAACCGGGCGATGTTGGGATGATCCAGCGTGGCGAGGATGCGGCGCTCCTCGCGGAAGCGGCCCATCAGCGCCTCGCCGGTGAACCCGCCGCGCACGACCTTGATGGCGACCTGCTTTTCGAACGCGGCATCGGCGCGCTCGGCGAGGTAGACGACGCCCATACCGCCGCGCCCGAGCTCGGAAAGGATGCGGTACGGTCCGACGCGAAGGCCGGGGACCGCGGGCTTCGCCGCGTCGTCCGCCGCTCGCGCCACGAGCCCGGCCGCGCCCATGCCCGCCAGGGCGGGCGCGCTCAGGAAGTCGTCCGCCCCGGCGTGGGCGCCGAGGAGGGATTCGACCTCCGAGAGGAGCCTTTCGTCGCCGGTGCAAGCCGTGGCGAGGAACGCCGATCGCTCCGCCTCCGGGCGCTCCAACGCGTCGGCGGTGATCTCCTTCACGCGCAGCCAGAGGTCGGGGGTCAACAGAACCTCTTCGCCAAAGGGGAGCCTGCAGCATACGCCTGATCCGGTTTGGCCGGCCTTGACGCGTCTAGGAGCAGGGGGAAGCGCGTCCGACGGCTTCGGGCACACGGGAGCAGATGGGCGTGTTCCTGAGCGTGACCTTCGGGCTGACCCTGTACGGAATCTGAGGAGAACGTGATGAGCGTTGTGTCGAAGGCCAGGACCGGGTGGCGGAGATTCCCGCTTGTGGTGGCGATGACGTCGATCGCGGCCTCGGCGTTCGCCGTCGTGCCCGTCCAATACCCGCCGCCCATCTTGACGGCCGTCGCCGTCAACATGGGCCCGGGAGACCAGAATGATCCGCATGTGAGCGGCGATTGGGCGTCGTATACCTCGGATTTCTCGATCCGATACTTCCGCTTCAGCGCCGGCACAGATACGGGAATCCCCCTCGGCCCTTCGGCCCGCGACCTGCTCTCCGACATCAGCGGCACCCGGATCGTTTTCTCCCGCGTCATCCCGGCCCTGAAGACCGCGGTGATGGTATTCGACACGGTAACGGCCGCCGCCGTCGAGATCGATGCGGCGGCCGGTACGACGCGGCTGGGGTCGGCGATCGGCGGCGACACCGTCGCGTACATCGACTTCGGGCTGGAAGCGAACGGGGAGCTGGTCCTGCACGACCTGGCGACCTCGACCTCGGTGCGCATCACCAACGACACGTTACCCGACCAGAGTCCGTCGGTTTCCCCCAGCGGCGGGGTTGTGGTGTGGGAGCACTGCACATCCTCATTCAACAACTGCGACGTCTGGCAGGCGGTCCGGACCAGCGGGGTGTGGAGCGTGAGCGTCGCCGCGGCCTCCTTGAACGCCGAGGCCAATCCGGACACCAACGGCACGCTGGTGGTATACGACTCCTACCGAGCAGGCAACAGCGACATCTTCTGGAGCCCCGTGACCGGCGGCAGCGAGGTCCAGTTGCAGCTGACCAGCTTCGAACACAACCCGAGCATCGCGGGCGATTTCATCGCCTTCGAGAGCCGCCCCACCCTCGGCGACACCTCGGACATCTTCGTCTACGACGTGGTCAACAACCGGCTCTTCCAGATCACCGACACCCCTCTGGTCACCGAGCAGCTCAACGACATCACCCTGCTTCCGGACGGCAGCCTGCGCACGGTGTGGGCAAGCGACGAGGACGGCGCCTCCGCGCGCAATGTCTGGAGCGCGACCTTTCAGCTTCCGAACGTCGCCCCCACCCTCGCCCACTCGACGGAGCCGGGATACGGCACCGATGGCGTCAGCCCGGATGCCGGGTCGACGACGACCACCTTCACTTACAAGGCGGTCTACGCGGATTTCAACGATCAGGGGCCGACCTATGTCGACGCCTGCATCGACGGGACGTGCCACGCAATGACCGTCGACCCGGCGGCGGCGGCCCCGCTGCGCGACGGCGATTACCGGAACGGCGAGCAGTACGCCTACACCACGACCCTCGCCGCCTCTAGCCACGCCTACCACTTCGAAGCCGGAGACGGCACCGACACGGCCCGGCTACCCGCCGCCGGCGCCCTGACCGGCCCCTCGGTCTTCACCGCCCTGCCGGAGATCTCGATCGACGACGTCGCGGTCACCGAGGGCCATTCCGGCTTCAAGAACCTCGTCTTCACCGTGTCGCTCTCCGCGCCGGCGGCGCACACGGTGTCGGTCTGGTACCTCACCTGGCCGGACACGGCGGCCCCGTTCGCCGACTTCGTTCCCGATCTGCGGAGGATCGCGATCGCGCCGCACCAGCTTCGGGCCGCGGTCAGCGTGAAGGTGCGGGGGGAGACGCTGGCGGAGAGTGACGAGACCTTCTACGTCGTCCTTTTCGCGCCGTCCCGCGGGGTCATCGTGGATGGCATCGGGCAGGGCACGATCGTCGACGACGACCAGTGAGGTCTAGCTGTAGTTTCCAGACACGTTGTTCATAGGCGTGTCCAGCCGAGAGAGTGGCGGATTGCCGGCGAGGCTGCCATGTGGTCGCCAGCGATTGTAGTAGACGAGCCAGGCGCGGAGCGCGTTGGTGCGGTCACGCGAGCGACGATACGGCCGCGAGTACGCCCACTCGCGGAGCAAGGTCTGAATGACACGCTCGGCCTTTCCGTTGGTGCAGGGGCGATACGGTCGCGTGCGCAGGTGCTCGAGGTGCTCATGCGCGCAGGCGTGCCGGAAAACATGAGACGTGTATCCGGTCCCGTTATCGGTGAGGAGCTGCTTGGCGGTGATCCCAAGCCGTCGATAGTGGGCGACGGCTCGCCGCAGAAAGGCGACGCAAGTGGCTCCACGCTCGTCGCCCAGGACTTCGGCATACAGGATCCGTGACGCGTCGTCGATGGCGACGTGGACGTACTCCCAGCCTGCGCCGTCGACGGTGTCGCGCCGATCGCCGGTGATCCGGTGGCCGACCCGCACGATTCGGGCCAATTTCTTGATGTCCAGATGAATCAACTCACCTGGGCGCTGGCGCTGGTAACGGACAACGGCCTCTCTGGAAGGGTGCCAGCGACCGAGGCCTTCTCGCTGGAGTACTCGCGCCACCGTGGAGCGGGGCATCTCCAACGACCGGGCGATAGCGGGTCCGCTCATCCGCGACTGCCGCAAGAGGACGACCAGGGCCGTGCGATCGGCGTCCGTCATCCGAGGCATCCGTCCCGGGACGGATGGACGGTCGAACAGACCCTCCTGGCCTTGCTGTTTCGCGCGCGCCAGCCACTTGTACCCGGTCCGGACCGAGACGCTGGCCTTGTCGGCGGCCTGGGCGACGCTCCATCCGTCGCGCTGGATGCGTTTGACGAGCAGCTCTCGACTAAGGGGGGTGGTTCGCGCTCTACTGTGGCTGTTCACCTGGAGTTCCTCCTTGGAAGCCTTGTCTTTAGCGACTCAAGACTCCCTCGGAAGACTCCGGGTGAACAACTCCGGATCAGTGAATAACGTGTCTGGACACTACAGCTAGCGCCATACAATCTCGCGATGCCCTACCTCCCCATCGAGCGCCACGGGCGCGCGTCCCATCGCACCGAGCGCACGGACGCCGGCGTCCGCCGTCAGTCCGTGAGCCACTCGTCGTCGCG
>Ga0136617_10003405_pt1 | contig 14217 bp, 13 predicted proteins | sample AntDrymUQ3222106_2_FD_129672 | JGI IMG/M metagenome (GOLD analysis project Ga0136617, IMG submission 129672) | Polar desert sand microbial communities from Dry Valleys, Antarctica - metaG UQ322 (21.06) | ecosystem: Environmental > Terrestrial > Soil > Desert | place: Antarctica: Dry Valley... | reverse complement strand
GCGGAGTGAAACGCGGCAAACTCCACCCGGAGCAAGGCCAAATAGGAGGGCGCAACCCGGTTCGCCGGGGGAGAGGTGCGCTGCCCAGCCCTCGGGTCGGCCGCATGAGCCGTCGGGCAACCGGCGGCCCCAGATGGATGGCCATCGCCGTGGCGCCTCGGCGCCGACGGCACAGAACTCGGCTTACAGGCCGCCTCGCTGACAAATCTCGGGCGGATTGCGTCGCGGAGCTCCGCCACCGACCTCGTGAGCGAGTGGCGGGTCAACGCCGAGGGTGGCGACTCCTCGTCAGTCTTCGTCGGGTCGGAAGATGTGGGCCGCCGTGCAGGAGTTGCAGATGGGGCTGGCGGAGTCAAGGTCGCCCAGCGGCACCGGTACCCGGCGCTCGGGGTAGAGGCACTCGACGTCGAACACGCGATCGTCGATTGCCTCGACCTGGATGATCCGCCTGAAGGTGCATCGGCGGATGCGGTGCGGCGCGAGGCGAAGCGCCTCGGTCTCCGGTGAGACGACGGGCAGCGGCGAAGCCATGGGGTCGCTTGGGCCTCTTGAGGTACCGCGCATCCGTCCCAGTTGACGCGTGGGCGGCGCAATCTAGCACCTGCTGACGCCCGACGGCAACACATCAAACGTACTAGACTCCGCGCCGGTCGGCGGGCCGATCCAGCGTGGAGGCCGCAGGGTGACGCAGGAAACCGAACCGACAGGTGCAGCGTGGGGCGGTCAGACCGTCCCGCCGACGTGCCCGTTCTTCCGCAGCGTGGCGGTCGACGGCGCCCTCAGAGCGCCGGTCGAGGTACCCGATGGCACGAACCGATGCGCGGCGTTCGGCGCGCCGCGGCCCCAGTCGGCCCTCCAGCAGGAGCTGGTCTGCCTCACCTCCGGACACGTGGACTGCCCGCGCTATCTCCAGGGCGCGGTCCGGGTCAGGGAGGCCGCGGCCCGCCGGGAACGGCGCCGGCAGCTGACCCGGCCCACGACCGCGGCGATGGTCTTCCTGGTGCTGGCGGCGGGTGCCGCGTTCGGGTTCGTGCTCATGCGTGGCAGCCTCATGATGCCCGCCGCCTTGACAAGCGCCACGCCCACCTCGCTCGTCGCGGCTGCCGACCCCACGCCGCCGCCGGCAGCGTCGCCATCGCCTACCCCGACTCGGCCCGCGACCCCTGTTCTGACCCCCTCAGTCACGCTGGCCCCCACGCCGCCGCCAACTCCCGCGGCCACGCCGCCGCCCACGCCTCGGCCCACCCGTACGCTCGAGCCGACCAATGCGCGCTATGCCGACCTCGACCCGTGCCCCGGGGAATCGGGCTGCTGGATCTACACGGTTCGGTCCGGCGACAGCCTGTGGGCAATCGGTGACTCGTTCGGGCACTCGCTCGAGACGGTGTACGAGTGGAATCCGTGGGCCCGCACCGAACGGTTGCGCCCCGGCGCCGAGGTGAGGCTACCGCCGCCTCGTTCCTGAGCGATCGACTCCGCGGCGACGCCGGCACCCCGGCACGTCCCCTGCGCGCCAAGCCGGCCGCGACCCGCGCCGCCCGAATCCGCGAATCCGCCCATTGACGGCGTCTCGCTGCGGGGTAGAATGCCGGCAAGTGGCGCGAAGTGGTGAGAAGTGGGGAGCCGACGATGACGGCCGACCGCCCGAGCCGGTGCCACAACCACCTCCGGCGGCGCCCTGACCAAGGGTCCCGCCGGGCCACCCAGGGATTGCCCCACAGGTGTTCACCGGCGAGTACCGGCACTCGGTGGACGACAAGGGACGGATCGCCGTCCCTGCGAAGTTCCGCGCCCAGCTCGCGGGCGGAGCGGTCGTCTCGCGCTGGATGGACGACTGCCTGGCGATCCACACCCGCGAGGGGTGGGATGCGCTCGCCGACAAGCTCGCCGCGCTGCCCATCGCCGACGAGAAGTCGCGACGGTTCCAGCGCTTCATCTTCGCCAATGCGTTCGAGGTGGAGCTTGACCGGCAGGGTCGGGTCGTCGTGCCGTCCTACCTGCGCGACGTGGTTGGGCTGGCAGGGGAGGCCGTGATCGTCGGCTCGCGCGATCACGCGGAGATCTGGTCGCCACCGCGCTGGGACGACTACCGGCGCGAGCTCGACGACCCCGCCCGGCTCGCCACGGCCCTCGACGGCCTGGGGATCTAGGTCACCACATGCGCTCTCGGGATCCGCTCGGGATCCGCCGCTCGGATCGTGGAGGAGAGATGGAGCCTGGGCACCTGCCGGTGCTGGCGGAGGAGGTCGTGACCATGCTCGCGCCCGCTCCCGGCAGTCTCCAGATCGACGCCACGCTGGGCGGCGGTGGGCACACCGAGCGGATCCTGGGGGCGACGGATCCTGATGGTCGCCTCCTCGGACTCGACGCCGATGGGGCGGCCATCGCCAGGGTCGATCGCCGTCTGCGGCCGCGCTTCGGCGACCGCCTCGTGCTCCGCCGCTCGAACTTCCGGGAGCTGGCCACGGTCGCGCCGGAGGCCGGCTTCGGGGCGGTGGACGGCGCGCTCTTCGACCTCGGCCTGTCGAGCTTCCAGCTGGCCGACGCGGAGCGCGGCTTCGGGATCCGGACCGGCGGGCCGCTCGACATGCGCTGGGACACGAGCCGCGGCGTGCCCGCCTCGGCGCTGCTCGAGACGCTCGACGCGGATGAGCTGACCGCGCTCCTGCGTCGCTACGGCGAGGAGCCGTTCGCACCGCGCATCGCGCGCGCCATCGTCGCCGCGCGCCACGCCACGCCCATCACGACGGCCGAGGAGCTCGCAGCCCTGGTGGAGGTGGTCGCCCCGCGGACGACGCCCGGCCGCCGCCGCGTTCACCCTGCGACGCGCGTCTTCCAGGCCCTGCGCATCGCGGTCAACGAGGAGCTCGACGCGCTGGAGGCGGGGCTCGCGGCCGCGGTCGACCTGCTCAACCCCGGTGGCCGGCTCGTCGTCCTGTCCTACCACTCGCTCGAGGACCGCATCGTCAAGCGCTTCTTCCAGGCCGAGCGGCGGGGCTGCGTGTGCCCCCCGCAGGTGCCCGTCTGCGTGTGCGGCCGGAACCCCCGGCTGCGCCTCGTGACCCGCCGGTCCGTGACCGCCACCGCCGCCGAGGTCGATGCCAACCCGCGCGCCAGGAGCGCCCGCCTCAGGGCGGCCGAGCGTCTGGCCGCCTGATGACGACACGCAAGCCGGCTGATCGGCCGGACAGCCAGCACAGGGAGGAGGAAGGTCCGTGAGCAAGCGCCACCAGAACAGCCGCCGCAAGTCCTACGGTCGCCGGCAACACGAGCTCCGCGAGCGGGCCGATCGGCGGGCGACGCCCGAGCCGCTCGACCTCGACGGGGGCCGGCCGAGCGCAGCGTCGGCGATCGACCCGTTGGCCTTCCTCGAACCGCGAACACCGCGCCTGCACTTCGCCGTGGGCGACTGATGGCCGTCTACCAGGGCGCGCGGCCACGCTCGGCGCTGCTCCCGAACCGATCGGGCGTCGCCAGCGCCCCGGCCCTGCCGCGGCGCAAGGTCCGGTCCGCCGGTGCCACCCGGGCTCGTCGCCGCAACGACCGGGGCGCCTTCGTTCTCGGTGGGATCGTGCTCGCGTTCCTGCTCGCGTTCTTCTCCCTGGCCCAGACGATGGCGGTCTCGGCGACGAGCTACGACCTCCTGCGGCTGGGCGCCGAGGAGAATCGGCTCGAGGCGCAGGAGCTCGGCCTGCGCTCCGAACTCAACCGACTGGGCCGCGAGCCGGCCATCCGCAAGCTGGCGATCGATGCCGGGCTGGGCCAGCTTGGCCAGCCGGTCATCGTGCCTGCCCGCTAGCCGATCGGGCGAACCGTGCTGGGCCGGACCGATTCGAGGGGCCGCCTGCTGCTGCTCCTCGTCGTGTTCGCGGTCATCTCGGCCGTGATCGTGGGTCGCCTGGCCTGGTGGCAGATCGTCCAGCGGGAGTCGCTGGCCGCCGGCGCGCGAAAGCAGACCTCGGTGCGGGTGGAGGAGCTTCCGCGGCGCGGTGCGATCTACGACCGGAGCGGCGTCGTGGTCCTCGCCACCACGATCGAGCGTGACCGGGTGGCGGTCGCGGCTGACCAGCTGAGCCCCGTCCAGCGACGCGCCGTGACCGCGCGGCTGACGGAGCTGCTCGAGCTCGAGCCGACCGCCGCCAACGAGCTGCGCGATCGGCTCGCGACCGCGAAGCCGTACGTGATCGTCGCGCGCGACCTGACGCCCGAGGCGTCACGGCTGGTCCGTGAGGCGATGCGGGCCGGCGAGCTGCCCCGCGTGAACCTCGAGCCGGTCCAGATGCGGACCTATCCCCAGCCCGGTGGCGCGCCGGACACGACGCTCGCCGCGCACCTGCTCGGCTTCGCCAACCTCGAGGGGATTGGCCAGTACGGCGTCGAGCAGCAGTACCAGGATCTCCTCGCCGGCAAGCCCCGCGTCCTGCTCGCCCAGCGCGACGTGAACGCCCGCCCCATCCCCGAGACGGCGATCGAGGAGCAGCGCGGCGTCCCCGGCGCGGACCTGCGGCTGACGATCGACGCCGGCCTCCAGCTCGCGATCGAGCAGGAGCTCCTGGCCGCGGGCCTGGCCGACCGCGCCGAGAGCGTGTCGGCGGTGGTGATGGATCCCTACACCGGCGAGGTCTACGCGCACGCGAGCTTCCCGTCGTACGACTCGAACGAGTATCGCGCGATCGCCCAGACCGATCCCGGCCGCTTCCTCGACCCGATCGTCAGCGAGGTCTACGAGCCGGGCTCCGTGCTCAAGATGTTCACCGCGCTCGCGGGCCTCGAGCAGGGCACCGTCACCACCCAGACCGCGATCAAGGACGTGGGCACGCTGGAGCTCGACGGCGGCCGGTCGAAGATCGACAACTCCGACCGCAAGGGCAAGGGCTGGATGACGTTCGAGGACGGGATCGCGTGGTCGCGCAACGTCGTCGCGGCCAAGGTCGCGCTCGGCCTGGGTGACACGACGAGGGACTCCTCGGTGGTGCTTCACGACGCTTGGCGCAGGCTCGGCTTCGGCGCACCCACGGGGATCGACGTGTCCGGCGAGCTCTCCGGGCTCGTGCGCGACCCGGCCATCTCGGAGTGGCGCGAGATCGACCTGGCCAACGGCTCGTTCGGCCAGGGCATCGCGGTCACGCCGATCCAGCTCGCGACCGCCTTTGCCGCGCTGATGAACGGCGGCCGGCTGCCCCAGCCACACGTCGTGCGCGCGATCGGCACGGAGGACGTCAGCAAGGTTGCCGGGGCCGACGTCGTCGATCCGCAGATCTCGACGACGCTCGTGGGGATGATGGCCCACGTCGTGACGGACGTGCCGTTCTATCGTGACCGGACGCTCGTCCCGGGCTATTACGTGGGCGGCAAGACCGGCACGGCCCAGATCTGGGACTCGAAGAAGAAGGCCTGGAAGATCAACCTGTTCAACTACTCCTTCGTGGGCTACGTAGGCCGCCGGCCCGGGGCACCGGAGCTCGTCATCGCGGTGCGCATCAACGAGGCACGCCCCACGATCGCCCAGGTTGGTCGGCTCGAGATGCCCGTGATGTCGTTCGAGCTCTTCCAACGGGTTGCGACGGCCGCGATCGTCACGCCAGGGCTGCTCTCGCCCGAGCCACGCACGGCCCCTTCCGACGACCCCTCGCCGACCCCCGTCACCGCCGACCGGTGAACGGCGCCTGTGCCACACTGGCCGTCGTGAGCGACGTCCAGCCGCCGTCTCCGGACGTCGCGGAGCGGCCGGCGCCCGCCCTGTCCGCCGGGGACCTCGCCCGGCTCACCGGCGGCCGGCTGCTCGCTACCTCGGACCGGCCCATCCGCGGCGCGGCCGTCGACTCCCGACTGGTGACGCCCGGCTCGCTGTTCGTGGCGCTGCCCGGCGAGCGCACGGACGGTCACCACTTCCTGCAGGCCGCCGTGGCGGCCGGTGCGGCGGCCCTCATCGTGTCGCGCCCCCCGGCCGATCCGGCTGCGCTGGGCGACGTCACGATCGTCCGGGTCGCCGACGGGATCGCGGCCCTCCAGGCCGTGGCAGCCGACTGGCGCCTCCGGTTCGATCCACTCGTCGTGGGCGTCACCGGCAGCATTGCCAAGACCTCGACGAAGGAAGCCGTGGCCACCGTGCTCGCGGCGCGTTTCCGGACGCTGCGCAACGAGGGCAACCAGAACAACGAGATCGGGCTGCCGCTGACGGTCCTGGCGCTGGGTCCGGAGCACGAGGCGGCCGTCCTCGAGATGGGCATGTACGTGGGCGGCGAGATCCGCGACCTCGCCGCGATCGCCCGGCCGCGGATCGGAATCGTGACCGCCGTGCACCCCGTGCACCTGGCGCGGATCGGATCGCTCGACGCGATCGAGCGGGCGAAGGCGGAGCTCGTCGAGGCGCTCCCGGCGGATGGCTGGGCGATCCTCAACGCAGACGATCCGCGGGTCCGCTCCATGACGTCCCGCACTGCGGCGCCAGCGCTGACCTACGGCTTCGCGGAGGATGCCGACGTGGGTGCCGAGGCGGTGGTCTCGCGGGGGGCTGAGGGGATGGCCTTCCGCCTGCGCCACGCCGGCCGGCGCCAGGCGGTGGAGATCCCGACGCTGGGCCGGCTCGCCGTCCACAACGCGCTCGCGGCGGCGGCGGCCGGGATCGCGGCTGGTCTCGACCTCGGGACGATCGCCGGAGCGCTCGCCGGGGGCTGGTCGGCGCCGCACCGGGGCGAGCTGCACCGGGCCGGTGGCGTGACGCTCGTCGACGACTCGTACAACGCCTCGCCGGCCTCGGTCCGGGCGGCGCTCGAGCTGCTGGCCGGCCTGTCCGGTCGGCGGGTCGCGGTCCTGGGCGCGATGCTCGAGCTGGGCGAGGGACACGTCGCCGGGCACCGTGACGTGGGAACAGCGGCCGCGGCGGTCGTGGAGCTGCTCGTCGTGGTCGGCGACGAAGCCCGATCCATCGCGGACGGCGCCCGCGAGGCCGGCCTCCCGGCCCAGCGGATCATCGAGGTCCAGGACCGCGCCGCAGCCGTCGACGCGCTCCGCCCGCGGCTGCGCGAGGGCGACGTGGTGCTCGTCAAGGCGTCGCGCGGCATCGCCCTCGACGTGCTGGTCGACGATCTCCGGCGCGAGCTCGACGACGGCGGGCCGATCATCGTCTCGGCGGCTCCTGCCGGGTCCGGCGCTCAGCCGGGGTGACGCTCGAGCTGATCCAGGGCCTGCTCCTGGCGTTCGCGATCGTGGTCATCCTCATGCCGTCGTACATCCGCCTGCTCCGCTTCGTGGGCATGGGCAAGCAGATCCGCGAGGAGGGGCCGGAGACGCACCTCGTCAAGCAGGGCACGCCCACCATGGGCGGCCTCCTGATCATTGCGGTCGTGCTCATCCTGTTCGTCCTGCTGCGCGGCGCGCCCGAGGGCGGCGTCATCGCGCCGCTGGCGGCACTCGGCTTCGTCGGCGTGCTCGGCGCCTTCGACGACTACCTGAACGCCAAGACCGGGGAGGGCATCAAGGCCCGCCAGAAGATGCTCTGGCTCGTGGTCGTGGCGGGCGTCGCCGCGTTCCAGATCCAGCAGACCTACGCCCTCCAGGGCTTCCGCGTCCCGTTCGTCGGCGACGTGTTCATCGAGCCGTGGCTGTACGTCCTCTTCGGGGCGCTAGCGATCGTGGCCGCCAGCAACGGGGTCAACATCACCGACGGGCTCGACGGCCTGGCGGGCGGCACGCTCGTCTTCGCGTTCGTCGCGTTCCTGCTGATCGCGCTGCTCAACGAGCCGGCCCAGCCCAACCTCGCCCTGCTGTGCGCGCTGATCATCGGCGCGCTGCTCGGCTTCCTGTGGTTCAACGTGCACCCGGCCCAGATCATCATGGGCGATTCCGGGTCGCTGGCGCTGGGGGCGACGCTCGCGGTCATCGCGCTGATCACGGGCCAGATCCTGGTGCTGCCGCTGATCGGGCTGATCTTCGTCGTCGAGACGGCGTCGGTGATCATCCAGGTCGTCTACTTCAAGCTCACCGGCGGCCGGCGCATCTTCCGGATGTCGCCGATCCATCACCACTTCGAGCTGGGCGGCTGGGACGAGGAGAAGATCACGCTCCGGTTCTGGATCGTCGCGATCCTGTCCGGGCTGCTGGGGGTCACCCTGTTCCTGTCCTCGATCCAGCAGCTGGAGTGAGCGCGATGACCGCGATCCTCCGGCCGATCGACCCGGACGGGCTGACGCTCGAAGCCGTGCGCGCCGGCGAGCTGCGTGGCCGCCCCGTGACCGTGCTCGGGTTCGCCCGGAGCGGCGTCGCGCTGGCCCGCTTCCTGGCCGATGCCGGCGCCCGGGTGACGGTCTACGACGGCCGCCCGACCGCCGACCTGTCCGATGCGCTGACGGCGCTCGACGGGCGGCCGGTCCGCCTCCTGCTGGGCCCGGACGTCGAGCCGGCCGACGCATGGCGCGATGCCGACCTCGTCATGACCTCGCCGTCGATCAACCCGGACTACCCCACGACGGAGCCGCGCCTCCGCGAGGCGCTCCGGGCGCTCGTCGACGCGCGCCGCGGTGGGCAGCCCGTGCCGGCGCTCGTGTCCGAGCCGGATCTCTTCCTGCGGCTGTGCCCTGCCCCGACGATCGGCGTGACCGGCACGAAGGGCAAGACCACGACCTCGGCCCTGACCGCGGCGCTCCTGGCGGCCGATCCGTCGCATCCGGTCGTCCTGGGCGGCAACATCGGCGTTCCCATCGTGGAGCGGCTGGCGGACCTGACGCCGGGGCACCGCGTGGTCTACGAGCTGTCCGAGCTCCAGCTGCCCACGCTGGCGCGGGGCACGACGGTCGCCGTCTACACGAACGTGACATCGGACCACCTCGACCGGCATGGTTCGCTGGCCGACTACCGGCGGGTCAAGCGCCGGCTCGCGGAGCTCGTCGACCCGGACGGGGCGCTGGTGCTCAACGCGGAGGACCCCACGGTGGGCGCGTATGCCGGTCTCGGGTCCGCGCCGGCCGTCCTGTACCGCCGCGAGCGGCCGATGCCGGGCGGCGTGGGCGTCGTCGACGGCTGGATCGTGGCGGCGGGTATGCAGCGCCTGCCGCTGGCCGGCGGGGGAGCGGCCGCCACCGGTCCCGGCGGCCGCGTGCTGCCGATCGCGGAGCTCCGGATCCCGGGCGCCCACAACGTCTCGAACGCGCTCGCGGCCGTCAGTGTGGCCCTGCTGTTCGGCGTCGCGCCGGATGCGATCCGGGCCGCCGCCGCGACGTTCCGGGGCGTCGAGCACCGGCTCGAGGAGGTCGACGTCATCGATGGCGTGCGCTTCGTCAACGATTCGCAGGGGACGCAGCCCGATGCGGTCATCGCGGCGCTGCACGCCTTCGCCGCGCCGATCGTGCTGATCGCCGGAGGCCGGGACAAGGGCGTCGACCTCGGCGAGCTGGTCACCGTGGCGGCGCGCCGGGTGGCGGCCGCGGTCGTCATCGGCGAGAGCGGACCGGCGCTCGGGGAGCGGCTCGCGGCAGCCGGGCTGACGCGGGTGGAGCAGGCGGCTTCGCTCGACGAGGCCGTCCGGGCGGCGGATCGCCTCGCGCGCGACGTGGGTTCACCCGAACCGGGCGATCCGCCGGCGACCGTGCTGCTCAGCCCCGCCGCGGCGAGCTTCGACATGTTCGACGACTACGCGGCCCGCGGCCGGGCATTCAAGGACGCCGTCGCGGCCCTGGCCGCCGAGCGCGCCGAGGGGAGGCACGAATGAGCTCCGTCCGCCCGATCGACCGTGGCACCGGGCGGCCGCAGCCGCGCAGCGCGGACGGCGAACCGGCCGGCGCGCGCGCCGGCCACGTGCACGCCACGTCCCGGCCACCGGCCAAGGCGCGCCAGACGCTGCGCCGCGAACGCCACCAGCCGGACATCGCGATCCTCGTCTCGGTCGTCGCGCTCGCCGCGATCGGCATCCTGATGGTCTACTCGTCGTCGGCGATGCGCTCCTACCTCCGCGCCGACGACACCCTCGCGTTCGTGGGACCGCAGATCCAGTGGGCCGCGCTGGGGATCGTCGCGCTCGTCGTGATGATGCGGATCGACTACCGGATGCTGCGGCTCGTCTCGATCCCCGCCTACGTCGCCTCGCTCGTCCTGCTCGTGCTCGTGCTGCTGCCAGCCATGGGGCCGCTGAAGCCGATCGTGGTCGGCGGCTCGGCGCGCTGGCTCCAGATCGGCCCGCTGCCCGCCGTCCATCCGGCCGAGTTCGCCAAGCTTGCGCTGATCATCTACCTGGCCCACTGGGCGGCCGGGCGTGGCCTCCGGATCAAGACGCTGCGCGGCGGCACCCTGCCGTTCCTGCTCATCGTGGCCCCGGTCGTGGCCCTCGTCTTCAAGGAGCCGGACCTGGGCACGACGACCGTGCTGACGCTGACGGCGTTCACGATGTTCTTCGTCGCCGGCGCGAACGTTGCGCATTTCGTGGCGCTTGGCGTCATGGCCGCCGTGGCCGCGGTCGCCGTGGGCCTCAAGGGCTACCAGGTCGAGCGCATCCAGGCGTTCCTCGACCCCTGGAGCGACCAGCGCGGACGCGGCTTCCACACGATCCAGGGCCTGTTCGCGCTCGCGCTCGGCGGGTTGTTCGGCGCGGGACTGGGCGGCAGCCGCCTGGGCGCCGGTCTGTCGCTGCCGAATGCGAGCAACGACTTCATCTTCGCCGTCGTCGCCCAGGAGTTCGGCTTCGTGGGCGCATCGATCGTCGTGGGGCTGTTCCTGCTGCTGGGCTATGCCGGCATCAAGACGGCGCTCGGCGCGCCGGACACGTTCGGCGCCCTGCTCGCTGCCGGGATCACCGGCTGGCTGTGCATCCAGGCGTTCATCAACATCGCGGTCGTCATCGCGCTGGTGCCCGTCACCGGGATCACGCTGCCGTTCATCAGCGATGGGGGCTCATCGCTCATCATCAGCTTCGCGGCGGTCGGCATCCTGCTGTCGATCTCACGCGAGACCGTGGAACGAGGGACATGGAACGATGCGCCTGCTGATCGCGGGCGGGGGCACGGGCGGACACATCTACCCGGCGCTCGCCGTCGCCCGCTCCCTGCTCGATCCGGGACGTAGCGCCGACCGGGCCGTCGAGCTGCGCTGGCTGGGTGGCCACCGCGGTCTCGAGGCGTCGCTCGTGCGCGCGGCCGGCATCCCGTTCACGCGCCTGGCGCTCCGCTCGCTGCGGAACGTGCAGCGCGACGTTCATCTCGTGCTCGATCCGCTGCGCCTGGGCGCGTCGATCCCGCAGGCCGGCGCGCTGCTCCTGCGCGAGCGTCCGGACGCGATCTTCACCACCGGCGGCTATGTCGCGGTGCCCACGCTGCTGGCCGCGGCGCCGCTGCGGATCCCGGTCGTCCTGTGGGACGGCAACGTCATCCCCGGCCGGGCGGTTCGCTTCACGGCCCGGCTGGCCAGGGCGATCGCCGTCTCGTTCGACGCGACGTGCTCCGCCCTCTCGGCGGCCGCCCGTCCCTGCTACGTGACCGGCACGCCCATCCGTGACACCCGCGAAGTCGATCGCGAGGCGGCGCGCGATCAGCTCGGCGTGCCACGCGGACTCCGGGTGCTCCTGGTGTTCGGCGGGTCACAGGCCGTTCGCCGGTTCAACGCCGCGGTCGCCGGTGCACTGCCGCGTCTCGTCGAGCGGATCCACGTCGTCCACGTGACGGGCGAGGATGGCTACGCACCGGCCCTGGCGGCTCGCGAGGCCCTCCCGGCGGAGCTCCGGGCCCGCTACCAGCCCCACCCGTTCCTGCGCGACGAGATGCTCGCGGCGCTGGCGGCGGCGGACCTCGTCGTAGGCCGGGCCGGATCGTCCACCCTGGCCGAGGTCGCGGCGCTCGGCCTGCCCATGATCGTCGTGCCCTACCCGCACGCCGCCGGCCATCAGCGGGCGAACGCGCAGGTCCTCGTCGAGGCCGGCGCCGCGCGGCTGATCGACGACGAGGCGTTCGACGCGGCCGCCCTGCTCGAAGCGGCGAGCCTGCTCGACGACCCCGCTGCGCACGTCCGGATGTCCGCGGCGGGCCGCGCGCTGGGCCGTCCGGGCGCGGCCGACGCCGTCGCGGAGCTGGTCCTCGCAGCCGCCCAGCGACGGCCGCTGCCCGAGCCGGCGGCCATCGCCCGGCTTGCCCGGGGCATCCCCTGACGCCGGCGGCGGAGACCGGTCCGAGCGCGCCCGCACCGGGCGGCGAGCCGTTCGACGCGCTCGCCCTTGGCCGCGAGATCCAGCGCCGGATCGGCGTCAAGACCTCGCGCGACGAGCCGCTCGGGCGGTTCACGACGATGCGCGTCGGCGGGCCGGCGGACCTGTTCGTCGTCGCCCACAACCGGATGGAGCTCCGGGCGCTGCTCAAGTTCGCGCGCTCGCGGGTGCTGCCCCATGTCGTCCTGGGCCGGGGCAGTGACGTGGTGATCAGCGATCGCGGGTTCCGCGGTCTCGTGATCCAGAACCGCGCCGAGGGATCGCGGCTGGACGGCGATCGGTACGTCGCCGAGGCCGGCGTGCCCATGGCGCGCGCGGCGACGGAGACGCAGAAGGCCGGCTTGAGCGGGCTGGAGTTCGGGTTGGCGATCCCGGGCACCGTCGGTGGCGCCGTGTGGGCCAACGCGGGCGCCCACGAATCCGAGATGGCCGACGTCCTCGAGTCGGCCGATCTCCTCCTGTCGGATGGTCGCGAGGCCCGTCTGCCGGTCGCCGAGCTGGGGCTGGCGTACCGCGATAGCAGGCTCAAGCACGGGCCGGCCGGCGAGCCGGCCGAGTGGGTCCTGGCGGCGACGTTTCGCCTCACAGTCGCCGACCCGGACCTGATCAAGCAGCGGCTCGACGACATCCGCCGCTGGCGCCAGGCCCATCAACCGCTGGGCATCCCTTCGGCCGGGAGCGTCTTCCGCAACCCGGAGGGCGACTCCGCCGGGCGGCTGATCGACGGCGCCGGGCTCAAGGGCCACCGGATCGGCGGTGCCGTCGTCTCCGAGAAGCACGCCAACTTCATCGTCAACGACCAGCGCGGGCTCGCCGCCGACGTGCGCCGGCTGGGCGACGAGGTGCGGGCGACCGTCGAGGCGGTCCACGGGACTCGGCTCGACTACGAGATCGAGTTCATCGGGGACTGGGAGGGCTGGCCGTGGCCCGCCGACGCACCGGCGCCGGAGCCGGCCTCGTGAGCCTCGCGCGGACGCCGGTCGCCGTGCTGCTGGGCGGTCCCTCGGCCGAGCACGACGTCTCGATCGTGTCCGGCACCGCGATCGCCGAGGCGCTGGTCGACGCCGGCTGGGACGTCGCGACCTGGCTGATCGGCCTCGACGGCCGCTGGTGGAGGCTACCGGCGGGCCACCGCCGCGAGGGCCGTCCGGCCGCTGCCTATGACGAACCGACATCGCTCGCCGCCGAAGGGCCGCGAACCGCGGGCAGCGTGGTCGACGAGCTGGCGGCGGCGGACCCCCGACCCGTCGTCTGGATCGCGCTCCACGGCCCGTGGGGCGAGGACGGGCGGGTCCAGGGATTGCTCGAGGCGGCGGATCTCGCCTACACCGGCTCGGGCGTGGCTGCATCGGCGCTGGGCATGGACAAGGCGCTGTTCAAGCGGCTGCTGCGCGGCCTGGGGCTGCCGGTCGTGGACTGGCGCGAGATCCGCAGCGATCGCTGGGCCCGCGAGCCGGACGCGGTGCTCACGGAGCTCGAGGCGTTCGCGGCCGGCACGGGCGACGCGCGGCTGATGGTCAAGCCGGCCGGCCTGGGGAGCTCGGTCGGGATGACCCTCGCCCACGGCCCGGATGAGCGCACCGCCGCGCTGGAGACCGCCTTCCGCTTCGACACGCTCGCGCTCGCCGAGCGCTACCTGCCCGGCGCCCGAGACCTGGAGGTCTCGGTCATCGGCAACGACCCAGCGTCGCTCGAGCTGTTCGGCCCCGGCGAGATCGTGGCCGGTCACGAGTTCTACGACTACGCGGCGAAGTACACGCCTGGTCTGTCCGAGACCTCGACCCGGGCGGAGGTGCCGGAGCCGCAGCGGGTGGCGATGCGCAAGCTCGCCCGCGACGCCTATCGGGCGATCGGCTGCGAGGGCTTCGCCCGGGTGGACTTCCTGCTGGCCGGCGACGAGCTGGTCGTGTCCGAGATCAACACGATTCCGGGCTTCACGCCCATCAGCCTCTTCCCCACGATGCCGGCCGAGGGCGGCTACACGTTCACGACGGTCTGCGAGCGGATCGTCGAGCTGGCGCTCGAGCGGGCCG
>Ga0136617_10003401_pt1 | contig 14223 bp, 13 predicted proteins | sample AntDrymUQ3222106_2_FD_129672 | JGI IMG/M metagenome (GOLD analysis project Ga0136617, IMG submission 129672) | Polar desert sand microbial communities from Dry Valleys, Antarctica - metaG UQ322 (21.06) | ecosystem: Environmental > Terrestrial > Soil > Desert | place: Antarctica: Dry Valley... | reverse complement strand
TGCCGCTGGAGGAGTCGCCGGAGCTGTAGCCGTAGTCGTCCGAGCTCTCGCCGGTGATCTTCTCCATGATCCAGGCGCGGGTGGAGGGGCCGGTCATCGGGTTGAACAGGATCCCGGCTGCGATCCCGCCGAGCAGGAGGATCGAGTTGCGGGTCCCGTGATCCTTCTTGCCCTGGAGGCGTTCGGACGCCGTCTTGAGCTCCTCGATCGTCTTCTTCAGGTTGTCCTGGATGTCCTTGTCGGTTGCGACGCGCGTTGCCGCCGCCGTCAGGTTGCGGCCGCCGAGCAGCTCCGCGTAGACATCGCGAGCGGCGTTGAACGCCTCCTTGAGGTTGTCGTGGAGGTCGTCGTCGTGGAGCGCGCGGTCCACGTAGGGGGCCACGGTGTCGCGCGTGTCGTACAGCCTGTCCTTGGTCTTCGCCATAGCTGGCTCGTCCTTTCGAGAGTCGTAGTCGCCGGCTGAGTGTTGCCGTCCCCCGACGCTCCCAAACGGGACGTCATCGAGTCGGCGCCGCGGCTTGACGGATGTGCGATGCCCTGCGGCGGCGCGGGGCGAGCGCGTCGTCGGCGAAGGCGCTTTCGAGCACCTCCTCGATCGAGTCGACGAGCACGAACGAGAGCTCGTCGCGCGTCTCCTGCGGGAGGTCGTCGAGGTCGGGTTCGTTCTCGCGGGGCATGATCACGCGCTTCAGGCCCGCGCGCTGCGCGGCCAGCACCTTCTCCCGCAGCCCGCCGATCGGGAGCACCTGACCCGTGAGCGTGATCTCACCTGTCATCCCCACATCCTCGGAGACCGCCTCGCCGCGAGCGAGCGAGGCGATCGCGGTCGCCATCGTGATCCCGGCCGAAGGCCCGTCCTTCGGGACGGCGCCCGCCGGGACGTGGATGTGGATGTCGTGCTCGGCGAACCACTCCGGCTCGAGCCCGACCCGGCCTGCGTGCGAGCGCGTCCAGGAGAGCGCGGCCTGCGCCGACTCCTGCATCACCTCGCCGAGCTGGCCCGTGATCTGCAGCCGTCCCTTGCCGGGGAAGGCGGTCGCCTCGATGAAGAGCACGTCCCCGCCGACCGCCGTGTACGCGAGCCCCGTCGCGACGCCCGGGTCGGCCGTCCGCTTCCGGGCCTCGCTCGAGAAGCGACGCGGCCCGAGCCACTCGCGCACCCGCGCCTCGTCGATCGCGATCCGACCCTCCTCGCCGCGCGCGACCAGCGTCGCCGCCTTGCGCAGGAGCGTCGCGATCTGGCGCTCGAGGTTCCGGACGCCGGCCTCGCGCGTGTACTCCGCGATCGCCAACTTCAAGGCCTTGTCGCCGAGGCCTATCCGCGACTTCTTCAACCCGTGCTCGCGCAGTTGCTTCGGCACGAGATAGCGCTTGGCGATCCCGAGCTTCTCGTCGTGGGTGTAGCCGGAGAGGTGGATCACGTCCATCCGGTCGAGCAGCGGGCCGGGGATCGTGTCGAGCGTGTTCGCCGTGCAGATGAAGAGCGTCTTCGAGAGGTCGAACGGCAGGTCGAGGTAATGGTCGCGGAAGGTCGAGTGCTGGTGCGGGTCGAGCACCTCGAGCATCGCGGAGGCAGGATCGCCGCGGAAGGAGTCTGACCCCAGCTTGTCGATCTCGTCGATCAGGAAGACCGGATTGCGCGACTCGGTGTCGCGAAACGCCCGGATGATCGTGCCCGGCATCGCTCCGATGTAGGTGCGCCGGTGACCTCGGATCTCGGCCTCGTCGCGGACACCGCCGACGGAGATGCGGGCGAACTTGCGGCCGACGCTGCGCGCGATCGAATGGCCGAGCGACGTCTTGCCGACTCCGGGGGGTCCGACGAAGCAGAGAATCGGCCCGGAGAGGTCGTTCTTCAGCTTCGAGACAGCGAGGTACTCGACGATTCGCTCCTTCACCTTCTCGAGGTCGAAGTGATCCTCGTCGAGGATGGCTCGCGCCCGGTCGAGATCGAGGTCGTCCTGGGTCGACTCGGTCCAGGGCAGGCAGAGAATCCAGTCGAGATACGTGCGGATCACTCCGTGCTCGGCGGCCGCGGGTGGGAGCCTCTCCAGCCGGCCGAGCTCTCGCAGCGCCGCCTTGTGGGCGTCCTCGGGCAGGCCCTTCGCCTCGATCTGCTCGCGCAGCTCGTTCGCCTCGGCCTGCTGCTCGTCGCCCTCGCCGAGCTCGTCCTGGATCGCCTTCAGCTGCTGGCGGAGGAAGAACTCCCGCTGACCTTTCTCGATCTCGGACGCGACCTGGGTCTGGATCTTCGTTCCGAGCTCCGAGACTTCGAGCTCCCGCTCCAGGATCACCGAAACCGCGCGGAGCCGCTTGAGCACGTCGACGGTCTCGAGCAGCGTCTGCCGCTCCTGGGTCAGCAGCCGCAGCGTCGACGCGACGAGATGGCAAAGGGCGCTTGGATCCTCGACGTTCGCCGCCGCAACCTGCAGCTCCTCGGGCAGGTAGGGCGTCAGGCCGATGATCCGGCCGAACTGGGCCTGGACGTTCCGCGTCAGCGCCTGAACGTTGGGCGAGTCTGGGACGACGTCGTCGAGCTCCTCGAACTCTGCGATCAGATAGGGCTCCTCCGCGATTCGCTCGCACAGGCGAACCCGCTCCAACCCCTGGACGAGGATTCGCAGCGTTCCGTCGGGCACCTTGATCATCTTGTGGACGACCGCGACCGTGCCCACCTCGTAGACGTCTTCCCAGCCAGGCTGCTCGGCGTCGGCGTTCTTCACCGTGAGGAGCGCGAGCATTCGCTCCCCCGCCACGACGTCGTCGATCAGCTTGATCGAGCGCTCCTGCCCGACCGCGAGCGGGGTCATCGACTCCGGAAAGACGACGGTCTCCTTCAGGGGCAGGACGGGCAGCCGCGAAGGAGTCTCGAGCGGAACCTCATCGGCTTCGACCTCGCTCACGGGCCAACCTTCGGTTGGACGCTCATCCGGTTCTCCGGACGAGGATCGCCACGGGTTGGGCTCGTGTCGGCCTCTCGGCGATCGGGAGCGTGATCGTCAGCAGACCGCGCTCGTAGCTCGCGCTCGCAGCGGCGACATCGATGTCCTCGGTGAGTTGGAGGACTCGCTCGAAGGGGCCGTACTCGATCTCGATCTGCTGGTAGACCTGCCCTTCGACTCGCGGCCGCGGCCGTTCGCCCGCGATCGTTAGCGAACGCTCCTCGACGGCGATCCGAACCGTTTCCGGGTCGACGCCCGCTAGCTCGACGACGACCGTCAGCTCGTGCGGATCCGTGGTGTGAAAGCAGTCGACCGGCGGCCGGAAGCCGTGTCGCATCCCCGAGAAGCGAGGCACCTGCCAGAGGTCGGCGAAGAGCTCCTCGATCTCCCCTTGGAGGCGGTCGATGTCGCGCCGCGCCATGGCCCGTGAGCCTACCCGGCGACGTAGGATCCGACGCATGACGCTCGTGCGACGACTCCTGCGGCTTCTCGGCGCTGCCTTAGCGTTCGGCGTCTACGTCTGGTATGCCGCCGTTCGGCACGCGCCGACGGTGAAGCGGCGGAAGGCCGCACGCCGCCGCCTGCGGCTGAGAGGTCGCAGCTCCTAACGGAATCCTGATGTGTGGCAGGCGGGAGCAGCGGGGAGACCGGCCCTCGTGCGGTTGCTGCTCACGCTTGCGCTCCTGTGCGCCCTGACGGGGGTACTCGCGCCCTCGAGCTCGGCGGCGGGCGGCGTCCGCTTCGGCATCCAGGACGACGCCTGGCTCGCGCACGGGCGCGGCTCGCTCGAGAGCCGGCTCGATCGGCTCGAGCGGCTCGGGGTCGACGTCGTCCGCTTCAACCTGCACTGGAACGAGATCGAGCTACGGCGCGGGAGCCCGAGCTGGGAGGCGAGCGACGCCGTGCTCAAGGGGCTGCGGACGCGGAAGATCGACGCGGTCGTCGGTCTCGTCGGCGCTCCTCATTGGACCAATGGCGGGCGCGCCCCCAACTACGCCCCGACGGCCGCGAGCTTCGCCGCGTTCGCCCGTGCCGCCGCCTCGCGCTACTCCTGGGTGCGCGAATGGCTGGTCTGGAACGAGCCGAACCAGGCGCGCTGGCTGAAGCCGACCTCGCCGGCGGTCTACGTCCGCTCGCTCCTCAACCCGGCGTACGCCGCGATCCATGCGGCGAATCCGCGAGCCAAGGTCGCGGGCGGCGTGACCGCGCCGCGCGCCGGCTCGGCCGGGATGTCGCCCGTGAAGTGGATCCGCGGGATGCGAGCGGCGGGCGCGCGACTCGATGCCTACGCGCACCACCCCTATCCGGGCCGGCCCTCCGACAGCCCGTTCGCCGGCGGCTGCCGCCAGGCCGATTGCGAGACGATCACGATGGCGACTCTCGAGCGCTTGCTCAGCGAGGTGACGAGGGCCTTCGGGGCGAAGCGGATCTGGCTGACCGAGTACGGCTACCAGACGGGTCCCGGCGGCGTCTCGCAAGCGCGTCAGGCCGAGCTGCTCGGCCAGGCTGCGCTCCGGGTCTACAAGGCGCCGCGCGTCGACCTGCTGATCCACTATCTCGTCGTCGACGAGCCGACGAGCGCACGTTTCCAGAGCGGCCTCTTCGCGACTTCGGGCTCGCCGAAGCTCGCCGCGCTTGCGTTCCCGCTGCCGCTCGTGCAGGCAGGGCGGAGCGGCGGCAAGGTCGTGCTCTGGGGGCAGGTGCGGCCCGGGCTCGGCGCGCAGAGCTACCGGTTGCAGGTGCGCAGCGGCGGCGGCTGGAGGTTCGTGGGTGGAACGCGTAGGACGAGCGCCCGCGGCTACCTCAGCACGGCCGTGAGCGTGCCGCGTGGCTCGCTGGTGCGGACGCTCTCGGTGCGCGACGGCACCTCCGGCGCGCCGCTCTTCGTCCGCTAGCTCGTCAGCGAATCGCGGCGTAGACGATGACCGCGACGACGATTGCGATCGCGATGAAGGCGAGCCGCATGACGCGGAATGCTCGCTGCTCGCCCGGACCCGGGCCGGGCTCGGGGGTGTACGGATCGAGCGGCGGCGCCGGCTGGCGTGGGCTTTCGTCCTCGCCCTCGAGCACCTGCGGATCGTGTTGGACTTCCCTTTCGGTCACGGGCGACTCGTACCCCGGCGGGTAGCTTCCGAAGCGTGCGTGCGCCCCCTGAGCTGCGCGGCGGCTTCGTTCCGCGACTGACGGCGCTCGTCGCCGGACTGTTCCTCTGCGCCCTCGGGATCATCCTCTTCCTCGAGTCGGAGCTCGGGCTGCCGCCGTGGGACGTCCTCCACCAGGGACTTGCCGAGCAACTCGGCGTCTCGTTCGGCGCCGCGAACCTGATCGTCTCCGGCGCGGTGCTCGCGCTCGCTTGGGCGTTGCGCGCACACATCGGGCTCGGCACACTTCTGAACGCGAGCCTGATCGGCAGCTTCGTGCTTGCGCTCGCCGCCTCCGACGCGATCGCGACGCTCTCCGACGAGAGTCTCGCAGCGCGGATCGGCCTCCTCCCACCCGCGCTCGCCTGTTTCGGGGTCGGCTCTGCGTTCTACATCGCTGCCAGCATGGGTGCCGGCCCGCGAGACTCGCTGATGCTCGTCGCCTCCCGAAGGCTCGGGCTGCGGATCGGAACTGCGCGTACGGCGGTCGAGCTCGTGGCGCTCGGGCTCGGGTTCGCTCTGGGAGGGAAGGCAGGGATCGGCACGCTCGTCTTCGCGCTCGGGATCGGACCTGCGGTCGAGCTCTCGTTCTGGCTACTCGAGCGGACGCCGCTCGCGGCTCCCGCAGTAGCATCGCCGACGTGAGCGGTGTGAAGGGATTGATTGCAGCCGGTGGTGAAGGCACGCGGCTCGCGGAGCTGACGCGCGTCGTCAACAAGCACCTGCTTCCGGTGGGCGCGTGGCCGATGATCTATTACCCGCTGCAACTGCTCCAGCTCGCCGGCGTCCACGACGTGCTGATCGTGACGGGACAGGGACATGCGGGCCAGCTCATCGACCTGCTCGGCGACGGCCGGCTGCCGCGGCGAGGCTCCGAGGAACCGCTCTTCGATCTCGATCTCACCTACAAGGTGCAGGTCGAGCCGGGCGGGATCGCGCAGGTCGTCGGGATGGCGGAGAGCTTCGCGGGCGCCGAGAAGCTGGTCGTGTGCCTCGGCGACAACATCTTCGAGTACGCGGAGGTCGCCGCGATCCGAGCCTTCGTCGAGGGCGACGACGGCGCCGCCGTGTTCGTGAAGGACGTGCCGGATCCGGAGCGTTTCGGCGTTGTCGTCTACGGCGAGGACGGCCGGGTCGCGGACGTTGTCGAAAAGGCAGGTGTCGTCGATACGCGCTACGACGAGCCGCCCTCGAGCGATGCCGTGGTCGGCCTCTACTGCTACGACGGGGGCGTCTTCGACCTGATCCGAGAGCTTCGGCCCTCGTCGCGCGGCGAGCTCGAGATCACGGACGTCAACCGCCACTACGCCGAGCGCGGCACGCTTGCCGCCCATCGCGTCACGGGCTGGTGGGAGGACGCGGGAACGCAGGAGTCGCTGCCGGAGATCGGCGCTCTGATCGCACGTACCGGTGTTAACAAGATCGCGTGATCGAGGGGCTACACAGGATCCCGCTGCGGCGGTTCGAGGACGAGCGCGGCTGGTTCTCCGAGCTGATGCGCGCGGGCGCGCTCCCGAAGCCCGTACGCCAGTCGAATCTCGTCTTCTCTCGGCGAGGCGTCGTCCGGGGCCTCCATTTTCACGAACGCGGCCAGGACGACCTCTTCGCGTGCGTGCACGGAATGGTCCGCGTGGTCGTGCTCGATCGCGAGAGCGGCGAGACGTTCACCGAGGACATCGGCGACGAGAATCCGGTCGCGATCTACATTCCCGGCCTCAACGCGCACGGCTACGAGGCGCTCAGCGACTGCCTCTTCCTCTATCACGTGACGGAGGAGTACGACGCCGACGACCCTGACGAGCACAGCCTCTGCTGGGCCGATCCGCGGGTCAAGCACCTGTGGAGCACTGAGACGCCGATCCTCTCCGAACGGGATGCTGCAGCCTGTTGAGCGCAGTCTGTTGAGGGGGGCCGCTTGCTGATCACCGGGGCAGGCGGGCAGCTCGGACGGGCGCTGGCGGAGGAGTTTCCGGAAGCACTCGCCCTGACGCGAGCGGAATGGGACGTCGCGCTGCCGGCCCCCGCTCTGCTCGATGGGCCGGATGTGATCCTGCATGCCGCGGCGTGGACCGACGTCGACGGCGCCGAGGACGATCCGCAGGGCGCGGCTGCGGTCAACGTCGGCGGGACGGCGAACGCAGCCGAGCTGGGCGCGCCGCTCGTCTACTTCTCCACGGACTACGTCTTCGACGGGCGCAGGCGGGAGCCGTACGTCGAGTCCGACGGCCCGAATCCGCTCTCGGTCTACGGCCGCACGAAGCTGCACGGCGAGGCGGCGGCCAACGAGGGCTCGTGGATCGTGCGGAGCGCCTGGCTCTTCGGGCCGACGGGCCACAACTTCGTCCGCACGATGCTTCGGCTCGGGGCCGATCGCGACGAGGTCGCTGTCGTCGACGATCAGTGCGGCTCGCCGACCTACGTCGCGCATCTCGCGGCGGCCACCCGCGAGCTGCTGGAGCGCCCTCCGGGGATCTGGCACGTGGCCGGCGGGGGCGAGTGCACGTGGGCAGAGCTCGCTGAGGCGATCTTCGAGGGCGCGGGAATCGACTGCCGCGTCCGTCGGATCACGACGGCCGAGCTCGGGCGGCCGGCGCCGCGCCCGGCCTACTCGGTGCTCCGGAGCGAGCGCGGCGGGCCGACACTGCCGCATTGGCGGGAGGGCCTCCGGGAGTGCCTGGAGCGGCTGGGCGTAGTTCCCGGAGCCCGAGGGTAGGGATCGAGGATGCCCATCCTCCTGCTTGCGCTCGTCGTCGTCGCGCTCGTGCTCGGAATCGGGCTCGCGTTGAAGATCGCGTTCTGGGTGCTCGTGATCGCGGCGATCGTGATCGCGCTGCTCGTCTTCGGCGCGCGCGGCGCTCTCGGCCGGCGTACCTGACCCACCCGGCCGCGCTTCTCGCGTACGAGAATCGGTCGATGGCGCGGTATTCCTTCCTGAGCACCTGGGCCCTCGACGCTCGCCTCGATGACGTCTGGGAGGCGATCTATGCCACCGAGCGCTGGCCCGAGTGGTGGCAGGGAGTCAAGGTGGCCGAACGGCTCGACGCCGGTCAGAGAAATGGGGGGAGGGACGACGGAGTCGGCTCGATCCACCGCTACGTCTGGCGGAGCAGGCTGCCCTACGACATCGAGTTCCGGATGCGCACGAGCCGCGTCGAGCGGCCGTATCTGCTCGAAGGCGTGGCGGACGGCGCGCTCCGGGGCACGGGGCGCTGGCGACTCTGGTCGGGGAACGGCACTGCCGTCACCTACGAGTGGGACGTGGAGACGACGATCCCCTGGATGAACGCGATCGCGCCGCTCGGTAGGCCGGTCTTCCACTGGAGCCACGACCACGTGATGCGAAACGGCGGCCGCGGGCTCGCGCGGCTGCTCGGCGCGAAGCTACTCAGCGCGAGCTGAGCAGTTCTGGTCCAAGCATCCCCAATGGGGGAGCGAGGCCCCCACTCGGAACGCTATCGGCCGACCCGTAACGCGGGTGGTACCGCTTCGTGCCAACTCCGTCACAACTGCTCGCTAGGCTGCGCCGATGCGCGTTCTCGTCGCAGGCGGTGCCGGCTTCATCGGCTCTCATTTCGTCAAGCGTCTGCTCGCGGCGGGCGACGACGTGCGCGTGCTCGACAAGCTCACCTACTCGGGGAACCAGGCGAATCTCGGGCCCGACGTCGAGCTCGTCGTCGGCGACATCTGCGATCCGGAAGCCGTCACCGCGGCCACCGCGGATTGCGAGGCGATCGTCAATTTCGCGGCGGAGACTCACGTCGATCGCTCGATTCTCGGCTCCGTGGACGTGATCCAGACGAATGTGATCGGCATCTACGTCCTGCTCGAGCGCGCTCGTGCGGCCGGGCTCCGACTGTTGCACGTCTCGACGGACGAGGTCTATGGCGACGTCCCGTTGGGTGCGCCGTCCTCGACCGAATCCGACCCGCTGGCGCCGTCGAGCCCCTACTCCGCCGGCAAGGCCGGGGGCGATCTGCAGGTGCTCGCGCACACTCGGACGTACGGCGTCGACGCGCTGATCACCCGCGGTTCCAACACGTACGGCCCGAATCAGTATCCGGAGAAGCTCCTGCCGCTCTTCCTTACGAACGCACTCGACGGAGAGCCGTTGCCCATGTACGGCGACGGCGGCCAGATCCGGGATTGGCTCTACGTCGAGGATCACTGTGCAGGGATCGAGCTGGCGCTCAGGCAGGGACTGCCCGGTGAGATCTACAACATCGGCGGCGGTGAGGAGGCGACGAACCGGGAGATCACGGAGCTCGTGCTCGAGCACACACTGGCCGACCGCGCGCTCGTGCGAACGGTCGCGGATCGACCTGGGCATGACCGCCGCTACTCGCTGGCCACCGCGAAGATCCGGGAGCAGCTCGGCTGGGCGCCGCAGGTGGCTCTGGCGGAGGGCTTCCCGCTGACGGCAGCCTGGTATCGGGAGAACCGGGACTGGTGGGAGCCGATCAAGCACTCCGGCGGCTATCGCGAGTACTACGAGAAGCAATACGCCGCGAGGCTGGCCCGCTAGCCATCGTCGCCTCCGTCGCAGCTTCGCTCGACCTCCCTGCGTAGCCGTGTGATCTCTCGTCGCTCGCCCTGAACCGCCTCGGAGCGATCGAGCAGCTCGGGCACGCCGTCACAGCGTTCGAGCGCGAACCTCGTGAAGGCGAGGTTGTAGCTCGCATAGGCCTCGGCCAGGCTGCCCGAGCCCGCGAGGCCCGCCACCGCCTGCTCGAGCAGCGGCAAGGCAGCGTCGTAGTCGCCGGCCTGCATCAGCGCGAAGCCTTGGTCGTTCAGCGCGGACGGATCGCCCGCGGGCTCGGTGGGGGGCGGCTCGGTCGGTGCCGGCGCGGTTGTGGGCTCGGGTTCCGGCTCGGGCTCGGGTTCCGGCTCGGGCTCCGGTTCCGGCTCGGGCTCCGGTTCCGGTTCCGGCTCGGGCTCAGGTGTGGTCGTCACGGTCTCGACGACCGTCGTCCCGGCGAGCGTCACCGTCGTCTGGACGGTTTGCGGACCCGAGTCGGCAGCGGACTCGCCGGGATCGTCGCCTCCGAGCACGGCCGCGAGCGCGACGCCGCCGAGCGCGAGCGCGGCGACAGCCGCCGCGAGGAGCGGAATCCGGCTCCGAGAGCGCTGCCGCTCGACCGGCCGCACAGCGCCGACCGTCGTGTGGCCGGCGGCTGCATCGAGCGCGTTGCGCAGGGCATGGACGAGATCGGCACAGGTGGCGAATCGCCGGTCGGGTTCCTTCGCGAGACCCTGCGCGAGCACGGCATCGATCTCGGGCGGCAACTCCGGGTTTCGCTCCGAGGCGTTCGGGATCGGGCCCTGCACGTGCGCCGCCGCTTCGGCGGTCGGCGAGTCCATTGCGAACGGCCGTGTGCCGGTGAGCAACTCGAACGCAACGATGGCGAGGGCATAGCGATCGCTCGCGGGCGTCGCCTGCTCGCCCCGTGCCTGCTCGGGGGAGAGGTAGCCGGCGGTGCCGAGCACCGTGCCCGCAGCAGTGAACGAATCGAGCCCGACCGCGCTTGCGATGCCGAAGTCGGCGACCCGAACGTCGCCGTCGTCGGTCAGGAGCAGGTTGGCGGGCTTGACGTCCCGATGGACGATTCCGGCCGCATGCGCCGCGTCGAGTGCTGCGCCCGTCTGCCGGAGCCACGCGAGCGCCCGTCCCGCCGGCTGCGCGCCCTCGGCCGCGAGGCGGTCGGCGAGCGAGCCGCCCGGCAGGTACTCCATAACGATGTACGGCCGGCCGTCGTGCTCGCCGACGTCGAAGATCGTCACCGTGCTCGGGGCGTTCGAGAGTCGTGCGGCCGCGAGCGCCTCGTGCGTGAAGCGGCGCCGGATCGCATCCTCGTCCGCAAAGCGCTCCGCCAGCACCTTGACGGCGACGATCCGACCGAGCACGCCGTCCTCGGCGCGATAGATCTCGCCCATGCCGCCTCGGGCGATGCGCTCCGGTTGCCGATAGCGGGGTGGCAGGATCTCGGTCATCGCTCCCTCGGTGCCCTCGTCTCCTGCGAGGAAAACCGCTCGGAGGATCGTCGCAACGAGTTGAAGGTTCGGTAAAGAAGCCGGGGGACGCGAATCTCCTGCGCTAGCCTCAAACCGGAGGATCACGCATGCGGCGCCCGCTTCTCGCACTCATCGGCTCGATCTTCAGACGCGGGGCCTTCCTCGGCTGCGTCGGGCTTGCGCTTGCCGCCCCCTTGGGCGCCGCTTCCGCCACGGCTGCGTCCGTTACCTCGTCCACGTTCCTCGTCAGCGGTCGAGGTTGGGGTCACGGCGTCGGGATGAGCCAGTACGGGGCGCTCGGATTCGCGAACGCGGGCTGGATGCACGAGCGGATCCTCGCCCACTTCTATTCCGGAACGAGCCTCGGGCCAGCGCCCGTCGCACAGGTGCGCGTGCTGGTCGCGGAGTCTAAGCCGGCGCTGACGATCTCCTCGAAGGCTCCCTACCGCATTCGCGACGTCTTCGGCACGACGCACTTTCTCCCCGCTGGGCCGCTCGTCCTCGGGCCGAGGCTCGAGCCGGTGCTGAACGGCGTCCCCACCCCGCTCGCCGGCCCGCTCGTCGTCCTGCCGGGTCGCGCGCCGCTCGAGCTCGGCCAGCCCGCCCCGGGAATCGGCTACCGGGGTCGGCTCGAAGTCGCCGTCGCCGGCGCGAAGCTGAACGCGATCAACGTCGTCGGGCTCGAGGATTACCTCGCAGGCGTCGTCCCGCGCGAGATGCCGGCTTCGTGGTCGGTTGAGGCGCTGAAGGCCCAGGCGGTCGCCGCCCGCTCCTACGCGCTCGCGCACCGTGTGAGGGATCGGACCTTCGACCTCTACGCCGACGTCCGCAGCCAGGTCTACGGCGGAATCGCGAGCGAGGACGCCCGCGCGACCGCGGCGATCAGGGCGACCGCGGGTCGAGTCCTCCTGCACGGGGGCACGATCGTCGACGCGCTCTTCCATTCCACCTCGGGTGGGCGCACGGTGTCGGCCGCGGAGGCCTTCGGAACGGCCGTCCCGTACCTCGTTGGCGTCGCGGATCCGCACAGCTCGCTCTCTCCGGTCAACCGCTGGGGGCCGACGGCGGTGACCGACGCGACGGTTCGCAAGGGACTCGGAATCGCAAGCCCCGTGCTCGGGCTCCAGCTCGTCCGCGCCGGCTCCGGGCGCGTGCGTTCGGGCACGGTCACCACGACCGCCGGCCCGCGGATCGTGACCGGTGGCGCTCTGCGAACCGGGCTGGGGCTGCGCTCGACCTGGATCACCGCCCTCGCATCGCTGACGCTGACGCGTCCGGCCGGCTCGGTTGTTTACGGCCGTGGCGTGACCGTTCGCGCGGACGCGAAGGGAGTCGGAGGCGCCGTCCTCTCCCAGCGCAGCGGCGGCGCCTGGACGCAGGTCGCCGCTCGACCCGCCGCCGGCACAATCGCGTTCACGACGAAGGTGCTCGCCCCCACGAGCTTCAGGCTCTCGGCGGGGGCCGTCGCCGGTCCCGTGCTCGAGGTGCCGGTCGCGCCGCTCGTCGCTTTGGCGCCGACGGAAAGCGGGCTCGAAGGAACGGTGACTCCCGCGAGCCCGGGGACGGCGGTTCAGCTCCAGTTCCTCGAAGGCGACGACTGGACGCCGGACGGAGGGTCCGTGCTCGACGACCTCGGCGGTTTCCGGATCGACGCCGAGCTTGCGCCGGGCACCTATCGCGCTCGCGTCGCTCCTGCCGCCGGCTTCGCCGCGGGCCTGAGCCGGCAGCTCCGGATCGAATGATGAGACGTTGGCGGCTCGCGGCCTTGGGCCTGGCTCTCGCGGTTGGCGCGCCGGATTCGGCGGCCGCAGCCCGGTTCGCGATCGGGGTGGAGACCCTCGCTGCGATCGCGCCGCTCCAACGGGCGCTCGGCTCGGGAGCCGAGAGCCTCGCTCCTCTGCCCGCGGTCGTCGTCGAGCGTCGAACCGCGCCCCGCCTACGCGAGCTTCCGGGCGCGACCTACGTCGAACGGCTCGGGACGCGGAGGCCGTCGTTCGAGCCCAACGATCCGCTCGCGCTCGGGCAGTGGCACCTCGCGGCGAACCGCGCTTTCGACTTCTGGCCTGTGCTCCCGCTTCTGCCGCCGGTGCGGGTCGCGGTGATCGACTCGGGTATCGATGGGGGCCATCCGGAGCTCAGGAGCAGGATCGTCGCGGCCGAGAGCTTCGTCGGCACACCGGCCCGCGAGGATGCGACCGGCCACGGCACCTTCGTCGCCGGGTTGATCGCCGCCGCTGTCGGCAACGGCGAAGGCATCGCCGGGATGGCGCCGTCGGCCGAGCTCCTGATCGCGAAGGTCGTCGAGGAAGACGGGTCGATCGGCGTCGAGGCGGAGGCGCGCGCGATCCGCTGGGCGGTCGACGAAGGCGCCCGCGTGCTCAACATGAGCCTTGGCGGGGTGCGCGACCCGCGCGATCCGAGCCGCGACACCTACTCGCCGCTCGAGGAGGCCGCATTGGCCTACGCGACGCGGAAGGGAGTCGTGGTCGTGGCCGCCGTCGGGAACGGCGACGCGGCTCCGTCCCAGCCCTGGCCGTACGCGAGCTACCCGGCCGCGCTGCCGCATGTCCTCGGGGTCAGTGCGCTCGCACGGAACGGCTCCTCGCCTGCGTTCTCGAACCGCGATCGGATCTACAACGACCTCGCCGCCCCCGGCCAGGGTCTGCTCTCCACGTTCCCGCGCGCCCTGACCGCACCGTTCAAGGAATGTGCCGAGCAGGGCTACTCGAGCTGCGGCCCGAGCGAGTATCGAACCGCCGAGGGCACGTCGTTCGCCGCCCCGCAGGTGAGTGCCGCGGCAGCAGCCCTGATCGCGCTCAGAGACTCGCTGCGGCCCGAGCAGGTCAGCGCGCTGCTGACCGGCACGGCCGTGGACGTGAACGCGGGCACCGGCTGCCGAGCCTGCGCGCTCCGACGGGACGCGCTCACCGGCTGGGGCCGGCTCGACGTTGCCGCGGCGCTCCGCTCGCTCGCAGCCGACGTGCTCCCGCCGGTGGACGCGCGCGAGCCGAACGACGATCTCGGCGCTGAGGCGGCGCCGGTCTGGGGCCCGATCCAGCGGCTCCAGGCGACGCTCGACTTTTGGGACGACCAGAACGACGTCTATGCGATCCGGCTCCGGAAGGACCAGC
>Ga0136617_10003399_pt1 | contig 14224 bp, 16 predicted proteins | sample AntDrymUQ3222106_2_FD_129672 | JGI IMG/M metagenome (GOLD analysis project Ga0136617, IMG submission 129672) | Polar desert sand microbial communities from Dry Valleys, Antarctica - metaG UQ322 (21.06) | ecosystem: Environmental > Terrestrial > Soil > Desert | place: Antarctica: Dry Valley... | reverse complement strand
GTCGAGACCGCCGCCTACTACGTCGTCGCCGAGGCGCTCACCAACGCCGGCCGCCACTCCGGCGCCAGCCACGCGTGGGTGGAGCTCGAGCGCGCCGACGGCCTCCTCTGCGTGGACGTCGGCGACGACGGTGACGGGGGCGCCGAGCGCCGCCCCGGCTCGGGCCTGGACGGCCTCGCCCAGCGCGTCGAGGCGCTCGACGGCCGCTTCGCCGTCGTCAGCCCCGCGGGTGGGCCGACCCTGATCCGGGCGGAGCTGCCGTGCGAGTCGTGATCGCCGAGGACCTGGTGCTGCTGCGCGCTGGGATCGCGGCCCTGCTCGAGGACGAGGGCCACACGGTGGTGGCGTGCGTCGGCGACGGCGAGGGGCTGCTCGACGCGCTCGAGGAGCACCGCCCCGACCTCGCGATCGTCGACGTGCGCATGCCGCCGACCCAGACCGACGAGGGCGTCCGCGCCGCCGTGGAGGCGCGTCGGCGCGACCCGGACGCCGCCGTGCTGATCCTCTCCCAGTACGTCGAGGAGCGCTACGCCGCCGACCTGCTCTCCAGCGGCGCGCGCGGGATCGGCTACCTGCTCAAGGACCGCGTGGCCGACGTGACCGACTTCCTCGCCGCGGTGAACCGGGTGGCATCGGGCGGCACCGTGATCGACCCCGAGGTCGTCTCTCAGCTGCTCGGCCGCCACGGCGACGACCCGCTCGACGGGCTCACCGTGCGCGAGCGCGAGGTGCTCGGGCTGATGGCCGAGGGCCACACCAACGCGGCGATCGTCGCCCGCCTGGGCATCAGCCACAGCGGGGTGGAGAAGCACGTGCGCAAGGTGTTCGGGAAGCTCGGCCTGCCCGAGACCGACCACCACCACCGCCGGGTGCTCGCCGTCCTCACTTACCTGGGGGTCTGACATGCCGCTGCGCCGCGCCCTGACCATCCTCGCCTCGCTCGTCGTCGTGGCCATGGTGGCCGTGACCACGTACGGCCTGCTGGACCTCGCCGCCGGCCACACCAGCGAGGCGCGGGCGGCCTATCCCGACGTGCGCAGCATCGTGGTCGAGGACGGCAACTCCGACGTGCGGCTGGTCGGCGCGCCGGCCGGCACCCGCCTGCAGGTTGTGGCGCGCGTGCGTGAGGGCCTGCGCTCGCCCGAGCGGCGCGTCGAGCGCCTGGCCGGCGGCGAGCTGCGCCTCTCCTCCTCCTGCCCGGCCTTCCTGGGCGGCAACTGCGGCGTGGACTACGAGGTGCGGGTGCCCGCGGGCACGGAGGTCCGCGCCCGCACCACCGCGGGCGACCTGTGGGCGAGCGGGCTGCGCGGCGCACGGCCGGTGGTGCTCCAGACCGCGGCCGGTGACATCGAGGCGCGCGACGTGCGGGCGCCCCGCCTGCGGCTGCAGAGCTCGGCCGGGGACGTTACGGCCGGCGAGGTGCGGGCGCCCGAGGTGGACGTCGTCACGTCGGCCGGCGACGTGACGGTCGAGCTCCTGACGATCCCCGAGCGGCTGAGCGCGCGTACGTCCGCGGGCGACGTCGAGCTGGGCGTCCCCGACGCGGTCTACCGCGTCGAGGCGGACTCCAACGCCGGCGACGTGGTGGCCGACGCGGTGCGCCGCGACCCGTCAGCGACGCGGCTGATCGAGGCCGACACCAGCGCCGGCGACGTGCTCATCGAGCCCCGCTGACGCTCAGGGGGCGATCGCCACCATGCGCTCGATCGGCACCCGCGCGCGGGCGGCGATCGCCGGCGGCACCTCGACCACGGGCGCGAGGTCGCGCAGGGCGTCGCGCAGCTTGGGCAGCGTGATCAGCTTCATGTAGCGGCAGCTCGCCTCCTCGTTGGCGGCCACGAAGTCGACCTCGGGCGCCGCCATCCGCAGCGGGTGCAGCATGCCGGTCTCGGTGGCCATGATCGCCGTCGTCCCCGGCTGCGCGGTGCGCGCGTAGTCGAGCATCCCGCCCGTGGAGAGCATGTGCACGCCCTCGGCGTCGACGTCGCCGGCGGCCACGTACTCCATCACCGAGGTCGAGCAGCCGCACTCCGGGTGGATGAGGAAGTCCGCGCCGGGGTGCTCCGCGCGCATCGCGGAGATGTCGCGCGGCCGGATGCCGGCGTGCACGTGGCACTCGCCGTCCCACACGCGCATCGGGCGGCCGGTCATCTTCTCCACGTAGGCGCCGAGGAACATGTCGGGGCCGAAGAGGATCTCGGTGTCGTCACCATGCTCGCGGTAGATGTGCTCCACCACCGCGACGGCGTTGGAGGAGGTCACGCAGTAGTCGGTCTCGGCCTTCACCGCGGCCGTGGTGTTGACGTACATGACCACCACGGCGCCCGGGTGCTTGGCCTTCCAGGCGCGCAGCTGCGGCGCGGTGATCGAGTCGGCCAGCGAGCAGCCGGCGTCGAGGTCGGGCAGCAGCACGACCTTCTCCGGGGAGAGGATGGACGCCGTCTCGGCCATGAAGTGCACGCCGCAGAACGCGATCACCGGGTCGGTGGTCGCAGCGGCCCGGACCGAGAGCCCGAGCGAGTCGCCGACGTAGTCGGCGACGTCCTGGACCTCGGGGCGCTGGTAGTTGTGGGCGAGGATGACGGCGCCGCGCTCCTGGGCCAGGGCGCGGACCTCGTCCTGCAGGGCGGGGATGTCGTCCAGCTGCAACAAGGTCACGTTTCGTTCTCGATCTCGAGGAGGAGGGACAGGTCGAGACTGGGTGCCGAGTGGGTCAGGGCACCCATCGAGACGTAGTCTAGCCCCTTTATGGTCGAGTAGACAACAACCGTGTCGAGCGTCACGTCGCCAGACGCCTCGAGCACCGCGCGGCCGCCCACCCGCGCCACCGCGGCGGCCACCTGCGCGGGCGTCATGTTGTCCAGCAGCAGCCGTGGCGCGCCCGCCGCCAGGGCGGCCTCGATCTCGGTGGCGTCGCGCACCTCGACGGTGAGCGGCAGGTCGGGCCGGGCGGCCAGCGCCCGGGCGACCGCCGTCCCCACCCCGCCGGCCAGCGCGGCGTGGTTCTCCTTGATGAGGATCGCGTCGTAGAGCCCGTGGCGGTGGTTGACGCCGCCGCCGTGGACGACGGCGCGCTTCTCGAGCGCGCGCAGGCCCGGCGTGGTCTTGCGCGTGTCGAGGATCTGCACGGTGCCGCCAGCGTCGCGCACCAGGCGCGTGACCGCGGCGGTCAGGGTCGCCACGCCCGAGAGCCGCCCGATCAGGTTCAGCGCGGTGCGCTCGCCCGTCAGCAGCGCGCGGGCGGCGCCCCGGACCTCGAGCACCGGCGCGGGCGGCTCGCGCCACTCCCCCTCGGGCCCCAGCCGCCGCACCTCGACGTCCGGATCGAGCCGCGCGAAGACGGCCTCAGCCACGTCCAGGCCGGAGATCACGCCCGGCGCCTTCTGCGTGATCGTGGCGGTCGCCCGCGCGCCGGCGTCGACCGTGACCTCAGTGGTGACGTCGCCCGTGCCCACGTCCTCGGCGAGCGCGCGATCGATCAGGTCGGAGACGGCGGGGTCCATGGCGCGGCCCGGGAGGCTAGTCGCCACGTCTGCGCTCGACCCGAGCGGGTGAACGTCAACGGCGGCTGGGTAGGGGAGCCGGTGTCCGCCGGCCGCGGTGAGAACTCCGAACTCGGCGCTGCTGTGGCGCCGAGTTCGGCGTTCGCGACGGTGAGCGTCGTCAACTCCGAACTCGACGGGTGGACCGCGTCGACTTCGGCGTTCTCACGACGTCAACGTCGGAATCGCCGCCTCCTCGCAGCCGCGTCCGACTACGAAGCGCCGCCCCGCTCCAGGCCCGCCAGCGCTGACTCGCCGGCGAACACGGTCCGCCCGCGGCGCGAGACCCGCACGGTCATCGTGCCGGCCAGGTGGTGGTGGGAGCGGTCCACCGCGCGGCGCTCCGCGGGCACCGGCACGGTCAGCGACCGGGCGCTCTCGGGCGCCGCGGTGCCCTCGATCTCCACGAGCGCCGTGCCCGCCCGTGCGCGCAGGCGCCACGCGCCGGGCGCGACCGCCATCGCCGCCGGCGGGCGGCAGCGCAGCACGTGGCCGTCCAGCCGCACGACCGCGGCGGTCGCCTCCAGCGTCGCGCGGCGCACGCCGACCGGACCGCCCGCGAAGGCCACCGAGACCGGCGCGCCGAAGTCGTGCGCCTGGCCCCACCACCAGCGGTCGGGGAAGCCGGCCCCCCAGTTCTTCTCCGCGTAGGCGCCCGCGCCGTCCAGCGAGAACGTCTCGGGCCCCGCCACCACTCGTCCCGTCACCTCGGCGCCGAACAGGTGCGGATGCCAGTACTGGCTGAGCCCGGGCAGCACCTGGGCGCCGCCCAGGCCCCCGAACGCGCGCCGCGGCCACGCCACCGGCGCGCGCAGCGCCGCCTCGACGCGGCAGTCGGGCCCCAGCTCGAGCCGCACGTGGTCCGGGCCGGCCGAGAACGCCTCGCCGGCGCGCACGCCGTAGCCCGCCCGCTCGGCGCGCGGCGCCTGCACGGCGGCCCAGCGGAAGAAGCCGCCCGGATGCGCCGCCAGGCCGATGAAGCCCCAGCGCTCGCCGCCGCGCGCCACGTTGACCCCGCACATGACGATGGCCACGTGGCCGCCGCCCGGCTGGGTGAAGCGCCAGAAGTAGCCCTCCATGGGGACGCCGTGGTAGCGCCGCGGGTCACCCCACGGCGGGTCGGCGCCGGTGCGGCGGTACGTGCCGAGCATGACCCTCCCTACGGACGGCCGCGCGCGTCGGTGCCAATGGGCAAGATGGTCGGCATGTGGCGGTGCTGGTATCGCTCGCAGGGCGCGGATCTGCCGTTCGGCGATCTCCGGCCGGCCCACGAGGTGACGATGGAAGGGTACTTCTGGCGCATCACCGACGCCCGCGCGGGGCGCGTCGTCGTCGCGTTGTGCGGCATCAACCGCTCCTCCGGCGGCACGTGGGCCACGGTCGCCCTGGCCGGCCATCCGGGCGGCTTCGTGGCCGCGGCCGACCTGCCGGACGCCGGCGCCGACCCCGACCGGCTCGGTGCCTGGGCGGGCGAGCGGGCCTTCGCCGGGCAGCCCGGCCGGGTGCGCGTGGACCTGGGCCCCGACGCGCGGCTCGACGTCCGGCTGCGCGAGCTGCGGGGCTGGACGCGGCGCCCGTTCGGCGGATCCGGCGCCGCGCACGCGCTCCCGGGCCTCGGCCAGTACTGGCATCCGCACGTGCTCGGCGGCCGTGCCGCCGGACGGGCGATCCTCGGGGGCGAGACGGTCGCCCTGGACGGGGCGGAGGTCTACGCCGAGAAGAACTGGGGACGTGGCGGCTTCCCGGAGACGTGGTGGTGGGGCCAGGCGCACGCGTTCGAGCGGCCCGACGTGTGCGTCGCGTTCGCCGGCGGAGACGTGGCGATCGGGCCGGCGCGGCTGCGCGCCACCGCGCTGGTCGTGCGCCTGGGCGACGAGCTCATCCGGCTCGGCGACCCGGTGCTCTCGCCGGTGCAGGCCGACGTCGGCGACGCGCACTGGCGCCTGCGCGCCCGCGGCCCGCGCTGGAGCGTCGAGGTGGACGCCGGCGCCGCGCCGGGGGCGGCGCACGTCCTGCCGGTGCCGCTGCCGGCGCGGCGCCACAGCGTCCCGGGCGCGCTCCAGCATCTGGGCGGGCGGCTGCACGTCGTCGTGCGCCGCCGGGGTCGCGTGATGTTCGCCGGCGAGTCGCGGCTGGCCGGGCTGGAGCACGGCGGTCGCGACCGGGCCGCGGCGGAGCTCGCGCGCCGCGCAGCCGAGCGACCGGTTGGATCCGCGCGATGAGGCGCTCCGTACAGCCGGAAGGAACCGCAGTCGTCGTCGTAGTCGCCCGAGAGGAGAGCACCGGTGCAGCCCACGCACGATCTCCAACCTGAGCTGGTGCCGCCGCCCGCCGCGGCGGGGGGCCGCCTGGCCCTGTGGTTCCGGGCCACGCGCCCGCTCTACCTGCCCACGTCGCTGATCCCCGGGCTGGCCGGCGGGCTCGTCGCCGTCCGCGTCCCCGGCGCCGACTGGTGGCTGCTGCCCGTCGCGCTGATCGCCCTGCTGCTGGTGCACGCCGCCACCGACGTCTGCAACGACGTCGAGGACGCCGCGCGGGGCGTCGATCCGCCCGACAAGGTCGACAACTCGCGGGTGTTCAACACCGGGCTGCTGAGCATCCGCGAGGGGCGCCGGCTCTACGCCGCGCTGTTCGCCGCGGCGTTCGCGCTCGGCGTGGGCATCTGCCTCGTGCAGGGTCCCGCGCTGCTGGTCCTCGGCACCGTCGGCATCCTCGGCGGCTGGCTCTACACGGCCGGTCCGCGACCCTACAAGTACGACGGGCTCGGCGATCCGATGATCGTCCTGCTCATGGGGCCGCTGCTCACCCAGGGCGCCTACACGGCGGTGACGGGCGACGCGTTCCATGCGCCCGCGTTCTGGCTCGGCTTCGCCCCGGGGCTGCTGATCGCGAGCGTGCTGGCCGCCAACAACGTCTCCGACATCGAGGGCGATCGCGCCGCGGGCGTGCGGACGCTCGCGGTCCGGCTCGGCTTCGCTCGCGCCCGGAACCTGTTCCTGATCACGCTGACGGCTGCGCTGCTGACTCCGGTCGTGCTCTTGGCGACCGGGCTGTTCGGCGCCTGGATCCTGCTTCCGGCGGTTCTCGCTCCGGTCGGCGCCGCCCGTGCCCGCCAGGCGCTCGGCGCCGAGGCCAGCGGCGACGAGCGCCTGGTGACCCTGGCGCCGCAGACCGCGCAGCTGCACCTGCTGTTCTCGGTGCTCCTGTGCGCCGGCGTGGTGCTCGACCGCCTGTGACGCCCGCCGAGCTCGACGCCTGGCTGCCCGCGCCGGTGATCCGCACGCGCCACAGCCGGACCGCGCATGCCCCGGCGGACCGGCTGTGGGACGCGGCCGCCGCCGTGCGCCTCGACCAGACCTCCACGCTCGGCCGGCTGGTGCACTGGCGCCTGCCGGGCACGCCGCGCGACGAGACCTTCCGCGGGCTGCTGGCCCGGGACCCGTTCGTCGTGCTCGACGAGGGGCAGCACTGGTCGCTGTCGGGGTTGTGCGGCAGCATCTGGACCCTGACCCGCGACTATCCGCACCTGCGCGACGCCGACGAGTTCCGTCGCTGGAACGCGCCCGGCACCGTGCGCGTGCTCTTCGCCCACTGGGTGCAGCCGGCCGGCCCGGAGCGCTCGGAGCTGGTCAGCGAGGCGCGCGTGGGGCCCGTGGACCGCCGCGCCGCCTTCGCCGCGCGCTCGCTGTGGCTCGTGGTCGGCGTGTTCGAGCGGCTGATCGGCGCCGAGCCGCTCGACCTCGCGGCCCGCCACGCCCAAGCGGCCGCCTAGTGGCCCGTCCCGCAACCATCGAGACGGACCACTAGCTTCCCCGCACGAGCACGCGGGCGACCTGCAGTTCGTCGTCGAGCACGACGACGTCGGCCGGGGCGCCGGGGCCCAGGCGCCCCAGCTCCGGCCGGCCGGCGATCCGCGCGGGCACCGTCGACGCCGCCGTGAGCGCCTCCTCCAGGGGGACGCCGAGGGCGTGGACGTGGCGCACGGCGTCGATCATGGTCAGCACGCTGCCGGCCAGCTGCCCCTCGGGTCCGCGCACGACGCCCTCGCGCGAGACGAGGTTGCGCCCCGCGAGCGCGAAGTCGCCGTCGCCCATCGCGGTCGCCGCGACGGCGTCGGTCACGAGGGCGATCCGCCCGCACGCCGCCCGCCAGGCGACGCAGAGCGTGTCGGCGGCGACGTGGTGACCGTCGGCGATCACCTGGACGGCGACGTCGGGGCGCGCGAGCGCGGCCAGTGCGATGCCCGGATCGCGCGGCAGCATCGGCCGCATCGCGTTGAACAGGTGCGTCACGGTCCGGACGCCGCGGTCGAACGCGAGGTGCGCCTCGGCCGCCGTCGCGTCGGTGTGGCCCGCCGAGACCACGACGCCGCGCGCGAGCAGGAGGTCGATCAGCTCGAACGCGCCCGGCAGCTCGGGCGCGAGCGTGACCTGGCCCACGTGGCCGCCGTCGAGCAGGCGCGCGAGCAGGACCGGGTCGGGCGCGCGGCAGCAGGCGCGCGGGTGCACACCGAGCCGCTGGGGCGACACGAACGGCCCCTCCAGGTGCGCCCCGAGGATCCGCGGACCGTCCGGTTCCGAGCGCGGCACCTCGCCCAGCGCGGCGACGAGGTGCTCCGCCGGCGCGGTGATGAAGGTCGGCTGGTACGCCGTGGTCCCCGTGGCGAGCATGGCGGCGCCGGCCAGCGCGTAGCCGTGGCGGTCCGCGTGCATGAAGTCGACGCCGGCGAAGCCGTTGACCTGGAGGTCGACGAAGCCCGGCGCCGCTACGCCGCGCCCCGCCCCGGCCAGCCCGACGGCGGCCACGGTCCCGTCGGCGATCTCGACATCGCCCGGCACGAGCGCCCCGTCGACCAGCGCCGCCGCGACTCCGAGCCTCATCCCGGCTAGCGCTCGCGCAGCACGCAGAGCGTGGCGAAGCTCGGGTCGCTCGCCCCGTGCAGGCGGGCGCCCGCGTCGCGCAGCTCGCGCAGGTAGGCCACCAGCTCCGCGGTGACCCGCTCGCCGGGCAGCAGCGCGGGGATGCCCGGCGGGTAGCCCGCGATCGACTCGCCCGACACGCAGTCGACCGCGTCGTCGACCGCGCGGACCTCGACCTCGCCCAGGAACGCCTCGCGCGGCGGGACCACGACCTCGTTGCGCAGCGCGCCCGGCGCCCGCACCAGCGGGACCGAGGCGCCCGGCCGCCCGATCCGCCGCACCACGGCGGCGAAGTCGTGGGAGAAGCGCTCGAGGTCGTCGGGCGACTGCGCGAGCCCGAGCATCAGCACCATCGTGGCGTGGGTGGCCAGCTCGACGTGGATGTCGTAGTCCTCGCGCAGCGCGGCGGCCAGCTCGAAGCCGGTGCGGCCCGTCTCGCGCACGTCGAGCACGATCCGCAGCGGATCCCATCCCGTCACGCCCGGCCGGCCGACGAACGCGTCGTCGATCACCCGCACCCCCGGCACGGCGGCGACCGCCGGCCGCACGCCGGCCCGGGCGGCGAACGTGCGCTCCAGCAGCGCCTCGCCGTGGACGGCGAGCTGGCGCCGGGCGGCGTCCAGCGAGGCCATCAGCAGCGCGGAAGGCGAGGTGGAGCGCGTGAGCCGGAGCATGCGGGCCACCTCGGCCGCGTCGATGCGACCGGCGGGGCCGGCGTGCAGCATCGCCGACTGGGTGAGCGAGCCGACCATCTTGTGCGTCGAGGTGAGCACGGCATCGGCGCCGAGCGCCAGGGCGCTGGGCGGCACGGCGGGGTGGAAGCCGAAGTGCGGCCCCCACGCCTGGTCGACCACCAGCGCGGCGCCCGCGGCGTGGCAGGCCTCCGCGCAGCCCGCCACGTCGGCGGCCATGCCGTAGTAGGTCGGCGAGACGATGAAGGCCGCGCGCGGCGCGCCCGCCGTCGCGAGCGCCGCGGACAGCGCCTCCGGCGTGACCCCGTGCGCCATGCCCAGCTCGTCCTCGTACTCCGGCGCCACGTAGGTCGGCACGCCACCGGAGAGCACGAGCCCGTCGACCACGCTGGCGTGCGAGTTGCGCTGCACGACCACCGAAGCCCCCAGCGGCGCGAGCGCCAGGGCCAGCGCGTGGTTGCCCTGGGTGGCGCCGTTGGTCAAGAACCACGTGCGCGCGGCGCCGTGCGCCTCGGCGGCCAGCAGCTCGGCGCGCTGGTAGGGGGTCGGCGATGGCCCCAGGTCGATGCCCTGGATGTCGGCCGGCACGTCGAAGCTCAGCGCGTCGTCGCCGAGCGCGTTGCGCAGGCCCGGATCGGCGCCGGCGCCGCCCTTGTGGCCCGGGACGTGGAACCGCGTGGAGCCGCGGAAGGCGTAGCCCCAGACCGCGTCGAGGTAGGGCGCGGTGGGCTGCTCGGGGCGCGTGGCGGCGGGCGCCTCCCGCGTCTCGCGCTCGTCGGCCAGCGCCATCAGCCGGCCCGCGCGGAGGCGCTGAGGTAGGCCTGGACGAAGCCGTCGAGGTCGCCCTCGAGCACGCCGGCGGCGTTGCCGACCTCGAAGTCGGTGCGGTGGTCCTTGACCATCGTGTAGGGGTGCAGCACGTAGGAGCGGATCTGCGAGCCGAAGTTCACGTCCTGCGCCTCGCCGCGCTCGCGCGCGATCTCCTCCTGGCGCAGGCGCTCCTCGCGCTCGACCAGCTTGGAGCGCAGCATGGCCATCGCGGTGGCGCGGTTGGAGGACTGCGAGCGCTCGTTCTGGCACTGCACGACGATCCCGCTCGGCTTGTGGGTGATGCGCACCGCCGAGTCGGTCTTGTTGACATGCTGGCCGCCGGCGCCCGAGGCGCGGTAGGTGTCGATCTGCAAGTCGTCGTCCTCGATCGCGATCTCGCCCGCCTCCTCGACCACGGGCGCCACCTCGACGCCCGCGAAGGAGGTCTGGCGCCGGTTGGCGGAGTCGAACGGGGACAGGCGCACCAGCCGGTGCACGCCCTTCTCGGCCGAATAGAGCCCGTAGGCGTTCTCGCCCGCCGCGCGGAAGGTGGCCGACTTGATGCCGGCCTCCTCCCCCGGGCTGGCCTCCAGCAGCTCGACCTTGAAGCCGCGTCGCTCGGCCCAGCGCATCATCATGCGCAGCACCATCTCGGCCCAGTCCTGGGCGTCGGTCCCGCCGGCGCCGGCGTTGACGGTCACGAGCGCGTCGCCGGCGTCGTACGGGCCCGTGAACAGCCGCTCCTCCTCCAGCGCTGCGAGCCGCCGCTCGACCGAGGCGAGCGACTCCTCCACCTCGGCCTCCAGCTCGGGGTCCTCGTCGGCCAGCTCCACGAGCCCCTCGAGGTCGCCGGCGTCGGCGGCCAGGCTCGCGTAGGTCTCCAGGCGGCGCTGGGAGCGCGCGTACTCGGCGTTGACCTTGGCGGCGGCCTCGGGCTCGTCCCAGAACCCGGGCGCGCCCATCTGGGCCTCCAGCGCGCCGGCGCGCGCGCTCAGGGCGTCCGGGTCAAAGGTAGTCCGCGAGCAGGGACAACTGCTCGCGGATGGCGGCGAGGCGCTGCGGGGTGGTGAGGGTCTGCGGGCTCGCCATACGTGTATTCACCGTAGCGCAGCCGGCGTCCGGACGAGCCGGCCCGTTCGCGCAGCGCGGTGGCGTGCCGTTGCATGCGCGGGTGTCGAGGTCGTCGGCTGTCGCGTGGAGATTGGCGACCGCCTCGTCGAGCAGGACGTCGAGCCGGTGCGGTAGTCTCACGCCTGCTGGCTCGGACCTCCGCTTCTCAGTTCGTGCCCCGTAAGGCATTGCACCGCTGTCCACCTGCCGCGAAGTGCGCGAGCGATCGTCCTGCTTGTGAATCGAGTGTCTCTAGTAACCCGAGTGAGCACTTCGAGACGAGGTCGTGTTTCGGGCGGGCTGTTCGCGTGCGCGGTGGTCGCGCTCCTGCTGGTGCTCGGCGATTCCACCGGGAAGGCGAAACGCGTCGACGCCGGTTGCACTAACGCCACCTCCGATGACGAGGCGATCAACGCGGCGATCGCCGCCTCGCGACCCGGCGACGAGGTCGTGCTAGACGGGCCGTGCCGGATCGACGCGCCGATTCGTCTGCTCGGGCAGCGAACCTACCGCGGGACGTCGCGGACCGGAACCGTGATCAAGCAGGCCGCACCGATGGCAGCCATGCTCGTCTCGGACGCCTACCTGTCCGGTGAGAGAATGACCGGAGACCCGATCGCGATTCGCAGCCTGACGCTGCACGGCGACCGCTCTGAGGAACCGACGGGATCGTGGTGATGAACTGGCAGTCGGTAATCGAGGACATCGTCGTCACCAATGTAGGCGGCGACGGTATCCTGGTGACGAACGAGAACGCCGCCGGCCAACCGATCTCGAACACCGAGGTCAACGGCCGGATCGCCGGCAGTTTCATCGAGGCCGCGGGGCAGGACGGGATACGGGTGCTCGACTCGGGCAACTCAGTCACCGACTGGAACCTGGTCGACAACTGGGTCGCGCAAGCCGGCGACGACGCGATCGACCTCGACAACGCCGCCGGATGGCGCGTGATCGGCCATCACACCTACAGAAGCGCCGACGCGGCGATCCACGCCGACCGCCTCTTTGGCAGCTCCGTGAGCGACAACTACGACGAGGACTTCGGCGGCAACGCGGCGATCGATCTGGCGCTCAACTGCTGCGCTTCATCGGTAGTCACCGGCAATCGGATCTTTGACCTCGATGGCACGGGGAGCGGCGCGCATCTACGGCTCAGCGTCGTCTCAGACCGCGCGACCGCGTCGGCCGTCGGAAACGCCGTGCGCTGCCGCGAGGGAGGCAGGCGCCGCGGCGTCGGCCTCGACTACCAAGCCAAGGTGACCGCCGTATCGACCGGAAACTCGGTCGTGGGTTGCAAGACGCCACGGCGCCTGGGCCGCGGCGCCTCGGTCTCACGCGGACGGTAGTCGCCCACGAAGCTGTCCAAACGACTGACATCCCCGGAAAGCCGAGCGCCGCGAGCTGGGCGCCGCCGGCCGGCCGGAGCGATCCACGCCGGGTCTGGCTTGCGAAGCTCGCCCTACCGTGCGCCGTTCAGGATCGTCGGGCCGCTGCCGATGTCCAGTGCATGGCGACGACGAACCTCACGGGGCAGGCGGAGCGCTACCGGCTGGTGACGCGCTCGGATTTCGACGGGCTGGTGTGTGCGGCGCTGCTCAAGCAGTTGGGCATGCTCGACGACATCCTCTTCGTCCACCCCAAGGACATGCAGGACGGCAAGGTCGAGCTGACCGACCGCGACATCACGACGAACCTGCCCTACGTCCCGGGCGTCCATCTCGCGTTCGACCACCACGACTCCGAGCTCGAGCGGCTCGAGGGCAGCGCGGAGAACCACGTGATCAGCGCGGAGGCGATGTCGGCCGCGCGCGTCGTCTACGACCATTTCGGTGGCGCCGAGCGCTTTCCCGGCGTCTCGCAGGAGCTGATGGAGGCCGTCGACAAGGCCGATGCCGCGCAGTTCTCCGAGGACGAGATCCTCGACCCGGCGGGCTGGATCTTCCTCTCCTTCCTGATGGATCCGCGTACCGGCCTGGGCCGCTTCCGCGACTTCCGCATCTCCAACTACCAGCTGATGCTGCAGCTGATCGACGCCTGCACGCGGCTGAGCGCCGAGGAGGTGCTCGCCTCTCCCGACGTCGTCGAGCGCGTCGAGCTCTACTGGAAGCACGCCGAGGCCGCGCGCGAACAGATCCAACGCTGCGCAACCGTGCACGGCAACCTGGTCGTGCTCGACCTCCGCGAAGAGGAGATCATCCACCCGACCAACCGCTTTCAGATCTACGCGCTGTTCCCCCAGTGCAACGTCTCGATGCACGTGCTGTGGGGCCTCAAGCAGCAGAACACGGTGCTCGCGGTGGGCAAGTCGATCCTCGACCGCTCCAGCGCGACGAACGTCGGCGCGCTGATGCTCGAGTACGGCGGCGGCGGCCACGAGGCCGCCGGCACCTGCCAGGTGGACAACGAGCGCGCCGCCGACGTTCAGGCGGAGCTCGTTACACGCATTGCCGGGTAAGGGCTCCGCTGCTCGCCTCGCCTCCCCCGTGCCGGGGTGGCGACCGCAGTTGGCGTTGACGCGGGCATGGGCGGCGGCGACGCCGAGCCGCGCGCCCGGCGCGTCGTGGCCCCGGCCGTGCGGGAGCGCGACGGCGAGGATACGATCGGAGCGGGTAGGCTGCCGCGCGCTCAGCCGCGCAAGACGATGCCGTGCCTCAACCGCTGCGTGCCGCCCTTCGTGCGCACCAGCGTGACGACGGTGGCCTTCAAGCGCCGTGCGTCGGTCCGATGCAGTTGCCGGCGGACCCTGCGGCCGACCAGCACGACTACCGTGCGCGACGCGCCTGCCCGCACGGTGACGGCGCGCCTGGAGCGCCCGAGCTGGCGCGCGAGCTCATGCTTGCGCGCCTGCTGGCGCGAGATCCACAACCGCGCGGTCACGCGGCAACGGCGCTCGCAGCCGACGCTATAGCGCAGCCCGCGCCGCATCAGACGGCGGACCGACACCGCGCGGGGCGGCGTCACCGACGGCCTCACGTCTCGGCGGTCACGTCGTTTCTCCCCGGCTGCGGGGGCGCGGGGCGCTGCCGCTCTGGCCCGGCGGAAGCGGCGACCGTCACCCGCACCGTCACCTCACCCGCGCCGCCCTTGGCGTCGCGCACCGTCACCGTCGCGTCGTACGCGCCGGGCTGCGTGTACGTGTGGACGGCGCTCG
>Ga0136617_10003398_pt1 | contig 14228 bp, 10 predicted proteins | sample AntDrymUQ3222106_2_FD_129672 | JGI IMG/M metagenome (GOLD analysis project Ga0136617, IMG submission 129672) | Polar desert sand microbial communities from Dry Valleys, Antarctica - metaG UQ322 (21.06) | ecosystem: Environmental > Terrestrial > Soil > Desert | place: Antarctica: Dry Valley... | reverse complement strand
GATATCGTCGATCAGCCCGTTGCCGTCATGGTCGAGCGCGAGCAGCCCGTCCTGAGCAGAGACCCAGCCGGTGCGCTCGGCAAAACCATCGGCGTTTAAGTCAAAGTAGACGTTGGAGCCTTCGAGGCCGGTCAGCTGGACGCCGTCGGAGTTGAGGTCGAGAACGATCGGATCGAACAGGTTAACGATCCGGCCGAATAGGTCGTTTAGCCAGCCATCAAAATCCCGCCCCGCGTCAAAAATGTCTTTTCCAGCGTCGCTAATCCATTCCGCCATAGGTTGTATAAAGTTCTCCCATACGTCTCTAATATAGTCTGAACCCACTTCAATCGCAGTTTCAACGGCTATTCTTATCCAGTCACGCCATTCTTCTGGGCGTATCATATACATCTCCGATGGGGAAATCGAATAGCGGTCCAGCCACCGGCCCGCCAGGCCAAGCCCACGGAGGAAGACGCAAATCCCTCGATGCCTGACCGAAATCAGTCTCATAGATATCTCTTGGTGTGACGACGCCACCGGTTTCAGCCGCCTTGGCAAATTTCTCAATCAGGTTCTGTGCTAAATGGTTTGAAACCTCCTGGTTCATTTGAAAAGCTGTGGCGCTATCAGGGCCCATACCGGTTGCGATGGCATTGTATGTAAAGACTTATCTCATCCAGAAATTGTCTTGCGGACCGTTAATGTCTGCGGCTCTTTCGAACCAACCGGGCAGTTTGTGATTCCAAGCCGGGTTCCGCGTATTTGATCCGCTATATATCGATATGCACCCGCATAGTCACCTGCCGTAGCAAAACCACGAGCAGTCGTAGCTTGCTGAATACCAGTCATGGTGTTTTCCTATTGTATCCCGATAATACCTCTAGAGCAGCCGTCCTGATAGTTAAACTGTCTTTAATATACCTTTGATTGAATAGAACGCTCCAACGTATGCCCGACTCAACGACGCGTAATCCGCAATTAAATTCTCGTAACCCTGGCTCGCAGATGACAGGACCAGAATCATCGTGTAAAATCCTAATATTACGATTAGGAACATCATTTATGTAAGCTATCGTCGGAACGTTATCGCCTTGCTCATTTGAAAGATAATTGTTTTCAGAATAAATTAGTAAGAATGATTGATTTGGCGGAGCCAATCGTACAAATAGATTTCCTTCTTCGGGCCTGACAAGTCCATCGACGTGCTCCCGGGGAAATGTGTATAACACCCCACGGATCTCCAAAGATTTCGGTTTCATTTCAGAGCATCCCATCATCGAGACAGTTGCAAGAAGCCCGCTCACCGCTGAAAGCCAAAATTCACGCATCGAATCAGCCCCCCTGAACCCACGCCATGGTGCGCAGCCGCTTTGCCCGACCGCAAGTGCCGATTCAGCTATGGTATTTCTACGATATCGGTGGCGGCGATCGGCGCGCGCGATGGGATGTTGCGTGATCGTGACGCGGAGCGGTTCGCCATGCGAGCGCGGCCAAGCAATCCAGCGCGCCAACCGGATTGCTTCGCTGCCTCGCTCGCAGCAATGACGGGGTGAGGCGCTGAAGCGGGTACGGCACCGGCCCGCTCCCCCACCGGCCTCCCATTCCAGGATACGCTGTTGGGAGGCCGGGTGGGGGAGCGGGCCGGCGCCGCCTTACCCAACCCTAACGCGCGACCGGCGCCGCGGCGCTCGGATTCGCCGGCAGCCCGCCGAGCTGGCTGACGAGCTGGGTGTAGGCGTCGAGATAGGCGAGCACGATTACCTGGCCGATCTCGGTGTCCTGATAGCCGCCGCCGCCCGCCCCGGCGAAGCCGCCGCCCCAGAAGCCGCCGGCGCCGCCGCCGAAGCTCCAGTCGGACTTGCGGGCATAGCCCTCGGTCATCCTTTCCTGCTCGGTGGTGCGCGCGTTGACCAGGGTGAGCAGCACGCTGGCTTCCTTCTTGTTGACGCTGACCCCGCCCGCGACCGCGCCGGCGATCGCGCCGAACCCGCCCATGCTGCGCCCGATCCCGCCGAGCACGCCGCCGAGGCCGCCGCCGCCGCTCTTGGCGTTCTTCGAGACGATGTCGGGGACGACGAAATAGTCCGCGGCCTTGACCTGGGCGCGGCCGATATTGGAGCCGCGCTGCAATTCGCCGCTGTCGGCGAGCGCGCGCTCGATATTGCGGCTGGCGAGCCCCTTGTTGCGGTCGACCAGGCCGAAGCAGCCCGATTTCATCACGAACATCTTGATGATCGCCTCGGGGCTGCCGAGCCCGAGCGCCTGCCACCAATTATTGTCGGGCTCGACGATCGCGATCGTGCCGAGCCGTTTCTGGCAGATCGGGATCTGCGCCTCGCCGCGGTCCTGCGCCTTGCGGCCCGACGAGCGGTCGGGCTTGGCGAAAGCGGGCGTGGCCGCGGCGAGCGACAGGATCGACAAGGCTGTGACGAATGTGGATTTGCGCATCTGAAAATCTCCCCCAAAGAAGCGAAGCTGCACGACCCGGCGCGGACGATCCGTCCGGGGTGGCGCTCGCTCGTTTAGGGCAAGTCCGAAAGCCCGTCCCCGCGCCGCGCCCGAAGCAACATAAGCTGCGGCCAACCTAACCCGATCCGACCAACCCCGCAAATGAAACGACGAGCGCCCACGGCGAAGCGGCAACGGCAAGCGCGCCCGAATTTCCCGGCTTGCAATGTAGGATTTGTTCTGTTTTCGTTCTCCCCATGACCGACTCAGATGACGTTCCCGGCGATCCGGGCGAGCCCCTTCCCGATCCCCATCCCGATCCCGAGATCGCGGCCTTGCTCGATTTCGCGCCCGCCGTGCGCCGCAACAAGCGCCGCGATGGCTGGGGCGACGATGTCCAGCGCGGCTTCATCGTCGCCCTCGTCGAATGCGGCAGCCCCAACCGCGCCGCTTACGCCGTCGGCCGGACGATGAGCGGCGCCTACAAGGTTCGCACCGCCGGCGACGGCGAGGGCTTTGGCGAGGCCTGGGACAAAGCGGTCGACCTCTATCTCGAACGCAATCCCCACGAGCCGCGCACCGGCCGCTGGCGGCCGGGGCAGGGCGTCGGCGGGATCGCGCCGCCGCCGCCCGAGCCGCCCGATCCCGAAGCCGAGGCGCGCGAAGCGGAGGACATGTTCGAGGCCATCTTCGTCAAATATATGATCAAGCTCGATCAGGAGCGCGAGGCGCGGCTCGCCGGCCGGATCGTCGAGGCCGATTTCTACGTCCGCCAATTGACCTGGCTCGAGGTCGCGCTCGATCTCGGCGACAACGGCCCCAAAATGCTGATGGCGCTGCGGCGCGGCGGCCACCATGCCGGCGATATCGTCGCGACCCCGGTGAGCGTGCTGCTCGATCGGGCCAGGCGCATGCTTTGGCAGGAGGAAGGCGGCCCCGAACGCCCGCCGCCGGCGCCGCTCGGCGATCATGACGGCGAGGTCAGCACCGGCCCGCCGCTCGAATCTCAGTATAATGCGGAGCGCGACGGCGACCAGGCGGGCTGGCGCCGCCGCCGCGAGCAAGCCGAGGCCGTCGCCGCCGAGGCGCAGGCGGCGTGGGAGGAAAAAGCGAAAGCGGATTCGGCGGCCTGGCGAAAGCGGGTCGAGGGGGAAGGCGCGGACGGCGAGGAGGCGGGATCATGAAGTTCTTCGTGCCTTATGCCTGGGACGCGGCGTCGGCGGAACAGATCTGGGCCGGGACGCGGCTCTATTTGTCGGAGCTGGGCCTGCGCACCACCAGGCGCCGCATCCGGGCGCTGGCCTGCGAGATACGCGGCAAGGACCATTTCCTCGCTGTCGGCGGCGACACGCCGGATGGCGACGATTTCGTGCTGATCATCCTCGAATCCGACTGGCTCGGCATTTACTATGTCTGCACAGCCGGTCGGGTCATGGCCGACGACATCCACTACCCGCTATCGCTCGACGAGAATTGGCGCGTGATCGACTTCGCCGAGGAGGTGGTGGGGCATGCTTGAGGCGCCGGACCCGCGGCGTCGACCACGTCCCCGCCGCCGGCCGCGAGCCGCCCCCTGGCGAGCTGGCGGGTGTCATCCCGGAATCGGACGGCCCCGGCGATCTTCGAAGCCGGTCCTGAGCGGAGCCGAACGGTCCGCACCCCCGGGCGCGGCGTGTTTGAGGGCATGCCCATCCGATGGCTCTCGACGATAGCTGGCGGTGGTGGTGGGTTTTGAGGAGGGGGGAGGTGGATTGGGTGAGGCCACTTCGTCGACTTTGCGCCCTATCTGAGCCATTCACGGACGATGCTGCCGGTCCCGAAAGCTGCTGTACATTCATGTTTAACAGCTGGCTCGGACCGGACGGCACGAGCGTTCGGCGCTTTCGGGACTATAAATGTGACGATGTGCGCATTATGTTCCGCGCATGACTGAATCGTCGCGCTCTGACGCAAACGTTGCACCTTCTCGGGTCGACAGCCTGCGCGAGCAAATGCGTAGGAGCCGTCCGCATCTGTTTTCGGACACCGTCCGTTCGAGCGAACCGCAGATCGCCCACGAGGTTCTCGACTACCACCTCGAGACGCTGACCAAGCGCAAGCAGGAATATCAGTTCGAGCATTTCGCACGGGCATTAGCCGAAAAAGAACTCTGCCCGAACTTGCGCACCCAGACCGGGCCGACAGGCGGTGGCGATGCCAAGGTCGACAGCGAAACCTATGCCGTAGCGCCTGACATTGCCGAGCGCTGGTTCTTGGGCGAAACCGCCGCGAACGAGCGCTGGGGCTTCGCCTTTAGCACCAAGGAAGCCTGGCAGGCCAAGGTCAAATCTGACGTCGCCAGCATTGTCGGCACTGCTCGGGAATACGCGCGCATCTATTGCATCACCAGTCGCTATGCGCCGGACAAGCCGCGGGCTGCCCTCGAGGATACATTGTCGGCGGAGGTCGGCGTGCCCCTCACGATCCTCGATCGGACATGGATCCTCGACAAGATCTACACGAACGACCGCCTCTCGCTCGCCGTCGAAACCCTCGGCCTGACCGCAGCCGAAGCGCCGGCGGCGCAGATTGGCCCGAACGATGCGGCGCGGTTGCGGCGGCTGGAGGAGCTTGATCGTCAGATCGCCGATCCCAATCGCTATCGCGAAGCCCGCTACTCGCTCGCCGAAGACTGTTTCACCTCGGCGCTTCTGGCCCGAGGGTTGGAGCGACCGCGCTCCGAAGTCGAGGCGCGGTTTGCTCAGGCTCGACGGCTGGCGGAAGAATGCGGCATCAGCGAGCAGTGTAAGCGCATCCTTTATTTCGAGGCATGGACCGCTTTATGGTGGTATGAAGATCACCAACGCCTGCTCGACAATTACGAGCAACTCGAAGCTCTGACGGCGGAAACGCCGTTCGCGGACGATCTCGAACAGGTCATGAACCTGTGGCAGTTGCTTTCCGGCAGTTGCATCCGCGGCGTACTCGATACCGCACGCATCGATCTTTCCGGCAAACGAGCGTGCCTGGTCGCCCGGCTGCGCGTGCTCGCCGACGACACTGCGCGCCCCAACAATTCCGTGCTGGCGAAATATGCGCTCGCCATTCTCGACGCCCATATTGCGCTTGCTGCGCGCGATCTTGCCGCACTCGACCTGGTCTGGAAATCCCTCATCCCGTTGATTGCCGAGGGCGAGACGCTGCTCAGCCTTCCGCTGGAGCGCATGATCGGATCGCTCGAAACGTTGGGCGATTTCGTGCCGAGCAGCAATGCGTACGAAGGGCTGCTCGATAGTTTTCTGTCACTTTTGGAGCGGCGCCGCAGCAACGCCGCAGCGGGACAAGCGCTGATGCGCCGTGGCATGCAAAAGCTGGACGCCGGGCATTATGAGGATGCCGTACGGCTACTCGGACGCGCTGAGCTGAAGCTTGCGAAAGAGGAGCATATCGAAGCCTTCGTCCAGGTGATGCTGGGGATGGCGAGCGCCTATCTCGCGCTGGGACTTCCCTGGGCCGCACGGACGAAATTGCTGATGGCCGTCGACCGCTCGTTCGCGATCATGAAGGATGATGGCGATATCCCCCCATCCTTGCTACGCTCGCTCCACGATTTGGTGTGGGTCGAGATTCAGCTCGGGCGGCTTCCCCAGTCGCTTGCGGCGTGGCGGCATTTCCGGACCATATCGGCACAGTTTGAAATGGAGGCGTCCGATCGTGCGGACCTCGATTCGGACTTTCACGTGCTCGCCCGGCTGCTCGGGCACATGCTGCTCAATGGCTCGCTCGATCAGTTGGCGGCGCTGACGCGCCTGCCCGATGCACTGCGCAAACTCGATCTCGACGTAACCGCGATGCTGCTCTTGTGGGGGCTCGGACAAGAGGACCTCGTACGTGATCGCTATCTGGCACCCGAGGACCGCGACGAGAATCTGCAGACGCTGTTCTACGAAGATTTGTCTCATCCAGGCGTGAAATCGCTCCCGCGCCGGATCATCCTCGGCGACGAGCAAACTTTGACGCTGAGCGCGCGGGCTCTCGGGTGCGAACTCCGCTTCACCTTGCCGAACGACGCGGCTCCGATCCATGTGGCGGAAGCCGTTGCTAGCGCGTTCGAGGCGTTCCTGGCGACAAGCCTCAATCAGAAGGTGACGCCGTACCGCGACTATGTCCGGTTCGAGTTGCAGCCGGGCCCGACCGATTGCTTTGCCACCACGTGGCACACCATACCGGAAACCTGGGCGCAACTAACCTATCCGACCAATGTAATCCCGGAGGGTAAGTCGGACCGGACCGGCTTCGACGAATGGCTGCGCGACCTCATCGGCGAAACTATCGCGCGGACCTTATACATGCACAATCCGGAGGAATGGCTCACCGAAGTCGCTGGGACCGAAGAAGGATTTTCGCGCGCGATCTCGCTCGGCAATGTGCCGATCCTCGCGAGCAGTGTGTTCGGCAACGAGCCGCTGCACCGGCTCAATCATTGGATGCGTGACGACGAGAATGAGTATCCCTTGGTGCGCACCGAGCTGTGGACACACGGGGCCGGATCTCCAGATGGCGCCGTCGACGCTGAAGCAGGGGCACCGAGAGCGGATGGCCGAACACAAGCGCCGGAAGAGCCGTTCGCATTCAACGATCATTCGCGCGTTCGCGTGACCTCGATCATCGACCTGCCGCTATGGGACCGCGCCTGCTGGAGCGGAACGGGCATGGCGATGATAGGCGATGAAACTCCTATTCTCGCCTTGTGCTTCCGCGACATCGAGGCTGGCGTGCAAATCTTCCAAGGCTGGCGCGCGCGGTTCGGCGCGGTCGATGCAGAAGAGGCTATCCGCATTGCCATCATTCAAGGGCTCTCGCACAGCGACCCGACGGGATACGCAGTTACCGTAGGGCGCAACGTCGATGCGATCCAGCGCGAAAACCCCGATGCGATCCTCACCATACTCAGCCGCATCAATCGTATGGAAGGGGCCTCACCCGAAAACCTGATGAACTTCCTCATCGCTTATCAACAGCATGGTTCCTATCGGCTGGTACCCATGCGGATGACGACCAAGGTGACGTTGGACGCATTTCGGTTCGACCTTGCGATCACCAAAGAGAAGCTCGAACTCCGCCCCGCCTGGCAGATCGGACCGCATGATCCCGACATGTCGGCGCTCCGCGATGATGACGATCCGATCATTCCGAATGATATCGACGATCCACCCGTGCGCGAGGCGCTCGCCACCATTCGCGAATGGCGTGCCCGACAGCGGGCAGGGGAGAACCTGGAAGGCTGGATGGGGGGCGGGGCGCCAGCCTAGTTTAACTACGCTTAGCCAGCTGGGTCGAGATTTTCGCAGTGTTGTGGTGCCGCAGTTCGTCGGGCGCTTGAACTTGAACCGCAGCACGCCGGGATTAGTCATTTCACCTTCTGCAAGACGGAGATGAACTGGCCGAAACCGTGTTGGTACCAACTTCCAAAGCGGCTCGGCGGCAAACGCCCGCTTCGGCAAATCCTCTTCTTAGAACCTGCCAGTCCGCTTCCGGCCAGAACCCGACGTGAATCACTCAGGCTCGCCCCGGTTGGCCTCTCGCCCCGCCCCTGCTAGGGCGCCCCGCAAATGACCGAATTATCCCGCATCAGAAATTTCTCGATAATTGCCCACATCGACCATGGAAAATCCACGCTCGCCGACCGGCTGATCCAGACCACCGGCGGGCTCACCGAGCGCGAGATGTCGAGTCAGGTGCTCGACAATATGGACATCGAGAAAGAGCGCGGGATCACGATCAAGGCGCAGACCGTGCGGCTCGATTACCGCGCGCGCGACGGCCTCGATTACGTGCTCAACCTGATGGACACGCCCGGCCATGTCGACTTCGCATACGAGGTCAGCCGCAGCCTCGCCGCGTGCGAGGGCGCGTTGCTGGTGGTGGACGCCGCGCAGGGCGTGGAGGCGCAGACGCTCGCCAACGTCTACCAGTCGATCGAGCACGACCACGAGATCGTCCCCGTCATCAACAAGATCGACCTGCCCGCCGCCGAGCCCGACAAGGTGCGCAAGGAAATCGAGGACATAATCGGGCTGCCGGCCGGGGGCGATTGGCAGGACGGCGGCGCGGTGCTGACCAGCGCCAAATCGGGGATCGGCATCGACGACGTGCTCGAAGCGATCGTCGCCCGCATCCCGCCGCCCAAGGGCGATGCCGCGGCGCCCTTGAAGGCGATGCTGGTCGATTCATGGTACGACCCCTATCTCGGCGTCGTCATCCTGGTCCGCGTTATCGACGGCGCGATCCGCAAGGGCCAGCAGGTCAAGTTCATGGCCGGCGGTACCACCCATCTGGTCGACCGGGTCGGCGCCTTCCGCCCCAAGATCGAGCAATTGCCCGAGCTCACCACCGGCGAGATCGGCTTCATCACCGCGCAGATCAAGGACATTTCCGAAACCCGCGTCGGCGACACGATCACCGACACGCGCCGGCCCGCGGCGCAGGCGCTGCCCGGGTTCAAACTGGTCCAGCCGGTCGTGTTCTGCGGCCTGTTCCCGGTCGATGCCGCCGATTTCGAGAAACTGCGCGATTCGATCTCCAAGCTGCGGCTCAACGACGCCTCGTTCAGCTTCGAGATGGAGACCAGCGCGGCTTTGGGCTTCGGCTTCCGCTGCGGCTTCCTGGGCTTGCTCCACCTCGAGATCATCCAGGAGCGCCTGACCCGCGAGTACGATCTCGACCTCATCACCACCGCGCCCTCGGTGGTCTACAACATCCATCTCGGCCGCTCGAAGGATGGCCTGGGCGACCGCATCATGCAGCTCCACAACCCGGCCGACATGCCCGATCCGAGCAAGATCGACAGCATCGAGGAGCCGTGGATCGAGGCGACCATCTACGTCCCCGACGAATATCTCGGCCCCATCCTCAAGCTCTGCCAGGACCGGCGCGGCATCCAGAAGAATCTGACCTACGTCGCGGGCCGCGCGCAGCTCACCTACGAATTGCCATTGAACGAGGTCGTGTTCGACTTTTACGATCGCCTGAAAAGCATCAGCCGCGGCTATGCCAGCTTCGACTACCACCAGATCGGCCACCGCGAGGGCGACCTCGTCAAGATGAGCATCCTGGTCAATAACGAGCCGGTCGACGCGCTCAGCATGATCGTCCACCGCGGCACGGCGGAGGCGCGCGGGCGGGGCATGTGCGAGAGATTAAAAGACCTAATTCCTCGTCATCTGTTCAAAATTCCCATCCAGGCCGCGATCGGTGGAAAGGTGATAGCCAGAGAGACTATCGCGGCGCTCCGAAAGGACGTTACCGCCAAATGCTACGGCGGCGACATCAGCCGTAAGAAGAAGCTGCTGGATAAGCAGAAAGAGGGCAAAAAACGGATGCGCGAATACGGCTCGGTGAGCATTCCGCAGGAGGCGTTCATCGCCGCGCTACGGATGGGGGAGGAATGAGCATCGTCTCGAACTGGTATTTCGAGCCGCGCCCGGGAGTGGGAGGGCTGGAATGCTGAAGCCCCCGAAGATGCTGCTTATCATCGCTGCCATCATGCTCGCGGCTTGTACGCCCGAGCAGCAGGCGCCGCCTCCTCCGGCCGATGCTCGGGCGGGCGAGGGCGCGCAGCCCGCGGCCGCTCCCGCGCCCGAGGCGAGCCGGCAGACGCCCGCGCTTGCGGCCGTGCCGACGCTGACCTTTTTAGGCTGGGGACCGCTGCGCATCGGCATGACGCTGGCCGAGATCGCGGCGGCGCTTGGCCCGGACGCCGACCCGGAGGCGGTCGGCGGGCCGGAGCCGGAGCAATGCGACCAGTTCCGCCCGGCCCGCGCGCCCGAAGGCCTGCTGGTCATGGTCGAGGAGGGGCGGCTGACCCGCATCTCGCTGATCCGCGACGCCGCGATCGAAACCGACCGCGGCCTCAAGCTCGGCGCCACCGCCGCCGCGGTCCGCGCCGCCCATGGCCCGGCCCTGGTCGCCATGCCCCACAAATATCAGGATCCGCCTGCCGAATATCTCACCTTCTGGTCCGTCGGCCGCCCGGCCCAAGACGTCACCGACCCCGCCGCCCGCGGCATACGCTACGAGATCGGCGAGGACGGGAGAGTCGCGATGATCCACGCCGGCGGCGAGAGCATCCAATATGTGGAGGGGTGTTTGTAGGGTTCGGATCGAAATGGCACTTCGATCCGGGGGATTGCGGCGCGGAGGAGTGACCGCGAAATGCTACGGCGGCGCCATCTCGCGGAAGAAGAAGCTGCTGGAGGAGCAGACGGAGGTGAGAAAGGGGATGCGGGATGCGCAGGGACCGTGAGCACGGGGTGCTGACGCGGAACGGAGCGGGCAGCGTGAGCCTTCCGCAGGAGGGCGTTTATCGCGGCGTTGCGGATGGGGGAGGAGTAGCCCGGCACGTCCGGGCCGATGGGGATCATTCTCCTGTTCATCCGGCTAATTGTTGCCGCTCCGCGACCAGCTCCAAAAACCTTTTAACTGGCCAAATCCATCCCTGTTGCTCGGCTCGATAACTGGCGTGGAGCGGCATCGGAACGACGAGTTGGACGCCATGCGCGCGCATCTGCTCGGTCTGCGCGGACGAGATGCCCGGCTCGATCGTGATCAAATGCTTGGCAGTCACGCGATCGGCCTCAGGCAAGATTTGCCGCCAGCGTTCCTTGCAGACCGTTTTCGCGGCAAGCATCGTCAGCCGCTGCGGCGGGAATGAATGATCGCCATAAGCCTGTTGACCCGGAAAGATGAAATCCGGCTTGTTGCCGCGCTCGGTGCGGCCCGGATGCGCGAACTCCAATTGGTGGCTGTCGAACAAGGCCGCCAGATGGTGTTCAAACGACAGTCCCATGCGCGATTTGCGACGATTTTGGACTTCCAGCGAGAATTTCAAGAATCCATCGACATCGACCTCACCGTTAAGCATGAAGCCACCTTCGAGGCGCGGACGGACGATGTTGCGCTCCAGCCGGCGAAACATCGCTTCTTCATGGTCGAGCCAAGCCATCAAGGCGAGATCGGGAGCCCCCTGCGGATCGACCTCGGGGAGTCCCGTGAGGGGCTATAAGGCCAACGCGAACACAGCGGATAATCGCATGTTGCCCTACAAAACGAAATGTGGTGACATCTCGACATTCCAGTCCTTAACTTGCCGGAATGCCGAAACAAATGCTTCGACGTGTCCCCAAATCGGCCCTTCCTTTGCGCCGCCGATTAACTCGCGAAATCCGTCAAACTCGTGCCAGCAATGATCTTCTTGCGTTGATCCGCCACTAAACGCATAAAGCTTCCCGTATAGGACCGGTATTCCGAGCTGCTCGGCGATGAAAAACTCTCCGGATTCGAGCCGGCGTTCGATTTCGTTGCGTTCGTCATCGGACAGGCGGCCTTCAAGGATAGCACATCCTTCTGCCTTAAAATTTCCGGCGTCACGGTATCGGTAGTCGAACGCAGTAAACACAAGAGTTCGGGAAGCTGAACTGTTGTCAAACATCGCGAAAACAATTCTGATTGTGCCAGAGCAAAAACGCGGGCTCCGGATCGAAGCGCTCCGCGGAACGCAGCGGCTGGCCCTGATATGGTTCAAAGAATGCACGCGTCCGCGCGCTATCGTTTCTCAAGAGGATTGTAGCAAAACGCGCGCGGCCCAACTCATCAACCGTCATTAACCCTCGATCAAAGGCGCGATCGAACGTGGCCGACAGACACAGGCCATTTCGCGGATTGTGGCGATTTTTCTCGTCACCGCTCCAAGGCACGATGTGGCTCGCATTGAGCAAGCGCACGTCTGCTATTCCCGTCAAGCAGCAGCTATTTTCATAATTCGCCAAAACAGCGCGTCTAAAAAAGTTTTGACCGATTCTCTGTTCCACCGTCGCCATCGTGGTTGTTGGTCCGACGAAGGGTTCATAGGCGAACGTCGCCACCCGGTCTTGAACTACGCTGCCCATGCCATCGCCTGATGTCTCAAGCGCGTCGGCATCAAGGATTAGGCGAGTCCAGTCGCTATTGAACTCCTTCCAAATCTGGCGGTCAAGCGCAGTGGCTCCGTCCAAGCCCTTCCGCCCTGTATCCGTGATTTTCGGGTCGAGACTCGCAAAGTTTGCAAGCTTCATCGCAATGGACGACGGCGTACGGCCGACAGCGGCGGCAAGCGCAATGATCTCCGGATTGCCCGAATGGATCTGGCCAAACGGAAGCTGGAAATATAGGTACAACGCTCGCTTCGTTTCGGCTTCGGTCCAACGATTTATTGCCATCCTTCGGGAAGCCTATCTTTCACATATTACGGCAGCGCAACGCTGCAATACGGCGTTGTCTTCGGCTGTGTCCCAGAGAAAAGCCGTGCGGTCTCCCAGTGCACTGGCAGTCTGTCACAGACATTCCCATCCGTCAAAACATTTCGTGAACAGGGGACCTGCCACCTGCGGGCTTTCTGGCGCCTTACCCACTCCTAATCAAGTTTATCGGGGAACCTGCGCGCTGTTCGTTCGTTTTATGTTCTGGCTTAAAGGAGGCCTGACGATGGCGAAGAACACCCGGCGATAACCACCGCGAGGGTTCGGTGGACAACCGCACCAAATCCACAATCGAAGACCGAGGTCTACACGAAACGCGATCGGGACCCGGAAAGCCCGGAGCAGGGCGAGTTCATGGACGGCAAAAAGGGTGGCGAGAAGTTCAAGGGTGTAGCGGAAGAGCCCGACGGCCGGCGAGGCGACGGGAAGAAATAATCCGCCGCCAGCTTCCGGACGCAAGTCACCCGGACGGCCACACGAACGGCGGACCTTCGACTAAATCAGGAGAGCCCTTCGACACGCTCAGGACATGCTCGGGGATGGCCCCGCCGCTGCCGCTCCGCCTCGGCGGCCGCGAGGGTGCGCCGCTCGGCTTCCACCGCCTTTTATGGCCTCGGCCTTTCGGGCTTCGTCGGGCGGGGTGAAGCGCGGCTTGGGTTTCCGTTTTCGTGTAACGCCGCAAGCGCTTGCCGGTGCGGGGGGAGATGGGGCCGCCGCTCGCTTCCTCTGTGGGCTTAGCAGTACGCCCTTCGACACGCTCAGGACGAACGGTTGAGGGTTCGATGCACCCTTCATTATCCCAGTTGCGCCATTCACGCGGTCAGAGCGCAGATTATTGTCGATCCGGTGACCACCTCGCCGATCTCGGGGTCGTCGAGCCGGCGGACGCGCGCGACGAAGCCGGCCACGGTCAGGCCCTTGCCCTCGCGCTTCAGATCGTCGGCGAGGGCGGAAATCTTCTGGAGCTGGCGGACGCTCAGCCGGTCGACCCAGCGCTCGGCCATGCATTCGGCGATCGGCCGCGACAGGCCGGCGGCGGTGAGCCGGGCGGCCACCCGCCCCTCGAACGGCTGCGCGCAGCCCGCGAGCGGCGGCAGCATCAGCATCAGCAGCATCGGCAGCGGGATCGGGGCGCGCATGTTCGGCTTCCTCTCGTGGCGGCGCATAAACGAGCCGCCTTGCCATTCCAACCGTCCAGGCTTTTGGGCTTGGATCGCGGCGCGCGCCGTGCTGAGGGGGCGGCATGACCCATAGACTGTTGCCCGCGATCGGGCTGATCGCGCTTTGCGCCTGCGTCCCGCGAGCCGAAGCGCCGCCGCCCGCCAGGCCGCTCCCGCCCGCTCCGGCGCAACGGCCGGCGCCGCCTCCCGCCCCGCCGCCGGCCGCGAGCGACTGGCGCGACACGCCGCTGACGCCGGGCGCATGGAGCTATGCCGAGCGCGATGAAGGCCCGGAGGCGCGGTTCGGCGATGCCGGCGCGGAGCCTTTGTTCGCGGTCCGCTGCGATCGCGCGCGCGGCCAGGT
>Ga0136617_10003397_pt1 | contig 14230 bp, 15 predicted proteins | sample AntDrymUQ3222106_2_FD_129672 | JGI IMG/M metagenome (GOLD analysis project Ga0136617, IMG submission 129672) | Polar desert sand microbial communities from Dry Valleys, Antarctica - metaG UQ322 (21.06) | ecosystem: Environmental > Terrestrial > Soil > Desert | place: Antarctica: Dry Valley... | reverse complement strand
ACTCTATCGAAACGTGGTCGGGCGGCCGTTGGCCAGGGTGGGGCCGGTGCCGCCTGCGCGGGCGCCCGTGCGACTCCCGGTTGTCCTGACGCCGGAGGAGGTGCGCCGAGTGCTGGAGCGGGCATGCGGGTCAAGGACATTGGTCTCGCGCGGGGGGAGTCCGGATTCGGCGGGCCAAGGGGGCCAAGGACCGGGTCACGGTCTTGCCGGAGATCGTGGGGCCGACTGTGGCATCGCAGATCGAGCGAGTCCGGGCGCTGCACCAGCGAGACTGTGAAAGCGGAGCCGGGTGGGTCGAGCTGCTGGGGGCGTTGACGCGCAAGTACCCGCGGGCGGGACGCTCGCTACTTAAGAGTCGCAGGTTCCTGCCCCGCCAGCTCTGCCACACCTTCGGGCGCTCCATCGAGTCAGGCCGGAACCGCATTGAGCAGATCTACGTCATCAACCTCGCTAGCCAACCTCATCGCTGGGCCGAGACGGTTCTGGAACTCGGCCGTGTATTGGATTCGTCGCGAGTCCCACTCACCGAGAGGGCGCTACGGTACCCGGCAATCGACGCCAGGATTCTCACTCATGCACCGATCGCCGACCGGGAGGTGGACCCATTCTACACCCTCCGGGACCAGCTCTTCGTGGAACCACAGCCGCGCGCACTGCCTAACGACTTAGAGCTCGATCGGCCTATTCGAATGAGTCACCCCGAGGTTGCCGTGGCGCGTTCACACATTGGGGTTTGGCGGCGCATCGCTTCTGGCAAGCACCGCTACGCACTCGTTCTCGAGGACGACGTCTGGATCCGCCGAGGATTTGGCAGACATCTGGATCAGGCGTGGGGTGAGATGATGGGTTCGGCCAGTCTGGCCTATAGCTTTGACATTCTCTACCTATCATACAAAGAGGTCAAGGACGGCGCACACAAAACCTTCCTTTCCGACAGCGTCTTCCGGCCGATAGGAATCGCCGCAGCTGATGCGCGGTCCCTTAGGCGGATGCCCGAGCTTGGGTAGACCGGCTAGATTCCAAGATGAGCCTACGGTTCACGTGGGATCCGGCAAAGGCTGCCGCTAACCTGCGGAAGCACGGGGTCAGCTTCATTGAGGCGTCCACTGCCTTTGCTGACGCACTGTCCATCACCATTTCCGATCCCGACCACTCGGTGAGCGAGGAGCGTTTCGTGCTCGTGGGCCGCTCGGATCGGGATCGTCTGTTGATTGTCGCGCACGTCGAGCGCGGCGACCTGATCCGAATCATCAATGCACGCCTAGCCACCCGCCGCGAGCGGAAGACCTATGAAGAAGAAGCCTAGCCGCAAGTCCACCAGCGTCCGTTCACGTGACCGCGACACCATGCGCCCGAGTACGACTTCAGCAAGGGGGTGCGGAACAAGTACGCCGCGCGCCTCAAGCCGGGAAGCCAGATCATCGTTCTTGACCCCGATGTTGCAGCCGCCTTCGGCGATGCCAAAACCGTGAACAAGGCGCTGCGCGCGCTGCTTGAAGTGATGCCGACACGGCCAACCCGCAGTTCGCGGCGTCGCACCGCCTAACAAGACATCTATACCCGCTTTGACGCCGCTCAGACCCTGGTAGTCACTTCTTGGGCTCCCCGTCCCTAACCTCCAGCCTGGGAGCCCGGCCATGACCCCCGATGAGAAGGCCGCCTACGCGCGGCAGTTCCCCGTGCACGTCAATGTCGACACCGCCAAACGGTTCCACGTCCTCGTGGCCATGGGCCCCGATCGCCGTCGCTCGAAGCCCTTCACGGTGCTGCTGAGCCGGGCGGGCTTCCAGGCGGCCCATGCCCACCTCCAGGCCCTCTTTCCCGGGCTGGCACCCGAGCAGATGCTGGTGGGCCTGGAGTTTGCCGGGACATCATGGTATGTCGCGATTGCGAACCCTGTGGCAACCCCCGCTACAGCCCCGATACACCAGGGGCATAACCCGAAAGGATCTGTGAACGTGAGCGCATTCAGCTGGCGGGCGCTTCACTTCTAAGGAACGTTAGATAGTGTCCACACGGGGAAGTCGCCGCAGCTGATGCGCGGTCCGTTAGGCCGACGCCAAGGATCGCATCAATCGAGTTTTCCACCAGCCGCCCGTTCTAAGGCGCTTGGAATCTTCAGTCGTTCAAGTTTGTGATCGAGCGGTCGTCGGTTCCAATCCGGCCTAGCCTGTTGCCGAGCCCCTGCTTGCAAAGCAGGTGGTCTGGCCCGCCATTCATGAGTGCCGTGCTCGCGGTGGAAGACTCCTGAAACCGCGCCGCTTCGCCCTACGGCAGGTAACTCCCCCGCTGCACGTGATTCATCGCCAGCCCCGTCACCAACGTGGTCAGCGCGACTATCGCGGAGGTTTCCCGCGTGGCGACGTACCCCTGATGCAGTTGCGCGGCGCGCTCGGCCAGATAGCGCAGCAGCACCCGGGTCCGCTCGGGAAAGTGCCCGGTCCAGCGAAAGACGTTGGCCATCAGCTCGCGCTCGAGCCGGTGGATCAGGTCGGCGGCGGGGCGCAGCGGCTCATCGAGCGACATCCCCTCGGTTCCGCCGAGATCGTCGAAGATGGCCTGCAAGGCGCCGTCCAGTCCCGGCGGCAGCTCGCCCAGGACCGAGACGTCGTTGCGGTAATAATGGTCGAGCGAGTACTCGATCTCGCCGACGTCCTCGTCGAGCTCGGTGTCGGTCACCAGCGGCTCCTGCTCCCTGAGCGCCGCCACCGTGCGCTCGCAGTAGGCCAGCTTGGCCGCGGCCACCGGCCAGCCGCCGTACTCCGCCCGCCAGTCGAGTCCCGGGGTCATCCATACCGCGAAGGTCTCCGCCCAGTCCTCGTCCGGATGCTTCTGGGCGTACCAGCCCGGCAAGTGACGCACGTAGCGTCGGCTGAAGGGCTCGGGGCGATACTCCTCACCGTAGGGTTGGGTGATGGACCCGAACTGCTTGACCCACTCCTCCTGATCATAGAGCCGGTAGGCGTAGTTGAGCACATGCCCCATCTCGTGCCGCAGATAGCGCAGGATATCGGCGCGGTCGAAGCCTTCCACGTGGCCCACCCGCTCCGCGTGCAGCGCGGTGAGGTCGGGCCGCGCCAGATAGAACGGGATGGCCACGGCGACGGTCTCGAAGGGCACTCCCCACTCGGTGGAGAGATAAAAGCGGGGCCGTACCCGGGTGAGTCCGATGAGGCGGAGCTCCTCCTCGAACTCCGCCAGAATCGGCTCCAGCCGGGTCCCCTCCAACGTCAGTCCGAGGTCTCGGATCGGGGTAGACCAGAGATTTGATTCCTGAAAAGGGACCGGATCGGCGTGCATGGCGTCAAACATACATGCTACCTTCCCCCCATGCCCTCGCACGCTCTCCTACTGCTGAATCCTGGCGCCCGCCGGGGCGGAGAGTGTCGCGAGGAGGTGCTCCAGCACCTCGGCGCCTTCGGTGTCATCCCTATCGAGGAGAACCTCGACGACGCCTCCCGGCTGGGAGAGGTGATCGGCCGGCACCGCCACGAGGTGGATCGGGTCATCGTGGGAGGAGGCGACGGAACTCTCAACGGGGCGTTACAGGGGCTGGTAGGCACCGGCCTTCCGCTCGCCATGCTCCCGCTGGGCACCGCCAACAATCTCGCCCGTACCCTGGGCATTCCGGTGACGTTGCGCGAGGCGTGCGAGATCGCGGCCCTGGGGCGGCGGCGGCGGATTGACCTCGGGTGCGTCAACGGCCACTACTTCTTCACCACGGCGAGCCTGGGATTGAGCGTCCGGATCACCGCGGAGCTCACCGGCGAGAGCAAGCGGCGCTGGGGGCCGCTCGCCTACGCCGTCGCGGCGGCGCGCGTGCTCTCCCGCAGCCACCCCTTCCACGCCGAGATCAGGTACCAGGATGAGGTCCTGCACACCCGTACGGTGCAGATCGTGGTGGGGAACGGGCGCTACTACGGGGCAGCGCTGGCGGTCGCGGAAGATGCCACGATTGACGATGCGCGACTCGATCTCTACTCGATCGAGGTCCGCCACTGGTGGGAGCTGCTGGCGCTGGTGCCGACGCTCAAGTGGGGCCGGCACGGCCGAAAGGACTCGGTAGAGGCGCTCCGCGCCACGGAGTTCGAGATCCGCACCCGCACCCCGACGGACATTGACGTGGACGGGGAGATCGGCGCCCAAACTCCGGCGCGCTTTCACGTCATCCCCGGCGCGCTCGAAGTCTTTGCCCCGCTCGCGGAGCGTGAGTGAGCGGCCTGAGCTCGGTTCCTCGTGGGGTCAAAGGGCTGTCTCTCGTCTCGCTGTTCAATGACTTCGCGAGCGAGATGGTCTACCCGCTGATTCCCGCCTTCGTCACCGGCACGCTCGGCGGCGGCGCCCTGTTGCTCGGCCTGCTGGACGGCGCGGCCGACCTCACCTCGGCCGCACTCAAGCTGGTGAGCGGCCGCCTGGCCGATCGCCCAGGGTGGCGCCGGCCCCTCATCCTGGTGGGCTACCTGGCGGCGGTGCTGGTTCGGCCGCTCATCGCGACCGCCAGCGCCGCCTGGCAGGTGGTGGGATTCCGGGTGGTGGACCGGGTGGGGAAGGGGATCCGGACGCCACCTCGCGACGCGCTCATCGCGGCGATCACGCCTGCCGCACAGCGCGGACGCTCCTTCGGCTTTCATCGCGCCGCCGACCACTTCGGGGCGGTAGTGGGTTCGCTGGCCGCCTGGTATCTGCTGAGCCGCGGCGCCGATGTCCGCAGCGTGATCGGCTGGAGCGTGGTGCCCGGTGTGGTCGCGTTCGTGCTGCTGGCGGTGGTGCTCCGCGGAACGGCGGGCACGGTGATCCCGGCGGCGCCCGGTGCGGTAGCCGATGCCGTGGGCCGAGTGTTCTGGGCGCCGGTGCTCGCCCTCACCGCGCTCACCTTCTTTCGGCTGCCGGAGACGCTCCTCCTGCTTCGGCTGCAGGATCAGGGAGTCGCGGTGGCGGCGGTGCCACTGGTCTGGGCAGGGCTGCACGTGGTGCGGAGCGCCAGCTCGTATCCGGGGGGATGGGTAGCCGACCGGTTGGGTGCCCGGCAGACGGTCGCCGCCGGCGGACTGCTGTTCGCCGGCGTGGCGGCGGCGCTGGCGTCCTCGTTGACGTCGTCGGCTGCGATCGGGGTGTTCCTGGTGCTCGGGTTGGTCGCCGGACTGACCGAGTCGGCGGAGCGCGCGCTCATCGCCCGGCTGTCGCCGGTGCGTACCGGCCGAGGGTTCGGCGTGTACCATGGGTTGACCGGCTTGGCGGCACTGCCGGCGGGCCTGGCCTTTGGGGCGCTCTACCAGCGCCAGGGCGGCCCGGCCGCGCTAGGCGCTTCGGCTCTCGGCATGGGCATGGCGGTGGTTGGTTGGCTTCTGGTCTCACCCCGAGTCACTCCCCGGCAGGCGCAATGATTCGAGCTGGTACCGTCGTTCTGCTCTTGGCCGTGGGAGTTCTGATCGGCCCGCGCCATGCTCGGGCGCAGGTGCTGGTGCGTCTGGGCGATCCCGGACGGGCCACCTACTCCGAGCTGCACGAGGCGCTGCGGGAAGGCACCCCCGCGGCGCGCCGCGTGCTGGCTGTGACCCGTGAAGCTCGTGCCGGTCCGCTCTGGCGCCGGACGCGCGCGGCGATCGAGGGCACCGGCGAGTGGAACGAGGGACTGCTGGCGCTGACCCGCCTGGCGGAGCTGGGCAATGCGGCCTACGCTGACAGCGCCGCCTGCTTGCGGCAGCGCATCGAAGCCGGCCGGTTGGAGACGCCGGCGGGGCGGGATCCTTCCGACCTGCTGCCTGTTCTCCAGGCCATCGAACTCGAGCGCGCCAGGGCGGTGAAGGGCGATGGCGTGCTGCTCCCGGAGCTGCTCGGGTTGGTTCCCTCCGGCCGGTATGGGCTGGGTGAGGCTTGGGTCGTCGGGCGGCTCCGTAGTGCATCGGATTCGCTGCAAGCCCGCTTTCTCGCCGCGGCGGAGCTCGAGCCCAAGGTGCGCTACCTCACTCTGCTGGGCTTTTCCAACGATACCGCGGCTATTCCGCTGCTGGCCCGGGTGTACGCGTCGCCCGACAGCTTTGGCGTGCCGGCGAGATTCGGGTCACGCGCCTCCGATGCGCTCCTGTGGATCGGCACCTCTTCGAGCCTGCGGGCGTTGCTCGAGGCGCGGGCAAAGGCGCGGGCGCGAAAGACCTACGCCGATCCCTCGCTCCAGCGCGGCGGCTACGACTTTCTCGCCAACGACAGCTCGGCGGTCATCTCCCGAACCGGAAGGTGGCTGACCGATTGGCTCGAACGGCTCTGAGCCGGTGACGGACGCGCCGGATCCCTGGGGCGAGCGGCTTCCCCGCCGCCTCGGCCTCGGCAGCGCCATCGGTCTGCTGATCGCCAACACCATCGGCAGCGGAATCTTTCGGGTGCCGGCGACGGTGGCCGATCAGCTCGAGCACCCCGGCCCCATCCTCCTCGCGTGGATCATCGGCGGTATCTTCGCTCTCTGCGGCGCACTCAGCGTCGCTGAGCTAGCGGCGGCGGTTCCACGTTCGGGCGGGCTCTTCCGGATTCTTCTCGCGGCGTACGGACCGCTGCCCGCGTTCATGCTGGGAGTGGCCGAAGTCCTGGTGATCGCGCCGGCCGGTCTCGCGGCGGTGGCATCCATCTTCGCCGCCTACCTGGGGCATTTCGTCGAGCTGGGCGAGAACGGGGTCCGGTACGTTGCCTGCGCCGGGTTGATCAGTGTGGGACTGATCAACTATCTCGGCATTAGGCGCGCATCGGTGGTGACCAATTTCTCGACTCTCACCAAGTATGGCGGGCTCTTGCTGCTCGGCGCGCTTGCGTTCACTGTCGGAGATGGGAGCGCGGCGCACTTCAGCGATCCCTGGGCGGGAGGAGTGCGGGTCTCGCTCATTGCCACCGCACTGGTGCCGATCATGTTCAGCTACGAGGGCTGGGCTGACCTCTCTCGGGTGGCGGGCGAGATACGCGATCCGGCCCGGAATCTTCCGCGCGCGATGATTGTCGGTGTCGCCCTGGTGATGGTGATCTATGTCGGCATCAACGCGGTCTATCTGTATCTGTTGCCGATCGAACGGATGGCGGCTTCTCCCCTGGTGGCGGCGAGCGCCGCCGAGCGGATACCGGTCATCGGCGCGTCGGCCGCGAGCGCTATCGCGGCCATGGTGATGATTTCCTGTTACGGCAACATGGCCGGCGGGATGATGTCGTTTCCCCGGACCCAGTTCGCCATGGCGGAGCACGGCTTGTCGCTGGGACCGCTCGCGCGAGTGTCCCCGAGGTTTCAGACGCCGTCGGTCGCCATCTGGACCATCACGCTGCTCTCCGCCGCCTCCACCCTCAGCAGCACCTTTCAGCAGTTGGCGGGACGGTTCGTGCTGGGCCTGTGGCCCTTCTACAGCCTGGCCGTGGCGGCGGTGTTCGTGCTCCGGCGCACTCGCCCCGACCTCCCCCGCCCGTACCGGGTGTGGGGTTACCCGGTGGTGCCCGCGCTCTGCCTTCTAGCCGCGCTGGGGATGCTGGGCAACGCGGCCTGGACCGATCCGGTGAACACCGGCGTCACCTTCGCCATGCTGGCAGCGGGAGTTCCGATCTATTTCCTGTGGGGACGCAAACGGGTGCGGAGGGAGGTTGCGGTGTCGCCTCAGCAGCAGCGGGTGGGGCCATCGGAGTAGCGGGCGCGCACGAATTCGTCGTAGAACTCGCGCCGGCTGGGCAGCGGGCGCTCCGGATGACGGCGGCGGACGTGGTCGAGGTAGGCCTCGTAATCGGGCATGCCGGCGATGCGCTTGAGGGTGGTCAGCACCAGACGGTGCCAAGCCATGAGGGTCACTCCCACCGTTCGTCTATCCCGCATACGCCGTCTCCACGAAGGGTGACTCCTTGGCCACGGCCGGTCTCCGCCGGGTGAGCACCAGGATCCACTCGCGAGCCGAGGCCACCACCACCAGCAGCGTCACCAGCATGAAGGCGAGGGCCACCACGGCGTCGAGCCGGTCGTTGAAGATGAGTCGGGCGCCGCGGGCGGGATCCATCGCGCCGGACGCGATCTGCTGCGCGGTGAGAGCGGCGTGGGAAAGGAAGCCGAGACGGGGGTCATCGGCGAAAACCTTCTGCCAGCCTGCGGTGAGCGTGACGGCGAGGACCCACACCAGCGGTGCCAGGGTGACCCAGGCGTAGCGGGCCTTGCCGGCTTTGATCAGCAGGGTGGTACCCACGCAGAGCGCCACCGAGGCGAGCAGTTGATTGCTGATGCCGAAGAGCGGCCAGAGCGAGTTGATCCCGCCGAGCGGGTCGGTCACTCCCTGCACCAGGAAGTAGCCCCACCCCGCTACAACTGCCGCCGAGGCAAAGATGGTGCTGGGATACCATGAGGTGCGTCCCAGCGGCGTCCAGAGCTGCCCGGCGAGCTCCTGCAGCATGAAGCGGCCGACCCGGGTGCCGGTGTCCACCGTGGTCAGAATGAAGAGCGCCTCGAACATGATGGCGAAGTGGTACCACAGCGCCATCAGTCCCTGGCCGAAGGCGCCGCTCAGAATCACCGCCATTCCCACCGCGAGAGAGGGGGCTCCGCCAGCCCGTCCCAGCAGCGTCTTCTCCCCCACCTCGGCCGCCAGGCTGGTGATCTGCGATGGGGTGACAGTGAACCCCCAACCCCGGATCACCTCCGCCGCCGCCTCGGCGCTGCCGCCCAGGGTGGCGAGCGGGGCGTTGATGGCGAAGTAGATCCCGGGGTCGAGCAGCGCGGCGGCGCAGAGCGCCATGATCGCGACGAACGACTCCATCAGCATTCCACCGTACCCGATGTAGCGCGCGTCGCTCTCCCGCACCAACATCTTGGGCGTGGTACCCGAGGCCACCAGCGCGTGAAAGCCGCTGATCGCTCCGCAGGCGATGGTGATGAAGGCAAAGGGGAAAAGCTTGCCGGCGAAGACCGGCCCGGTTCCGTCCACGAACCGAGTTACCGCCGGCATGCGCAGCGGCGGAAGCACGATGAGAATGCCGAAGGCCAGCAGGAGAATGGTGCCGATCTTCATGAAAGTGGAGAGGTAGTCGCGGGGGCAGAGCAGCATCCAGACCGGCATCACGCTGGCGATGAACCCGTAGGCGATGATCCCGTAGGCGATGGTGAGCCCGGAGTAGGTGAAGTACGGCGCCAGCACCGCCGACTCGGCCACGTAGCGCCCGCCGACCAACGCCAGGAGCAGGAGGACCACGCCGGCGAGCGACGCTTCCAGCGTGCGTCCGGGGCGCCAGATTTTCATCCAGAAGCCCATGAGGATGGCGATGGGGATGGTACAGAGGATGGTGAAGACGCCCCAGGGGCTGTCCTTGAGCGCGTTGACCACCACCAGTGCCAGCACCGCGAGAAGGATGATCATGATGGCGAGCACCGCCACCATGGCCAGCAGCCCGGTGATCGGGCCGGTCTCCTCCTTGGCCATCTGCCCCAGCGACTTGCCATCCCGCCGCATGGAGCCGAAGAGGATCACGAAATCCTGCACCGCGCCGGCCAGCACCACGCCGAAGACGATCCAGAGCGTGCCCGGGAGATAGCCGAACTGCGCGGCGAGCACCGGTCCTACCAGAGGCCCGGCACCGGCGATGGCGGCAAAATGGTGGCCGAACAGCACCCACCTCGGGGTGGGAACGAAGTCGCGCCCGTTGGCGAGCCGCTCGGCCGGCGTGGCCCGACGATCGTTGAGGCCGAAGACCCGGTCGGCGAGGAAGCGGCTGTAGAAGCGGAAGGCGACGAGGTAAGTCCCCACGGAGGCGAGCACCAGCCAGGCGGCGTTGATGGTCTCGCCCCGGTGCAGCGCGAGCACGCCCCAGCCCGCAGCACCGGCGAGGCCGGCGACGAGCCAGAGCAGCGATCGGAGGTGCATTGCTAAGGTATAACAGCGTCGAGGGGGAGCGGTAAACCAGGGAGCATCCCTCCTTGCCGTCCCCTGTAGCGCGCCGTACTTTCGAATTCCATGCCATTGCCATCCTTCGGGTTCGGCCACCGGCCGTCGTGGGAATACGAGGCTCCGGAGGCCAGCGGGGCGGTGCTCGAGGAGCCGGAGCCCCAGCCGATCCGCAAGGGATGGGGTGGCAAGGTGGCCCTGGTAACCGGCGGCGCCACCGGACTCGGCCGCGCCATCTGCATGGAGTTTGGTAAGCTCGGCTGCCACGTCGCCTTCTGCTTCGTCAACATGCCCGGCCGGGACGTCACCGAGCAGGCGCTCCTCACCGAAACGGCGCTTACCGCGATGGGCGTGGGGGTCCACGCCTGCCGGTGTGACGTGCGCGATCGGGTGGCGGTCGAGCAGTTCGTGCACGACGCCAGGCTCAAGCTTGGCGGGGTCCACTTCCTGATCAACAACGCCGGCATCGCCAACGATGGGGCGCTCTGGCGGCTGAGCGAGGAGGCCTGGAACGAGGTCCTCGATACCAACGTCACCGGCTCGTTCAACTGCATCCGCGCGGTGGCGCCGATCTTCCGGGGACAGCACTTCGGCAAGATCGTCAGCGTGAGCGCGCACCAGGCGGAGCGCCCGGGCTTCGGGGTGGCCAACTACGCCGCCAGCAAGGCGGCGCTGCTGGGCCTCACCCGCGCCGCCGCCGTCGAGCTCGGCCCCAGCAACGTCAACGTCAACGCCGTCGCCCCCGGCTTCATCCGCACCGAGCGGATGGCCATGCTGCCCTCGGAAGTGATCGAGCGGGCAGAGAAGAGCTCGGTCCTGGGCCGGGTCGCGGAACCGGACGACGTGGCGCACGTGATCTCATTTCTCTGCTCCGAGTCCGCCCGGCACATCACCGGGCAGACGGTGGTGGTGGACGGGGGGTTGTCGTTGGAGTGAGGGGGGTGCGGGACGTCGTTCTGAGCTGCGATTGCGGGGTACTGTCATCCCGAGCGGAGCGAGGGATCTTGCTCGGGTGAGCCCCGACCGCCTCTACTTCGTCTATATCCTTGCCAGCAATTCACGCGTCCTGTACACCGGTGTCACCAACAACCTTCTCCGAAGGCTTACCAGCATCGTCAGTGGCTCACGGGTTTTACGAGTAGGTACGCCGTCAATCGGCTCGTCTATTTCGAGTCCACCGTGAATAGCCGGGCGGCCGTCGCGCGGGAGCGGGAGATCAAGCGCTGGACCCGGGAAAAGAAGCTGCGGCTGATCGAGAGCGCGAACGCCGGGTGGGTGGATCTCGCGGCGGACTGGCTCCCGGGCGTGGCCGGGCAAGATCCCTCGCTGCGCTCGGGATGACAGTCGGTAGGCGCCCTTCATGGGACTGCCGCACGCGTTCCGTGTCCGCCGTCTCCCGCATTGGCCCGATCCTCCTCTTTCCTCTGCCCTCTCCCGCCGCGTCGTTCCTCGGCCACCCTCCGCCTTCACTTCATCCAGCCCCCCAGACTCGTTACTTTCCCGCGGTGAGTCCCACTCCCGCTACCACCCTCGCATTTCTCCTCACCCTCGCCGGGCCGCTTGCGGCGCAGCGGCAGAAGCTTCCTGCTTCGCCGACGGTGCCGGCCGAAGCGTTGGCCGGGCAGAGTGTGGCGGTCATGCCGCTGACGCTGGTGGCCGCCGAGCCGGCACTGGAGTCGGACACGTCCTACGCCCGGTATCGCGATCGCCAAACCACACTGCTTCTGGCCGACTCGCTCATCGGTGAGGCGCTCACCGGGAGGGCGCCCGAGGTGCAGTGGGTGCTGCCGCCTACGCTGCGGAAGCTCGCGCGCCGGTCTCCCGGCATCGTGGGCGATCCCGATCAGATGGGGCAGGCGGCGCTCCGGGCGCCCAAGATGAAGGACATCCCCGATCCGCTGCGGTCCTCGCTCCGGAAGCTCGTTGCGGTGGCCGGCGGCAGGGTAGCGATGGTGCCGGCGGCGCTCGCGTTCGGGCGCGAGTCCGACGGCCGCATTCGGGCCGACCTCACTCTCGTCGCCGCCGATACCCGGGCCGGCAAAGTGCTGTGGCGATCGGTGGCGGTCGGGGCCGGGGCCACACCCCGCGAAGCGTTGCAGGCCGCGCTCACCGTCGCGCTCCCGCTCTGAGCGGCCCATGACCTACGACGTCACCCTCATCCCGGGCGACGGCATCGGGCCGGAGATCACGGCGCAGACGGTCAGGGTACTCGAGGCCACCGGCCTCCGCTTCAACTGGGACGAAGAGCTGGCGGGGATGGCCGCGGTGGAGGCCACCGGCACCCCTCTGCCCGACGCCACCGTCGAGAGCATCCGCAAGAACACCATCGCCCTCAAGGGACCGCTCACCACTCCTGTCGGTACCGGATTTCGCTCGGTCAACGTGGGCTTGCGCAAGGAATTCGAGCTCTTCGCCAACGTTCGCCCGGCCAAGACCATCGTGCCGGGCGGCCGGTTCGAGAACGTGGACATCGTGCTGGTCCGGGAAAACCTCGAGGGCCTCTACATCGGCGTCGAGCACTTCGTGCAGATCGGCGACGATCCCCGCGCGGTCGGCGAGTCCATGGCCATCGTCACCCGCACCGGCTGTGAGCGCATCGTCCGTTACGCCTTCGAGTACGCCCTCAAGCATCAACGCCGTAAAGTCACCATCGTCCACAAAGCCAATATCCTCAAGATGGTCAGCGGCCTCTTCCTCGAGGTGGGTCGCGCCGTGGCCGAGGAGTACGTCGGGCGGGTGGAGTCCAACGATATGATCGTGGACAACACCGCTATGCAGTTGGTGCTCCGGCCCGAGCAGTTCGACGTCATGGTGACGACCAACATGTTCGGTGATATCCTGAGCGACGAGGTATCCGGGCTGGTGGGCGGCCTCGGGCTGGCGCCGGGCGCCAACATCGGCACCAAGGCGGCGATCTTCGAGGCGGTGCACGGAAGCGCCCTGGACATCGCGGGCAAAGGGGTAGCCAACCCATCGGCGCAGATGCTGGCTGCCGCCATGATGCTGGATCATATGGGGGAGCTCGCCCGCGCCGAACGGGTGCGCCATGCCGTCCTCGCCACCATCGTCGAGGATAACATCCGCACCCGCGATCTCGGAGGCACCGCTAGCACTCGGGAGTTTGGAGATGCCGTCGCTCGGCGAGCCGCCTGAGGTCCCCTGCGCCGGTTGCGGGCGGCGGGTCACGGGACTTCCCTGGGGAGAGCGGTGCCCTCAATGCCTGCTGCAGCGTCAACGCCGCGCCTCCCGGCTGTCCGGTCGGGTCGCGCTCGCCGCGACCATCGTGGCGGCGCTCTACGTCTGGCTGCGGGTGCCGGCCGAACCGACCGCCCGTTACTATGGCCTGCTCGCCATCGTGGTCACTTATATCCTGGTGCGGCGCATCGCCGCCCGGATCGCCTTGGAGGCGATGAAATGAGACGGGTACACGGTGTGCGGGCCCTCGCGGCCGGACTTCTCACGTCGCTGCTTCTAGCCACCAGTCCGCCGGCTCCGCTCTCGGCCCAGACCTCTCTCACTATCTATAACGACGGCCGGGTGCAGGTCCGGCGCGCGATCCCAGCGCAGGTGCCGCGTGGGTCCTCCAGCCATCGGGTCGCGTTGGGCCCGCTCGATCCGGCCTCGGTCTTCTCCCTCGACTCCGGGGTCGCCGTCACCCGGCTCAGCTACGACGGCGCGGTTGATGAAGCCAGCGTGCTCCGGCGCTCGGTCGGCCGCCGGGTGGTGTTCCGGCTGCCTGAATCGAAAGACACCTTGAGCGCTCTGGTGCTCGGCGTTGATCCGCTCCGCCTGCAACTCCCCGATGGCCGGGTAACGTTCATCCCTCCGGGCGCCGCGCTCTACCCGGCGGAGGTGGTGGTGGTCGAGCCCGCCGTCAGGGTGGAGGTGGCCAGCGCCCGGCCTCGGGACCGGCTCCGGCTCGGCTATTTCACCGCCGGAGCCTCGTGGGAGGCCAGCTATCAGGTGATCCTGGGCGCGACCAACGCGCGGGTGGCGGGCATGGCCGTGCTCGAATCGCAGACGCTGCGTGCCGAGGAGGCGGAAGTCCAGCTTCTCGCCGGCTCGGTGGGCCGCGCCGAGTCGGTGCCGCCGCCGCGGCCGATGATGGAGATGCGAACGGCAATGGCGGACGAAGCTCAGGGGTTCAAGGGGGCTGAAGAGCAGCGGGTGGGAGAGTTCCACCTCTATTCGCTGCCGGGCCGAACCACGTTGCTACCGGGCCTGACCAGGTCGGTCGCCCTCTTCGAGCCGGCGGAGGTGCGCTACGAGCGGAACTACATCGTGCGCGGCATGGTGCCCTACTGGGGGATTCTTCCCCAACAGGGCGACGAGACCGAGGCGCCGGT
>Ga0136617_10003396_pt1 | contig 14232 bp, 13 predicted proteins | sample AntDrymUQ3222106_2_FD_129672 | JGI IMG/M metagenome (GOLD analysis project Ga0136617, IMG submission 129672) | Polar desert sand microbial communities from Dry Valleys, Antarctica - metaG UQ322 (21.06) | ecosystem: Environmental > Terrestrial > Soil > Desert | place: Antarctica: Dry Valley... | reverse complement strand
TCGCGCAGGTCGACCAGCTGCTGCAGCGGCTGCACCAGCTTGGGATCGGAGTAGGGGAGCGCTCCGTCGTTGACCTTGGCCACATCGCCGTCGTCGAAGTACGAGCCGTACATCAGGGTCACCCAGTTGTCGGTCGAGTAGCCATCGCGATCACCGAAGGTGATGGGGGTGACACCGGTCTTCTTGAGCGCGGTGCACGCGGTCAGCAGGTCGTCCCAGGTCTCGATCGGGGCTTCCACGCCGGCCTTCTTGAACATGGCCTTGTTGTAGAAGAGCCCGTAGGTGCCGAAGTCCTGAGGCACGGCGATGATCTTGCCCTTGCCGCCGTCACAGTCGAGGTTCTCGCAGGACAGGTCCATGCCCGAGAGGGAGTCGAAGAAGCCGGGGGCCTTGTCGAAGTAAGGGTTGAGCTCGAGCAGCTGGTTCACGTAGGGCGAGGTGTAGCCGCCCGAGTAGAAGAGCATCATGTCCGGCGCCTTCTTGGCCTGGAAGGCGGCCTGGAGCTTGGCCGCGACCTGCTCGTTGTCGGTAGACAGGAGCGTGATCTTGACGTCCGAGCCCTTGTTCTCGGTCTTGAAGCGGTCGATCTGCGAGTCGAGCCACTCGCGGTAGGGCGTTCCCGGCGTGGCGCCCGCGAAGTTGCCTCCAACCCACAGCTCGAGCGTGCCCGGCTTGGCCTTGGCCGTCTCGTCGCCGGACGAGCTGCTCGAGTCGGAGCTCGATTCCTCATCGTCTCCCCCGCAGGCGCCGGCGAACAGAGCAAGTACGGTGACGAGCAGGGCGGCCAGGATCCGCAGGTGGGGCATGTGGCACTCCTTCTGAGCGTTCCGACTATCGGAAAGGCGATTCGGCAATTGGACCGCTGTTATGCTCGCACACCTGTCAATGAGAGCGCTCGTCTGGCACGGAGGCCGCAACCTGGCGATGGAGGAGCTTCCCGAGCCCGAGCCGGCTCACGGCGAGGTGGTGCTCGACGTGGGGCTGGCCGGCATCTGCGGGTCCGACCTTCACCCCTTCAAAGGCCACCATGGACCGCGCCGGCCCCCGCTGATCCTCGGCCACGAGGTGGTGGGCACGGTGGCCGGGCTGCCGGGACGCTGGTCGGTCTTTCCCCTGGCCGTATGCGGGAACTGCGAGGCCTGCCGGGCCGGGCGCGAGAACCTGTGCGCCAGCCGCCAGCTGCTCGGCCTGCACCGGCCCGGCGTGTTCGCCGACCGGGTGGCCGTACCGCGCGACGCCCTGCTCCAGGTTCCGGACGGCCTGAGCGATGAGGGGGCGGCGCTCGTGGAGCCTCTGGCCGTGTGCGTGGGCGCGGTGGCGCCGGCCGAGCTCGGCCCGGACAGCCGCGTGCTGGTGATCGGTTGTGGCCCGATCGGGTTGCTGAGCGTGCAGCTGGCAGCCCAGCGAGGCGCGCAGGTCACGGCCGTGGAGCCGGTCGCGGCGCGCCGCGAGTGGGCCTTGCGCCTGGGCGCCGCGCGCACCCTGGCGGCGGCCGCCGAGGCCGAGGGCCTGGAAGCCGATCTGGCCATCGACGCCGTGGGCGCCGAGGCGACCTGGCGAGCCGCCATCGCGGGCACACGCGCGGGCGGTGAGGTGGTGATCGTGGGCCTCGCGCAGGCCGACGGCGCCATGCCCGTGGCCGATCTCGTCCGCCGCAGCATCCACGTGCGTGGGCAGTTCGCCTATACGCGCGCCGAGTTCGCCGAGGCGCTCGCCCTGCTGGCCGCCGGCGGCCTGCCCGCCGAGTGGCTCGAGGTGATGCCCCTCACCGAGGGCCCGGCCGCGTTCTCGCGGCTGGCCGACGCGCCCGACGCAACCGCCAAGATCCTTCTTCAGCCGGGAGCCTGATGGCCGAAGTCCAGCTCGACAGCGTGACGAAGATCTTCGACGGCGACGTCCGCGCCGTCGACGCCGTCGACCTCGACATCGCCGACGGCGAGTTCATCGTGCTCGTGGGCCCGTCGGGCTGCGGCAAGTCGACGCTGCTGCGGATGATCGCAGGGCTGGAGGAGGTCAGCGAGGGCACGATCCGGCTCGGTGGCGAGGACGTAACCAATGTGCTCGAGCGCGACCGTGACATCGCCATGGTCTTCCAGAACTACGCTCTCTATCCGCACATGACGGTGCGGCGCAACCTCGGCTTCGCGCTGAAGATGAAGCGCATCGCCGCCGGCGAGCGTGAGCGGCGGGTGGACGAGGTGGCGCGCGTGCTGGGTCTCGAGTCGCTGATGGAGAGAAAACCCGCGGCGCTGTCCGGCGGCCAGCGCCAGCGGGTGGCGATGGGACGCGCGATGGTGCGCGAGCCGGCCGCCTTTCTCATGGACGAGCCGCTCTCGAACCTCGACGCGAAGCTGCGCGTGGCCATGCGCGCGGAGCTGGCCCGCCTGCACGAGCGCCTGGGGGTCACCACGATCTACGTGACCCACGACCAGGTGGAGGCCATGACGCTGGGCCAGCGCGTTGCCGTCCTGCGCGACGGCGTGCTGCAGCAGTGCGCCGCGCCCGAAGAGGTCTACGACCACCCCGTCAACCTGTTCGTGGCCGCCTTCATAGGCTCCCCGGCCATGAACCTGGTGGCGGCGAGGGCCGAGGCCGGCACGCTCTCCTTCGGGGGTCATTCGCTGGCCCTGCCCGCGCGCTCGCCGCTGGCCGGCCGGCAACGCGACGTGATCGCCGGCCTGCGCCCCAGCGACCTCGAGATGCCCGGGCCCTGGTCGGAGCCTTCGTGGCCGCGCCTGCGCGTGGAGGTCCAGGTGGTCGAGGGGCTCGGTTCGGAGAGCAACGTCATCTTTGCCGTCGAGGCTCCGCGGGTGGACACCGAAGCCACTCGCGCCGCGGCCGAGGCACAGGCCTCCGACGACGACCAGCTGCTCGCCGAGGACGATCGCTCGCTGTTCACGGCGCGGCTGGCCGGGCGACCGGCGATCGCTCCGGGCCAGGAGATCGAGCTCGCGGTGCGCGCCGACCGCCTCTACTTCTTCGACCCCGAGAGCGGCAAGTCGATCACATCGGCGGGCGATCCGGCTCACGCGCCGGCCTGACTCTTGGTCATCCTCCGATCAGACGAGCTGCTCGTGCGGGTCGACCCCTCCCACGGCGCCGAGGTACTCGATCTGGTCGAGCTGGGCAGTGGCCGCCAGCTGCTTGGCCGGCCGCCCTTCGGTTCCGAGGCGCCCGCGCCGGGCGACCTCGACGAGCATCCCTGGACTGCCGCCTGGCGGGGCGGCTGGCAGGGCTGCCTGCCCAACGCGGGAACCGCCTGCGAGGTCGAGGGAACGAGACACGGGTTCCACGGGCGCGCGTCGAACGATCCGTGGCAGGTGGTCGAAGAGGGGGTGGGCGCCTGCGGCGTACGCTGGGAGGGCCATGGCCTGGCCGCTGAGCGGCGGATGGAGGTCTCGAACGCCTTGACCATCACGACACAGGTGACCGCCCTCGACGAGGGGGCTCCGCTCGTGGCGCTCGAACATCTCTCGCTCGGCCTCGAGCTGATCGAGCCGACAGTCGAGCTCGAGCTGCCCGCCGGGCGCGCGTCCGAGCTCGACGACTCGCTCGGCCCCGCCACCCCGCCCGAGCACGCGCCGCGGTGGCCGGAGATCGCCCTGGACGGCGGCGAGGCCGAGAGGGGCGAGCGCTGGACGCTCGACGAGCAGCGCGGTCGCGTGTACGTGGTGCGCGACGTTCCTGAGGGGCGCGCCGCCGTGCGAAACCCGGTGCGCGGCCACGGAGTGGAGATCGAGTGGACGGCGGACGTCCTGCCCCACCTGCTGGTCTGGCACGAGGCCCGCGCCACGGGCGGCGTGTGGCGCAACGCCACCGAGGTGCTGTGCATCGAGCCGTGCTCGGTGCCGCACCTGCTCGGCCTGGGAGCGGCGCTCGACCGCGGGCAGGCCCGGCGCCTGGGGCGCGGCGAGACGATGTCCTGGGCGATGACCGTGCGGCCGGTCTGAGGTGGGCGTGGGGTCCTTCGGGCGCATCGAGGCGGTCGAGACGGTCCGCCACCCCGAGTTCCCCCAGCTGACGCATGTGCTGCTTCACGCGGCGGACGGCCCGAGCGGACTAGGCGAGACCTACTACCACCCCGAGTCGGTGGAGGCCCACATCCATTCCGAGCTGGCGCCGCGGGTGGTCGGCGCACCGGCGGGGAACATCGCCGAGCTGTGGCAGCGCATGGGCGACCCGGCCGACGGGCGCCGGCCCTACAGCGGCGCCATGTCGGTGGACTCCGGCGCGACCTCAGCGCTCGATCTGGCCGCCTGGGACCTGCGCGCCCGGGCGCTCGGCCTGCCGTTACACGAGGCGCTCGGGGGCCGTGTGCGCGAGACGATTCGCGTCTACGTCACATCCGTCGATCCCGATCACCTGCCCCCGCGCGGCGCCCAGCCCCACGAGCGGGCGGCGGCCGACGACTGGGGCCTGGGCGGCACCCGCGAGAGCGCCCACCGCGACTGGACGGCCTCGCTCGAGCGCCCCGGCGAGCTGGCGCGCGAGCTGGTCGCCGAGGGCTTCACCGCGCTCAAGCTCTTTCCCTTCGTGCGGCTGGCCGAGGCCACGGGCGGGCTGTCGATCACTCCGGCGCAGCTGGCCGCGAACCTCGAGCCGTTTCGGGCCGTGCGCGAGGCGGTGGGCGATCGCCTCGACCTCGCGGTCGACCTCGTCAACATGTGGACGCTGGCCCCGGCCCTGCAGATCGCGCGCGGGCTGTCCGAGTTCGAGCTCATGTGGCTCGAGGATCCGCTGCGCATCTCGGCGCTCGACTCGGTGGGCCGGCTGAGCCGGGCGATGACGATGCCGCTGGCCGGCTACGACTACCGCTCCGGTCTGCCGAGCTACATCGACATGATCGCCCGCGGGGGCATCTCGCTGGTTCGCATGGACCTGGGCTGGGTGGGCGGCGTGAGCGAGGCGCTACGCATCGCGGCCTACTCCGAAGCGCGCGGCCTCGGCGTGATCATGCACGACTGCGCAGGGCCGGTGGTCTTCGCGAGCGCCGTCCACACGGCGCTGCACCTGCCCAACGCCGTGATCCAGGAGTGCGTGCGGCCCTACGTGCGCGACATCTACCCGGAGATCGTGACCGGAGTGCCGGAGCTGGCGGGTGGGGCGGCGCGTCCCGCGGCCGCGCCCGGGCACGGACTGGAGCTGACCGAGGGCTTCCTCGACGGCGCGCGCCGGCGGCGCTCCAGTCTCACGGGCGACGGGCGCTGGCGGGACGAGGTTTCCGGGTGAGCCCGGCCACCGAGGCCGCTCCAAGCGTGTCCAGTGCCCGCCTTCGCGCCGCGGCCGATCTACTCCTGGCCTATCCCTTCCAGGTCTGGCACTACGGAGAGTCGGTCGGCCTCGAGGGCCTGCTGCGCATCGGCGCCCTGCTCGGCGAGCGCCGCCACGAGGCCTGGGTCCACGGCCTCCTGCGCGGCTGGGCCGCTCGCCGCCGGCCCTTCGTTGAGATCGACAACACGCTGCCCGGCAAGGTGCTGTGCGAGCTGGCCGAGCAGCGCGACGACGGACTGCTGCTCGAGGCCGCGCTCGAGACGGCCGCCCATCTGGCCGCGCGGCCCACGCTGCGGGGAGTGGCGCGGCCCTTCGAGCGAGCGCCGCTGCGCGAGCCCTTCGGCGGCGCGGAGCTCGGCCCCAGCGACCGGGCCCTGCTCGAGGATCCCGGCCCGGGAGTGTTCGTGGATCCCCTGCACTTCGATCCGCCCTTCCTCGTGGCCCTGGGCGTCATGACCGGCTCGGCGGAGCTCGTGGACCAGGGTGCGGGCCAGGCCCAGGCTCTGGTGGACCTGCTCCAAGACGACTCCGGGACCTTCTGGCACTTCTGGCTCGAGCGCACCGGAGAACGCTACGGCTTCGGCTGGGGGCGTGGCCAGGGCTGGGCCCTGCTCGGCCTGGTCGACATGCTCGAGCGGCTGCCCGCCGGTCACCGGCGACGAGAGTCCCTGCGGGCCGCGCTGGTCAGGCTGGCCGGCTCTCTCTGCGCGACCCAGCGCGGCGACGGCGCCTGGTCGGCGGTGATCGGCGATCCCGGCTCGGGTGACGAGAGCTCCACGGCCGCGTTCGTGGCCGCCGGCTTCGCGCGGGCGGTGTCCCTGGGTCTGTTGGGGCCAGAGTACGCGGAGCCGGCCCGGGCGGCCTGGGCCGGCACGGCGCGCAGAGTCCGCGCCGACGGGGGCCTCCAGGGGGTGTCGGCCAACGTCTGGGCCTGCACCGCACCCTCCCACTACGCCCACGTGCCGCTCGGGGCGGTGGTGCCGTGGGGCCAGGGGCCGCTCCTGCTGGCCGCGGCCGAGCACTGGCCGGGAGAGGCGAAATGATGCGCGAGGGCCGGGGAGTGCTGGTGACCGGTGCCGCCAACGGGATCGGCCGGGCCACCGCCGCCCGCCTGGCCGAAGCGGGTGCCCGCGTCTGCGCACTCGACCTAGAGGAAGCCCCCGCGCCGCCCGGCGGCGCCGCGATCGCCGCCGATCTGGCCGAGGGCCAGGCCGTGGCCGGGCTGGTCGCGGAGGCCGAGCAGCGCGTGGGGGCGCTCGACGCGCTCATCAACGTAGCCGGCATCTGGGAGCCGCAGGCGAGCCTGGAGCTGTCCCTGGAAGGGTTGCGTCACACGCTGGCGGTGAACCTCGAGGCGCCGGTGCTGCTGGCCGCGGCGGCGGCGCGCGGGATGGCCGAGCGGGGCTACGGGCGGATCGTCAGCGTGACCTCCGTGCACGCCCGAGTGTCGGCGCTCGAGGGCCTGGCCTACGACGCTTCGAAGGCCGGCCTCGAAGGGGCAACGCGCACCCTGGGCATCGAATTGGCCCCCCACGGGGTGCTGGCCAACGCCGTGGCGCCGGGTTTCGTGGCCACAGGCATGGGCGCTTCCGGCGCTCCCTTGGACGTGCTCAAGACCGAGCCCTTCCGGCGCGCCTACATCGAGGAGGGCCGCGTGCCCATGCGGCGCAGCGCGACGGCGGGAGAGATCGCCGAATGCATCCTCTGGCTGGCCGGTCCGGGGAACACCTACGTGACCGGCCAGACGGTGACGATCGACGGGGGCCTCACGGCGACGTTCTGAGCACCGTGCGCAGCCCGCGCGCCGCGCGCGCCGCGTCGAAGGCCTCGTTGATGTCCGCGAGCTCGAAACGCTGGCCCACCAGCTCGTCGAGCTTGAGGGTCCCTGCCCGGTACAGGTCGAGAATCCGCGGCACCAGCAGCGCCGGGCTCAGCGTTCCGTAGGCCGATCCGACGATCCGCCGCTCGTAGGTCACCAGGTCGAGCATGTCGACCTCAACCGGCTCGCCCTGAGGGGCAAGACCGACGATGGCCGCGGTGCCGCCTGGTCTCAGCAACTCCACTCCGAGCGTCATCGCCTCGGCTCGGCCCACGGTCACGATCGTCCAGTCGAGTCCTTCCCGCGGAGCGGCGGCGCGCAGGGCGGCGAGCCGGCCGTGGTCGCCCGGGTCGAGCACCTCGGTGGCCCCGAAGAGCCGCGCCCAGTCGAGGCGCTCCGCGGAGGGATCCACCGCCAGCACGCCCGCGGCGCCGCGCGCGCGGGCCCCCTGAACCGCGTTCACGCCCACGCCGCCGGCGCCGATCACCGCTCCTCGGCTTCCGGCGGGCACGGCGATGCTCTCGATGGCCGCCCCCACGCCGGTGATCACCGCGCATCCGATGAGCGCTCCCACTTCGTCCTCAATGTCGTCGGGTAGCTCGATCAGGCTGCGCTCCGCCACCACCGCGTGGCCGGCGAAGCAGGCCAGCAGCGAGTAGGCGCTGATCCGCTCGCCCGCCTGCTCGATCGGAGAGCTGCCGGTGGTGAGCCGGCCCTCGCCCATGGCCGCGAGCGAGTCCTGGCACCGGATCGGCCGGCCCTGTAGGCAGTGGCCACAGCGCCCGCAGCCGGGGGCGGAGCTGAGCAGCACTCGCGCGCCCGCCTCGACCGCCACGCCGGGGCCCACCTGCTCTACGACCCCCGCCCCCTCGTGCCCGAGCACGGCGGGAAGGGCCAAGGGCCATTCGCCGTCGGCCTGCCCCACGTCGCTGTGGCACACCCCGGCGGCCGTGATCCTCACCAGAGCTTCGCCGGGGCCCGGCGGCCGAAGCCGCACCTGCTCTATGGTTTGCGGCGCGCCGAAGGCGCGCAGGACGGCGGCTCGAGTGACCATATGATGCCCGGACATTATGAGGATCGGGTGCGCACGGGTCGCAGGCAAGGAGCGCTTGGTGGTCGAGCACGAAGGCGGCCTGCGGATGGTCTCCGACCCCGGCGTGACGCTCATCGACGTCATGCACAACCCCGAGCTGCTCGCCTCGGAGAAGGCCCCTGAAACGATCGACCAGGACGCCCTGGTGGCCCCGCTGCGGCCGGGGAAGGTCGTGGCCATCGGCCTCAATTACCGCGATCACGTTCGCGAAACAGGCATGGAGCTGCCGGAGCGCCCGCTGGTGTTCGCCAAGTTCCCGTCCAGCGTGATCGGCCCCGGCGCGCCGGTCGAGATCGATCCCGCGTTGACGGCACGCGTCGACTGGGAGGTCGAGTTGGCCGTGGTGATTGGACGCCGAACCCGCCGCGTGTCCCGGGACGACGCCCTCGGCGCCGTCTACGGCTACACCGTGGCCAACGACATCTCGGCGCGCGACGTCCAGTTCGCCGACGGTCAGTGGACGCGCGGCAAGAGCTTCGACAGCTTCTGCCCGCTCGGTCCGCTGGTGGTCACGGCCGACGAGGTTCCCGATCCGCAGGCGCTCTCGCTCGAGACCACGGTCAACGGCGAGCGCACGCAGGACTCGTCCACCGCCGAGATGGTCTTCGGGGTGGCCGAGCTGATCGTGTTCTGCTCGGCTTCCTTCACGCTGGAGCCGGGCGACGTGATCCTGACCGGGACCCCGTGGGGGTGCGGAGAGTTCATGGATCCGCCGCGCAGCTTGAAGGCCGGAGACGAGGTCGTGGTCTCGGTGGGCGGCGTGGGAAGCCTCGCCAACCCCGTGGTCGAAGCGGGCCGTTGACCCGCTAGTTCAGGCGCTCGACCAGCATGGCCTGGCCCTGCCCGCCGGCCACGCACATCGTCTCGAGCCCGATGGTGCCGTCGTCACTCTCCAGGCCGTTCAGCAGCGTGGTCATGATGCGGGCGCCGGTCATGCCGAAGGGGTGGCCGAGGGCGATTGCGCCGCCGTGGCGGTTGAGTTTCTCGAGTGGGATGTCGCACTCGCTCATGATCGGGATGACCTGAGCGGCGAAGGCCTCGTTGAGTTCGACGGCGTCGACTTCGCCGATCGTCATCCCGGCGCGCTCTAGCACCTTGCCGATCGCGCCAATCGGTGCCACGCCCATGAGCTCGGGCTCGATCGCAGCGGTGGCCGAGGTGATGATGCGGGCGCGCGGAGTCAGCCCCAGCTCCTTGGCCTTGGTGTCCGACATCACGAGCACCGCAGCGGCGCCGTCGTTGAGCGGGCATGAGTTGCCGGCCGTGACCTTCCCTTCCTCCCGAAAGACGGGATCCAGCTGCGACAGCTTTTCGAGCGTTGAGCCGGCGCGCGGGCCGTCGTCCTTGGCGACGGTGGTCCCGTCGGGCAGCGTGACCGGAACGATCTCGCGGTCGAAGAAGCCGTTCTCCTGCGACTCGACGGCCAGCTCCTGCGAGCGCTGGGCGTACTTGTCCATGTCGGCGCGGCTGACCTCGTAGCGGTCGGCCACGTTCTCGGCCGTCAGGCCCATGGAGATGTAGGCGTCGGGATCGCCGTTGTTGCCCTGCAGGCGCTCGTTCTGGTCCTGGGGCCGCGCGCCCTCCACGGCCTCGTTATAGCGCGAGACCCACTCCACGCCGGCGGCGATGTAGGCGTCGCCCTGGCCCGCCACGACGGCGTTCGATGCCTGGCGGATCGACTCGAGCGAGGACGCGCAGTAACGCGAGACCGTGGCGCCGTTGGTGCCGAGCGGCAGGCGCTCGGAGAGGAGGGCGATGATGCGGCCGAGGTTGAAGCCCTGCACTCCCTGCGGCAGGCCGACTCCGCAGAGGACGTCCTCGATCAGCTCGGGGTCGACATCGGGGTTGCGCTCGAGAAGGGCATCGACCACGAAGGCGCCCATCTCGTCGGGGCGAAGCGGGGCCAGCGAGCCCTTGAAGGCCCGGCCAATGGGCGTGCGGACGGCGTCGATGATGACTGCTTGGGGAATGGCCCCGAGGCTATCGACTGGCCGCGGGCGGGCACGGGAGGGTCCCGCGGAGGGGGCGCGTCCAGGCGACGCCCTCTCCGCGGTTCAGACCCCCCCGCCCCGCGACGCAGGCTCGAGCCCCTGCGAACTCCCGGCCCGTCCTGGGGAGGGGTGAGAACTCGAGACCACCCTTAAGACGCCCCGCGTGGCCGGATGTTGGAAACAAAGGTCGGTTTGGCGCCCACGAAAAACGGACATCGATCTAGGAATGGCGGTGCGCACACCATGGAGACCCACGGCCCGCCGTTCGCCGGGCAACCTCGAGCACGAGGAGGACAGGCGGCTCGCCGCTCTGGCCGCCGACGGCGACGAGGCGGCCTTCGAGGCGATCTTCGAACGCCACCACCGCGGGCTGCTCACCTTCAGCCGGCACCTGCTCGGGTCCCAGGAAGAGGCCGAGGACGCGTTGCAGCACACCTTTGCGGCCGCCTTCCGCCAGCTCTCCGAGCATGGCCCCCCAGAGCACCTGAGGGCATGGCTCTACGCCACCACGCGTAACCGCTGTTACAGCATGCTGCGCTCGCGGCGGGAGCTTCCGGAAGGTGGCCACGTACCCGAGGGAGTCGCGTGGCTGCCCGACGAGGTGGAGCGTCGCAACGATTTGCGCGACCTGTTGGCGGACATCGAGCGCCTTCCCCACGATCAGCGGGTGGCGCTCGTGCTGGCGGAGATCGAGGACCTCGATCACGCCGAGGTAGCCGAAGTGCTGGGCTGCCCGCGAGAAAAAGTTCGCGCGCTAGTCTTCCAGGCGCGCACCACTCTGGGCGGCTGGCGCGAGGCGCGCGCGCTGCCCTGCCGCGAGGTGCGCCATGAGCTCGCGACCGCTCGCGGAGGCCAGCTGCGCCGGGCTCACCTGCGCCGCCACCTCAGCGTGTGCCGCGACTGCACGTCATTTCGCGAGGACGTCGATCAGCAGCGTCGCAGCGTGGCCCTGCTGCTGCCGCCCGTGCCGCTCGTGCTCGCGCTGAAGGAAGGTCTGCTCGGGACCGCCGTGGCTGGAGCGGCCGGGGCCGGGGGCGGAGCCGCTGGAGGGGGTGCCGCCGCGGGCGGAGCGGTCGGTGGCGCTGCTGAAGCCGCCGCCGGCGCCGCTGAAGTCGCCGGTGGCGCTGCGGCAGGTGGCGCCGGTGGTGCCGCTGAAGTGGCTGGTGGCGCTGCTGCGGGTGGTGCCGCTGAAGTGGCTGGTGGCGCCGCTGCCGGTGGTGCCGGTGCAGCTGGAGCCGCCGGAGCCGGTGGTGCTGCCGCGGGTGGCGCCGGTGGTGCTGCGGCCGGCGGCGCCGGGACCGCTGCCGCTGGAGCCGCCGCGGCCGGAGGCGGTATCGCCACTGCGGTCAAGGTAGGTGCCGCCGCCCTGGTCCTAGGAGGGGCGGGGGTGGCTGGGTTCGGCGGCCTGGGTGGCGGCGGGGGCGACAGCTCGTCCAACGCACCGCCGGAGCAGAACGCGCCCCCCGCCGCTGAGCAACCCGAGCAGACGCAGGCGGCCGCCAAGCCCGCCGGGAACTCGGGCCAGGCGAAGAAGAAGAAGAAGAACAAGACCGAACAGCGCCTCAAGGCAAACGAGCAGACACAGCAGGCCGGCGCCGGGGAAAGCGTCGAGGAATCGACGGCGCCCTCGGCGGCCGACCCGGCGCAAGCCACTTCGCCGGCTCCCGCTCCGCCCACCACCCCCACTGTCCCGGCCACGCCCACTCCGCCCCCCACCCCGCGGCCGCCGCCCGCGCCCCAAGCGGGCCTCGAGGCCGAGGTGCCGGCCCCTCCGGTGGAAGCCGAAGACGAGATCCGCGCTTCGCCGCCCGTCGATCCGCCGAACGTCCTCCCCTGAAACTCTGCTTGCCGCGCTAGCGCGGCGGCATCCGCAGTGCGCCGTCGAGGCGCAGCACTTCGCCGTTGAGCATCGTGTTCTCGGCTACGTGGCAGGCCAGCTTCCCGTACTCCTCGGGACGGCCCAGGCGCGAAGGGAACGGAATCTGGGCGCCGAGCGCGGCGCGCGTTTCCTCGGGTAGGCCGGCCAGCAGCGGCGTGTCGAAGAGGCCCGGAGCGATCGTGCACACGCGGATGCCGAAGCGGGCAAGGTCGCGCGCCGCCGGAAGCGTGAGCCCCACCACACCGCCCTTGGACGCCGAGTATGCCGCCTGTCCGATCTGCCCGTCGAAGGCGGCGATCGACGCCGTCATGACCAGCGCTCCGCGCTCGCCCTCGGCGTCAGGCTCGTTGGCGGCCATCGCGGCCGCCGCCAGGCGCAGCACGTTGAACGTGCCGATCAAATTGACGCGAACAACGGTCTCGAACGGGCTCAAGGCAGCGGGCCCGTCGCGCCCCACCGTGCGCTCCGCCCAGCCGATGCCCGCGCACGAAACGGCGAAGCGCAGGCCCGCCGCCGCCGCCACGGCGGCCTCGAGGTCCCCCTCGTCGGTCACATCGGCCCGAACGAAATCGCCGTCGATCTCGGCGGCCAGCGCCCGGCCGGCCTCCTCGTTGAGGTCGGCCACGGTCACCCGCGAGCCTCGCCGGGCCAGCTCTCGCGCCGTGGCTTCGCCCAGGCCGGATGCCCCTCCGGCCACCAGGGCCCCGATCCCCTCGAGCTCCATGAAGCGGAGCAGCCTACTCGTGCGTGTTCTCGCGGTGAACGGCCACGCCCGCGATCACCAGGCCAACGCCCAGCACCTCGGCCGGCGAGGGCACTTGGGCCAGCACCACGATGCCGATCACCGTGGCCGTGGCAGGTAGCAGCGAGACCAGCAGCGCATAGGTCGAGCGGGCTAGGCGGCGCATGGCCAGCTGATCGCTCACGTAAGGGATCACCGACGACGAGATGCCGACCCCCAGGCCCGCCGCCAGCGCCACCGGGTCGACGAGCGCCGGCAGTGCCGCCCAGCCGGCGAGCGGGGTGACCGCCACGGCGGCGATGAGCATCGAAGCGGCCAGCCCGTCGATGCCGCTGATCTGCTCGAGCCGCGACACCCGGTGCGCGAGCACGATGTAGAGCGCGAACAGCCCCGCGTTGGCGAAGGCAAAGGCGATGCCCAGCGCCTCACCTTCGAAGCGCACGCCGGTGAGCAGGTACACCCCGGGCACGGCGAGCAGGAGCGCGAGGGCGTTGCGCTTCGTGCGTGTCCCAAACGCGGCGAGCGCGATCACGGGAAGGAATTCGATGGCGGCGACCGTTCCCAGCGGCAGCCGGTCGATGGCCAGGTAGAAGCAGCAGTTCATCACTGCCAGCACCGCGCCCCAGGCCATCAGCAGCCGCCGCCCATCCCGGTCGCTTGCCGCCAGGGCGCGCCAGGGCCGGCGCCACAGCGAGAACACGAGCGCAGCTCCCGCGATGCGCAGCCAGGCCACTCCGAGCACGGCCACCCGCGAGAACAGAAGGACCGCGAAGGCCGGACCGAGGTAGTGGAAGATGGCGGAGACGACGAAATAGACGTGAGGCGGGATGCGCTCGCTCGACACAAGAACAGCTTCGTCTCCCGGTAACCCTGCGCCCAGGCAAGATCAAAGGTAGATTTAGCGCCATGGCTACGAAAGAAAGGCAGGAAGCCCTCGACAGCACCAACCTCCGCCTGATGGAGGAGCTGCAGTCCAACGCGCGCCTGTCCAACGCCGAACTAGGCCGCCGGGTGGGGCTCTCTGCGCCCGCCGTGGCAGACCGCCTGGCTCGGCTCGAGGAGAGCGGAGCCATCGGCGCCTACCGCGCCGAGATCGACCCGATCGCGCTCGGCTACTCGCTGAGCGTCGTCCTTCGCATCCGGCCCGCTCCGCGCGAGCTCAAGAAGGTCGCCGAGCTGGCGCAGCGCACCCCCGAGGTGGTCGAATGCCACCGCATCACCGGCGAGGACTGCTACTTCATGCGCGCCTGGGTCCGCGATGTGGGCCACCTCGAGGATGTCATTGACCGCTTCGCCCCCTACGGGCAGACCACCACCTCGATCGTGCAGTCCTCCCCGGTTGCACGCCGGGGCCTGCCCTTCTAGGCGCGGGGCGAGGCGAAAGCCAGCCCGAAGAGGCCGGCGCCGTCGGTGAAGAAGTCGTCGAGGAGCAGACCC
>Ga0136617_10003395_pt1 | contig 14232 bp, 18 predicted proteins | sample AntDrymUQ3222106_2_FD_129672 | JGI IMG/M metagenome (GOLD analysis project Ga0136617, IMG submission 129672) | Polar desert sand microbial communities from Dry Valleys, Antarctica - metaG UQ322 (21.06) | ecosystem: Environmental > Terrestrial > Soil > Desert | place: Antarctica: Dry Valley... | reverse complement strand
GGACCGAGGAGCTGCGCGAGCTCATGGTCGCCGTCTTCGCCACGATCGACGACATCGAGTTCTTCGAGGAGGTCGGGGACGCGCGGACACGCGCGCTGTTCTACCGCGCCCGGGTCGGGACGCAAGCGGTCGAGGAAGCGACGCTGCTGCGGCTCGACGACGAGGCGCGCGTCGCGGACCTCACGCTGTGGTTCCGCCCGCTTCCCGGGCTGACGGCGGTCATGGCCGGGCTGGGGCCGAGACTGGCGAGCCGGCAAGGCCGCGCGAGGGCAGCAGCGGTCAGCGCGATGACTGCGCCGCTGGCCGCGCTGACCCGTGCCGGCGACGGGCTGGCCGTCCGCCTGCTGCGGCGTCCCTGAGGCTCGGCGGCGCGTCGTGGGCGGCGACGCCGTCAGGCGACCGCCGCGCGAGCCTCGCGCTGCGCACGGCGATGTCCGAGGAACGCTCCGAGCGGCCCGCCGGTGACGACGATCGCCACGGGATACCACCAGCCCCACCAGCGCTCGGCCGCGCCGCGGACGGCGAGCAGGACCTCGACCAGGAAGCCGACGCCGTGCAGCGGCCCGAGGACCGGCGCCAGCCCGTGGCTGTCGGTCAGCACGCCGATCACCAGCGGGATCAGCAGGATCAGGTCGACCACGGCCACGATCGTGATCCACCGCACCTGCCTCACGGGGGACGGCATCATCAGCCCTCCGGCCTCACCCCGGCGCCCTCGAGGCCCTGTCCCTCCAGGAACTCGTTGGTCAGCGCTTGGCCGGTGCCCGGGGCGCGCAGGAGCCGGTTGTCGAACATCCAGCGCTGGTAGGCCGCCCATTCGGCGGGCTCCTGCCAGCCGAACGGCCGCCCGTCGGGCGGGGCGAAGGCGGGCAGCGTCGCCCTCACGCTCGCGAGCTGGGTGCGGCGGTCGAGGTCAGGGTTGGCCTGCAGCAGCGCGTCGATGGCCTCGTCGGGATCGCGCGCCAGCGCCTCGTGGCCCTGGGCGACCGCGCGCATGAAGCGCCGCACCTTGCCGCCGCCGCGCGCCAGGTCGTCCTCGCGGGCGGCGAACACCAGCTCGTCGTAGGTCGGCACGCCCGCCTCGTCGACGCGGATGATCCGCACGCGCTTGCGCTGCAGGCGCAGCTCCACCCCCTCGTAGTTCCAGAACGCGCCGAGGGTGGCGTCGACGCGCTTCGACAGCATCGCGGGCACCAGATTGAAGCCGACGTTGGTCTCCTTCACCGACTCGACCTCGACGCCCGCCTTCGCCAGGATGGTGCGCAGATAGGCCGACTGGTAAGGGAGGCCCGCGGTCCCCACCCGTGTGCCGGCCAGGTCCTTCGGCGACCGGATCTTCTTCTCGCCCAGTGCGATGATCGAGGTGAGCGGCTTCTGCACCAGGGCGGCGACGCTGATCAGGTCGCGGGCTCCCCCATCGCGCGCCAGCAGCAGTTCGGGCTCGTAGGAGATCGCCACGTCGGCCCGGCCGGCTTGCAACAGCTTCAATGGCGCGGCAGGGTCCGGCGGCGTCTGGATCTTGAGCTCGAGTCCTGCGCGGCGGTACTCCCCGGCGGCTTGGGCGGCGTAGATGCCGGCATGGTCGGCGTTCGGGAAATAGTCCAGCACCAGAGTGAAGGGCTCGAGCTTCGCGGCCGGGGGCGCCCCGGCCCTTGGCTCCTCCTTCTCGCCGCAAGCGGTTATCAGACACAGCACGAGGGCCAGGGCGGCGTGAGTGAGTCGACGGATCACGGTCCTCCGGACGGATCGGGGGTGGGAGCCCATCGCACCAGCCGACGCTCGAGCAGCGCGAAGCTCTCGTACAGCACGACCGCGAGGGCGAAGAGCAGCACGACGCACGCGAAGGCCCGCGCGGTGAGCAGCTGCCCGTTCGCGGTAAGCAGCGCATGGCCGAGCCCTGAGTCAGAGCCGGCCCACTCCGCGAACACGGCACCGATCACCGCGACGGCCGCCGCCACGCGAATGCCCGTGAACGCCTGCGGCAGCGCGGAGGGCGCCTCCAGGAGACGGAAGGTCTGCCAGCGCGTCGCCGCGAAGGAGCGCAGCACCTTCCGCTGATCGGGTTCGACGCTCCGGAGTCCGTCGTAGAAGTTGATCGTCACCGGGAAGAAACACACCAGGGCGACCATGAGCACCTTGGGAGCGATGCCGAACCCGAGCACCAGGATGAGCAGCGGTGCCACCACGGGTACCGGAACGGCTTGGGAACCCACCACGAGCGGCTTGAGGGCTCGGCGGACGCCCGTGAAGAGATGCATCGCCACGGCGAGTCCTGCGCCGACGACGACCGCCACCGCGAGCCCGGCCAGCACCTCCCAGGCGGTCACGACAAGGTCGGGGCCCAGGAGGGAGCGGTCCTCCCAGAGCGCCGTGGACACCTGCGTCGGGGAAGGCAGCAGCAGCTCGTCGATGAGCTCGGCGCGCACGATCGCCTCCCAGGCGATGAGGCCGGCGAGTGCAAGCCCGAGGGCGGGCGCCGCGTCGCGCAACCGGCTCATCGCTCGAGCACCGCCATCGCGCGCTCGCGCAGAGCGAGAATCGCGGGATCGGAGCGTACCCGCGGTCGCGGAAGCTTCACGTCGAGCTCCGCCACCACGCGGCCCGGGCGAGGCGACATGAGGACCACTCGGTCGGCGAGCAGCACGGCCTCCTCGATGTCGTGGGTGACGAGCAGCGTGGTCCGCGGCTCACGGCCGAGCGTGACGGACAGCCACTCCTGCATCCGGGCCCGGGTGAGCGCGTCGAGCGCACCGAACGGCTCGTCGAGGCCGAGCACGGGACGCCCGGCCAGCAGGGTGCGCAGGAATGCCACCCGCTGGCGCATGCCGCCCGAGAGCTCCCCGGGGTGGGCCCGCTCGAAGCCTTCGAGCCCGAACGAAGCGAAGTGCAGGCGGGCTGCCTCACGAGCGGCGGTACGGGAGGCGCCCGCGACCCGCAGCGCGAGGCCCGCGTTGTCCTCGGCGGTCAACCAGGGCAGGAGCCCGTCGCGCTGGGGCATCAGCACGGCCTCTCCCGCGCTGATCGATCCCTCGTCGGGGCGTGACAGGCCACACACCAGATCGAGCAGCGTGGACTTACCGCAGCCGCTCGGTCCGACCAGGGCGACGAACTCGTCTGGAGCGACGCGGAGGCAGAAGCCGTCGAGCGCCTTCAAGGCGCCGAATGAGCGCGACACGCGGTCGACGACCACGCCTTCGCCACTTCCAGCTACCTCGCGAGGCTCTGCGCGAGCCTCGAGCCGTGTGATCATCGCTCCCTCCGCGGGCATTACCCCACAGGTTCGAAGGGTCAGCGCCGCCTCACGGGCGCTATCTCAGCCAGCCTGCCGCCAGCCCCCCTGGTTTTCTCAGCCACCAAGGCTAGCGCCCTTCAGGACACTAGTGCCCCACGTGGTCGTGCTCGTGGGGCTCGCGGCGGGGTACCCGGCTCCCGCGCTTGGCCACGAAGGTCCATACCAGGCCGATCACGACCACGATCGCCACGAGGGTGGCGATGATGATGAGCGCCCCGCTGCCCTTGTCGGGGTTCTCCGTCTGGCTCGCCTGTGCGAAGACCCACAGAAACGAGAGGAACGCATCCATCCCGATCCAGTACCCGCTCGCGCCGTGTCTCAGCGGTCCGGGCGGGTGAGCGCCTTGACGAACTCCTCGAGCTGGCTGGTCGTCCAGCACTCGTACGCCTCGCAGTAGCGCTCGTAGGAGGCGATCACGGAGTCGCCGTAGTTCCAGTAGAGCCGCGGTTCGGGGTTGAGCCAGAAGGTCCGCCCGGCCCGCGCGACGATCCGGGCGAAGACGTCGGCGCTCGGATCGCGGCCGTTCGTACGCGCATCTCCGAGCACGATGACCGTCGCCCGCGGGTGCAGGTCGTCCTCCACCTGCTCGAGGAACTCGCGCCAGACGCGCCCGTAGTCCGTGTAGCCCGACACGTCGGCGACACCGGCGTCCTTTCCGATGGCCTCTGACACCGCCCGGAAACTGCGTTCGCGGGCGAAGACGTCGGTGACCTCCGAGATCCGCTCCACGAAGACGAACGAGCGCATCTTGCGGAAGGAGTCGTGCAGCGCGTGAAGCACCGACAGAAAGAAGACGGAAGCGCTCGTCACGGAGGTCGAGACGTCGCACAGCACGTACAGCTCGGGACGACGCGGGCGCCGCGGTCGGTACTTGAGCTCCACGGGCACACCGCCGGTCTGGAGCGACGCCCGCATGGTGCGCCGCACGTCGACGTGGGCGTGGCGCTTGGAGCCCCGCGCCTCGCGGCCCTGGGTGGCCAGGCGGCGCTTGAGCTGGGCGACCACGCGATGTACGGCGGCTAGGTCCTGGAGCGGTCCGGACGGCAGCGCGCGGTCGAGCTCTGATAGCGGCCGGGCGGGTGGCAGCGACCCGGTGCGCTGCACCTGTGAGCGCTCGAGCTCGGCGCGGAGATGGCGCTCGAAGCGCCGGATCCCCTGGCGGCTGAGCTGATCGGACGGGGGTGGTGAGGTCGGCGAAGGCGACCCACCCCCCGGCTCGGAGCGAAGTCCGAGGCCCCGGCGGATGCGCTGCACGTCGACTCCGAGGACCCCGGACCCCTCGCTCCGGCGTCCGAAGGCCGCGATGGCCAACCGCGCGAGGTCGCGCATCGCGGATTCGTCCTCTTCCCGGATCGCCTGGACCACCGCATCGCGCAGGGCCTCGTAGTCGAGCTCCTCGCCGCCCGTGATGCCGTCGTTGCGGTCGGCGTCACCGCCACCGTCGCCCTCGCGCACGTCGAGCCGCAGCGCTTCGGCTTCCACCGCCCGGAAGAAGAACCGCTCGAAGAGCAGCTCGAAGATCCGCCGGTCTTCCGGCGACTTGACCAGGGTGGCCGCGAGGGCCTCGCGGAACTGCCTCGGCTCGCTCCAACCGATCTCGGCCAGAGCGGCGAAGGCGTCGAGCATCGCACTCGTCCCGACGGCGACGCCTTCCGCGCGCAGCCCTTCCGCGAACTCGAGCATCCGCGCGTCGAAGCCCTCGGGCCGCGTCGCGCTCCCGGTCACAGCACGCCTGAGAGCTTGACCCCGACCCGCTCGGCCACGGTGTCGAGATCGGTGCGGTGCTTGACGATGATCGACAACGTCGAGCGGAATGTCGTCTCGTCGAGGTCGTCCGCTCCCAGCAGCAGGAGGGCGCGCGCCCAGTCGATCGACTCGGCGACCGACGGCGGCTTCTTCAAGTCAAGCTCGCGCACCAGGCGCACGACCTCGACGAGCTTCGCCGAAAGCGTCTCGGACAGCTCGGGGACGTGCAGGCGGACGATCGCGAGCTCGTGCTGCGTCTCGGGATAGTCGAGCCAGAGGTAGAGGCAGCGCCGCTTGAGCGCCTCGGTCAGCTCACGTGTGTTGTTCGACGTCAGCAGCACCACGGGGTGGGTGCGTGCCTCGACGCGCCCGAGCTCGGGGATCGTGATCTGGAAGTCCGAGAGCAGCTCGAGCAGCATGGCCTCGAACTCCTGGTCGGTCTTGTCGATCTCGTCGATCAGCAGCACGACGGGAGAATCCGAGGCGATCGCGTGCAGCAGCGGACGCTCGAGCAGGAACTCATGGCCGAAGATGTCGTCCTGGACCGCCGACCAGCCCGTCCCGTCCGCTTCGGCCTGGATTCGCAGGAGCTGCTTGCGGTAGTTCCACTCGTAGAGCGCCTTGGCCTCGTCGAGGCCCTCGTAGCACTGCAGGCGCACGAGCTCACGCTCGAGGTACTTCGCCAACGCCTTGGCCAGCTCCGTCTTGCCCACGCCCGCCGGGCCCTCGACGAGCACCGGCTTGCCCAGCCGCACGGCCAGATAGGCCACCAGGGCGGTCGACTGCGCCGGCAGGTAGCCGACCGAGTGCAGCCCGGCGGCGACCTCCTCGACCGATGCGGGCTCGACGCTCATACGAGGGCATCAGGATAGGGAGTGGGCGATACTCGCCTGCGGATGCTCGCCGCCTTCGCTCCTTCGCCCGAGCCCTTCGTCGCCCTCATGTTCCTGGGCTTCCTGATCGGGACCGCCGGCCACGTCTACCGTTCGAAGGTGACGGTGGCGATCGGGATCGGCCTCATCTTCCTGGCGACGCTGGGGCTGCCGCTCGCGATCTACGTCGGCGACCGCTGAGACTCAGAACAGCCGATCTGGTTCGGGCTCAGGCGCGGCCGGCGCGTCGGCCGCGGGATTCGGCGGCTCGGGCCGGTCCACGGCGCGGACGCGGGCGCCGGCGGCGACCAGCGCACCCGCGGCGAGCAGCGCCGCGAAGATGCCCCACTGCAGGCCGACCGTGGCCGCGCCACCGTCGGCTTCCGGCTTGTCGAACAGTCGCCACACGAGCAGGAGGACCGCCCAGCCCCCGGCCACCGAGATGACGACCCCGTCGCCACCCGGGAGGTGGAAGGCCTGCCGTTGGGATCGAGCCCAGATCAGGTACAGGACGCCTGCCGCTACGAGCAGGACGGCGGCCTCCACGAAGGAGAAGACGCCGAAGGCACTGACGTTCTGCTGCACGAACGACCTGCTGCCGGCCGGTACGAAGGACTTCTGATACCAGGGGAGGACGAGCGTCAGGGCCAACGCGGATGCCGCGGCGCCTGCGAGCTTGTGCTCGACCGGCAAATCGCGCAGGTCGTCGAGCGCGCTCACCTTCGGATCGCGTGCGCCTGCGCGCCGAGTGCGTCGAGCAGCGTCCGCGCGTCGGCTTTGGACACGGTGCGCAGCTGTCCCTGGAAGGCGAGCTTCCAGTGCTTCGCGGGCCACTTGCGTATGTGCTCGAGCGAGTCCTTGAGGGTCTCGGCGGGCAGCCACGCCTCGTCGGGCAGCACGAGCTCAGGCTCCGCCTCGAAGCGCCAGGGGTAGGGATCTGCCTTTCCGGGCTTTCCGGGCCAGACCATCGTGCGGTCCTCGAACATCGGGCCCGTGAGCCGGACGGAGGCGGCGAAGGCCATCGCCCCGGTGAGATACAGGACGATCCGGTCGCCGGGCTCCATCTCGAGCGCCTGACGGCGCCGGCCCTCCTTCATGCCGACCAGCTTGAAACCGCGCTCGCGGGTGACCTCGTAGTTCTCGGGTGAGCCCGTGAGGATCCAGGTGGCCGGCACGCCGGGACAGTCTAGGTCCGCGGCTCAGTCGATGGGGATGTCCTCGACCTCGGCGGGGCGGGCCTCTCGGCCGAGTGGCTGATCGAGCCGATCGAGATAGAAGTCGATGAGCGCCCGGACCGCTACGAGCAGCTCGCGCACGGCGCCCGCGAACTGGTGGGCGAGCTCGGGTGGCACCGCGCCGCGGACGACTTCGAGCAGGCCCGCGATCGCCTTGAGGGCTTCGACGGTCGATCCGGGAGCCTCGGGTTCTGACTCCGCGGCCCAACCCTGCGGCGGAACGTCGCGCACCTGCTCGCGGGCTGCCGTCTCGGCCTCGCGGACCAGGCGCTCGGCGGTGGCGTGCGCGGCGTCCACCTGCAGACGCATGGTCCTCAGCGCTTCACGTCCCGCCTCGTCAGGCATGAGCGAAGCGCACCACCAGCGCGCCGTCGGCGAACGACGCCGACGCGGGGCGGAAGTCCGAAAGCGAGGAGGGCAGCAGGATGGTCCGCTTCTGCCCGTCCACCCGGACGACCAGCTCGAGACCGATCTTCCTGAGCGAGATGTCGCCCTTGCGCGTGAACGGCAGCTCGAGGCACAGCTCCGCGGAGTCCCCGTCGAGTGTCAGGGCCTGCGAGACGCGCGCGTGCAGGATCGCCGATGGGTCGTGCTGGGCGAAGAGCGCGTCACCCAGCCGGTCGAGCATCTCCGGGCCGACCACCTCCTGCGGGAAGTACGGCGCACGCAGGACGGGCACCGGGGCGAAGCCGGACTCGACGAGCGCCAGTTGCTCGCCCTGCACCGCCCGCCAGCCTCCGAAGTACGTGCCCTCGACTTCAGCCGGAAACACGCGGTTGACCACCACGGCGTCGGTCAGGTAGCCGTACAGGTTGAGGTAGGTGAAGGTCCGCATCGCTTCGGCGACCACCACACGATCCGGGTTCATGACGAGCCGCATCGAGACGGAGGAGGCGTCGCGCAGGATCTCGTCCATCTCCACCAGGTTGTGCACGAGCCTCTGCGCCTCGGCGAACACGCGCTCGTCGGGTAGTGCGACGTCCAGGAACGTTCGTGCCAGGGGCCGGGCCGCCGCCAGCAGCTGGTGCTCGCGACCGAAGACCTTGTCGAGCCACCAGCGTGCGACATCGGGGAAGGAGAGCAGCCGCAGCGTCTCACCGGTCGGGGCGCAGTCCACCACGATCACGTCCCACCGGCTCGAGTCGCGATGGCGCTTGAGCTCGAGCAGGCTGAAGAGCTCGCCCGCGCCGGGCGGCACCGTGAGCTCCTCCGCCGCTATGCGCTGGACGCCGCGCTCGACGAGCATCGCCCCCAACCACTCCTGCACCGCCGACCAGTTGCGCTCGAGCTCGGCACCCGGATCGACCTGTTGCGCCCAGAGCGCCTCCGGGTGCGCGCCCTCCACCGGCGCCGGCTGTGTCCCGACCTCCGTCGCGAGAACGTCGGCGAGCGAGTGGGCCGGGTCGGTGGACAGGATGAGGGTGCGGTGGCCGGCGGCCGCGCAGCGGCGAGCCGTGGCGGCCGCCACCGACGTCTTGCCGACGCCGCCCTTGCCCGTGTAGAGGATGATCCGCGCAGCCGCCATGGCGACCGCCGAGTCTAGGCGGGCGGAACGGCACAACACAGACGCAATACAGAAACCGGCGAACCGGCCGATGGTCGATGGTACGCTCGGAATCCCGGCTCGCATCGATCTGCAAGGACGCGCGCGGGCCGCTCGCCTCGTCACACCCTGGAGGAGAATCCTCACATGATCACCCGGTCGCGATCTGTTCTGTCCCTCCTGCTCGCGCTGGTCGCCGCGATCGCCCTCGCCGCCTGCGGCGGCGACGAGACCGCAAGCGGCGAGAAGGCCTCGGCGAGCACGAACGTCGACCAGTTGCTCAAGGAGACGTTCACGGGCGACAAGAAGGTCGAGTCCGCGACGCTCGGTCTCACAGTCCTGATCGACGCCAAGGGCGCCCAGTCACAGGGCGTCAGCGGCCCGATCAAGGTCAGGCTCGGCGGCCCCATCGAGGGCCTCGAGGGCAAGACGCTGCCCAGGTTCAAGCTCGACCTTGCCTTCTCCGGCGCGGGTCAGAACCTCAAGGCCGGCGCCACGTCCACCGGCGACAAAGCGTTCGTGAACTTCAACAACCAGGACTACGCGGTCTCGGACCTGGTCTTCAAGCAGCTCAAGGCCGGCTACGAGGAAGCGCAGAAGCGCAGCACGAAGGAGCAGAAGGGCAAGCAGCCCTCGCTGGCCACCCTCGGCATCGACGCTCGCAAGTGGCTGACCGATCCGCGCAACGCCGGCGAGGCGAAGGTGGGCGGGGACGACACGATCAAGGTGACGGGCGGGGTCGACGTGCCCAAGCTGCTCGACGACGTCAACGTCGCGCTCTCCAAGGCTTCGTCGCTCGGCCTGCAGAACACGGGCCAACTCCCGCAGAAGCTCACCGCCGAGCAGCGCAAGCAGGTGGTCGACGCGGTCAAGGGCCTCAAGGTCGAGATCTATACGGGCAAGGAGGACAAGATCCTTCGCCGCATGGTGGTAGCGCTGGACCTCGAGGCCCCGAAGTCGAGCGGCTCCGCGCAGGGGGCGCAATCGGCGGCCGTCAAGCTCGACTTCTCGCTGACCAAGATCAACGAGGACTCAAAGATCGCCACCCCGAGCAAGACGAAGCCGTTCGACGAGCTGCTCGCACAGCTCGGCTCACTGGGCGGACTCGGCGGGGCGGGAAGCCAATCGGATCCGGGCGGCTCGGGCGGTGCTAGCCAGCAGGAGCTCAAGAGTTACACGGACTGCATCACCAAGGCCGGCTCGGACGTCAAGGCAGCGCAGGACTGCGCCAAGCTGCTCACGCCGTAGGCGCCTCCAAGCGCCGCAGGTCACGCTCCGGATCGATCGCCCACCGGCGCGCCAGCTCGAGTAGCCCGGAGTCCAGAGCCCACCGGTCAGGACGCGCCTCGCCCTCGTGCTCCGGCGAGGCGCCCTTGAGCGCCATCGACCCGCGGTTGTCTCCTAGAGCGCGAAGTCGCGCAATCTCGGCGACGTCCAGGACGATCTCGGCGGGAGTCGCCGCAAGCTCGGCCCGCTTGGCTTCCACCTGCTTGGCCAGCGGCCCGTCGGGCTCCTGGATGAGGGTCGGCGCGACGCACGCGACCGCGGGCTGGGCAAGGTCCCACTGTGCCGCGAGTTGCAGCATGGTCAGCTCGTGACGCTCTGCGATCGGGCGCATGCGCTCCATGCGCTCGCGGCCCGCCTCCACCCACCCCGCGGGACGAAAGCCACGGTGGTCGCGAGGAGCGAACTCATGTCCCGACAGCACGTCATCCCAGAACAGGCCGCCGTAGTCGACCACCCTGGCGATCACCTCGACCTCGTGGCGCGCGGCCGCTTGGAGCGCCAGCTCGGCCGGCCACGGCTCGAGCGGGTTGAGGATCAACATCGCCCAGTCGATGAGCGGGCCGAACCGCTCCAGGCAGTCGATGAAGTCGAGGGTGAAGCCGTTGGCGGGGCCGGGTGCCAATCCGAGGCGGCGGGTCAGTCCTGCGTCTCGCACCGCCTCCAGCGCCTCCCAGACGGAGGGCGAGGTGTAGCCCGTGCGGTCGGGATTGTGGAGCAGGAGGACGTCGAAGGCGTCGACCCCGCAGCGCTCGAGCGACCGCTCGGTGGCCATGCGGACGTAGTCGGAGTAGGCGTCAGGGCCTCGGAGCCGCGGGTCGGTGAAGCGCGGAAAGCCGCGAGGTCCGTCGCGCTCGCCCACGTAGAAGTCATGGCCGATCGCCCCGATCAGGGAGTAATCGTCGCGCGGGACGCCCGCCAGTGCGCGACCCAGCAGGGTGTCGGCCTCACCCTGCCCGTAGGTGTCGGCGGTCAGCAACGTGGCGATGCCGCCGCCCGGGCGCAGTAGGGCGGCCAGTCGGTGGTCTTCGAGCGGCACGCCGTAGTGCATGAAGCGCCCGCCACTCCAGGTCCCCACGGCGGTGTGCGTCGGCTCGGCCATCACTTCAATCTAACCAGAGCCTTGTAGCCTGCTGGGCGTGACTTCCGCCGCGCCGAAGCCGCGTTTCAACCTGCGCCGCTTCCTCCTCAGCGGCGACGGCTGGCCGTACCTGCTCGTTCCTTTCATCCCGATCGCGATCGCCCTCGAGTTCGCGCACGCCGAGGCGACGATCATCTTCGTGGCGTCCGCCCTCGGCGTGATCCCCACCGCGGCGCTCATGGGTCGCGCCACCGAGGAGTTGGCCGCCCGCTCGGGCCCTGGCATCGGCGGCCTCCTCAACGTGACCTTCGGCAACGCCCCCGAGCTCATCATCGCGTTCTTCGCGCTCAACGAAGGCCTGCAGGAGGTCGTCAAGGCATCCCTGATCGGTTCGATCCTGGGCAACATCCTACTGGTGATGGGCGCCGCGATGCTCATCGGCGGCCGCAAGCGCGAGCGTCAGACCTTCGACCGCACGGCGGCCAGCGCGCAGTCTCTCATGCTCCTCCTGGCGGCGGTGGCCCTGGTCATGCCCGCGCTCTTCCAGCTCGTCTCCGGGGGCGGCCTCCCGAACCCCCGCTCAGAGAGCAGCCAGTTCTCCTCCGACCTCGAGAAGCTCTCGGTCGGCGTCTCGATCATCCTGCTGCTCTCCTACGTCGCGGGACTCATCTTCTCGCTCAAGACCCACAAGCGCCTCTTCAACCCCTCGCACGACGAGGAGGACCACGGAGGCGAGCCGTGGAGCGTCCGCAAGGCGGTCATGATGCTGGCGATCGCGGGCGTCGCCGTGGGAATCATGTCGGAGATCCTCGTGGGCTCGATCACCGAGGCGTCGGAGACGATCGGGCTGTCACCGTTCTTCGTCGGCGTGATCGTCGTGGCCATCGTCGGCAACGCCGCCGAGCACTGGGTCGCGATCTATTTCGCCGCCCGCGACAAGATGGACCTGGCGGTCAACATCGCCATCGGCTCGAGCGCGCAGATCGCCCTCTTCGTGGCACCCGTGCTCGTGCTGTTGAGCCTTTTCGTCGGCCCGTATCCGCTCGCCCTCGTATTCAACGGGTTCGAGCTCGGCGCGGTCTTCCTGGCCATCATCATCGCCACCCATGTCGCCAACGACGGCGAGTCCACGTGGTTCGAGGGCCTGCAGCTCCTCGCGGTCTACACGGTGTTCGGCCTGACCTTCTACTTCGTCTGACGTGACCGTCGCCGTCCTCACCGGTCCCGTGCCGTGGCTGATCCTGGGCGGAGCAACGATCCTGTTCCTGATCGTCGACCTCCGTTTCTTCGCGCGCGGGCGGGAGCCCGAGTTCCGCGAGGGGCTGATCTGGAGCGTCGGCTGGCTGGTGGTCTCGCTGCTGGCGGCACTCGTCCTGCTGGTCCTCGACAGCGCCGAGGACGCGGTCACCTACACGACCGTCTACTTCATCGAGCGATCGCTCTCGCTCGACAACCTCTTCGTCTTCCTACTCCTCTTCTCGTACTTCGGCGTGCCGGCCGAGCATCGAGCCAGGCTGCTGTTCTGGGGCATCGTCGCCGCGCTGGTGCTGCGGGGCCTGGCGATCCTCGGCGGCGTCGCGCTGCTCGAGCAGTTCCACTTCGTCGTCTACATCCTCGGGGTCCTGCTGCTCTTCCTGGCCTACCGGATCCTCAAGGGAGTCGACGACAACGTCGACCCGGACAAGAACTTCATCGTCAAGCTCGTGCGGCGGATCTTCCCCGTCACCGGCGAGTTCCACGAACATCACTGGTTCGTCAAGCAGGAGGGCAAGCGTCACGCGACGCCGTTGTTCCTGTGCCTGGCCGCGGTGGTGGCGGCCGACATCGCCTTTGCGGTGGACTCCATTCCCGCCGCCTTCGCCATCACCCGCGACTCCGCCCTCATCTGGATGGGCAACGTGTTCGCGCTCCTCGGGCTGCGGGCGCTCTTCGTGCTGGTCGAAGGCCTGATCAAGCGCTTCCGCTACCTCGACGAGACGATCGCCGTCGTGCTCGCCCTCGTGGCGATCAAGCTCCTGCTCGAGGATGTTTACAAACTCGGCCCGGTGCCGTCACTGGCGATGGTCGCGGTGGCGTTCGCGATCGGGATCATCGCGTCGATCGTGGCCGACCGGCGTGACCCCGACGCCGAGTCCAAGCGCGAGGAGCGCGCCGGGCGCACCACGAGCGACGGGCCTGCCGAGGAGGAATCCGACCGTGCCGCCGAAGCGACGGTCGGACGCGACTAGTCGCGCTCCTCTGGGTCGGGCTCGAGCTCGATCTCGTCTTCGCCCAGGTCATCCTCGTCGCCCGCCACCGCGCCGGAGGTGCTCGGACGGAAGCGCGCGACGAAGGCTTCGAGCAGCTCGTCGCGCCCGTGCTCGTCGAGCGGGGTCTCGTCGGAGACCAGCAGCCAGTCGCCGCCCTCTTCGGCCGCTTCAGCGACGTCTGAGTCCAGTTGCGGCGAGTCGTCCACGACGACCAGCACCTCCGTCTCCGGGTTGAAGTAGGTCCCGGGGCGGATGAGCAGGTCGTCGATGTCGAAGCGGCGAGGTCCGGCCATGGCGCCACCCTACCCTCAAAGCTCCGATATCTGACGCTCGACCTCGGCCTCCACATCGAGAGCCTCGAGGCCGCGCGCGCAGCGACGAGCGTTGCGCGCGATGACCAGATCGCGGATCTCGGCTCGCAGCGCCGAGTCGACTCGCGGTCGCAGAAGCTCGGCGAGCTCTGCCTCCACGTCGAGCTGGCCTTCCCCGCGCGCAGCCCGTCTCGAGTTGCGAGCCGCGAGCATCTGGCGGATCTCGGCCTCGCGCTCGCCGGCGCCGGCGTCGCCGGCCGGCGGGCTCGGGGCGTCGTCGAGCGACAACCCCCCGCGCCCGATCTGCTCATACACCTTGTCACGGCCCAGCAGCGAGGCCACCGCGGCGATCGCGCTCAGCCCGACCACGACGAAGATCACGATGCCGAAGGCTTCCTGCACCCCTACAGCTTCGCAGCCCCGGTGAGGTCATCGCCTTGCCTGCGACCGCCTTGCCGGGGACGGTGATGGGAACAGGCGTTCTTGTCGGATGGGCCGTGACAGGCTACGCTACGTCTAAACGTTGACTGACCAGTCAATCTGCAGGTAGGAGGCCACACGATCATGGTCGATTTCACGCTCACCGACGAGCAGAAGAGCCTTCAGGAGCTCGCGCACG
>Ga0136617_10003393_pt1 | contig 14235 bp, 16 predicted proteins | sample AntDrymUQ3222106_2_FD_129672 | JGI IMG/M metagenome (GOLD analysis project Ga0136617, IMG submission 129672) | Polar desert sand microbial communities from Dry Valleys, Antarctica - metaG UQ322 (21.06) | ecosystem: Environmental > Terrestrial > Soil > Desert | place: Antarctica: Dry Valley... | reverse complement strand
GAGCGCGCGCACGGCAATCAGACGCAGGCCGCGGAAATGCTTGGCATGAACCGCAACACCTTGCGAGCCAAGCTTTCCCGGCACAAGTTGATTTGATCGACGCTCTGAGGTTGTCTGCGCCGGTCTCGCAAGCGCTTCTGTCGGTATCCGACAAAACCGGGCTTGTCGATTTCGCGCGACGGCTCGTGGCTCGAGGCATCGCGCTACTGTCGACCGGTGGCACCGCACAGGCGCTCCTGGCCGCCGGTTTGCCGGTCACGGAAGTTGGCACGTACACCGGCTCCCCGGAGATGCTCGACGGCCGCGTGAAGACGCTGCACCCGCGCGTGCACGGTGGAATTCTTGCGCGCCGGGATCTCCCGGCGCATATGCAATCGCTTGCCGCGTATGACATCCCGACGATCGATCTGGTGGTCGTCAACCTCTATCCATTCCGCGAAACGATCGCAAAGCCGACTTGCTCGCTCGACGAAGCGATCGAAAACATCGATATCGGAGGACCTTCATTGGTGCGTGCGGCCGCGAAGAATTGGGCGCACGTTGGCATCGTCGTCGATCCGCATGACTATTCGCGCGTGCTCGATGAGCTCGAAGCATCCGGCCGCTTGACGCAAGCGACGCGTTTCGCATTGATGCGCAAGGCGTTTGCGCATACCGCTGCTTACGATGGGGCGATCGCCAATTGGTTAACGATGCGCGGCGCCGACGGCGCGGCGCACGGTTTCCCCGACTCGTTCCATATTGCCGCTAGCAAGGCGCAGGAGCTTCGGTATGGCGAGAACCCGCACCAATCGGCCGCGTTTTATCGGGACGAGATGCCACAGCCGGGCTCGCTCGCGACGTTTCGCCAGCTCCAGGGCAAAGAGCTTTCCTACAACAATATTGCCGATAGCGACGCAGCGTGGGAATGCGTGCGCACGTTCGGCGATCCCGCATGCGTCATCGTCAAGCATGCGAATCCGTGCGGAGTAGCGATCGCCGATACGCCGCTCGCCGCATATCGAGCGGCGCTTGCTACTGATCCGACATCTGCGTTCGGCGGCATCGTCGCGTTCAATCAGCTCGTCGACTTAGCAGCACTAGAAGCGGTCGCGGCCCTGTTCCTTGAAGTGCTCATCGCCCCGGGGTACACCGCCGATGCGCTGACGGCGATCGCCGGAAAGGTTAATGTCCGCGTGCTGGAGGTGTCGTTACGCGCGCAGGATTCTGGGGCCAATACGTGGGAGCTGAAGCGCGTCGGTGGCGGATTTCTTGTGCAGTCGTCCGATACACGCAACGTGTCCGAGTCGGACCTCAGAGTCGTCACGCGCAAGGCGCCGACACCGGCGCAGACGAGTGACTTATTGTTTGCATGGCGCGTCGCCAAATTCGTCAAATCGAATGCCATTGTCTACTGCGGCGAAGGCCGTACCCTCGGTATCGGCGCCGGTCAGATGAGCCGCGTCGATTCGACGCGCATCGCGGCGCAGAAGGCGAAGCAAGCGGGACTCTCGCTCTCCGGCTCGGTCGTTGCGTCGGACGCGTTCTTCCCGTTCCGGGACGGTCTCGACGTCGTCGCCGACAACGGGGCGGTAGCCGTCATTCAGCCTGGCGGCAGCATGCGCGACGCGGAGGTGATCGCCGCCGCGGATGAGCGGGGCGTGGCGATGGTCTTCACCGGCGTGCGGCACTTCCGCCACTAGTGGGCGTCGAGTCATCGCGGCAAGGATTGTACGAGCCTCGCACTAGGCGGACCCCGCGCGCCGCTTATGTCGGACGGCGAGGCTGAAAAAGCAAATCAAAATGATTTCTCTTGCATCCTTACTCATGGCGGCTAGCGCAGGAATCATTCTTGCACTCGGACTTGTCCATCTCTTGTACACATTTCGAGGCCAGAAGTTGCACCCTCGAGACCGCTCGCTCATCGAACGAATGAAAGAAGTCTCGCCGGTCATCACGCGGGAAACGACAATGTGGAAGACTTGGATCGGCTTCAATGCTTCCCACGGCGCTAGTGCAATACTTTTCGGACTTATTTATGGGTACTTGGCCCTCGTTCACTCCCCTTTCCTATTTCGATCACCGTTTCTTGTTGCAGTTGGGCTCCTGTTCCTTACCGGCTATGTTCTTTTGGGCAAGGCCTATTGGTTCAGCATTCCCTTGCGTGGCATCGTACTGTCGACCGCTTTGTATGTCGCGGCACTTGCCACAAATTAGGTCTAACTATTCACCGCGGACATCCCCCGAGCCGATGATCGCGCCCACTTGGTCCGTGCGACGGCTACACGCGCTCTATGACACACACATCGACGCGCTTGGCGACGTCTTGATCGACTGCGTCGAAGGCGGCGCGTCGGTGAGCTTCATGCATCCGCTGACGCGCGACCGCGCGTTGGCGTTCTGGCGCCGTGTGGCGCAGGGCGTCTCCGCAGGCCATCGTGCGTTGCTGGTTGCCGAAGATGCGCAAGGCCCGTGCGGCACTGTGCAATTGCTGCTCGAGCAGCCCGAAAATCAACCACACCGCGCCGATCTCGCGAAGATGCTGGTGCATCGTCGCGCCCGCCGCCAAGGACTCGGAGCGGCGCTAATGCGAGCCGCTGAAACTACGGCGCGCGATTGCGGCAAAACTCTGCTCGTGCTCGACGCCGTCACCGGTGGTGACGCCGCACGATTGTACGAGCGTCTCGGCTGGGTGCTGGTGGGGCCGATTCCCGGCTATGCCTTGATGCCGCAAGGTGGGCTATGTAGCACGACGGTGTACTACCGCAACCTCGACGGTTAACCCATGTCCAGTGGAAACCGGACGCACGCGGGCTAGCATGGCAAACTTCATGCGGCATTGGACGTTGGCCCTGCGGCTCTCCGCGGCGGCCGCTTAAGGGAAACGCTTAACCGCTACCAAGAGAATGTCATGAGGAGCCCAGTGTACGAGGGTGGCTGTCAGTGCGGCGCCATCCGCTATCGCATTGCTGGTGAGCCTGTTATGGCAGCGATTTGTCATTGCTCAATGTGCCGGCGCGCCAACGCTGCTCCCGCTGTAGGCTGGGCCATGTTCCAGGAACCGCAAGTCACCTTTGTGAACGGCGCGCCCACTATCTACGAATCCTCCGCCGGAGCGCGACGCAGTTTTTGCGCTCGCTGCGGTACCCAGATCGGTTTTCACGCCGACTACATCCCCGGTCTGATCGACATCACGATCGGCAGCCTTGATCACCCGGAAGCGATCACGCCATCGTTTCACTACTGGGATGCAAAGCGCCTGCCGTGGTTGGAGTTTTCAGATCAGTGGCCCAAGTACCCTGAGTTTCCGTCTGTCGCCTGAGCTGACGAATGGCGTCGTCGTGCAGCAGCCGAAGCATGGCAAAGCTGAGTTTGTCGGAACGCGGCTTCAATACGCGCCAGAACCCGGATTCGTTGGTGATGATGAGTTTTCGGGACAGGCTTGGGCGAGGGGCGAATCTCGAAATCAGCTTGCGGTGAAGATTCACATGACGGTGCAAGTTGTGAGCAAGGAGTGACTCGGGTTGAACATCCTGGTCGTAGGAGCCGGCGGCAGAGAGCATGCGCTGGCGTGGAAGATTGCGCAGAGTCCGCGCGTCGCGCAAGTATTCGTGGCGCCCGGCAACGCGGGGACCGAACTTGCGCCGAACCTAACGAACGTTGCCGTCGATGACATCGGCGAGCTGCTCGCGTTCGCACGAAACCAAGACGTCGCGCTAACCGTCGTCGGACCTGAAGCTCCGCTCGCTGCAGGAATTGTCGACACCTTCCGCACTGCGGGGCTCAAAATCTTCGGTCCGTCACGCGCTGCTGCGCAACTCGAAAGCTCCAAGGATTACGCGAAGTCGTTCATGCTTCGGCATCGGATACCGACGGCGCGTCATCGCACCTACACCACCGCCCGAGATGCGCATGCCTACATCGATGAGCGTGGCGCGCCGATCGTGGTCAAGGCCGACGGTCTCGCAGCGGGCAAAGGCGTCGTCGTCGCGATGTCTCGCGCCGAGGCGCAAACGGCCGTCGAAGCGCTGTTCGTCGATCAAGCGTTGGGACATGCCGGCGTGCGTGTGGTCGTCGAGGATTATCTTACCGGCGAAGAGGCAAGCTTTATCGTCATGGTCGATGGCAGCCACGTGCTACCCCTTGCGTCATCGCAGGATCACAAGCGATTGCGCGACGGCGACGAGGGACCGAACACAGGCGGTATGGGCGCCTATTCACCTGCGCCAGTCGTAACTCCGGAGCTGCACGAGCGGATCATGCGCGAAATCATTCATCCTGCGGTTCGCGGCATGATGGCAGACGGCTTGCCTTACACAGGCTTCCTATATGCAGGGGTGATGATCGGCGACGACGGCTCGCCGAAGGTTCTCGAGTTCAATTGCCGCATGGGTGATCCGGAAACGCAACCCATCATGGCCCGGCTCGAATCCGATTTCGTGGAGCTTCTGCTGCATGCAGTAGACGGGACTTTGGATCAAGCAGAGGCGATTTGGGACCGGCGCTCGGCGATTGGGGTCGTATTGGCGGCTGACGGGTATCCGGATCATCCGCGCAGAGGGGACGCGATCACGGGGCTCGAACGCATCGGCAGTCCCGCACATTCCGGCGTTTATGCGTTCCACGCCGGCACCAAGCTTGTCGATGGCGTTCCCATCGTGAGCGGCGGCCGCGTGCTGTGCGTGACCGCGCTGGGAGAGTCGCTCAAGCTTGCGCACAGCGCGGCGTACGCGGCAATCGCCGAGATTGACTTTGCCGGCATGCAGTACCGGCGCGACATTGGACATCGTGCGCTCGCTCGGGGCGCTCGTTAAGAGAGAGCCGCTTAAGATGGAAACTGCCGCTGTACGTTCTTATTTTCTGGAACTTCAACAACGGATCGTTGCGGGCGTCGAGGAGACGACAGGAGAATCATTCGGACAGGATGCATGGTCACGTAAGGAGGGTGGCGGCGGCCTTTCACGCTTCGTCGAAAATGGTGCGGTGCTGGAGCGCGCCGGAGTATTGTTTTCCCACGTTTCAGGCGAGCGAATGCCTGCATCTGCGACGGCGCGCCGCCCTGAACTTACAGGCCGCACGTGGGAAGCGCTGGGCGTCTCGCTCGTCTTGCATCCCCGCAACCCGTACGCGCCGATCGTCCATTTGAACGTCCGCTCTTTCGTCGCGCAGAAAGCCGACGCGCAACCCGTGTGGTGGTTCGGCGGTGGCATGGACCTCACGCCGTGCTACGGATTCACCGAGGACGCGATTCATTTTCATCGCGAGTGTCGCGCCGCGCTCACGCCATTCGGCGACGACATTCATCCTCGATATAAGCGATGGTGCGACGAGTACTTCGTTCTCAAGCATCGGCAAGAGCCACGTGGCATCGGCGGTATTTTCTACGACGACTTAAACGAAGGCGGTTTCGACCGCTGCTTTGCCTTGACCCGAAGTGTTGGCGATCATTTCCTGCCTGCGTACGCGCCCATCTTGGCGCGCCGATTCCGCACACCTTTTGGCGATCGCGAGCGCGATTTTCAGCTCTACCGGCGTGGGCGCTACGTCGAATTCAATCTCGTGTGGGATCGCGGCACATTGTTCGGACTGCAGTCGCAAGGGCGAACCGAGGCAATCCTGCTGTCACTTCCGCCGCTTGCTCGGTGGCGCTACGACTATCGACCCGCTCCCGCCACACCCGAAGCGGACCTTTATAGCGACTTCTTGGTAGTCAAGGATTGGCTGACTGACAATGGCTGATAACCATCTGACCGAAACCGGCCTGGAACACGAGCGCGTATTCGATGGCAAGCTCTTGTCGGTCCGCCGTGATCGCATACGACTGCCCGACGGCGGTACCGCGATGCGCGAGTTCGTGGTTCATCCGGGCGCCGCGTTGATCGTGGCAGAACTTGCCGACGGCCGCCTGATCCTCGAACGCCAATATCGCTATCCGGTCGGTCGCGTGATCCTCGAATTCCCCGCGGGTAAGCTCGATGCCGGCGAGACGGCGCTCGCCACCGCCCAACGCGAGCTCTTCGAGGAAGCTGGCTACACGGCGAAGCGCTGGATACCGATCGGCACGCTGCATCCCAATGTCGGATACTCAACCGAGACCATCGATATATTCCTGGCGCAGGAGCTCACCCACGTTGGTGCGAAACTCGACGACGGAGAGTTCCTTGATGTCCTCATGAAGAGCGAGGCGGAGCTAGTCGACGCATTCGATCGCGGTGAGCTGACGGACGGAAAGTCGATTGCGGCACTCTTCGCGTGGCAACGCTATTCCGCGAAAACACGTTGAATGCGGTCGCGAAGCGGCTCGTCGTCCGCGGTCGCGTACAGGGTGTCGGCTATCGCGATGCGGTCGTTCAAGCCGCCCTTGAAAAAGGTGTTGCCGGGTGGGTTCGCAATCGCGACGACGGCAGCGTTGAAGTTTTCGTGCAGGGTATCCCGGGGCCGGTCGAAGGCCTGATCCAATGGTGTCGCCGAGGCCCTCCTGCGGCGCGAGTCGTCGCCGTGGACGTCTTGCCCGCGGAGATCGATGCCGGCTTCACGGGGTTTTCGTTTAGGCCCACCGGTTAGCGAAGTCGGTCACGCCTGGATCGAGGCCTTGCCCACCCAGGAGTCGTGAGCTCTCCGCGGTGATGCGTTTAAAGAGTTGCAATCTTGAGAGGTCACGACCGACTGGCATTCGCTGTCCCGGATGAGGCAGCGACGGCGAAAATATCCTTCCATCCCGCGTACGATGCCGCGGCAATCCATGGCAACACTAATACGAGCCCGATACCCATTGTCGCTAACCCGATCAGCAGAAGCGCGAACGACAGCCCCCCGTACAGCGCGAGCGCCGGAACGTTGCGCGCGAACGCGCGCGCCGACGCGGCAAAGGCACGGTTCGCCCGTTCGCCATCGAACATCGCGACAAACGGAACGAAAGTGAGAGGCAGCGACGCCAAGACGCCCGCCGCGTAGATGCCGGCAATGACTGCCAGCGAAAAGTTCGGGCCCCCGCGAGGTGGTGAGAACAGATTCACATCGGCGAGGTACCGCGCCGCGTACGCTTCCACGGCGAACGTGGCGAGGCTCGCGAAGACAACCGCGGCCTGGGCGCCCGGCTTCGTTGCGAATGCGGCGAGCGCGTGCTTGAGCCGGGGTCGATCACCGCGATCTGCGGCAAGGCTCGCAAACAACATCCCGGTTCCGAGCAGCGGCGCGACGATCTTGCCCACGATAAATCCGACGACTGGCACGCCATCGAGCGCGACACTGGCGAGGATGGTCATGAACGCCAGGGCGGCAAATATGACCGGCCCGCGCTTCCACAGGCGCATCGCTTCCGCAAACCAGACGAGCGGCTGGCGCGCTCCTACGGCACGTGGTTCGCGCGTCGGCGGTAGGACGATCGAGGGCGAGAAATCGCCGCTCAAGCTGTTTCCCCAAGATACGCCGCACGCACCTTCGGGTCATCTAATAATGACGCGGCAGCGCCTTCCAGCGTGACCTCTCCTGACTCCATCACGTAACCGCGGCTGCTGACCTCGAGCGCCAGTTTCGCGTTTTGCTCGACGAGCAGGATCGTCACACCCTCCCGCGATACGTCGATGACCGTTTCGAACACCTTTTGCACCATGAGCGGCGCGAGGCCCATCGAAGGCTCGTCAAGGAGGAGCAACTGAGGTCGCGACATCAACGCCCGCGCCATCGCGAGCATTTGCTGTTCGCCGCCGGACAATGTACCTGCGGTTTGCCGCCGCCGCTCTTTCAAACGAGGAAAGAGCCCGTAGGCGCGCTCGATGTCCGTGCGGATGGCCTTGTTGTCGCTGCGCGCGTACGCTCCCATCGCGAGATTCTCCTCGATGGTCAGCCCGCCGAAGACGCCACGCCCTTCCGGCACCATGGCGAGACCGCTGCGCACGAGCTCGAACGCTGCGTGTCCGGTAACGTTGTTGCCCGCATAGTGAATCGCACCACCCTTGATCGGCAACAATCCGCAAATGCCTTTGAGCGTTGTCGTCTTGCCGGCACCGTTGGCGCCGATCAAGCAGACAAGCTCTCCTTTCGCAACGTGCAGATCGATACCCTTGACCGCCTGAATGCCGCCATATGCAACTTCGAGACGCGACAACTCGAGCAGTGCGCCGGATGAGGCCACTAAGCCGCGCCTTTGAGATTGAGCGTTACCTCACCACCGAGATAGGCTGCGATGACGTTCGCGTCTTTCTGCACGTCGGCAGCGGGACCTTCGGCGATTTTCTTGCCGTAGTCGAGCACAAGCACGCGATCGCAGACGCTCATCACGAGCTTCATATCATGCTCGATCAGGAGAATGGTGGTTCCATCGCGGCGGATATCCTCGAGGAGGCCTCGCAATCTCGCGGTTTCCGTGGCGTTCATCCCGGCGGCGGGTTCGTCGAGCGCAAGCAGCTTGGGTTCCGTAGCGAGTGCTCGGGCGATCTCGAGGCGGCGCTGATCACCGTACGGCAGATGCTTCGCCAGACCGTTGGCGCGCTGGGAGATGCCAACGTACGCGAGTAGCTCGTACGCGCGCTTTTCGATCGCGCGTTCCTCGGCGTACGTCTTCGCGTCGCGCACGATTGCGCCAAACACACCCGCGTGCGTTCGCACGTGACGGCCGATCATCACATTTTCGAGCGCCGAGAGATTGGCGAACAGACGTATGTTCTGAAAGGTCCGCGCGATTCCGCGCGCCGCAACCTCGTGCGGCTTGAGGCCGGAAAGCGGCGCTCCGTCGAACGTAAACTCACCGGCATCGGTGTCGTAGATACCAGTCAATACATTGAACAGCGAGGTCTTGCCCGCGCCGTTGGGACCGATGAGGCCGTAAATCTCGCCGCGATTGATGGTGAAATCGATAGCGGAGAGCGCCTGCACGCCACCGAAACGCTTGGTAATGCCGCGCGATGAGAGAAGCGGCTCGGCAGTGTTCACGGGCCCCCCACGCTTGCGGCCTCATTGGCCAATTCGGCCGCCGCTGTGCTGCCCCCGCTGTGGGAGTAATTCGCGCCTTGGGACGGCCCCGCATCGCTCATGTCGTCTTGACCTGGGGAGTTTCGAGCTCGCGCTTACGAACGGCGGAAGGAAGAATGCCAGCGGGCCGATAGAGCATCATCAGCACCAGCGCCAGCCCGAAGAGCAACATGCGAATCACCTCCGGCTCGATCAGCATGCGGCCGAAGAGCGCGCGCTGCACGGGCTCCACGGTGTAGCGCAGCACTTCAGGCACGAATGACAGCAACACGGCGCCGAGAATCACCCCCCAGATGTTGCCCATGCCGCCCAGCACGACCATCGACAGCACCATGATCGATTCGACCAGAATGAAGCTCTCGGGGCTGACGAATCCTTGCGTCGCGGCAAAGATGCCACCGGAAATGCCGCCGAACGACGCGCCCATGGCGAACGCCAAGAGCTTGATGTGCGTCGTGTTGATGCCCATTGCGCGCGCTGCGATTTCGTCCTCGCGAATCGCCTCCCACGCGCGGCCGATGCGCGAGTTCTGCAGCCGCAGGTTGACGGCGACCACGGCTAGCAGGATCAGCACGAGCAGGTAGTAATACTTGACGGGCCCGGTGAAGTTGAGCCCGAAAAGCGTCTCGTTGGTGGCAAAGTTGAAGCCACCAATCCGGAACGGATCGATCAGCGTGATGCCTTGTGGCCCGTTGGTCAGATTGATCGGCTGCGACAGATTGTTCAGGAAGATGCGGATGATTTCGCCGAACCCGAGCGTCACGATCGCCAGATAATCGCCGCGCAGCTTGAGCGTTGGCGCACCCAGGATGACGCCGAAAAAACAGGCAACCGCCGCGGCGATCGGCAAGATCACCCAGAACGGCAGGTGCAGATTGAAATGGGGCGAAGCGAGCAGCGCGTAGACGTACGCGCCGACTGCGTAGAACGCGATATAGCCCAAGTCGAGAAGACCCGCGAAGCCGACGACGATGTTGAGTCCGAGCGCCAGCAGAACGAACAGGATCGCGAGGTTGGTGATGCGCACCCACGCGGTGCCGATTTGCGTCAACGCGAGCGGCAACAGGACGAGTCCGACGGCCACCAGCGCCACCCCGACCCACACCGTGCGCGGCTTGTTCCGGATCGGCAGCAAGTCTTTCATGGCGAGCTACGCGCGATCCGCCACGCGCTCGCCCAAGAGCCCCGACGGCCGAAAAATGAGCACGGCGATCAGCACCAGGAAGGCGAACACATCCTGATAGTTCGATCCGAAGAGCGTCACGTTGGGATCGGTTGCGCAGCGCTGCGCGAGCGCTTCGAACCAACCCGAGAGCTGGCAGAGGTTGGTCAGATCGCCGACATAGCCGGCGCCGAGGGCCTCGATGACACCGAGGAGTAGACCTCCCACCATGGCGCCGCCTAGGTTGCCGATACCGCCCAGGACGGCCGCCGAAAAGGCTTTGAGGCCGAGCAGGAATCCCATCTGGTAATGCGCAATGCCGTAGTAGCTGCCGACCATGACGCCTGCCACGGCGCCAAGACCGGCGCCGATGACGAACGTCAGCGCGATCACCCGGTTGATGTCGATTCCCATCAAACCCGCTACTTGCTGATTCTGCGCGGTTGCGCGCATCGCGATCCCCAGTTTCGTCCGATACACGAGCGCCAGCAGACCTCCCATCATCGCCAGGGAGCCGCCGATGATGGCAATCTGGATGTTGGTGATCGTGGCGCCGTCGGGCGTCGAAGTGAGGTAGTAGGGAACCGACGTCACGAGCTGCGGATACGGCAGCGGGTTGCGGCTCCAGATGATCAGCGCCAAGTGCTGCAGGACGATCGACAGGCCGATCGCCGTGATCAGCGGCGCCAGGCGGGGGGCGCTGCGCAACGGACGATAGGCAACGCGTTCCAGCGTGTATCCCACGGCCATGCAGGCGGGGATCGCGACGACGAGGCCCAGTCCCACGATCGCGAGCGGCGGAAGCCCCGTCTCGGCGCCCACCAGCGCCACGATGACCGTGTACGCGACCATCGCGCCGATCATCACCACTTCACCGTGCGCGAAGTTGATGAGCTGGATGATGCCGTAGACCATCGTGTAGCCGAGCGCGACGACGGCATACACGCTGCCCAACGTCAAACCGTTCACCATCTGCTGCAGGAACGTGTCCAGAAGCTCTCCGGCTAAGTCATCGCGGCCCCGATTGTCGCGGTTAGAGGCGGAAGGGGGCAAGCGCGATGCGGTTACGCGGGGCCCGGCACAAGGCGAGTAGACAAAACCAGTCGGATCCCCACAAGAAAACGGCGCCCCGCAGGACGCCGTCTGTCGCGATCTTGCTAGCCGACTTTATTTTTTCGGTGCTGGGGCTGGCGCTGCCGGGGTTGCCGGGCTTGCCGGCGCAGGGGCCGCCGCTGACGCAGGCGCCGGAGCGCCACCAGCGGCCATCGTGGTGCTGGCCTTCATAAACTCGTCGAACTTCATGCTCTTGCCGGCTTGCACGACGGCGGAGGGCTCGAGTTTGCCGCCCTTCATGGAGAAAATCGTGATCTCGGCGTTCCTGCGATCGCCCTTTTCGTCGAACTGGATCGGACCCGTCGCACCCTTGTAATTGATCTTTTGCAGTTCGGGCAGATACTTGGCCGGATCAGTCGAATCCGCTTTTTGCATCGCCGCGATCAGAAGATTTGCCGCGTCGTAGGTGAACGGGCCGTAGATAATCGGGTCTTGCTTGAACGCCGTTTTGTAGGCATCGAGGAAGGACTTCGATGCGGCCGACGCCGGCAGCCCGGCCTGCGAGCAGATCAGGTTCTCCGACATCTCGCCGGCCAGTTCCTTCATCTTGTCCGTGCACGCGCCGTCTCCGAACGAGAACACCGCCTTGATGCCGAGCTCGCGCGCCTGCTTCAGCATGAGCCCGCCGGTTGCGTCCATGCCGCCATAGAACACGGCGTCCGGATTGCGCGCTTTGATCTTGGTCAGGATGGCCTTGAAGTCGGTCGCCTTGTCGTTGGTCTTCTCGTGCGCGACGACTTGCACGCCCGCAGCCTTTAGCGTCTTCTCGACCTCGTTGGCGAGTCCTTCGCCATACGCGGTCGCATCGTCGGCGATGGCGACTTTCTTGATCTTGCCGTCGTTTAAGTATTGCGCGACGGCCGGTCCTTGCTGGTCGTCACGAGCGACGACGCGGAACACCACCTTGAACCCTTGCTCGGTCAATTTGGGATTGGTCGCCGAACCCGAAATCATCGGAATACCGGCTTGGTTGTACACGGACGAGGCGGGGATGGTGACACCCGAATTCAGGTGACCAACAACGCCGGCGACTTTAGCGTCAGCGAATTTTTGCGCGATCGTCGGGCCGAGCTTGGCGTCGGCCTGGTCATCTTCGGCCATCAATTCAAACTTAATGGCCCTTCCGCCAATCTTGATGTTCTTCTTGTTTGCTTCATCGACGGCGAGGCGCGCGCCGTTCTCGTTATCCTTGCCGAGGTGGGCTATGCCGCCGGTCAGCGGCCCTGCATGGCCGATCCTGACGACGGTGGCGGCTTCGACCGGAGGCGCAGTCGGCGCGGTGGTCGTAGGCGCTTCAGCGGCTTTTTTGGGTGCTTCCTGGCCACAGCCGTAAAAAGTGACGAGCGTAGCAGCGACGAGCGAGAGCCCGAGCTTGTTCGAAATACGCATGAGTTCCTCCAGAGGGGAGTGAGTGAAGCGAAAGTGATCCGGATAACCCGCTATTATCGACGCTCGGCCCAAGCCTGTCAATTTCGAATCCGTCGCTGATAATCCACATGCGGAGATTGCGTCCGTGGCGCTTGAGACGAAGGAGGGTTTTCCTATGCGGGTCAAACGGTTGGTCATTGCATTCGCCGCCGGCGTTCTGGCGCATTCGGCGCTGGCCGATACCGTCTCGGTCGTCACTTCGTTCCCGAAGGAGCTCACCGAGGCGTACAAAAATGCCTATGAGAAGAAGTATCCCGCAGACAAAGTGGAGATCATGAACAAGGGCACGTCAGCGGGCATCGCGTATATCCGCGAGCAGCCCCCGGGAAACCGCCCCGAGATTTTCTGGGCATCGGCGCCCGACGCGTTCGAGGTGCTGGCCAGCGAGAAACTGCTGCAGAAGGTCGATGTCGCGACGACCGGCATCCCCGAAAAGATCGGCAGCTACCCGATCAACGACCCCGAGGGCATGTATCGGGGCCAAGCGCTCGCTGGTTACGGGTTCATGTGGAACACGCGCTACATGAGTGCCCACAAGCTGCCGGTTCCAAAGGAATGGGCGGACCTCACCAAGCCGATCTACTTCGGGCACATCGCCACGTCGTCGCCGTCGCGGTCCGGGACGAGCCACCTCACGTTCGAAACCATCCTGCAAGGCGAGGGCTGGGACCCGGGTTGGCGGCAGATCATGCAGATCGCCGGGAATGCGGCCGCCGTGACCGAACGCAGCTTCGGTGTCCCCGACGGCGTTCAGAACGGCCAATTCGGCATCGGTATCGTGATCGACTTCTTCGGCCTCGCGGCAAAGGCTTCCGGGTTTCCGACCGAGTTCGCGTATCCGAGCGGGACGGCCATCGTACCGGCCAACATCGGGGTCGTCGCCGGTGCGAAGAACGTCGAGGCCGGCAAGCGCTTCCTGCAGTTCACGCTCTCCGAAGAAGGCCAGCAGTTGCTGCTGGATCCGAAGATCTCGCGCCTTCCCGTGCTCCCGACCGCGTACGCGAAGGCGCCGGCGGGATATCCGAATCCGTTCGGCGGCACCATCCAGGCGAAGGTGAACTTCGATTCAGCGCTATCGCAATCGCATTACTACCTGGTCTCGTCGCTGTTCGATCAGATCATCACCTTTCGCCTCAAGGAATTGCAGGCGGCGACCAAGGCGATCCACGATGCCGAAAAACGCTTGGGGGGGCGGCCAAGCCCGCAACTCGACGAGGCGAAGAAGCTCGCGTGGACCTCGCCGGTGAACGCGCAACAGGCGAAAGACAAGGAGATTCTCGCGGTCTTCAATGCGAAGAAAGGCGACGAGGCCGCCACTCGGCGCAAGACCCAGCTCGAGGAAGAATGGAGCAGCAAGGCCAAGGCTAATTACGCCCGCGCCGTCGAGCTCGCTAACGCCGCGAAATGATCGTCGCGGTCGCGCTGGCGATCGCAGCCTTCATCGTCGCGTTTCTCGTTATCCCGGTCGGGAGCGTCGTCTATACGGCGTTCTCCAGCGGGGACGGGGGCTTTACCTTCGGCCATTTCGCCTCGTTCTTCCAGATCTCGCTCATGCGGGAGTCGTTCTGGAACAGTCTGTACGT
>Ga0136617_10003392_pt1 | contig 14241 bp, 12 predicted proteins | sample AntDrymUQ3222106_2_FD_129672 | JGI IMG/M metagenome (GOLD analysis project Ga0136617, IMG submission 129672) | Polar desert sand microbial communities from Dry Valleys, Antarctica - metaG UQ322 (21.06) | ecosystem: Environmental > Terrestrial > Soil > Desert | place: Antarctica: Dry Valley... | reverse complement strand
CTAGTACTACAGGGACAGTTATATGTTGATCATAAAGAACTCGCAGGTCACGAGCGCTCCGCTCGGCGCCCGCTCGCGGCATCTTCACAGGTCGCTCAAACAAGTGTCTCTGTAGTACTAGGAGCCGCAGGGCCTCGGGCCCGCCGACCAGGGCGGCGGTCTGCACGCAGGCGGCGGCCGAGGCGTCGGTGCACTCGTCGAGTGAGGACGGTAACCGCCGCAGCACCCTGTCACCGACCAGCGCGAGCGAACGGGTCTCGTTGCTCCCACGAGGCGGTACCAGCTCCGCAACAGCCGCCTCCACCCGCCGGGTGACCTCCGGCGCGACCATCTGCGCGGTGTCCAGGCATGCGGCGGCGAGCAGCCGCAGCCGCCGGCAGTGCCGCGGCTCGACGTCGGCACGGTCCAGCACGCCGCCGATCAGCTCGGCCCGGCGCTCGGGTGTGGCGTGCCCGACCGCCATCACGATGGTCTCCCACCACTGGTCGAGATGGGCACGGGTGACCAGCGCGTCGGCCGCCTGGTCCTCGACGGCCTCCCTGGCCGCCAGGTACTCCTGGAACGTGCGGTGCACGAAGTCGACCCGGCCCACCACCGGCTCGCGGATCACGCCGCTGCGCTCCAGCAGGTGGTCCAGCACGTCCTCGGCGGAGTACTCCACGTTGGGCATCCGGGCCACGGCACGCCCCACCTGCTCCAGTACCTCGGCGCGAGGAAACTCCGCCCGGCCAGCGAGGGTCAGCCGCCACGCCACGTGCTGCAGGATCGCGAGCTTGCTGCCGGTGTCCAGCACGACCGCACGGCCCGCCGGGATCTCACGCTCGGCATCCCGACGTTCCAACAGCAGCGCCAGTGCGTCCCGGTACAAGGCCATCCTGTCCGGCGGAAGCTGCTGGCGGCGGTCGAGATTGAGCGCGCAGATCATCGCACACAGCAGCGGGCTACTTGCCAGCCCGCGCAGATGCCTGCGCCCGTCGAGCTGGCGCAGCAGCCCCCGCTCGTAGTCGGGCAGCTCGTCCGGCTCGCACGGCAGCACCGCTGCCGAGCGCCGGGTCGCCTCGCGCACCGCGTCGTGCCATCGGCGGCAGAACGCCGCCACGTCCAGCGGCGACATCCGTTCCAACAGCACAGGAGCGAACCATTCGGCCGATAACCAGCTTCGCTCAGCACCACCGGGGCGCGAGGTGACCACCAGTCGCAGCTCCGGATACTCAGCCAACAGGCCCCGCAACCACGTCCGGACCTGGCGCCGCTGCGTGGGTACGAGCTCGTCCACCCCGTCGACGAGCAGCAGTGCCCGGCCGCTGCGCATCTGCCGGTGCACCCATCCCGTCGGCAATAGCGCGGCCAGCGGGTCGGCCACGCCAGCCAGCAGCTCCTCCGGGCCCGGCAGCGCCCGGTCGGCGTAGTGGCGCAACCGGACCAGGAACGGCGCACACCCGTTCCAGCTGGCCAGCGGCCCGGAGAACCCGCTGCGGGCGGCCGTCACCGCCAGCCACTGCAGCAGCGTCGTCTTGCCCGAGCCGGCGTCGCCGCGCAGCAGGGTCCGTGAGCTCTCCGCGAGCGCTGCCTCGGCCCGGAGACTGCTTGAACCCCGTGCGGTACGTCCATCGGCGAACCAGCGCTCGTCGGGCCGATCACCGAACCCCCGCCCGCGCCGGTCACCGTCGGTGCTGACCTGCAGACTCAAGTACGCGACGCTGACCAGCGTGCGGGGTCGGTAGCGCCGCACGTCGATGCCGAACTGCTCCAGTTCGTCAGGGTCTCGCTGACGTGGTCGAGGTAGCGAGCGCGGAACTCCTCGTCGTGCTCGATGCCCTGCGGCGCGTCCAGGGTGGTGCGCGGGAGCCGGTGCAGAACCTCACCGATGCGGTCGGTGACCTCGGAGAACCGGCCCAGCAGCTCGGTCAGTGCCCGCGGCTCGAACGCCGGCAACTGCCTGACCACCTGCACCAGCGCCATGCAGCTCTCGTCGAGCACCGCGTCGTAGAGCTGCTCGGCCGGTTCGGCCAAGCCCACCCGCCGGACCGGGACGCGCTGGCGCACCAGCCGCGCCAATTTGCGGGCGTCCACGTCCACGGCGAACAAGGTGGCGTCGGTGAGATCCGCGGCCTCCAGCGCGTCCACCACCGCCTGCAGCGCGGCCGCCCGCTCGTTCTCGGGCACGCCGCGGAAGTCGTGCTCGTAGACCGGCCGCAGCCGCTCGCCGATCTGATCGGCCAGGTCCTCCAGCTGACGGACCAGCCGGCGCTGCTGGAAATGGTCCCGCACGCTCAACCGGACCAGATCGATCAGTTCGTTACCGCGCTGGTCGCGTTCTCGCCGCGCCCCCAACCAGGTCCGCACCGCATGGGTCACCACCTGCCTGCCGACCCCGGACGCAGCATGCGCCAGCACCATCCGCCGTCCCCTCTCCGTGGACATCAATCGACCACAGTGGTACAGCAACGACGAGCGCAGGGACAGCGCGTACCAGCGGACGGCTCCACCAGGATCGGCGTAGTAACAACCTGAGCGGTTGAAGTCGCGGGACATCCTCCTGGTGGGGTGTACGGGCTTGGAGTCCCAACCACACGAGGATGACACCATCAGGTCGGCGTCATCGAGGAAACCGTCACCAGCCGGTCGTCCTGTTCGTGGACACCGACGCCCACAGGGTGCTCAGCTTTTGAGCAGTTGGGAGGCACGCTGGGGAGACACGCCGAGCACGGCGGCGACGTCGGCCCCGGACAGGTTGCAGCGGGTGTGTAGCTCCCGCGCAACGTGGCGGGACATCTCCGCTGCCGTACGCTGCAGCCGAGCTGCGGCGTCGGCTTTCTCCCGGGCCTCCCGTAACTCGGCGGAGAGGGTCGGGTCGATCTCGGGTGTGATCGCGACCTGGAAAGTGTCCGGATCGGCGTCGAACGCGAGCGCGAGGTGGTCACGGACCATGCGCTCGGCCCCAGCAAGACTGGTGGACTGGGTGACGCCGACGCCGTCGATGTGCAGCTCCCAGCCGCGCTCCCACCGCTTCGCGGTAACGTGGTAGACGCTCACTGCAACCATCCTTTCGGCAGGCACTGCATCCGATTGGCGGTGTCGCGGACAACACCGGGCGAGTTCTCCTGGTTGCGGACGATGATCGCCGTGTGACGGCCGCACGGGCAGACCCACTTCTCGTGGCTGCCGCGGGTGGACTTGACCGAGCAACCCTGAGCGCGCAGGGCCTGCTCGATGTCGCGGTATCTCATCGCCGTAGCCACCAAGCTACTCTAGCCCCTCTTGAGAGACAAGCTCTAGCCGGGCTGGGGATATCCCGCATTGAGCCTACTCAGGGTGGCACGACCAGGCCGGACCACGCCAAGGTCCGTAGGGTCGACGTCAGCGCAGCCAGGACTCGGTCGGTGACGACAGGAACTCCTCCAGCGGGATCCCACCAGAGCCCACGAGCAGCGTGCGAGCGGCCGGGAAGGTGCGGCGGAAACGGTCCAGGCCGGGCAGGACGCCGGTGCGCCGGCCACTCTTGACCTCGATGCCGACCACCGCCGTGCCGGCCGCGACCACGAAGTCCACCTCGTGGCCACCGTCTCGCCAGTAGGTCACCTCGGTGGCGGAGCTGGTCGAGCTGTTGACCAGATGCGCGCCCACGGCGGACTCGACCAGCCGGCCCCAGAGATCCGGACGCTCCCGCGTCGCAGCCGCAGGCAGCGCTGTGAGAGCGGAGACCAACCCGGTGTTCAGGGCGGTCAGCTTCGGGCTGGATCCGCGCTGCCGGATCCGTGATCCAGAGTACTTCTGCAGGCCGGTCACAAGTCCGGCACCCGACAGCAGCTCCAGGTAGTGGGCGAGGGTGGTCGTGTTGCCTGCATCCTGCAGCTGTCCGACCATCTTCTGGTAGGACAGGATCTGTCCCGAGTACTCACAGCCCAGCTGGAACACCTGCCGCATCAGGGCCGGCTTGTCCACACGGGTCAGGAGCAACACGTCCCGTGAGAGCGTCGTCTCGACCAGCGAGTCGAGGACGTAGTTGGCCCATCGGTCCCGGTCGGCGACCAGGTCCGCCGCTCCCGGGTACCCGCCGAAGTACAGGTACTGCTCGAGATCGAAGCCGAACGCGTCGCGCATCTCCGGGAACGTCCAGTGCGGTACCCGGACGACCTCGAACCGCCCGGCCAGGCTGTCGGCGAGGCCACGCTGCATCAGCAGCGGCGACGAACCCAACAGCACGGTTCGAAGCGGGATGCCGGCTGCGGTGTCCTCGTCCCACAGCCGCTTCACCACATCGGACCAGGCCGTGATCTTCTGCGCCTCGTCCAGCACGAGCAGCCCGCCACGCTCGGTGTCCCGGGCTCGCAGCCGGCCGATCTCCCATTGCGTCTCGAGCCAGCCGCGGTCCTGCAGCGTCGGCTGATCAGCCGACGCGTAGTGCGCCGGGAGGCCGACCTGCGCGAGCACCTGCCGCACCAGGGTGGTCTTGCCCGTCTGCCGGGGACCGGCCAGCACCTGGATGCGGCGACGTGGCTCCTGAAGGCGCGCCCGTACCAGGTCGAAGAGCGGTCGACGATACAAGGTCTGCGCCACGGTGACAGATTACTCAATATCGCGAGTAAAATCACTCAACGCTCGGGAAGCCCCGTGGACAGCACTCAGGTGATCGCCACCCCGAGCAGCGATCCGACGCCGTAGGTGACCGCAGCCGCGGCCAGCCCGAGCAGCATCTGTCGCAGGCCGCCCCGCAGCGCCCCACGCCCGGTGAACAGTGTCGTGGCCGCCCCCAGCACGAACAGCCCCACCGCCCCGGCCGTGACGCTGACCAGGACGCCGGGCAAGGCATCGAGCCACACGAACGGCAGCACCGGGATCACCGCACCGACGGTGAAGAGCAGGAACGAGCTCAGCGCGGCGGTCCACGGGTTGCCGCCCCGATCGTCGGGATCGATGCCCAGCTCCTCGCGAGCCATCACATCCAGCGCGTTGTCCGGATCGTCGAGCAGCCGCTTCGCGACCGTGAAAGCCTCGTCCGCCGGCAGGCCACGGGCCTGGTAGATGAGCCGGAGCTCCTCGACCTCCTCCTCGGGCAGCGCCGCGATCTCGTCGGCCTCGATGGCGAGCTGACGATCAGCCAGTTCGCGAGAGCTCTGCACCGACACCCACTCCCCCAGCGCCATCGAGAATGCTCCGGCCAGCAGCCCGGCCAGACCGACCACCAGCACCGTCGAGCCGACCAGCCCGCTCCCGGCAACGCCGGTGACCAGGCTCAAGTTGGACAGCAGCCCGTCGTTGGCGCCGAGCACCGCCGCCCGCACCGCGTTACCGCCCGGCGTGCGGTGCCGTCCCTCCAACCGAGCCAGCGACGAGCCGGGCACCCCGCTGCTGATCTGATCGAGCAGGAACGCGTGCGACCGCTCATCGGTGCTCATCGACGTGCCGGCGGCCTCCGGCTGGTCGTCGTACATCGTTCGGCCCAGCCGCTCGGCACAGGCGACCGTGGGCAGCACCACCCCCGCCCCGAAACGGCGCGCCAACGCTCCCATCACCCGAATCCGCACCGACGGCCGAGCACCGGGTACCCGGGCGCCCTGGGCCCGCAGCCGCTCCGCCCAGAACTCCGCGTGCCGCGCCTCCACCGCGCCGAGCCGCCGGTAGACCTCGGCCAGCTCGGTGCTCTCCTCGCTGTCGGCCATCGCCCGGTACAGGGCGGCCCCGTCGATCTCGTCGCGATAGTTCCGGCGCAGCCGGCTGACGCCGTCCTCGGTCATGCCTCCATCGTCGCAGTTCGTACCCGATCCGCCACCACTTTCGACTGTTACCGCCGCCGCAGCGGACCAGGGACTCTTCCACAGCTGAATCGAGAGAACCGTGCCAGAACACCGGCCGCCACATAGCGCACACTCGGCCGCCAATCCGTACCGACTCGCGGGGTGGGTGGGCTAGGTGACGCCACGCTACGCATGCGCCGAGTATATACTCGGCGCATGCGTAGTAAGGCTCCGCGGTTGCTCCCCATCTTGCGGTCGCGGACTCAGGCGGGTGTGCTATCGGTCCTGCTGCTGAACCCCAGCCTGGAACTCACTCAGACCGAGCTGGCTCGTCGCGTCGGTGCGTCGTTGACCAGCGTCATTGACGAGGTGCGCAGGTTGGAGCAGGCCGGGATCCTGACCCTCCGCAGTGTGGGCCGAGCCCGACTGGTTCGGGCCGGAGCCGGTTCGCTGGTGCACGCGCTGACGGAGGTGATACTCAGGGCGTTCGGTCCTGTGCAGATCGTCGGCGAGGAGTTCGATGCGGCGGCGGCCGAGTTGGGCGAGACCGTCACCGAGGTAGCACTGTTCGGGTCATGGGCGGCGCGGTACCACGGCGAAGAGGGCACGGACCCCGCTGACATCGACGTTCTCGTCGTTGTGACCACCAGCGGTGTCGATCGTCATCCAATCTATACCGCGGCTGATCGAGCCCAGCTGCGCCTCGGGCGTCCGGTGAACCCGACAGTCGTCAGTGCGGCGCGGTGGTTGGCACGCGGCTCCGGGGAGGACCCGTTCATCGATGAGATCGCAGCACGCCCGCTTGTCGGTGTGCTCGACGACAGGAGGGAACGCTGAGTCGCTGGCCACAAGGCGCCGAGGACACCGAGAGACTCCTGGCTCGCCGTCATCTTGAACGTGTCACGGGTGCGCGAGCAGACGGCCATCCCTGGCTGGACAAGGCCCGCCGTCGGCTGGCCACTGCGGGCGGGATCGTCACCGACGATCCAGAGTCGGCGCTCGTGCTGGCCTACGACGCCGGCCGTTTCGTCGGTGAGGCGCTGCTCGCCCACCAGGGTCTGCGACCGACACAGGCCGGAGGCCACCTCGCGGTCACCGACCCCTCGTTTCCTGGTGAGCACGTGGAAGCAGCGGAGGTGGTCGCCGCGATCGCAACGGCTCAAAGCTTGCTGATCGCCGGTGAACAGCTGATCGAACACCTCCGACTGTTCGTCTGAGCAGCCGACCCTCACGTCTACGTCATGACCGCGTATCCCTCCGGCACGGGGTACAGACGGACGTGAGCTGGCCGGACGCCGGCCGCCACATAGCGCACACTTGGCCGCCAATTCGTACCGACTCGCGGGGTGGGGGTGGGTCAGCGGAAGAGGCCTTCGCGGAGGGCGCGGGCTACGGCGGCGGCGCGGTCGGGGACGTCGAGCTTGCGGTAGACCGACCGGACGTGGCTCTTCACGGTCTCCTCGCCGACGATGAGGCGCCCGGCGATCGCCGGGTTGGTCAGGCCCGCGACGATGAGCGCGAGAACCTCGCTCTCGCGCTGGGTGAGACCCAGGCGCGCGCCCGGCCAGAACTCGCCGGCGTCGATACGCGCGGCCGCGGCCGCGACCCGGCCGGCCAGGGCCACGTCGACGACGATCTCGCCGCGGTGGACGCGGTGCAGCTGGCGGACGAGCTCCGCACCGTCGATCCGCTTCAGCAGGTAGCCCCGGGCTCCGGCACGCAGGGCCTGGTAGAGGTACTGCTCGTCGTCGTAGACGGTGAGCATCACCACCCGGCGGTCCGGGTTGTGCGCCAGCAGCGTGCGGCACATGTCCAGGCCACTGGCCCCCCCGAGCCGGACGTCACAGACGACGATGTCCGGCTCCAGGTCCGCGGTCACCCGAACCCCGCCGTCGGCGTCGGACGCCTCGCCCACCACCCGGACGTCGATGAGCCCGGATAACATGGCCTTCAGCCCGGTCCGAACCATCTCGTGATCGTCGACGATCACCAGGCGCAACGGACGGTCCACCATGCGCAGATGGTAACTGTCCGGACAGCGCCACCAGGTGCTCCTGATCCCCCGCCAGCTCCCCCTGCACGGGGAGCTGCCGGAGCGGTGTTCCGGCTACGGTCCCCGCGATGGCCCGTATCCGCGGCCCGACCGTGGCGAAGGCGGCGGCTGCACTCGTTCGAGCGGCGAGGGAGATCAGGAATGCCTGACAAGGAGCTACGGATGAAGCTGGCCGACACCCGACAGGACCGTCCGGTGATGCTGGCCATCGCCGGCGACAGTGCCGCCGGAAAGACCACCCTCACCGACGGCCTGGTCGAGGCGCTCGGTGCGCACCGGATCACCTCGCTGTGCGTGGACGACTACCACCGCTACGACCGCGAGGAACGCAAGGGGCTCCCGTTCACCGCGCTGCACCCCGACTGCAACTACGTGACGATCATGGAACAGCATCTCCAGCTGCTCGCCACCGGACAACCGATCCTCAAACCGGTCTACGACCACTCCACCGGTTTGCTGGGCCGCCCGGAACTGATCGAACCCACCGAGTTCGTCATCGTCGAGGGCCTGCTCCCGCTCTCGACGAAGCTGGCCTGCGCCTGCTTCGACGTCACCGTGTACCTCGACCCACCCGAGGAGATCCGGCGGGACTGGAAGGTCAAGCGCGACACCTCCAAGCGTGGTTACACGCCCGAGGCGGTGCTGACCGAGATGGACAAGCGGGAGCCGGAGTCGGAGGCGTTCATCCGGCCGCAACGCGCGGCCGCGGACATCGTGGTGCGCTTCGCCCCGGTGCCCGAGCGCGACGACCCTCCTAGCACCCCGCTCTCGGCGGAGCTGATGCTGCGACCGACGATCCGGCACCCCGACCTCACGTCGGTGTTCTCCGAGGTCGACAGCGCCGCCATGCACCTCAAGCTGCTGCGCGACCACGACGGCAGGCCGGTCGACGCCCTGCACGTGCACGGGCACGCCGCCCGCGAGGACAGCCTGGTGCTGGAGAAGGCCATCTGGTCGGCGATGAAGACCGACACCGAGTTCCCCCCGTCCCTGGGCGTGCTCGGCGACGCCGCCCGCAGCGACCCGCTGGCGATCACGCAGCTGCTGCTGCTCTACCACCTGCTCGACGACCGCACCTGAGCATCCCCGCGAATCAGTCCCCGGTGGCCACCGCGGGACGGAACGCTACGACCGGGAGCTCGACTACCAGTCGCCGGCGTGCGGCGTCGCTGCCGTCGTAGTGCCAGCCGACCAGCCAGCTGAAACCCCGGCGGACCACTCGCACAGGCCGGGCTGTCCGGGGACCTGCAGCCGGCGCTGCGGGCCGCGGTGGGGCAAGCCGAAGCCGAGCGCACCCCGGACCCAGGCGGGTACGGACCGGTGATCAGATGAGAGCTCCTCGTCGTGCCGGCCCACGCAGTCTCCGGGTAGTCGGATGCTGCCAGCTGATCAGCTCCAGAGCGCCGACACCGGCGCTGCGATGATGCGTTCGCCGAGGGGGAAGACCCGTGGACCGGTGTGGAACACCACACCGGCGACGAAGCGATCCCCCAGCCGATCACGGAGCCAGCCGAGGTTCCTGGCGGCGTCCGCCCGCGGCGCCGCCGTGGCCTTCACCTCGATCGCGATGATCCGCCGGGCGTCCAGCTCGGCGACGAGATCGACCTCGTGGTCACCATTGCGATCACGTAGGTGATAGAGCCGCGGCGGTGGAAAACCGAACTGCAGCTCACCGCGGAGCTGCGCGAACACCAGCGTGTCGAGCAGCCGGCCGAACAGGTCACCGTCACGCAGGACGGCATCCACGGTGAGCTGGAGGCTACCGGCGACGAGCCCGGGGTCCACGACGTAGCGCTTGGGGGTACGGACCAGCCGGGTGAGCCGGTTGGTGCTCCACGCAGGGACAGACTCGACCACGAACAGATCCTGGAGCAGGCCCAGGTAGGCATCAGCGGTCCTGCGGTCGACGCCTGCCGCTTCGAGCAACGTGGCGAGACTGACCACACCCGCGGTGTTCGTCGCGTAGGCCTCGAAGAAACGTCGGAGCCGAGTCGGGTCGCGGTGCCTTTCCACCTGTTCGACATCCCGGGTGAAGAGCTGATCGAGATAGCTCCGCAACCACAGCATGCGGCCACGTTCGGTCCGCCCCAGGACCTCGGGAAAGCCGCCCTGCAGCGCCAGCTCGAGGTAATCACGCAGGTCGAGCGGCTCCTGCGGTACCCGTAACCCGGCAACACCGTCCGCCGCGACTCTGGTCAAGAACGGCGGCCTGCTCAGATCGCCCGCGATGATCTCGCGTCGGGTCAGCAGTCCCATGTCGACCTGGACCAGCCGCCCGGTTCCAGGCCAGGTCGCGGAGTCCAGGCGACCGCGCACCGAACCAGTCACGAGAAACCGGCCCGGTCGAGAGTCCGCATCAACGGCACGCTTGACCGCGCCGAGCACGCTCGGGACCAGCTGCCACTCGTCGATCAGCACGGGCTCCCGGCGGTCCCGTAGCGCGGCGTCCGGGTCTGCCTCGACCAGCGCTGCCTCCCGTGGCTCGTCGAGCCGGATGACGCTGCCGACCTGCCGGGCCGCAGTGGTCGTCTTGCCGGAGGCTCGCGGTCCGACAAGGAGCAGCGCGGGGAACTCCGCGAGTAGCTCAGCGATGAACTGGTCGGCGAGTCGGGGCACGTAGCTGCTGGTCACAGCGTCACGATACCAACGATCCCGAAATAGCAGGGCACCTGATACCGAAATAGCCGAGCAGGCCCTCCCGTCATCGCCGAGGTCCTGGATGGGCACCATCCGCGACACGGTGCCTCCGGTCAGCGGGACCCCGAGTCGAGGCCGTCTCCCCGTTGCGCCTGGAGGATCTTGACCGCGATGTGGGCCACCAGCCGGTCGTCGGGGTTGGCCAGGTTCAGGGGGGTGAGCTGCTCGATGCGCTGGAGCCGGTAGGACACCGTGTTGGTGTGCACGCGCAGGCGGCGAGCGGACTGCTTGAGGCTCTCCCGCTGGTTGAGGAACACCGACAGGGTCCGCACGAGGCCGAGCTTGTGCGTGGCGTCGTACCGGATGAGCGGCCCGAGGATCTCCTCGGCGAACGCCCAGAGCTGCTGCATGTCACCGATCTGCAGCAGCAGCCGGTAAATGCCGAGCTCGCCGTAGGCGATGACCTGCCCGGACCGTCCGATCCTGGTGCCGATCTCGACGGCGTGCTCGGCCTCCTGCAGCGAGCGTGGCAGCTGGTCCGCCTGCGCGACGCTGTCGGAGAGCCCGCACGTCAACCGCGGGTCGCCGCTCTGGTGCCACGCCGGGCGCGCGGAGGCCGCCGCGATCGCCTCCCCGAGACGAGCGACGAGCTCCGCGTCGACGGCGAGCTCCGCACCGACGGGGTCGGCCGGATCGGGCAGGATCATCACCAGCTCCGCCCCGCGCACGCTGACCACCGCACCGGGCACCGATCTCGCGATCGCGGCACGGAGCTCTTCCCACTGGTCCAGGCCGGTCGCCGACGGGCTTTCCGCCTTCACCCGCAGGACGCCCACCCGGAGCGGTGCGTCCGGCATACCGAGTGCCTGCGCCTTCCGCGCAGCGTCGTCGGCGTCGAGGAAGTGGCCCGATACCAGCGCGTCGACGATGGCGGCCCGATACCGGACGCCGAGCTCGACGCTCGTCCGCTCGTTGGCCAGCGTCAAGGCGAACAGCGTGGCTACGTAGCTGGCGATGAGCAGATCGGTGTCGTCGGTACCACCACCGGCGGGGTCGTCGAGGATGAGCAGGTACCCGAGGTCGGTGGGGCCGATGACGATCGGCACGGCCAGACAGCCGTGTAGCAGCACCGAGTCGGGCACCGCGGGGACCCGCAGCGGCCTGCGCTCGGCGGCGAGTGCTCGCAGCAGCCGTCGCGCCCCCGGGTCGTCAGCGTTCCACTCCGGCCCTGGCGTCCCCGCCGCAGCACCGGAGCGCTGGGCGAACCGGGGATCGAGCAGGACGACCGTCCGGCCGAGCAGCTGGGCCAGCATGGTCGACATCGCCTGGGCGTCGGCTCCGCGCAACGCGGCGTCGGCGAGCTGGTCGCACACGTCGAGGACATGCCGGTAGGCCGAGTTCTGCCGGGACAGTCCCGTCATGACCTCAGGCAGCCCGTCGGTGCCGGGGAACTGCTCCAGCAGGATCTCCAGCCGGCCGACTGGCGGCGGTGGCCGCTGCTGCGCCGGGCTGGTCATGGCGTCCCGAACGAACCGCGCAGCTCCGCGACCACTGAGGTCACGCTCGGGTCCAGGTCGCGCGCGGTGTGCACGAGGACTCCGCAGATGTGCTCGGCGAGTTTCTCGGCGACCTCTCCCGCGCCGCCGACCTGCCGGCCGATCAGTGCGGAGGGGGCCAGCACCTCGGGGATCTCCTGGGTCAGCCGGGCAATCGTGCGGGCGTCGCGGAACGGCGCGACGGCGGCGAGCACCGGCACGGTGACCCCGCGGGCCCGGAGCTCAGCGAGCACGTCGTGGGCCTGGGCCACGTCGTAGATCACGTCGGTGAGCAGGAAGTGCACCCCGGCCCGGACCTTCTCGACGGCGCGGTCCAGCTCCCGCGACCGATCCGTGGCTGCGGTGCGCAGCGAGGCACCGATGACGAACCGGGTGCGCTCGGGAACGGGTACCCCGCGCCAGTCGACGCCGTCGTTGAGCCCGGCGAGCGCCGCGACCAGGCGGATCGAGTCCACGTCCGACGACAGCCCCGGTTCCGGGTAGTCCCCCGCGACGCGCGGGTTACCGGTGCGGCACACGACCATGTTCAGCCCGAAGGCGTGCGCTCCGAGCAGGTCGGCCTGCAGCGCGGCAGGGCTCCGGTCGGCCGCGTCGACCTGCAGGATCACCGTGGCGCCGACGCGCTCGCTGAGCAGCACGGCCGCCCCGACCGGGCTCACGCGAGCGGCGCTGGGCTCCGGCTCGATGATCGCCAGCATGTCGGCGCCCGCGGCTATGAGCTCCCGGGCGCGCTCGACGAAACCCGCCACATCGGGGCCGTGCGGTGCCCGGAGCCCGGCCACGACGACCGGGCGGCCGGGGTCGGGCCAGCCGACCGGTGGCGGCCCTTCGAGATCCAGAGCCACCGCGCGAGCCGGGGCGGACGTCGGCACCACGTCGCGACGGACCGGCACCAACCCGGCGACGGCCTTGGCGATCGCCCGGATGTGCGCGGGCGTCGTGCCGCAGCAGCCTCCCACGATGCTCGCCCCCCGCCCGACGAGCTGCGTGGCGGCCTCGGCGAAGTAGGCGGTGTTGTGCGCGTAACGCAGCTGGCGGCCGAGCCGGCGGGGCGTGCCGGCGTTGGGCTGCACCGACACGGGCAGTGCCGACCCGGCGGCGAGCTCGGCGACGACGTCCTGCAGGACGGCCGGCCCGACGGTGCAGTTCGCGCCGAACGCGGCCACGTCGAGCGCACCGAGGGCGGCGGCGACCTCGGCAGGTTCCTCCCTGCGCAGCGTGCGGCCGTCGTCGTCGAAGGTGATCTGGGCGATGATCGGCACGTCGCACTCGTCCAGCGCGACGCCCACCGCCTGGACCAGTGACTCGATCTCCCCGAACGTCTCGAGCACGATGACATCGACCCAGTCGGCCAGGGCGGCGATCTGCTCGGCCAGCACCGACGCGCGGTCGGTCCGGGGCATCCGCGGGACCCGGGTGGCGCTCATGGCCGGGCCGACGCTGCCGACGACGAGCGCGGTCCGGTCACTGTCGCCGACCGCCTCGCGAGCCAGCCGCGCCCCGGCGATGTTGATCTCTGCGACGCGGTCCTCCTGTCCGACCCTGGCCAGGCGCAACCGGTTGGCGTCGAAGGTGTTGGTCTGCAGCAGGTCGGCGCCGGCCGCGAGATAGGCGGCGTGCAGGTCGCGGACGAGCCGGGGCCGGGTGACGTTGAGCGCCGACAGCGACTGGTCGAGCGGCACCCCAGCGGCGTGCAGCATCGTGCCCATCGCGCCGTCGCAGACCACGACCCGGTCCAGCCCTGCCCACGGGGCCGGCCGATCCTGTCGGTTCGCCACCTGTCACCTGTTCCGTCAGCGTCGACGCCCGTCGGCAACAGCCGATGAGACAGGCCAGTCTCATGAGACTTTAACACAGGCGCGGCCTCGGGAAACACCCCGAAAACCTCGCGTTCCGTCGTTGACCACCCATGCAGATCGGTCTACGCTTTCGAACCAAGCCCGAGACAGACCTGTCTCTCTCCGCTGGCCGGGCTTCGCCTTGCCGACGATCAGGTCTGCGTCGGGTGTACATGTCCGATCCCTGGTGACAGCGCCCCCAGGCACCGATGTCACCAGATATGCACCCAAGGTCACGGTCGCATCTTCATTCGGACGCGGCTGCGGACCTTCAGAGTCTCAAGGAGGAGATTCGCACATGGGTTCTTATGATCCGCGCGCTGCGACCGGCATCCCTACCGAGCCGGTGGGTTCGTTGCCCCGGCCTGCGAAGTTGCAGGAGGCCTACGCCAAGTACGACGCCGGTGAGATCGGTAAGG
>Ga0136617_10003391_pt1 | contig 14247 bp, 11 predicted proteins | sample AntDrymUQ3222106_2_FD_129672 | JGI IMG/M metagenome (GOLD analysis project Ga0136617, IMG submission 129672) | Polar desert sand microbial communities from Dry Valleys, Antarctica - metaG UQ322 (21.06) | ecosystem: Environmental > Terrestrial > Soil > Desert | place: Antarctica: Dry Valley... | reverse complement strand
CCGCTCAGCAGCGCCAACGGACGCCGGACCTGCCCCACCACCTGCTCGGTTATGGGCACCAGGTTCACCGACCAGCCGGAATTGAACTCGGGATGCGCCTCGGCCAGCCTGGATGCGACGGTGGCCAGCTCGGTCTGGGCGCGTTCCACCGTCACGCCCGAGCGGAGGCGGGCGACTGCCTGTAGATAGCGTCCCGAGCTTTCCCGGTAGTTGTGCGCCGGATCCAGGCCGATCGGTATCCACAGAGCGGGACGGGCCTCGCGCCCCACCGTCAGGGCACCTGGCGGCATGATCCCGGTTACGGTGTACGGTTCTCCGTCGAGCTGAATGGTGCCACCCACCAGGGATGGATCGGCGCCATAGCGTCGGAGCCAGAGCGCGTGGCTGAGGACCGCCAGGTTCGGTCCATCGGGGATGTCTTCGGCAGCGGTGAAAGTGCGGCCGCGGGCGGGCTCGAGCCCGAGCACCGAAAACAGGCTGGCGCTGACCGCCTGGATAGCGATCTCTTCCGGCTCGCCAGAACCCGTGAGACTCGCCGTGAAGTCCTGCACCGCCGCCATCTGCTCGAACACCGCGTTCTGCGCTTGCCAATCGAGATAGTTGGCTGGGGAGACGGTGTTCCGCTCGCTATTGCTCAGCCGGCTCGCTTCCCACACCCCTACCAGACTTTTCGGCTCGCTGAACGGGAGCGGGCGGAGCAGGACGGCATTGACCACGGTGAACAGCGCGGTATTGGCGCCGATACCCAGAGCCAGGCAGAGCACCGCGGCAGCGGTAAAGCCGGGTGCGCGGAGCAGGCGGCGTAAGGCGAACCGCAGAGTATGTGGCATTTGTTTGGTCCGTCCGCTCAGTTCACGGCGGAGAGTTGCCGCTCCTCGACGACTCTGCCGTCGAAGAGATGGATCGACCGGTCCGCGTGGCGCTCGTAACGCGGATCGTGGGTGACCATGCATATGGTCGCGCCGCCGCGGTGCAGCTCGCGCAGCAGCTCCATCACCGCCTCGCCATTGGTGGAGTCGAGGTTGCCGGTAGGCTCATCGGCCAGGAGAATGGCGGGATCGCCGGCCACGGCCCGGGCCACGGCCACCCGCTGCTGCTGGCCGCCCGACAGCTGGGCGGGAAAGTGCTTCATCCGGTGAGACATCCCCACCCGCTCCAGGGCCGACTGCACCCGGCGCTTCCGTTCATCACCCGGCAAACCGCGGTAGGTGAGCGGGAGCTCGACGTTCTCATAGATGGTTAGATCGCCGATGAGATTGAACGCCTGGAAGATGAAACCGATCTGGCGATTGCGAACCCGCGCCCGCTCGGCGGCCGAAAGCCGTGCCACCGTCTGTTCGTCGAGTGTGTAGGTCCCGTCCGTGGGCGAGTCGAGCAGCCCCAGAATGGAAAGCAGCGTGGTCTTCCCGCAGCCGGATGGACCCGCGATGGCGATGTACTCTCCGTGCTGAATTTCCAGGTGGATGTCCGACAGAGCGTGGGTCTCCACCTCGTCGGTGTAGAACACCTTCTTGATGGCTTCGAGGCGTATGAGGGGGGCGGTCGAGGTCATGGAGTTCCCTGGTTATCGGCTATTGGCTATCGACCATGTTAGCTGCTGGCGACTGACGACTGACGACCGACGACTTGCGACTCGCGACCTTCACTCCACCCTCACGCGATCGTATCCATCCCACCGCGACATGTCCGAAATGATCAACTTGTCGCCCGGCTGAACCCCGCCTCGGATCTCGACTGTATTGACCGAGGTGCGGCCCAGCTCCACGTTGACCCGCACCGCGGCGTTGCCGTCCTCGACCAGCCGGAACAGACCCACGCTGCTCTGCCCCTGGCCGTAGGCGGGCCGCCCCACGTACAGCACATCCTTGAGGCGCTCCACCTCGATGGTTCCGTCAACCGAGAGATCGGGCCGGGCACCGCGCGGCAGCTCGCCCTCCAGCAGGACGTCGAGCGTAACAGTGCCGTTCTGCACGGCAGGATCGATCCGGGAAACCCGGCCCGGAACTACGCCGTTGCGGGTGTCGATGGAGGCGGGCTGCCCCAGAACCACGTCCTTGGCCTGGGTCTCCGGAATTCGGAGCACCGCCTTGAGCCGCCCCGGCTCCACGATGCGCGCGAGCGTGGCACCGGGTTGAGCCCATTGCCCTACCTCCAGCGTGAGATCCTGCAGTATTCCGGACGCGCCCGCCCGCACCTCCATTGAGCGGACCCGGCCTCGCTGGAATTCAGTAACCGCCCTAAGGCGATCGACCTGGGCCTCCTGCAGCGACAGCTGCGACCCCATGGCATCGGACAGCACGGCCAGACGGCGCTGCTCCACGTCATAGCGGGTTGCGAGCTCTTCAACCCGGTCTCGGGCCCGGCTCGCTTCCATCACGGAGATCAGCTGCTTGGCGGCCAGACTCTCGGCCGCAACTGCGTTGCGCTTGGCCTCGAGATACTCGGATCGGGACACTGCCACGGCACCCTGCTGGTTCAGTCGCTGACTCTCGAGTGAGGTGCGCAGGTTTACCCGGTCACCCCGGGCCGCGGTGAGCTGACGCTCGGATTCGAGCGCCTCGAGTTGAACATCTGGATTGCTCAGCACTAGAAGCACCGTCTCAGGCTTGACCTCCTGCCCGATCTCAGCCAGCCGCTGCTCGACCCTGCCTGCAGTGATGGCGGAGATCCATCGAATTCTCTCGGGCACCAGGGTTCCGGGTCCTCGCACCTGCAGGACCAGGGGACCCCGTTGAACCGAATCGACCCAGATGGTGGAACGGTCCACCTGGGGAGCGGCCGGCTTGAGCCCCTTCAGGCCGAGGGTGGTGAGGACCAGGAGAGCGGCGGCCCCCGCCCCATAAACGACACGACGTGGTTTTCGGTTGACTGGAGTGCGGGGGATGTCCAAGCTCTTTTGCTTCCTTATAGAAGGGCGTGCGGGTCGCACCGCTGCTGGCTATTAAGGAAGGGGCGTGCCACGCAGTCGTGGTTACTAAATTGTTGTTGGCGAACTGTTTGGGTTAAATGAGGGGAAGGCGTTCGCTGCGGATTCGTGCGGTTGCGGGATGGTCTTTCCCAGAATCGAACGCGACCTGGTCGACCTGCACGTGGACTTCGGTGCCGAGAGATCATACCTGGCGCGAAACCTGGCGCTGCTACTGCTGAGTTCACAATGCCTTCCATGTGGTTTCGAGTTCCCCACCGCCCGGACCGCCATATTCAGCAACAGGCGGCAGTAAATCCTGAATGCATCGAGTAGTTCTACTGCAGAGGGTGTGCGATGCCGCGACCCATCCTCGTCCCCAACCTGGTCGGCTCACCTTCTGACACACCGATGACACATGGGCGGTGCGCTCACGGTGCAACCACAGCCCGGTAACCCGCGCGTTTTGCTTCTCCTGCTCCCACTCCTAGGGTGCGGGCATACCGAACCTTTCACCTCAGCCCCCACCGTTACCGATCAGCCGTTCGACGTCGGCCCGCCCGCACGGCTGACTCTGAACGTGGGTCCCGACCGAGGCGCCGCCTGGCTTCCGGACGGCTCCGGCATTCTCTACTCGGCCCAACAGCTGGGGCGACAAGACCATGACGTTTGTCTCGCGCTCATCCCCCCCGGTGGGGGGCGCCAGCGGCAGCTGACCTGCGACCTTACTCCCACTGGCGCCGACTCCACCGATGCCGTCGAATCGCCGGCACCATCATCCGACGGGCGTCTGGCCTTCGTCGCGGTCGGTTCTCGCATAGCGGCTATCCCGGCCGGGAGCGCCGCTATTTCTGTCAGCTCGCTGAGTGACCCGGCAACCCGCACCCGCCTCCAGGCGCTTCCCTACACCCTGCCCGGCGGTGCTCTCCACTCCGGAGCCACCCAACTCCGCTGGTTGAGTCCCGACCTTCTGATATACCTCGGAGTGCGGGTGGACTACCGCCATGTCTGTGACACCTGCAGTGAGTGGGACACACTGACCACCGGCGTGGATGTCGTTTCTCTGGACCTGCGCCAGCCTGGTGGCACGCCTCAGCCCATCCCCGGCACCGAGAACGCCACGGGGGTGTCCGTCGGCGCCACACCGGACGAGGTCTACTACACTCTGGCCGGTGACTCTCGGGTGTATCGGCGCACGCTTTCCACTGGGGGCGTGGCGGTAGTGCACGACTTCGGCGCGGCCGGAATGGCCCGCGATGTTCAAGTTGTTGGGAACCGTATGGCCGCCGTGGTCGGTGGCCGGGTGGCCTACGGAATCGACCCGGCATTCGGGCCCACGGTGTGGGACAGCGGAGGCACACTTCACGTAGTGGATATCCAGTCGGGCTCGGATGTGGCGCTCGAGGGCCCCGGTCTGTTCCGGCGCCCCCAGATTTCGCCGTCGGGCTCCGGCCTCGTGGTGGAGGTCTATCCGGTCATCATCTCCGGAGATCCGCCCAACGCCCTGGTGGACCGGCGGGGTGACCTCTACCTCTACGGCCTGCCGTGAAGCTCCGCACCGCACTCGGCATAGCCGGGGTGGTCGCGTGGGGTGTGCTTCCCCGCTCCGCGGCCGGTCAGGCCGAGGGCACGATCGCGGGCCGGGTGCTGGACGCGCGATCGGGTGCGGGGCTTCCCCAAGCGCAGGTGCTGGTTGATGGCCGGCTTCGCGCCATCGCCGACACCGCCGGGGTCTATCGGGCGCTCGGGGTCCGCAGTGGATGGCACCGCGTCGCGGCCCGTCTCATCGGTTATCGCAGCGTGGTGCAGGACAGCGTATTCGTCAGCGGGGGCTCTACCATCACGCTCGACTTCTCGCTGGAAACCAATCCACTCGAGCTCGCGCCGCTGGTTGTGACAGCGCCGGTTGATCCGGTGCTCGATCCGCTGGCGACAGCCACCGAGCAGAAAGTGACCGCCGAAGATCTCCGCGAGCTGCCGGTGAGCTCGCTGGATGAGGCGATCGCTCTATCGGCAGGAAGCGTGGGACAGAGCTATCGGGGCGGCAGGTTGGGCGAGGAGTCGTTCATCCTCGACGGTCTGGGAGTAAAAAATCAGCTCGACGCGGCCAATGGCGGTTTGGGCCTCAGAATCCCTCCCGACGTCCTCAGCGAAGCATCTCTAGTCACTAATGGATTCTCTGCCCGCTACGGCCAGGCGCTTTCGGGCATGGTGAACGTGATTACCAAGGAGCCGGGACAGAGTTGGGAAGGCCGGCTGAGCTACGAGACCGATCGTCCCTTCGGTGGAAGCGGGGACCTTGGACTGGACCGGATCGTGGCCCAGGCGGGTGGCCCCGTCATCGGCCGCGTTGGTCTGATTGCCGCCGTTGACGTCGCCGGACGGCTCGATGCCGATCCGGTGAACGCACCGGCACCGGCCGAGCCCCGGGATCCGCGTGCGTCCTCTCCCGCCCTTCTGCCCCATAACAGTGGAGAACAGTGGACCGCCCTGGGCAAGATCACCCTGCCCCTCTCGGAGCAGTTTACCGCTCGCGTGCTCGGCCTCCACTCCGAGGATCAGAACCTCCTCTACGATCCCGCTTACAAATACGATCTGGTTCTGGCGCCGGCCCAGCGTCTCCGGGGAAACCTTTTTACCGGCCACTTGCAGTACGCCAGCACGCCCCGGCAGGGTAAGCCGCTGATCGTGGATCTCAGAGTTGGCCGTTTCTCGCGAGAATTTATACGCGGAGCCCTGAGTCAAGAGGTGGATTACGCCCTCGGCGCCATCACCGGGCGGCGGTTTCACTTCGTGGGCGAAGACATGGCCCGCGCTCAGGACCCATCCTCCAGCCCCATACCCGGTCTCCGGACCCCGGAAGCGAGTACCGCCTCGCCCTGGGGCGTACCGGCATTCTTCCTGGGAACCGGCTCCCGCGGCGAGTTGGGTTGGAGTCGTTTCGGCGAGATTCGGGGCCAACTGGACCTCACCCTGGGCGCGAGCCAGGCCGTCGATTTGTACGCCGGGGCCGAGCTCACCCGGCAGCAGGTGCACACCTTTCAGCGCGCGCTGGGCTACCTGCCCGTGGGCGATAGCGTGCCACCGGTGGCGCTCTCCAACTTCTCACCGGCCAGCGCCGCTGGTTATCTCGAGGCGCAGCTGCGCCTGGCTGACCTCGCGTTCACCGGCGGGCTGCGTTATGACCAGTTCAGCGCCGGCAGTGACCTGGCCAGCGAGTCGCGGGGCTCTCAACGGCGGCTGAGTCCGCGGTTTGCGGTCTCGACTGTCCTGGTGGGCGCCACGTTTGTGGCGAGCTACGGCCGGTTTACTCAGGCTCCCGATTACCAGTATCTGGTCGACGCCGCCTTCGACGACACCACTCGAACCGGGCGGTTCCGGCGGGGCAACCCCAACATCGGCTTCGAGGACGCCGTGCAATACGAGTTCAGCGTCCGCGTGCGTCCCATGCCGGCTACTTCCCTGCGCCTGGGTGTGTACCTGAAGCGATTGGATGGGTTGGTTGCGTCGGTGCCGATCGGTATCGACCCGGACTCCACCATATTCGGCAACGCCGACGCCGGAAGCGTCAAGGGAGCCGAATTTCTCTTCGAGCGTGAGATCCAGGGCGGCTTCGGGGTGCGGGTGGCGTACACGCTGCAGCGCGCGGTAGCCACGGCCACCGATGCCTTTCTCCTCAATCGCCTGATCTCTATCGATCCGGTTAGCGGCGACACCACTCGTCCGGCCCGAGCCGAGTTCCCCCTCGATTACGACCGCCGGCACACCGCCACCGCGGTTCTCAGGAGTCAGATATCCGACCGGGCCGGCCCGAGGCTGCTGGGAGTACGCCCGCTGGCCGGGCTCGAAAGTGCCGCGATCATCCGGTACAGCTCCGGCCTGCCATTCTCCCGCAGCAACGCTGCCGGTGATTCCCTGATCGGCTTGCCAAACGACTCGCGGCTACCCGCGACAATGACGATAGATTTGCTGGTTCGCCGGCCGGTGCGGTTGGGGGCTGTGCGGGGAGGCGTCTATCTGGACATCAGGAATGTGCTGAACCGGCGAAACACCATAGCAGTGCGCCGAGACACCGGGCAGCCGGAGCCGGCCACAGCCGGAGTGGAGCTGCTCGCGGAGGCGGCCTATCAGAAACACCCGGAGGAGATCCCGTTCGAGTCGGCACGCTACCGAGCCTTCGCGGATACCGACGGCAACGGCTACATCTCGGGCCGCGAAGAGCTGTTTCCCCTGTACCTGGCTGCGGCCCGCGACTTCACTCAACCACTCTTCGCGTACGGCCCGCCGCGTTTGCTCCGTTTGGGGGTCGAGTTTCTCTTCTGAGCGAGATCGTCCTTGAGCAACGCATTGTTGATGGCCATGCCGGCTTCGCTGCCCTCGGCGGCGGCAACAATCACGAACTGCGCTTGCTTCGACGCGTCGCCGGCTACGTACAGGCCGGGAACATTGGTCGCCTCACAGGTGCCGGTATCGACCGCCCCTTTTTCATTGAACCGGGCTCCCAGCTTCTCAGCAAGAGGGGAACGCTGATGCTGTCCTGAGCAGAAGAACAGGGCCTTGCGCTTCAGCGCCTCGCCCTCGGAAAACACTACTCGCTCCAGCAACCCATCCTGACCTTCCAGCCGCTCGACTGGCTCCTCCCGCACCTCGATTCCGGCATTGGCCAGCCCTTCCTCCTCGTTCTCTGAGAGGCCGCTGGTGCGACCGGTGCAGAGCACCACGTCATCACTCCAGACAGTAAGCGCCAACGCCAGCGCCGAGCCCGCCTCGCCGCGGCCGTACACCGCCAGGGGCTGGTCCCGCCACTCCCACCCATCGCAATAGGGACAGTGGTGCACGCTCTTCCCGTAGAGCTCCATGAGCCCATCGATGTCAGGGATCTCGTCCACCACACCGGTGGCCAGCAGCAGTTTGCGAGTGGTAAAGTGAAGACCACCGGCGCAGGTGATGGCGAATCCGGTGGATGTTCTCCGGGCGTCCACCACCTCTGCCTGGAGAAACTCGACTGAGGGATATCGCTGTACTTCAGCCCGGGCAAGGCCGAGATACTCTGTGGGCTCGATCCCGTCGCGAGTGAGATATCCGTGCAGGCCGGCGGACCGGGCGTTCCGCGGCTCACCCGTGGAGCAGACCAGCACGCTACGCCGGCAGCGACCCAGCATGAGAGCACCGCTGAGTCCTGCCGGCCCGCCTCCGACGATTAGGCAGTCATACACCCCCGCGGTCACGTCCTGGCGGCGGGGGCTCTGGAAGCAGCTATGACATCGCCCGAATCCATCACCTGCTTGAGGCGGCGCAGGTCGTCGGCCACCTGCTTCGTGGGCTCCTCACCCAGGAGCCGGGCCACCGCGGCTCCCAGCTTACCGGCAGGAGGCTCATAGCTCAGCACCACGCGAACATCGGTGCCGGTGCCGTCTACGGTGGGCGTGAAGTGAACCGACCCCGCGTTTTTCACCTCGGAGCCGGGAAGCGAGCGCCATGCAATCAGCTCGTCGTCGACCTCGTTGTGGATGACGGCGTCCCACTCCACCCGGGTTCCGACCGGACCCTTTGCCACCCAGTGGGAGCGGGTCTCATCGATGACAGTGACCGATTCTAGGTGGTCCATGAATCGGGGCAGATTCTCGAAGTTACGCCAGAAGCGGTAAACCTCGAGCACCGGCCGGTTGATGGTGACACTCTCTTCGACCTTGATTCCCTGGCCCCGGCCCACACTCGCCACCGGGCTCGACCCATCTCCCCGACCGGTGCGGCTACCGGACTTTTGCTTGGCCGGGCGTCCGGTGAAGGCCTTGGCGATCAACCCCGTGGCCACGGGGAACAGGAACGGCCGCAGCCGCTTCGTTCGAAGGGTCAGCACCATGAGTGCCACACCGGCAACCCCCGAGATCACCCGCTCGGTGGTGCCGAGGGCATCGCCTTTGTCCTTGTGCCTGCGAAGATTTTCCCAGCGTTGGTTCGAAGTGTTGCCATTGTAGGGCGATGCCATTTGACCTTCCTTATGCTGTTACGCCCTCGACCGGGGCGATTTGATTGTATTGCCTTGCCGCCCGATCACCCAAGTGACTGAGCCACGATGGTGAGAGGGTGGACTGGCTGTCGGAGCCTTTCCTGCGCCCCGATCTACCGTCCCTCGCACTGGGCAGGAGCCGGCCCACGGTGGCAAGGACACCGGATGTCAGCCCGGGTGCTACCGCATTTACTATGGCGGCTATCTTCGCCGGTAGCGGAAAGAGGGCCTCGGCATCTCCACGGCGGCATGCCGCCACGATCCGCCGGGCTGCGTCCTCGGCGCTGATCGACAAACCAGGCAAGGCGTCGCTGATGCTGAACCAGGCGTATTCGGACCGGTGCTGCCCCCGAAAAATTGCGTTGCGCGGACTACCGGTGCGCATCAGCCCGGGGCACACGGTCACGACCTTGATGCCATCGCCGGCAACCTCGGCCCGAAGTCCCTGTGAGAATCCGACCGCCGCGAACTTGCTTGCGCTGTACGGCAGCAGATGAGGGATGCTCACCTTGCCGCCTATCGATGTGATATTCACGATCCGGCCGCTCCGGCGAGCCCGCATCCCGGGAAGGACGGCCAGGGTGGGGTAAAGCATGCCCCAGAAATTTGTAGCCATAGCCTCCTCGTAATCCGCGAGTGACATGGTCACCGCGGGACCCACTTCGATAACGCCGGCATTGTTCACCAGGACATCGACCTGGCCGTAGCGCCGGTTCACCGCCTGAATCATGGCTCCCACCGAATCGGGATCACTGACATCGGCAGTAATGGCAAGGACCTCCGCTCCGGTCCCTGCCAGCGACGCAGTGGCTCGTTCGAGCGATTCCGGGTCGCGGCCGCAGATAGCCAGGCGGGCTCCTTGAGCCGCTATCTGCCGCGCCAACGCTAATCCCAGCCCGCGCGAGCCGCCGGTGATGAGAACTGTCCTTCCTTGCAGGCTATATCCGAAGTGAGCCTGCAGCCTGCGCGCGGCCATCAGTGACGCGCCTGCCACCACCAACATCGGAACGGTGAGCCCGCTTCTACCTGGACTCTTCGGGTCCTGGGTCATTCCGGCGCCGGCTCCTTGGACTGACGCTTGCGGCTTTGCTCTCGTACGGCGCGTTGATGGGCATCGTCGTCCAGTTGAGCTGCCAGGCCGTCGCGGTGCTCAGGGTCAGCAACCTCCTGCTTCAGGCTCGCGAACTGCTGCCCCATATGGTCGCCATCTCGGGGCTCCTCGAAATCCAGTTCAGTCGGCCGGTCACCGGTCCCCTCGCTCTCCTCCTGCGTGAAGCGGAGTCGTTCCTCCTCCGACATCGTTGCGAATTTACGGCTGAGATTCCTTGCCATGCATCTCACTCCTCGTGTTGGTCTCAAGCAGCGCCTTCATGCGCCCTAGGGCTTCGTTCAACTTGGCCCGCGGGTCGGAGCCGAGCAGCTGGGCTACCGCCTCGGCGGCACCCCCCGCCGGGGGGAGATAGCAGAAGCGCAGATTGACCCGCGTCCCGGTGCCTGCGGGGATGAATCGGATTACACCAGCGTTCTCCAGCATAGAACCCGACTCGCTACGCCATGCGATTACTTCGTCGGGCGTCTGCTGGGTCAGTACAGCTGTCCACTCGATGGGCAGCCCACCCGGGCCGCTCACTCTCCAATGTGATCTTCCTCCACCCAGATCTTCGACATCGCGAACATGGGACACGAAGAGCGGGAAGTTCTCGTAGTTACGCCAGAAGGCGTAAACCTGGTCAACCTGAGCGTCGACGTAGAGTGTTTTCTGAATGTCAACCGCTCGCCTTCGGTCCAGCGGAGGAACAGCTCCCAGCGGCACCTTTACACGTCCTGCCGTGCCAACCAGCAGCCCGGTGCCTACTGTGCGCATCAGGGCCGCTGCGTTGCCCTGGCGCGTGAGCGCGTAAAGCGCCAGCAGCGCACCCACCAGCTGCAGAACGGTTCCGCTGCTACCCGAATCCGTGGTTCCACGGTCTTTTGAACGAAGCGTCGCGTCGCCCAGACCTTCGAGGTCGCCAATGCGCGAGCCGTAGCTCGAGGTCGGCGGCACCACCGATCCAGCCCCCCGCTCGAGCATGCGGCTCGCTCCGTCGATAAGAGGCTTGAGCCGTTCACTGAGCCGTTCTCTTCGGATTCGCCCCTGCTGGGGATGAAGCAGATATACCAAGCCGGCACCGACGGTCAGCCCGCCGAGTATTGTCTTCGTGGTCATTGTGCCTCCAGAAAGGCCGAGAGCGCCTTCACTTCCCGACTTGATTTACATAAATAAAGAAGTCACGGTTCGCGCTCACTCTTCTGTGACGGCACTCACATGGTTTAAGAGGTGCGCGACCCCGAAAAGAAGCATGCAAAGTACCAGATTGGCGGCGCTGAGAGATTCAACTGCGGCCAACAAGCACGCGAGCCTGCCGGAGCCGCATAGCTGCTCTGGAAGAGGAGGGCCTGCCTGACGAATTTGCGTTAAGAAGATGTACGCTACCCAGTTCTACTCGCAAACGCACGAGCTCTTCATGCACCTTCCGTATACGATTGTCGCATTTTCGCATCTGCGCTGGAATTTCGTTTATCAACGCCCCCAGCACCTGCTCTCTCGTCTTGCGGCAACCCACCCGGTAGTCTTCGTGGAAGAGCCCCAATACGATGCGGAGAAACCGGCCCGCTGGGAGCGTAGTACCCCTCATCCCAATGTTACGGTATTTCGTCCCCGAACTCCGGTGCAAGCCCCGGGCTTTCACGGCGAGCAGCTAGCCGCGCTCGAGCCCCTCATGGCCGAGCTCAGCGCGGAGCTGGGCGAGGCCAACCTGCTGGCCTGGCTGTATACGCCGATGGCCTTACCGCTGGCGATGGCTATCGATCCGGTCGCCACCGTGTACGATTGCATGGACGAGCTCTCGCTGTTCCTCGGGGCTCCTCCCCAGCTGCTGGCGTTCGAGGTACAGCTCCTGGAGTATGCCGACGTGATGTTCACCGGCGGGCCCAGTCTCTACCGGGCAAAGCAGTCCCGCCATCCCAACGTGCATTGCTTTCCCAGCAGCGTGGACGCCGCTCACTTCCGCTTGCGTGACTCGGTCGGCCGGGAAGTCAGCGAGGCGGAGGATCAGGCTGAGCTTCCCCATCCCCGGCTGGGATTCTATGGCGTCATCGATGAGCGGCTGGATCTGGAGATCGTCGAGCGGCTGGCGGATTCGCACCCGGAATGGCAGATCGTGCTGGTGGGGCCGGTGGTCAAGATCGACCCCGACCGCCTCCCGCGAAGGAGCAACATCCACTACTTCAGCCAGCGCTCTTACGAGGAGCTCCCACGCTATCTCGCGGGATGGAACGTGTGCCTGCTGCCATTCGCGAGAAATGACGCGACCAGGTTCATCAGTCCCACCAAGACTCTCGAATACATGGCAGCGGAGCTTCCCATCGTCAGTACGCCGATCACGGACGTAGCGGAGCCGTACGGCGAAATTGTGTATCTCGGCGACACACCCGAAGAATTCATTAACGCGTGCGAGAAAGCCCTGGCTTCCTCAACGCATGAGCGAGCCCGAAGGGCGGCTCAAATGCGCCGGGTGCTGGCAGGCACCTCCTGGGATGTGACGGTAGCGGCCATGGAGGAGCTGTTGATGCCGGCCATGGCCGGGAGAAAAACCTTGCAGGTACCAGCGTGATCTGGCTGTCGGCGAAATCTATGAGTTTCCGGGCTGGAGCACTAGAAAGGATTCAGGCACTTACATGCCACCTAAGCATAGAGAAGCATTAACGCCGGGAGCCCCCGTTGTCGTAATCGGTGCGGGGCCTACCGGACTCAGCGCGGCCTATCACCTCGGCGAGGACGCCCTGCTGGTCGAGCAGGCGAGCCGGGTGGGTGGGTGGTGCCGGTCGGTCGAGGATAACGGATTCACCTTCGACCTGGCCGGTCACATCATGTTCTCCAACGATCCTTACGTCCACGAACTGTACCAGCTGCTTCTGGGCGACAACGTCCACTGGCAGGATCGCGAGGCATGGATTTACAGCAAGAATGTTTACACCCGGTATCCCTTCCAGGGCGCGCTTTACGGCCTGCCGCCCGAGGTGATCTCCGAATGCATCGTGGGAGCGATCGAGGCACGCTTCGGCAGCCTGAAAGCAAAGAAGCCCGCGGCTGACAACGGCTCCAACGGCGACTACACCGGCCCCGACCGCCGGGGCATGTTCGAGCCGCTCATGAAGGCCAACGGCAATGGCAAAAAACTGGCCTACGCCGGCAAGGAGCGCAGGACCACTCCCCATCACAAGGGTGAGCCGCGGAACTTCGAGGAATTCATCTACAAGGTATGGGGAGCGGGAATCGCCCGGCACTTCGCAATCCCATACAATAAAAAGCTCTGGGCAGTTCCTCTCGACGAGATGGAAACCTCTTGGCTTGGTGGCCGGGTGCCTTTGCCCAACCTCGAGGAGATGATCCACGGCGCCCTCTCGCCCGTGCCGAAGCCGATGGGGCCGAACGCACGGTTCGGCTACCCTCTGCATGGCGGCTTCCAGTCTTTGATGGACGGCTTCCTGCCCCACCTGAAGGGCGATCTTCGCCTCAATACCAAGGTGACCGCCGTATCGCCCAAGCTCCACAGCGTCACGCTGTCCGATGGAAGTGTGGCGCGGTACGAGCACCTGATCAGCACCATGCCTCTCCCGTCCCTGATCCGCGTCATGGGGGACGAGGCGCCGGCTGAGGTGGTCCGCGCCGCCGCCGCTCTCCGACACGTGTCGGTGCGCTGCGTGAATATCGGTGTCGGCCGTGAGAACCTGACCGACAAGCATTGGATCTATTATCCAGAGGATACGGTATTCCACCGCATCTTCGTTCAGGGCAATGCCAGCCCGCACTGCAACCCGCCGGGCGGCTTCGGTATCACGTGTGAGATCACCTACTCGGACGCCAAGCCTCTCCCGGTGGATGGCGACGAGCTGATCAAGCGATGCATTGAAGATTGCCATAAAGTGGGCTTCTTCACTCCGGACGACCCGATCTGGGCGGCGCACCAGGTTGACCTCCCCGTCGCGTACGTCGTGTATGATCACGACCGGGCCCAAAACGTCAACCTCATTCGCGAGTGGCTGTCGGCGCAGGACATCGTACTGGCGGGGCGCTATGCGGAGTGGGAGTACTACAACTCGGATCACGCGTTTATCGCCGGCAAAAAAGCGGCGGACGACGTAGGCAAGCTGCGCCAGCGCCAGTTCCGGAATGTTCCCGGCGGGATGTCGTTATCCGGGCGGTAAGGCGGTAAGGCGGTAAGGCGGTAAGGCGGTAAGGCGGTAAGGCGGTAAGGCGGTAAGGCGGTAAGGCGGTAAGGCTAAACCTCGG